>Ga0302319_10008925_pt1 | contig 19402 bp, 12 predicted proteins | sample Bog_T0_2_FD_203319 | JGI IMG/M metagenome (GOLD analysis project Ga0302319, IMG submission 203319) | Peat permafrost microbial communities from Stordalen Mire near Abisko, Sweden - Bog_T0_2 | ecosystem: Environmental > Terrestrial > Soil > Wetlands > Peat | place: Sweden: Abisko, Stordalen Mire... | reverse complement strand
TGAGGATATGGTCAACGTCCCGGCGCTCCCGGAGGTTGCGGAGGTTATCGACAGGCTCGACGAACCATCGCTGTTTGCCACCACCGCTGCATTGACTCCGATATTGGCCGCGTTGATCGCGCCTTTAAGTCCGTCAAGCGTGTCCGGAGTAGATGAGTCTCCCATATTGACAATTTGCGCCGCTCCGGTGCCCACCTGGATCGAGATGGAGCCGGAAAGCGTATCGTCGGCATTCATAATCGGATTCATGGTTCCCGCCGAGATTGTCGCGGCGGCGCCCGTCGTCGCGTCCGCGTCGGCGCCCACGGTGCCGGAATAACTCAGCGGCAGGCCGCCCGCCAGCGAGATATTGATGGAACCGATAAGAGCATCGCTCGAATTCTTCATCGAATCCAGGTAGCCGTTCGGATTCTGCGTGTTGATGCTTCCCAAAAGTTGCTGTTGCAATAAAGAAAGTGTGGGAGAGCCAAACAAAGGCTCGGGATTGCCCGACGAATCGTTCCCTTCCTGGGTATTCATGGCGCTGATCAGCGAGTTGTAGTCGTTGACCATCTGATTGAACGTGCTTTCGACCCCGGAGTTGTCGTTACCGATTACTACCTGCACCTGCTCGCCGGTCGCGCTGGGAGCCAGCAGTTGAAAGGTCACGCCGGGAATCAGATTAGCCGCCGTGTTCGAGGCGCTGGTCAGGTTGACGCCGTCCACCGTCAGTTGCGCATCCGCGCCTGTCGCCGTTGAGCTAAAGCCCAGCGAGTCGCTGGTGTCCACGACGCTCGAGGCCACGGTCAGATTTCCCGCGGCCCCCGAGGTTCCGGACACCAGCTTCAGGCTCGACGAGCCGTCGCTGTTGGCCTGTATCGAAGCAACTACTCCAATGCCGTTTGTGCCGTTGATTGCGCCCATCAGGCCAGCGAGGTTATCGTTCCCGCTTCCGGCCGCGGGTACATTGACGGTCACCACCGACCCATTTCCCACCTGAATCTCAATGGAACCGGAGAGAGTATCGGCCGCGTTGCTGATCGAGCTCAGCGTGCCGTTGGAGTTCTGCGAAGCGACGGGTGCCGCGGGGTTCGACGCTACGCCGTTGTAAACCAGGGTTGAGTTGGCGGCGACAATCTTATTCACGCTGACGGCGATGTTTCCCTTAGCGCCCGAGGTGCCCGAGACCAGGCTCAGCCGCGAACCCGTGGAATCGGTCAGCAAGCTGGCGTTGATGCCCACGCCCGACGCGTTGATGGCCTTGGCCAAACCGGCAAGCGTGTTGACGCTTGTCCCGGTGTATATGGTATTCGGAGCGGCTGGAGTTTGCGGGGCGCCTATGACGAAGGTTTCCAGGGTGCCATTGCCTGCCTGAAGGGTGATGGACCCAGACAGCTTGGCGGAGGCGTTGGTGATGGGAGCCAGGTAGCCGCTGGAAGTGGTGGCCAGGGAGGTCACTTCGACCGTATGGGTTCCGGCAATCGCCGTATTGTCGGCGGCGGTAAGCGTCAACACGTTTGTATCGGAGCTGGAACCGGTTTTGGTGGCCATAGTGCCCTCAAAATCGGTTAACGAGCTGAGATCGTTGGAAAGGCTGGAGAGAATTGTCCCGAGACTCGAAATAGCCGTGTCCTCGCTCCCCAGTTTGGTCAACTTGGAGTTTCTACATTCTTCAGGTTCCCCACGATCTGGGCCACGGTCGAACTCACGTCGAATCCAGCCCCGCTGGTCGGGGACCCGAAACTGATTCCTACTGTGCCCATCGCACCCTCCGTCCACGCATTGAGCAGTCCGAAAGCCAACCTGTAACGCGTCAAATTGGAAGAACTTCATGCGCAATCATTCAGGGGATCAGCATGGAGAAACGGCCTGCATCCCTCTAAACTTCATATCGGCGCGGAAAGCTCCGACATCACTCGCTCGATGACCGGTTCCCAGTTGCAGGTTTCCGATTGCCGGAACAGGCGCAGGGTGGGGTACCAGGGGCTGTCAGTCCGCCCCAACTGCCATCTCCACTCCGCAGCGAATGGCAGGAGGACCCAGACTGGAAGGCCGAGGGCACCGGCTAGGTGCGCGGTCGAGTTGTCGATGGTAATGACCATGTCCAGCGCTGCAACCTGGGCTGCGAACAGGTCCATGTCGGTGAACTGATCAACCCTGCGGTCAATGAGGAGCGGAGCATCAGCGTCAGCGGCTTGCTGCTCCAGGGCATCGAAATCTCCATATTGCAGGCTGACCCACCGAATTGCGGGCAGAACGAACAGGCGGCTCAGCGCCGGCAGATCGATGGAACGCTTGCGGCCGTTCACTTTGGCCTTGGTTTGCCAAGCCAGCCCAATCAATTTGCGTCCGTCTGCATAGCCCGAACGAAACTCTTCGCGATGCGAGTCTTCGGCCTTCAGGTAAGGCGACGTAACGGCGGCAAACGACGACGCAGAGGGGCGAAAAAGGCCCGGCAAACTGCCAGTGGGCAGGTGAGCGGCGATTCCGCGACTGTATAATTCCACAAACTGGTGCGGGTCAGTGCTCACAACCTCCGCGCTGGGAAAAGACCGCGCAAACAAGGGCTGGAGGCGAGGCTCGCATTCCAATACCACGCGGTTGCGGCCTTTCAGTACATCCGGGACCAGCCCGGCGAACATGATTTCGTCGCCAATCCCCTGCTCGCCCCACAGAAAAACCCGGCCTGACTGCAGCAGCTCCCCTTTCCATCGCGGCTGAGCATAGGAACGCGGTCTCGTATCATGCCCGGGCGCTCCCCACCGGGCTTCAAAATTGGCCCACCCGGACTGAAATTCTCCCCTCTGCAGTTGGGTTGTCCCCAGTCCGAATCTGGCGTCGTCATAGTCCGGATCGAGTGCTAATGCTCGCCGATAAAACGTCTCAGCCTGCTCGGGTCTCCCTTGCTCCCTGAGCACAAGACCAAGATTCCTGTAAGCCGGCGCGAAATCCGGCTTGAGAGCAAGCACCCGCTCGAAGCACGATTGCGCGCCGTCCAGTTCCCCGCGTTCCAACAGGACTGCGCCCAGACTGCAGTCATACATTGGATTGCACTCAAGAGAAAGCGCGCGTTCGAAACAAGCCTGGGCTTGCTCCAAATTGTCCTGCGCTTTCAGGATGTTGCCGAGATTGTTGCAGGCTGCGGCATTGTCGGGGTTCAGGACCAGCGAGCGGTCAAGACATGCGCGGGCTCGCTTTAAATCGCCCATTTCCTTGAACACCGCACCCAGGTTGCTATACCCCTCCGAATAATTCGGATCAAGAACCAAAGCGCGTTCAAAGCAGGCTCGCGCCTCATCGAGTTTTTTCTGATCCAGATACACGGTTCCCAGGTTGTTATGTGCCTGACGGCAGTTGGGGTCGAGCGCTAATGCCCGCTCCAGGCATTCGCTTGCGTTTTCCAGCCTCCCCTGCCCATGAAGTGCGTGGCCAAGGTTAACCCCGGCCTCTACAAACGTGGGCCTGAGCGCCAGCGCCTTTCTGCATTCCGCCACAGCCTGGTCGAGATAGCCCGCGGCCTCCAAAACCAGTCCCAGGTTGGAATGGTAGGCCGGCTCCGCGCTCTTGATAGCAATCGCCCGCCGAACCATTTTGAGGGCAACGCCAAGCGCCCCGGTCTGGTACGCGATCATGCCCAGCAGGTTCAGACTGTCCGCATGGCGAACGTCAGCAGCAAGAATCTGCAGGCAGAGCTTCTTTGCCTCTCCCAGCCGTCCTGCCTGGTACTCTCCAATCGCAGCCGCCAGTAGAACTGAAACGGCCCTGGAAGCCGCCGAAGTTTGATCTCCATCGCGAATCGCAGAGGAATTCCGTATCGCGTTCATCCGCCCCGTGCCCCCTTTGCGAGAAGAGCCCCGTGTGGCCTTATTTAGCCGCCCAACCGCAAGCCGCCAAAATCCTGAAGTGCGCACGGCTTTGCCGCGCAGGAATCGTTGGTTCGTAAAGGGCTATGCAATCCGATTGCCGTGAGGAACCAACTGCATGAGAGCGAACTCATGGAGCGTGCGAGAGATCGGGGCGAAATGAAATTGCGCAGAATGCAGGGCTGGATAAACCCATAATGCCGTCGAAAGCTCCACGGCCCGGACCGGGCGGTAGATTGCCATTCCCTTTCAGACGAAGAAAGGGCGTCCCATGGGGACGCCCTTTCCAGCGGACCTGCATTGGCCCAGTTACGAAGCAGCGCGACCGATTACTGCAGCAGCTTGGTCACTTCCTGTTGCATGCTGTTGGCCTGGGCCAGGGCGGAGATGCCGGTCTGGCTGAGGATTTCGTACTTGGACATGTTGGAGGTTGCCGCGGCATAGTCAGTGGCCTGGACCGCGTTCTGTGCGGCAGTCACGTTCTCCTGCTGCGTGCTGAGCACGGTGCTGACCGCGTTCAGCGTGTTGATTTGCGCTCCGATATAGCCGTCCTGCGCGGCCACGTCAGTGATGGCGGTGTTCAACACCGTCAATGCGCCCTGGGCGCTGGACTGGCTTGACAGGTCGTAGGTTGTCAAGTTGGCATTGCCGTTGGCGTTGGCGGTGTAGCTGATCATCGCTGTGCCCGTGCCGGTGACGACCGGGGCCACAACTGCCGATTGGGTTGGCGCTCCAGCATCATAAAGGCTGGTGTTGAGCACATTGACCGGGTCGCCGGTCTTGCCCGGGTCGGTTCCTGTTGAAACATTGCCGGTGATCTGAATGCCGGTATAGAGCGGGTTGGTGGCACCAGAGCCTTGGGCCTGGGATTCAGTCTCCAGGCTGGCCGATACGCCCAGCCCCGCACTGTTGATCTGGTTGATGAATGAATTGACGGTTTCGTTCGCACTGGTAGCCGTTACCGTTACGGGAACCATCTGTCCTGCGCCGGTCGAGTCCCAGGTATCGAAGGTCAACTCACCGTCACCCGCGCCGAGCTTGTCGGTTCCCGCGGCATTAGCTGTAGAAGTCGACAAATCAATGAACACACCCTGACCCTGGCTATAGTTCATGGTGCCATTGGCATCGCCCACAGACGAGGACGAAACCGTGGCAAAGTGCAGGTTGTCCTGCGAGGCACTCTGCGAGGAGGAGTCTCCGGTGTAGATGGCCACATCCGGGCCGCCGAAAACCTTCTGCTGGTTGTAGGTGGTGGTTGTTCCAATGTTGTTGACTTCGGAAAGAATAGACTGGTACTCCTGGTTCGCCGCGGTATCTTGCGAGCCGTTGAGGGTGCCGTTCGAGACCTCGGTGGCCAGCGTCACGGCACGGTTGAGCAGGTTGTTCACTTGCGAGAGAGCGCCATCGGCGACCTGTAACAGGCCCACGCCTTCAGTTGCGTTGGTTTCCGACTGCGTTAGTGCCGTCGAGTTGGCTGACAAGCCGTTGACCAGGGAGAGACCAGCTGCGTCGTCGGCGCCGGAGTTGATTCTGGAACCGGATGACAACTGTTGAAGTGTTTTTGAGAGGCTGTCGTTTGTGTTGTTGAGGTTGTTCTCTGCATAAATGGCATTGAGGTTGTTTAACACGCCCAGGGACATGGGTTACTCCTTGTGGGATGCGTGGATTTACGGCCCTCCCCGGTAAGTGCCCCCTTATGATTTTGCAACCCTGGGCTGCTACTTCCGGCTCGGTAGCCGTCGCATCTGGCCACTTCTTCGGCGCGGGAGTTATGGACTTTATTGCACCCCTGTTTGTGTCCTGCCGGGGACACTTCTGCCCTGTTGGTTCTAATTTTTTAACGTTTTCCGGCGGCCGCCGATAACTCCAGCGAAGGAGCTTGCGGCCATGATCGAACTTACCCGTCTCAACAGCACCCCGATAGTCCTCAACAGCGACCTGATCAAGACCGCCGAGGCTTCTCCCGACACCATGCTGACCCTGATCAACGGAGAAAAGCTGATTGTGCGCGAGAGCTGTGCCGAGGTGACAGAAAGAGTGCTTGCCTACCGTGCGCGTCTGCTGGCCGGCGTGGCACGCCGTCTGCCGTCATTGGGCGACCTCGAGCGGGTAGTCTCGATCGCCAGCCTCAACGTTGGGGACCAGTCCAACGCCCTGCCCGCACCGCCGCGACGTGATCCGCCCTTCGTCCGCTGAACAATCAAAATACGTGCCTGATAAGTGGAGGAGTTAGTCGTGGATAAAGCGAGTGTCGGCGGAGTCTTTCTGGCCATTGCCGGTATTGTTGCCGGATTGCTTATTGAGGGCGGCAACCTGGGGCAGATTCTGCAGCCAACCGCGGCCCTGATCGTCTTTGGCGGCACGATGGGGGCGGTCCTTCTGCAGTTCCCACTCACAACCGTTGTCGCCGCATTCCGCAGCCTGGCGCATGTCTTTGCCGCACCGCGCAGACAGAATGAGCAGCTACTCCGAATGCTGATCGCCTTTGCCAACAAGGCCCGGCGTAACGGCGTTGTTTCACTTGACGCCGATCTTCAGTCAATCCAGGACCCCTATCTGAAGCAAGCCGTCATGCTCGCCGTCGACGGGACAGAACCAACTGAACTGCGCAACATCATGCGCGTCAGCCTGGATTCAACCGCGGAGAGCGAAGAACGGCTTCCGGCAGTCTTCGAGTCGGCTGGAGGATTCTCTCCCACCATTGGCATCCTGGGCGCAGTGTTGGGGCTGATTCAAGTGATGCAACATCTGGACAATATTCAGGAAGTGGGGCGCGGAATCGCGGTGGCTTTTGTCGCCACCATTTACGGAGTGGGCATCGCCAATCTGTTTTTCCTTCCCTTCGCCGGCAAGATGCGCATTCGCATCCAGGACGAACACCAGCGCCGCGAGATGATGTTGGAAGGCGTGATCTCCATTCTCGAAGGCATGAACCCGCGCATGCTTGAAGTCAAGCTGTCAGGATTCCTTGATGACGTAAGCCGGGATAAGAAGGAACGGGCTGCATGACGCGCCGCTCCCGCAAGAACCATGTGAGCCAAGAGCGCTGGCTGGTCTCCTATGCCGACTTCATCACCCTTCTCTTCGCTTTTTTCGTGGTCCTTTACGCCGCATCGAAGGCCGATCAAAAGAAGCAAATGCAAGTGTCTGAAGCGATCGACTCGGCATTCCGCTCTCTGGGAATATTTCCTGACGCCAGGCGGAAGCCCGACAGCGCGAACAGCAAGACGGACGCTACCGACAAGCCCGTCATCCCCATGAATATCGTGATGGGAGAGGATGTGCTCGCTCCGGCCAAAGTCAGAGAGGACCTCGAGCACGTGCGCCGCGAACTGCAGCAGACACTCTCCAACCAGATCGCCCAGCACACCGTCTCCATCCAGATGGGCCGGGATGGGCTGGTGATCAGTCTGCGTGAAGCCGGTTTCTTCAACTCGGGCTCCGCGATCCCTCGGCCCGAGACGCTCGTTACGCTGCGCCAGGTCGCTGCTTCGCTGGGTCGCACCCCTTACGACTTGCGCATCGAGGGTCACACAGACAACATTCCCATACACACTGCGGAGTTCGACTCCAACTGGGAATTATCCGCGGCCCGCGCCACCCGCATTGCGCGGCTCTTCCTGGACATGAAGGCCATTCCGCCCGAACGGCTCTCGGCGGCGGGTTACGCGGAGTTTCACCCCGTGGCCAGCAACGAAACCAGCGAGGGCCGCGGCGAAAACCGTCGCGTGGATCTGGTGGTTCTGCCACGCACACGATTCAATTTCTCTGGGCCGCCCCTTCCCCAGCCGACAGGCAGTTGGCGCAAAATCACCGACGACAATTAGAGCGGTTCCGCGGTAGCTAGCCCCGGTTGGAATCCTGCCGTGCAGGGCTCCAAATGACTGCTCACAGGTGGTGTCGGAGGCACGAATAGGTTGCCTACAAATGTGCAAATCATGCGTAATGTTGGCCTATAGGTGTGCATTTCTTCGAGGCCTTTGAATTGTGGACAATGCGTGGGCGTGAATCGGTTGTTGGGAATTGAGGTTTTGGAGGCAAAGGGTTGTAGAGAATTGAAGCATTTTTTGCAAAATGCGCTGAAACTGCACGGGATATCGGTGTAACGCATTCATTCTGTGTGTTTTATTCTGATTTTGTTTACTGTGCAGTTGCGCTTCGAAATGCGCTCTCCCGTCCCGGTCTCCTCTCTGAGAAGTGCGACCAGGAAGCTAGCAGGAACATTGAGATGGAAAGACCCGATGGCCGACGGTTGGCTTTTGTGGTCTCCCAGGTGCCCAAAAGCGAGGCACCTGGGGCACCCATCATTTGTGGGGGAACTCACTTCGCTTCCCTGACGCCCGGGCCACCCGCCGAAGCTTCCCAGCTTGCACAAATCGCGGCCGTCGTCATAAGAGCAGGCCTCGGATCGCGTTATCCCAGGTGCCCAAAAGCGAGGCACCTGGGGCACCCATCATTTGTGGGGGGAACTCACTTCGCTTCCCTGAGACCCGGGCCACCCGCCGACCAGGAAGCTAGCAGGAACATTGAGATGGAAAGACCCGATGGCCGACGGTTGGCTTTTGTGGTCTCCCAGGTCCCCAAATGCGAGGGACCTGGGCCACCCATCATTTGTGGGGGGAACTCACTTCGCTTCCCTGAGACCCGGGCCACCCGCCACCCATCATTTGTGGGGGGAACTCACTTTGTTTCCCCGACACCCGGGTCACCCGCTTCCACGCGGCCTTCCTGCGCGGTGACCGCGAGCCGCTTCGATTTTCGATATACGTTTGCGACCGCCAGGGTCCAGAAAGGAACCAGATCGACGCCGGGCACCAGCTTGCCAACGAACGAGGGCAGAAATTCCCAGTGCCAGCCGAGAAGGTAAACCATCAAGGCTCCGACGCCGAAATCGAGGATGTCATCGGCGGGCGATTCAGCGCCTTCAACGAATAAAGGGAGAACCGCGATTTGAAGGGCATCCGCAACGATCGCCAAGACCATTGCGGCTCGAAAGCGCGAACCCGGCGAGATTTGGATGGTGCCTTGAATCACGTTAACCTGCTGCTTTCATTTTCACTGAGAAACGGTTAGCCGCTCGACCGATGTGCAGACGCCATCGCCTCCGGCCTGGGCAATGAAGTCAGGATCGAGGCGGTCTTCCGCTCTGCCGGGATAGGACGCAACCGAAATGCAGCGGCATCCGGCTTCGGAGAGCGACACATTCTTCAGAATATATTCCGACGACACGGACTTTGCCAGGATCTGCCCAGACGTCATCGGCTCACTACTCAGCGAGTAAGAATCCCTGACCGAATAGCCGATTCCGCTAAAGGCGGGGAAGATTCCATAGTTGTCCTGCAGCCATTTGGCGAGCGCTCGGTGGTCAGCATCGTAGAGCATGGCCGCATAGCTGAAGGTGTGTGCCAGGGACGTGGGGACCGCGGTCGCCGGAGGGTCCCTGAAAGCCAAAGCAAAGCATGCTGCCTGCGTTGAAGCGTTTGTGGCCACTGACTGGCAAGCAACAGGATCCAAGGGGACATCGCGCTGGATGGCGAGAAAGACGTTTGGCCACGTAGCGAGCACGGCGTCCACTGTTTCCGGATGGGGCGGACGGCAGCGCATGGCCACCAGCACGCTCTTGTCGTCGTAGACCAAGCCCGAGTAATAGGGCAAGTCTTTGAGTTTGAGTGGCGGCGAAAACAGTGCTGTTGCCGTTGCGAAGGCGCGCAGAGCCCCGGGACGCGAGAGACTGGTAACCCTGGTGCCCGCGGCCAGAAAGCTGACACGCAGATAGTCGTTCGGCAGGCTCTCTCGTACAGAGTCCGCGACAACAACCGGGGGTGCAATTGCCGCTGATATGGTGGCATGATGAGCGGCGCAACCAGAGACGAACAGCAGGGCGCTGGCACAGGCGTGAGGAAGGGATAGACGCACGGTGATCCTCCGGAGGAACGATTCACCTGGAATTCCATTCTAGCTCTCGTGTTGCGGGCGACCCACATTGCCGGGTTCTTCGTCGACATGAAGGCCATACCGCCGGATCGGTTCTCGGCCGCGGACTACGCCGAGGCGCTACTCCACGCCCAGCACCTTGACGATGACCCGCTTGCGGCGCTGGCCGTCGAACTCGGCGTAAGAGACGCGCTGCCACGTGCCCAGGTCCAGCTTGCCGCCGGCTTGTGTGTTCACTCCAGAACAGCCAACCCGTGGGCTGGAAGAGGAAACTAATTTCATATGAGAATGAGACTGCAGGTATCAGCGTTATTTCCTGTACTCCTAGGCACCGTTCTTGTCTTTGCACCGGCTCTTGGGTTCAGTCAACAACCCGCCCCTAGCCAGGACCCCGGCGCAAAGCAGGATTTGAATGACGCGGGGCAGAAGACCAAGGATGCGGCCAGAGACGCGGGTCACAGCGTGCAAACGGGAACGAAGAAGGCCTACCACAAGACAAAGCGCAGTACAAAGAAGGCCTGGCGTAAGACGAAAAGCACCACGACCGGCGCTGTGGACGGGGCCAAGGAAGGCGCGAAGCAACCGCAGTAATCTCTTCTGTTCCACCGACCGGCCGCCGGAAGCTGGTGAAGCGGATCACCCGACGTATGCATCCGCCGGACGCGGCCGTGGTGTGTCGAGGGCGGTATGTGACGGCTGCGTGGCTTTGACGCGCCGGCGGGAACGGCTCAGCGGGAAGCTACTTCAATCTTCCGTTGACCCTGGGTGAACGAGAAGTTGCCGACATAGAACGATGGATTCTCTCGGGGTCGCGCGATATTCCGGCCCCGACCGAGATGATGCCGGACACATGGATCACCGCCGAATGTCCGCTGCGCGGATCGAAGTGCCGGTATCCGCATGGGAAGTATTCGGGGTTCTCTGTCGCACAGGTTGCTCATCAGGAGCGCGAAGCGGAGACCCGAATCGAAGAGATGATAGAGCTGTCTGTATCGGTAGTTGTTATCAAATTGCCCCTACGGGAAGAGTCTGATGATTGGATGAGACCGCGGCGGAATGAGTAGCAGCAGCCTGGGATTCCCCGAAGCCACGGAGTTTGTACCAGCGCCCCGTCGAACCTTTTGGAGTCAGTCCCTTCCCCGCATCGGCAAACGCTCGTGAGAGCGATGTAATCCCTCATGGAGCAAGATGCGATCTGGTGAAACCCTGCATGCGCAGGAGGAATCGGACCCTGAGTCTTCAAATATCTTCAGCGAGCGGCTTGCATCGAAGTCCTTCTGGTCGCTGCTATCGAATGAAATAGTCGAACCGCCTCACGTACATCACTTTCCAATTTTGCACGTCCATTCGCACTATCCGTTGCACCGTCACCAATCACTCGCTTTGGTGTCAACGACCCATGCAGATACGAAACGCCGGTACGCTGTGCTACTTCGGGAAGGTTCTCGAGCGTGAGTCCCCCTCCCGCGATAAGGTTCAGCCTGCCGGCTGCCTGTTCGTGAAGTCGTCTAATCGAATCTGCCCCAGCCAAAACATTGGGCTCACCGCCGGAGGTCAAGAGGTAATCAACCCCAGTCCGAATGACCGCTTCAAGGGAGGCGCACAAGTCTGGACTTTCATCGAACGCCCGGTGAAACGTCGCGCTGATAGGATAAGCCTCCTCGACAAGCGCGCTGGTGCGTTCTGCGTCCACACAGCGATCCGCGTGCAGTATCCCCAGAACAACTCCCGCGGCACCTGCTTGCTTTGCCATCTCGACCTGCCGTCGCATTTGGTCAAACTCCGCCTCGGTCGGGGTGAAGTCCCCGCCGCGGGTGCGAATCAAAACATGGACCGGTATCGAAACAGACTTGACGACCGCTCGCACCAGATCGAATGGCGGTGTGAGGCCGCCGATCGACAGTTCAGTGCACAATTCAATCCGATCGGCGCCTCCAGCCTCGGCAGCCTGGGCAGACTCAAGGCGTTCGGCGCAGAGCTCAAAATGGAAATCGAGCATGGGAGAACGAGACACCTTTCTTTGTTTTGAAGATCGTTGCACAGATCTTGACGGCGCAGACTCAATGAACCGGCTAGAACCTCAACAAGAAACTGTTGGTATCGACGCGCTTCACCGAGCGCAGTTTCCCAAACGATGCGGAGTACTTAGAACCAATCCAGAACGCACGATTATATTGGAGGAAACAGGTTCAATCGAATTCGAGCGGATGCCTTGCGAACTTGCGGCCCTCCCCAACTCGGCCTTAATACCCCTGGCACGCCATTCAGCAACGTCGTTTGCACATCTCGAATTGGTCATTATTCGGGAACCGCTTTCACTAAGTCAGTGATCCCTGGCAAGAACACGAAGCGTACGAGAGCAGAAGGCTTACCGGCTTCGTCAAGCGTGTGACTCTGGCTTGCCTTCCAGTTTGCTGGAACCTTCTGCTCACCGGAAATGTACTGCAGCGCCTGTTGCCCCATGGCGGTGAGTTGCAGAAGTTGGTCGGCACGAAAGGAGACTTCAACGAGGCGGGGTGAGGTCAACATCTGCTGGCGCACTGTGGGAACGGCGGCTGAGAGCCTTGTGAACCATGTGGAGATCGCGGCGCGATCCGCCGTGTCGCCTCTCGGATCGGCGAGGAGCCGCTTTACACACAGCTCGAACCAATGTCGCGAGGGAGGGTCGGGGCGAACAGCATCGACCAAACTGTCAAGTGCCGTGAGTTGATCGGTATGCTGCGTAAGCGACCGCTCACCAAAACTAACCGGTTCGAGAACTGAGGCAAAAGTGCGGAGAGACTCAATCTCTTCGGTACCTGCAAGTTCGCGTAGTCCGGAATCATCCGACTCAAGATGGGTCAGGCCAAGACCTTCGAGTTCAAGTGAGACAGGGATGAGGCGGCGATACATATCGTCCACGTCGCGCACATTTTCGGGCGACCACAGGCGCTCGGCGATCGCCGCGGTTCGAGGCCAGATGCGCGAGTCGATGGTGCGTGCGTAGACGTGCTCTCCCCACATACAGACCTCGCCGCCAAGGATAAGTTTGCGCTCGTCCGGTGTGAGGTCGGAGGAAGATGGAAGCGGATCGGCGAGGTAGTACGTGCCTGCAGACTGCATGCCGTCGAGATAGTAGGGTGCCGAGAGGACACCGTTGTATCCCAGCTTTGCGCCCTTGAAGAGCGAGGCCTCACCGCGCCATGACTGCACGACCACATCCTTCGGCAGGCCTGGGGTGAGAACCTCGTCCCAGCCCATCATATGTTTGTGCAGACCAGAGATGATTTTGAGCACGCGGGAATTGAAGTAGGCCTGCAGTGCGTCGTTGTCTTTCAATTCGTGGGCCTTCATGAAGGCGAGGATATTCAGGTTCGTCTTCCAGTCGGGAGCGGGCGTTTCGTCTCCGCCAATGTGGATGTAGGCGTCAGGAAAGATGGACGCCATCTCCGCCAGGAAGCGGCCAATGAAAGCATAGGTCTCCTCGCGTGTGGGATCGATGGCGTAATTGCTGACACCGAACTCGCGTCGGATCTCGTCGGGAATGCTTCCACTGGCGAGTTCTGGATAGGCAACGAGCCAGGCGGTGCTGTGCCCAGGCATTTCAAATTCCGGCACGACTCGAATGCCGCGTGCGCGCGCGTAAGCGACGATCCCCCTGACGTCCTCCTGTGTATAGAAGAGCCCGTCGGATCCCCTGGCGGTGAGCCTGGGATAGATGCGGCTCTGCATGCGGAAGCCCTGGTCCTCTGTGAGATGCCAGTGAAAGACGTTGAGCTTGACGGCTGCCATGCCATCAAGGGTGCGTTCGATAACGGCGACAGGCTCGAAGTGACGACCGCAGTCTACCATCAGGCCGCGCCACCGAAAACGCGGAGTATCGTGAATGGTAACTGCGGGAATCACGTAGTCGCTGCCATTCGGCTGCACGAGCTGGATCAGGGTTTCTAGACCGTGCATGGCGCCGATCTCGGTTACAGCGTCGATTTCGGCTCCGAGAGGGGTGACGATGAGCGAGTAGCTTTCGTTCTCGTCCAGGGGTTGGACGGAGGCGGAGGCCTGGTCAACCTTGACAATAAGCCTGGTTCTCCCAGAAACTCCGCGCCCCGCATGCCGCAAGCCAGTAGCCATTTCGATACGGCGCACAGCGCGGTCGATGGCCTCGGTGAGACGAGCATCGGAAACGCCCGGGACCTCGACAGCGAATGTGGAACCAAGAGGAAGCCAGCCGGAACCAACCGACATCTCTGCAGGCATGGGCATCAGGTTGTTCTGAAATTGAGTTTGTGCAGTTGCCGATGCGTTGCAGGTGATAGCCGCAAGAGCTGCGATCACACTGAATCCCAATGTTTTCAAAGCAATCTCCTTATCACGCAGAATCGGTGATGCATTCAGTGCGGCTATTCCCTCCTTGGCTCGTCTTTGCCAGGAATCCAAAGTGCGTGGTTGATCGTCTGCAGCGCGGGCAGTCTGTTGGCCTGCAGATCAAAGATCACAAGCGAATTCTGCCCTTTCTTCAGCCAGCTTCCGGGTAGCGAGAGGCTGGCCTCGGGACCGACGCTCCACGCACGGCCGAGGGGCACGCCGTTGACCCAGACAAAGCCTTTCTGAATCGGAGTGGTATCGAGAAACGTATCTTCCGCCACGGAAGGAGAAACCAGCGAAGCTCGGAAGAAGCAGGGTCCGGTGCATGATGATCTGCGGTATTGAAGCTTCTCGGGGTGGTCCATCGGAAGCGAGAAGATGGACCATCCGGTCAGTTCTTTGTTCGCGAGCATAGCGTGGTTGAGGATGCCTTTGCTCTCATTGCGCAGAGCGACGTTATAGTTGATTCGACCCGAATTTTCAACCAGGATGGCTAGCTCCCGGCCCGTGGAAGAGGCGGGAATGTCGAGAAATGCCTGATTCAGCCTGCGGTCAAGGACACCAACGAGCTTGCGGTCAAGATAGACACAAGCGTAGTCGTGCAGGCCATCCAGCACAAGTTGCCCTGTTTGCGAGGCGTCAAGATGAGTGGTGTACAGAATGTACCCGTAGGACTGACCTATCTCCTCCATCGTCATGAGTCGCGGCGAGGGAATTGGTTGTGGCAGGTTATCCCACAACGATGCCGACTCCTCAGCAGGTTGAATAGAGTACGTAGTGGTGGAAGGAATGGTTGGCACGGGCGGAGGCTCGACACCGGTGACACGAGTGATGGCGTCGCGGAGCCTGAAGTACTTCTCGCGGGGCTCACCGCGTTCGCTGATTGGGGCGTCGTAGTCGTAGCTGGTAACGTCGGGCTCGTAGTCCTTGCCATTGCTGTTCGCGCCGTTCATCCAGCCGAAGCTGGTGCCTCCCCAGAGTATGTACAGATTGATGGAGAAACCTTGTCGAAGCAGCAACTCAAACTCGGCTACCTGTTGATCCGTGCTGGTCGACACGTGATTACGACCCCAGTGGTCGAACCATCCTGACCAGTATTCGCCAACCCAGAGTGGCCCGTTGGGGCGGAATGCGCGGAGACGCAAAGTCTCCTGACTGGCAGCGCCTGGGCCAAAGTTGACTGCGGCAGGAAGATCGGGAAGCGAGCCGTTGGACTGCTGGTCACCGCCATCGGCGGTGTAGAGCAAGGTGGGATGTTCTTTGGTTCCACCCATCCCGCTGTCCATTACAATCTGGCGAATGGCCTGCATGTATTTGGCGTCCTTTCCGAAGGAGCCGTATTCGTTCTCCACCTGGACCGCGATAATGGGGCCACCGTTGGCGAGCAGGAACGGCTTGACAACAGTGCCCAGATGCTGGAACCAGTTCGCTGCGGGCTCCATAAATTTGGGGTCGAGAGAGCGAACGACAGTGGTGCGATCCTTGACGAGCCACGCGGGATACCCGCCGAACTCCCACTCAGCGCATACGTAGGGGCCGGGACGCAGAACGACGTATAGGCCCTCTTCCTGGGCGATTTTGAGGAAGGCGGCAAGGTCATTCTGCCCAGTGAAGTTGAAGCGGCCTGGTTCCGGCTCATGGAGATTCCAGAAGACGTAGGTGGTAACCGTGTTAAGCCCCATGGCGCGGGCCAGGCGCATAGCGTACCGCCAGCGTGCACGCGGGATGCGCGCGTAGTGCATCTCACCCGCCAGGATCTGAAACGGATGCTGATCGAGTTGAAATTTGCCGTTCTGCAACTTAAAGGTATGCTGCGGCGTTGCGCTCTGCAGCGAGAGAACCGCGAAGAGAAAAACAAAGACGACCAGCCGGCACTTTTTCATAGAACTCCGATGGATGGAATGGCGTGAATGCAAGCAGACGCTAAAGCTTTTGCAGTAAGATGTCCCCACTTGAGGCTCCCTCAACCTGTCCTGACACTCGAACTTTTTCTGCTACGCCGGTAATATCGAGAATCAGCTCATCTCCTTTTCCGTTGGCTGGTTTGACAAAGTTCGGCTCCGCGACATCGTCCAGTTTGAGCACAACGCTCGCAAAACCGGTAACAGTTCCAGTGCGTGGCACAAAGCGGAGGCTATACTGCTTTGCGGCGTCGATCTTATAGGTCAAGTCAATGGAGAAAGCATGGTCGCTCCAACGGCCGACCAGGTTAGCAGCCCAGATTTGCGGCGCGGCATTCCAGTCGCTCGGTGGAGGATAGCCGGCATAGTAGACGGCCACATTGCGAAAGACCGGTATTCCCACACTCTGGTTGGTCACGATTCGCACTGCGTCCACGAGAGTCGGTTCCACCGGTTGAATTCGCTTGTTGCCTATGGCTGTTCCCTCGCCGATTTTCCGCCACGCACCCCCGGCAAGCCCTTCGACATGGAACTCACGCACGCGCTCGCCTTCGGCAATGTCTTCCTGAAGGATGAGGGTATCGATCCGCTTGGGAGCGCCGAGCTTTAATGTCACCTGGGTGCCTCGCCCCGCGGTCTCGGCCAGCGGCATTGCGAATCGTCGCCGAATCTCCTGACCGAAAGCCTTCGCCGACGCGCAGTCGGCATCTGCAAGCAGGCCGTCCCGATTGGGCGGGAAATTAAGCAGTAGCTGAGCGCCTCGTCCCACCGAGGTGTAGTAGACGGAAAGCAATTGCTCAGGAGTCATCACCTTCTTTTCGTTGGTCGTGCTCCAGAACCAATCGGGACGCCGGATGGAGACATCGACCTCGTTGGGCATCCATGTGTCCCCATCGAGATCGCTGTTCAACGAGGTAGCCGTGCCAGTCTTCGCGTCCGCCTTGTCAATACTGTTCCAGCAAGGGTAGGGAGCAACTCCGTCCTCATTGCCCACCCAGCGAATCGTCGCTGCCGGCCCCTGGAAGACCAGGGCCTTGGGCTGGTACCTGGCAAGGATGTCGTTCACGGGGGCAGCCGTCGATCCGTCGAACCACACCTCAACCAGCCGGCCGTAACCGGTGAGAATTTCTGTCAGTTGCTGGCGATACATCGCATCGTAGCGAGCTTGTAGCTCGGGAGTCGAACAGATGCCGCCCGTCTTGGCTCCGAAGTGATCGTCGCGGGGACTGAGGTAGACTCCCAGCTGCAGTCCGTACTTGCGGCAGGAAGCAGCGACATCGGCGAAAACGTCTCCGCGGCCTCCACGCCAAGGCGTGTTGCGAATGCCATAGTCCGTTGTTTCGGTCTGCCACATGCAGAAACCACCAGCATGCTTGGCGACAAAAACAATGTATTTCGCGCCGAGGTCGACTGCAGTCCGAGCCCATTGGTCAGTATCGAGCTTCTCAGGATTGATCTTGGAAAGCGGGGTCGAAAGATCGTCGCCCTCCTTGTCCTGCCAGGTGTTGGGCGCGATGTGCACGAAAATGCCGATCTCTAGATCCTGCCAAGCAAGTTGATCTTTCGTCGGTATTGCCAAAGCGTGACCTAAGAGCTTGCGTTCAGATGCCTCAAGCCGCCGCGAACTTTTCCACGCGGCGGCTGCCATCGCACCCGCGATCGAAATAGCAAAACTTCTACGATTCATCAACAATTCCACCCCGTTGTTACCACTCAATTTTTCGGACGTAGACGCGACGCCAGTCTTTTCAAGTCTTCGAAATCGTTCCTTCTCCGCTGTGACCGAGTAGGTGGCGGGTAGAAGAGAAGGAAATAGAACTCGCCGCTGCTATTCGTTTCAGTGGACAGTACCGAGCCGGTGCTTTCGTTGGTCACAGCCAACCTGACGCCACCCGGTCTCATAGTGCCGGATTGGCCCGTAGCGCTTTCGTTATTGGATCTGAAAGCTGACTGGGTGATCGTCTGTCGAGCCGGAGAGGTATCACGGGCACATTGCGATCAAGCATGCAGCGCGGCTTTGGAATTGAACCTAGGCCTCGCTCGTCCATGCGTTGACGATTTGAAAACAGATGCAGCCATCCCGATTAACACCTCATAAACCCTATCGTCTTGATGAGCCGACAGTGAATCCTACATTTGAGCGAAAAGCACAGGGCCGAATTATCCGTCGGCACATGGGCCTTGTTGGCTAGTTCCACATGGCACAAATGTGCTATTTGAAGTGCTGGCCCCTGAATGGGACTTTGGCTCAGCCGCCCGATATTTACAGTTCGGCCGAACGGGTCTAGCATTACACGCAGTCGTAGAGTCAGAGATGGAGATGAATGACCGTGGGAAGGACACAGTCATCCGCGTACGAAGGTCCCAAGATCGCGGACAAATGCGGCGTTCGAGTGCGCGTTGCTTTGATATGGAAAGTCCTAATCCTTATCCTCTGTATCTTCCTCTCGGTAAGGACCAGAGCACAAGGTGCGCCCACAATTGTCTATAGGACGGCAGCTTCGGTTCTCTCCCTTCCGTACGACGTGGCAGTCAAGGGCGGTTTCGCCAAACTCAAAGGCACAATAACACTGTCGACTCCAGTGGGCGTCGTTCTGCACGATCACACCGGGGGAATATGGGTGGAATGCTGCAGCAAGTCCACAAATCCCTTCGTCGTCGGCGACGTGGTCACAGTAGTCGGCACAGTAGGCCCGGGCGCGTTTTCTCCTGAAATCGAAAAGGCGGCTGTTGATCTAATTGGCCATGGGCCGCTTCCCCGTCCAAGGAATGTGTCTTTTGTGCAATTGAGCAGCGGTCAAGAGGACGCGCAATATGTCGCGATTGAAGGCATTGTTCGCACTATTACTTTGAGAAACGATGCTCTAAATGCCGCACCTACTGAGGGTGCATTGCTCACGGTCGATATGCCGGAAGGCCGCATCGATGTTGCGCTGCCAACCCAATGCTACAAGGCCGCGAGTGGCTTAATCGGAGCGAAGGTGCGGATCGCCGCCACTGCGCTCGCCCGCAAGAACGATGATACGCAAGCAACCGGCGTCTTATTGGTCGCGCCAAATATCAGCTACCTTACAGTCCTGCGCGCAGGACCGGACGACCTCTTCAGCGCGCAGATGGTGCCCATTGGGGCTCTACTGCGGTATCGATCTCGTACAGACTATTTCCATCGTATTCGGCTTCGGGGAACGCTGACCTATTACGAGCGAGGTCGACGCTTGATCCTGCAGGATGATTCCCGGGCAATCGAAGTGATTCCTGCAGATTCTCAATCTCTGCGAATTGGCGATCGCATTGAAACGGTTGGTTTCCCCACACCCGAGGCAGCCGGTCCCGTCCTACGCGATGCCGTAACACGACGCCTCGAACAGGGACTTCCACTCG
>Ga0302319_10008924_pt1 | contig 19406 bp, 17 predicted proteins | sample Bog_T0_2_FD_203319 | JGI IMG/M metagenome (GOLD analysis project Ga0302319, IMG submission 203319) | Peat permafrost microbial communities from Stordalen Mire near Abisko, Sweden - Bog_T0_2 | ecosystem: Environmental > Terrestrial > Soil > Wetlands > Peat | place: Sweden: Abisko, Stordalen Mire... | reverse complement strand
GCAGCCGACCCTGGCTACTCCCTCCGTGCCGGAGCCGAACAAGGTGATCGCCGCGACTGATTTGAGTCATGGCCTGCCATTTGCGGAGTCGGATTCGGCGAAGATTTCGGCGGAGATCGCGAAGGTCGAGCCGACGGCGGGCGGCGGGCCGGTGACATCGTCGAAGCTCGCGGAGGAGTTGATCACCTCCAATAGCGGCTCCGCCCAACCCGGAGTGACCTCCGGCGCGGCCGAGACGGGGAACGGCACGGCGGGCAAGCTGCCGGGCTTTGCGGAACTCGCACCGACTTTCAAGGCCCCGGCGGCGAGCCTCTCCAACCTGCCGGAGCCGGTGCTATTGCGGCTGCCCAGCGATGTGCTTTTCGATTTCGATTCGGCGAAGCTGAAGCCGGAGGCGGATGGGCTGCTGAGCCAGGCGGTGGCGATGATCACGAAGTATCCAGAGGCGGATATCCATATCGACGGCTACTCCGATTCCTTTGGCCAGCCGGATTATAATGTCGCGCTTTCCCAGCAACGGTCGGCGGCGGTGCAGGCGTGGTTGCAGGAACGCATTGCGCAGGCGACGTACAAATTTCATGCCACGGGGCATGGGAGTACCGATTATATTGTGAGCGCGCAGGAGAGCATTGAAAAGCAGCAGCCGAATCGGCGCGTGGAGATACTGATTCAGGCCTTGAAGCCGTAGGCAGAGGGAATCTGGACCAAATTTCCAAATTTCCAAATTTTACCAAATTAACGAAATTTTCGAGGAGGGTTTCGCACAGAGGACTGAAGAGCGCAGGGAAGGTAGGTGGGTGGTTATGGATCAATATGATGATTCGGCCAATTGGTAATTCCGTCATTTTGTCCAAACTTCGCTGCAAGAATGGCGTTGACTCTGGGGCGGAGTTTGGCAGACTGACCAGCCCGCAATCTTTTAACCTGAAAAATCTATGCCCGTCGAAGTTATCCTCAAAACCAAAATCGAAGGTCTTGGCAGCGAAGCCGATATCGTTTCCGTCAAGCCCGGCTACGCCCGCAATTTCCTGATCCCCAAGGATTTTGCGGCTCCCGCCACCAACGCCACGAAACGCCAGATCGAGGAACTTCGCCGCAAGCGCGCCGAGCGCGAAGCCGCTGAACTCAACTCCGCTCAGGAACTGGCAGGCAAGCTGGGCAAGCTGAAGCTGGTCTTCACGCTCGAAGCGGGCGAGGGCCAGGAGAAGAGTTTCGGCGCGGTGACGAACCACGATATCGCAACGAAGCTGAAAGAAGCCGGCTACGAAGTGGACCGCAAGAAGATTGATCTGGCCAAGCCGATCAAGGACACGGGCGATCACGAGGTGATGGTCAAGCTCGGCTCGGATATCCAAGCCACGCTCCACGTCACGGTTAATCACCCCGCGCCGAAGGATGCTCCAGAAGGGGCCGAAGCGGCGGATGCGAAGGGCGCAAAAAAGCCTTTCAAAGGCAAAAAAATCGAGCGTAACGAGAAGAGCTAAAAATTAGCTCTTCTTATTCGCTTGACGTTTGTTAGCAGCATCTCCAAATTCTGGCGAGATGTTGGCCAGTCCACTTTAATGAGTGGGAGTGCATCGCTAAGATGCTTGCCTTCACGAACAAAGGGGAGATTTGAAACTTTTTACTGGACGAATTAGGAATTCTGGATTTGCCAAGGCATTGGCGGTTATTCTTTTCGTCCTTCTGCCGAGTCAGGGCGCGTTTCCGCAAGTGACGACCAACCCGCCGCCTGATGCGGTGCCCGCCACGCCGGCAGCCCCAGCCGCTCCGGCAACCGATACGAATGCCACGGCTCAGCCCGCGGCTGCGGCGCCTGACCAAAACGCGGCTGCGCCGGCGACCCCGCCGACAAAGGCCAAGAAGATCGTGGGCGCGCCGGATGAGCAGGCACCCTCCGGCAACCAGGAAGGGCCGATTGTGCGCGAGATCAATGTCGAGTACATCGGGCCCAAGACGGTGGCCAAGTCGGTTATTCTTTCCAATATGCGCACGACGGTCGGCGGGGTCTACACGGCCTCCTCGGTCGAGGAGGATGTGCGCAATCTTTACGCCACCGGTTTTTTCACGAATCTCGCGATCAAGGACGAGCCGCTGGGCGATGGCGTGCGGGTGAATGTAGTCGTGCAGCCGAAGCCGCTGGTGAAGGAAATCGTCATCAAGGGTGCGTCGAAGATCAAAGAGACACGGTTGAAGAAGGAAATCAAATCGAAGATCGGTGAGCCGTTGAGCGAGCAGCAGATTTCGACCGACACGGACAAGATCAAGGACTACTACTTGGGCAAGGGCTATAATCAGGTTCAGGTCAGCTACAAGATCGACACGAACGAGGAATTTGGCCGGTCGGTGGTGACTTTCATCATCAGCGAAGGCGACCGGGCTTATGTGACGGAGGTCGATTTCATCGGGAACGATCACCTGACGACGAAGGAATTGCGCAAGATCATGAAGACGCGCAAGAAGAACTTCTTCTCCTTTATCAACAAGTCGGGTCTTTTCAAGGAGGACGATTTCAAACAGGACCTCGACAACCTGCGGACCTACTATAACAGCAAGGGCTACATCGACATGGAGGTCAAGGACGTCAAGTATGACTATCCCGGCAAAAACCTGATGAAAGTGACAATCACGGTGTTTGAGGGCATTCAGTACACCGTGGGCAAGATTGATTTTGACGGCAACACGATCTTTACCAAGCAGGAATTGCGCAACTATAACGGATTTCAGGTAATCAGGATGGATGAGGGTAAGGTCTACGCGCCTCGAGCTTACACGCCGGAAAAGAAGGACCCAAACGAAGAACTGCCGACGCTTGAAAACGACATTAAGCGCCTGACCAATCTCTATGGTCGCCGGGGCTACATCGATTTTCCCCTTGTCACGCCCGAACGGCAGGCCAACGTGGAAAGCGGCAAAATCGATATCCTTTATCACCTCCGGGAGGGGTCGCAGTCGTACGTGGAGCAAATCATCATCCAGGGGAATAACCGGACCAAGGACAAGGTCATCCGCCGTGAATTGCTGGTGGCACCCGGGCAGATTTACGACAGCGTGCGTGTCGACACGAGCAAGAAGCGCCTCGAGAATCTCCAGTATTTCGAGAAGGTCGACATTTCGCCCCAGGACACCACGGTGCCTAATCGCAAGAACATGGTGGTGACTGTCGAGGAAAAGCGGACCGGATCGGTCACGTTCGGCGCGGGCTTCAGCTCGGTGGACAGCCTGCTCGGGTTCGTCGAAATCACGCAGGGCAATTTCGATCTGTTCAACTTCCCCTACTTCACCGGCGGCGGCGAAAAATTCCGCGTCCGGTTGCAGTATGGTCTGGAACGGCAGGATGCCGAAGTCGAGTTCAAGGAGCCGTGGTTTCTGGAACAGCGGTTGGCGCTGGGCTACAATCTCTTCTACCACAACGCGACCTATCTCTCGAATTACTACGACGAGCGGAATTTCGGCGCTTCGGTCAGCCTGGCGCGCGCTTTCGGGCAATTCTGGAGCGGTTCGATTACGTACACGCTGCAGGAATTCGACCTCTACAACTTTGCCAGCAACTCCTCGCCGCAATTGCTGCAGGAGCAGGGCTGGCGGTCGGATAGCTCCATCACGCTGGGCATGGCTTATGACACGCGCGACAGCGTTCTGCTGACCCGCCGCGGCATGCATGCCGACTTCTCGGCGGAGTTTGCGGGTGGTCCGCTTCTGGGCCAGACTAACATCTATAAATTTCAGGCCGACGCCCAGAAATACATTCTGCTGCCCTACGATATGATCCTGACCATTGCCGGCGCGACTGGCGTGGCGGATTATTACGACACGAGCACGGAGGTCCCTCTCTTCGATCGGTTCTTCCTCGGCGGCTCGCGCTCGATTCGCGGATTTGGCAATCGAGATATCGGGCCGATCGATGACAATAACGAACCGATCGGCGGTGACACCATGGCCTACACCAACCTGGAGTTGACCTTCCCGATCATGGACCGCGTGCGCGGCGCAGTTTGGAATGACATGGGCTTTTTGGATGCCCGCCCCTTCCATTACGCTGATGCAATAAACGAGGGCGATGCTGCGGCCGGTGTGGGTCTGCGCCTTAACCTGCCCATCGGGCCGCTGCGACTTGACTACGGTCTGCCTTACAAGGACCAGGGCTGGAATCACAACAATACCGGCAAGTTTAGCTTTGACGTCGGGTATCAATTTTGACAGGCTTCGCCGCTCATGAATAAGCTATTGCTGGTTTGTCTCTTGTTTTTTGCTCCCGTTTCCCTGGCCTCGGCCGATCTGAAGATCGCGGTCATCGATCTCAGCAAGGCGTTTGACCAATATTACAAGACTCAGGACGCGCAGAAGCTCCTGAAGCAAAAGCAGGATGGCTACCAAAAGGAGATTCAGGATCTCATTAATGAGTACCAGCACATGGGCGAAGACGCCGAAGCGCTCGACAAGGCCGCAAAGGACCCCACGCTTGCCCCGGCCGCCCGCGATGAAAAGAGCAAGGCCTTGGATTTGAAGAAGCAGGACCTGCTCACCATGCAGAACAAGATCACGGAAATGCGGACGGAGCGAAGCAACGAAATCCGGGAGGAACTTCTCCGCCGACATAAGGAAATCGTCGACGAAATTTCCAAAGTAGTCACCGACTACTCCGGACCTCAGGGTTACGACATGGTTATCGACAAGTCGTCCCAGTCGGCGGCCAGCGGTGTTTCCCTCGTGCTTTACAATTCGAGCAAGCTCGTGGATATCACGACGGATATCATCACCCTCCTCAATAAATCGGCCCCGGCTTCCAGCGCAGCATCGGCTCCCTCCGGCGCAGCCCCCTCGGCCATCGCGACGCCCGCGACCCATTAATCGGGCGCTCGCCGGCGCCGGAGCCATCCGTTGCTTGTGACTGTACATACCGTCCGCACTCTCTCTGATTACGTCGGAGGATCGGTCCTCGGTGACGGCGCGGAAATCGTCGTCACCGGTATCGCCGATCTGCGTTCCGCGCAGCCCGACCAGGTTTCCTTCCTGGGCAATTCGAAGTATGAGCCGCTGGCTCTTGCCAGCCGCGCCGCCGCCATCCTCGTCAGCGCCAAGGACGCGCCGCGGTTTTCCTTCACCCGGATCGTGGTCGAGTCGCCCAGCGCGGCTTTCGGGAAAATCTCGGGCCTGTTCGCTCCGCCTCCGGTGCGGGATGAGCCGGGCGTTCATCCGACGGCAGTCGTTGCGCCCGATGCTGTTCTTGGCGAGGGGATCAGCGTCCAGGCGCATGCGGTTATTTCTGCCGGTGTTTGGTTGGGCGCGCGATGCGTTGTGGGTGCCAATTGTTTCATTGGCGAAGGGACGACGATCGGAGATGACACCCGGCTTTATCCGCTGGTTACGATCCGCGAACGTAGCGTGATCGGGGCGCGGGCGATCATCCACAGCGGCGTCGTTATCGGATCGGACGGCTTTGGGTATGACTTCGATCCCAAGACCGGACGGCACGTCAAGATCACACACACGGGTTACGTCCAGATCGACGATGACGTGGAGATTGGCGCGAACTCGACCATCGACCGGGGACGTTTCGGCAAGACCCACATTGGCGAAGGGGTGAAGATCGACAATCTGGTGATGATCGCACACAACGTCAGCGTCGGCGCCCACTCGATCATCGTTTCGCAGACCGGAATTTCAGGCAGCACATCTCTGGGTCGCTATGTGACGCTGGCCGGACAGGTCGGACTGGCCGGGCATCTTACCATTGGCGACCGCGTCACGATTGCGGCTCAGTCGGGGCTGAACAAGGACGTTCCTGCCGGGGCGGTCCTCATGGGACATCACGCCGTGCCGATTCGCGAAGAACTGAAGGCGGAGGCGCTCACGCGGCGGTTGCCTGAGCTGGTGGAGCGGCTGAGGGTTCTTGAGGAAAAGATGAAGTCGTTGTAGATAGGCCGTTATTGGGGCACTACCTTCTTACGCTGGCGAGGACGCTGCGGGTGGCGAGGCGAATCTTGCGGCGGAATGAGACGCGCGCGCGGGCGCGGTAGACTTGGTAATCGGCGCGCTCGATTTCATCCAGGATGCCTCCATAAATCACGCTCATCAGCCGCGCGCAGAAGCGGGAGCCATCGGCGGGAAGCATGAGCATGCCCGGTTCCGCGGAGCTGTAGTAGGCGCGGGCACGGTCGACTTGAAAGCGCATCATGGCGCGGAAGGAATCGTCGGCGCGTTGCTGCGCGATGTCATCCGCGGTCAGGCCAAATTTTTGAAGTTCAATGGCGGGAAGATAGAGGCGGTCGCGCTGCCAGTCCTCGGCGATGTCGCGCAGGATGTTGGTCAGTTGCATCGCGGTGCCGAGATCGCGCGCGGGCTTGAGCATTTCGGGCGTGGGGTTGGCCAGGACGTGGACCATGATAAGCCCGACGACCGAGGCGACATGGTAACAATAGCGGTCCAGTTCCTCCCAGGTCTGGATGCGCACCCGGCCGCGATCCATTTCGACGCCCTTGAGGAGGTCGGCAAAATAGTCGGCCGGAATGGCACGGCGCTGGATCGTTTCGCGGAAGGCGTGCAGCCACGGTAGCGACTGCGTCAGGGCGATATCCTCGACGGGCTGATAGGCGGCTAGGAGGAGGTGCTCCAGCTCGGTCAACGCGCGCGCGCGCGACGCTTCATCGGGCGCCAGGTCGATTTGATCGTCGACATGGCGGCAGAAGGCGTAGACCGCGTAGGCGTCATGGCGTTTTTGCGCGGGTAGGACGTGAGAGGCGAAATAGAAGCTCTTGGCATGATGCCTCGTGACTTTCCGGCAAACCTCCCGCGAAGCGGAGAGTGAGAGAATGTCGGGCATGAGCTCGCGGAGCGCGTCAGAGCGTGATCTTATGTGCCGGCAGGCTGGGTGTGCTGCCGCACCATCGAGAAGGCCTGGCGAATGCCGTCGCGTTGGGCGGGGCTGAAGGAGGAGTGATCCAAAATGCCTTCGGCTTTTTGGAAGAGGCCGCCCATTCTCTGGGTCAGGAGATCGACCGCGCCCGACTTGTCGATGAGCTGCTCGATCTTGCTGACCGAGGCGTCGTTGGAGGTGCGGCTGCTGAGGCAGAGCTGGAGGAAACTGCGGTCGACGTCGGTGAGGTGATCGAACGCCGCGCGCAGGAGCAGCGTTTTTTTGCCCTCAAGGAGGTCAGTCTGGCGCAGACGGTTCACGCCTTTGAACTGCTGGTATTCGATCAGGTCATTCTGGATTTGGAAGGCGAGCCCGACCGGTTCGATCAACTCGGCCAGTTCGCGCAGTTGGTCTTCGTTCGCGCCGCCCAGCAGAGCGCCGATCACCATGGGTGCCTCGAAGGTGTACCGGGTGGTCTTGAGGGTATACATTCTCGCGATTTCGGCTTCCCCGACCCGGGCGATGTCGCGCGCGCCCATCAGGATGTCGGAAACCTCGCCCGCGCCTGTGTCGGTGATATAGCGCAGGAAATAGGAGAGCGCGGCATCGCGCAGGGCGGGGGAAAATCCGGTGGAGCGAAGCGTGTCGACGGCCATGGCGAAGAGCATGTCGCCCACGACCATGGCGACGTTGCAGCCGATCCGCCCCGCGCCCTCGATCTTGCCGAGGCGCTCCTCGACGATTTTGTGGAAGGTCGGCAGGCGACGGCGACTCTCGGACTGGTCGATGATGTCGTCGTGGATGAGGATGAAGGTGTGGAGCAACTCGAGCGACAGTGCGGCGCGCAGAAGGGAGAAGTCATCGAGCGACCGTTCTCCGCCGAAGACGCGGTAGGTACCCATGAGCAGCATGGGGCGGATGCGCTTGCCGCGGCGTCCGACGAACTCGCTCATGTCGAGGTAGAGCGGCTCGAACAATTCCCCGTAAGCGTAGCGCTCGGTGTTTTCCTGGAAAAAGCGGATGAGGAAGTTCTCGAAAAGCGACGGGGCCTGCTGCAACTCGGCGTGGAGCTGGACGGTGGTGGGGTTCATGCGTCTTGATTCGGAAGGGGCGGCGACGTGCATGCTAGACGAAAAACTTCGCTCGCGCAAATGTTGAAGACGGCGTCAGCCGGCATGGCGCTTCCGGTCACAAAATATCATCGGCATCGCCCTCGGGAGCGGTTAGCATGGTGGAATGTCTCAAGAAGCCCACAAGCGCATCCTGATTGATGAATTATTCGACGTCATCGTCGAAACCAAAGCTTCCGATCTTCACCTGCAAGAGGGGCAGCCGCCCAAAATGCGTCTTCATGGCGACATTCAAAAAATGCGCGACCACGTGCTGACGAAGGCTGAAATGGAGCAGATGCTGAGCGAGGTGGTCGGGGCGAAGCGCTGGGAAAAGTTCGTTCAGACCGGCGACTCCGACTGCGCCTATGAGCTGAGCTCGGACGCCCGTTTTCGTTGCAATCTCCACAAGCATCTGCATGGGCTGGGTGGCATTTTCCGGCTTATTCCGAACAAGATCGCGACGCTCGAGCAACTGAAAGTGCCCGCGGTCATCAAGCGGTTTGCCAATATCAAGGGCGGGCTCGTCCTGGTCACCGGCCCCACCGGATCGGGAAAGTCGACCACGCTGGCCGCGCTCATCGATTTCATCAACAGCAGCTACTCGCGCCATATCATCACCATCGAGGAGCCGATCGAATTCGTGCATCAGAACAAGTTGAGCATTATTACGCAGCGCGAGGTGGGCGAGGACACGCCAAGTTTTGCGATGGGCCTGAAAAACGCGATGCGCGAGGATGCCGACGTGGTGCTCGTCGGTGAAATGCGCGACTTGGAAACCATTGCGCTTGCGCTGACCGCCGCGGAAACGGGGATGCTCGTTTTCGGCACCCTGCACACCAACAACGCGCGCAAGACGGTTGACCGTATGATTGACGTTTTCCCGAGCGACCAGCAGCCGCAGGTGCGCACGATGCTTTCGGCCTCGCTGCGCGGCATCGTGGCGCAATTGCTGATGAAGAAGGCGGACGGCAAGGGCCGCGTCGCGGTGAATGAAATTCTTATTTCCAACAACGCCGTCTCGTCCATCATCCGCGAGGGCTCGGTCGAGAAACTCACCGACGTGCTCATCAGTGGCAAGGCCGAGGGGATGCAGTTCATGGACGATGCGATCAACCGGTTGCTGCAGGACGGCGTTATTAACGGGCAGGAGGCCTATATGAAGGCCATCGACAAGCAACGGTTTGCCCAGTACGTGGGAGGTGAGATGGGCGAAATTGCCAAGGCTGGGAAAGGTCCCAAGCCCACTCCTGTTTTGGCGGGCAAGCGCTGATTAATCCGCGGCCTGCGTCTTTTCCACCAGCCGCCACAGTTCCACCCATTCGGCGGGGGTGAGGTGCTCCGCGCGACGGCCATCGCCGGTTGGGAGCAGATTGGAAAGCTTCTTGCGCCGCTGGGAAAATCCGCGCTGGACGACGGCAGCGAAGCGTTGGCGGTCCGAGGGAGCGACCAGAGGTTGCGCGCGCGGAGTGAGTTGCACCGCGACCGATTCGACTTCGGGCGGTGGATAAAAAACCGAGCCGGGCAGTGTGCGCACCGTTGCCACTTCGTAGCCCGATTGCACCAGGACGGAAAGTGCGCCGTAGGTTTTGTTTCCCGGCTGGCTGGCCAGCCGCTGGCCGACCTCCTTTTGCATGAGGAAAAAAAGACGCGCAGGGGTGCCGGGCGATCCTGGCAGGGCAGGCAGTTTCAGGCACTCCATGAGCAACGGAGTCGAGATGTAGTAGGGCAGGTTGCCGCAGATCACGGCGGGAGATACTCCGAGCCGGGGCAACATTTCCATCGCATCGCCTGCGCGCAAATCGAGGCTGCTTCGCGCGATTTCCGGCCCAAATTTCTCCCGCAAAAAAACACACAGACCACGGTCCTTTTCGAGCGCGATCAGGCGGATGTCTTTCTCAAGAAGCACCGACGTCAGCGCGCCCAGGCCGGGGCCGATCTCAACCACGGTGGCGTTCGCATCGAGCCCGGCGACCGCGTGTTCGGCCAGCCACCTGGCCAGATTTTGATCGTGAAGAAAATTCTGGCCGAGCTGCTTCAAGGGGCGTAGGCCACGTGAATCAAGCGCCGCGCGGATTTCGGTCAGGGTCATCGTGGAACTTTAGAAATTCTCGCTGACGATATCGAAAATGTCGGTGTTGTTGAGAAAGCCGCGCAGTTGGGCCGATCCCTCTCCGCGCGAAGCGAGCCACGCCGGCTCTGCGGTCGGACGCGCCTGGGTCTGAAAACGGAGGGCGGGGTCGGGCTGTAAGAGGCCGGGTGGATCGGCGCTAAACCAGCCATTTTCGCCCTGCTCGCGGAGCCATGTCGCCTGCGGACGCGTGACCGTGGGGCCGCCGGGACCGGCCAGCCATGTCGGTTGAGGAGGGGGCGCCATCGGAATGGTCGGAATTTTGACGGCGTTGCCATCGCCGTCGACGGTGGGCGGAGCGGCCACGAGACCGCCCGCCGGCGGCTGGGGCAGCGGCCCGATCGCGCCCAGGCTGTAGCTGTTGGTCACCATGACGAGAGCATCGGGCCCGGCATATTGGACGGCTGCGTCAATCGCTTCGTCCACCTCGGCCACTTCGTTCACCGCCAGCCGTCCGAAATTTCTTTCGGCTGCACGCGCCACGAGGTCGTGCTCCACGACAAGAAAATAGCCGTCGATGTTATAATTGAGCCGGGAAATCGCCACGCGGGTCATCTCGGCCAGCGAAGGTTGCCGCCGGTTCTCCGGTTGCAGCGAGGAAAAATAAAATTGGTCGGGCGCAAACAGGCCGAAAACCTTGCGCGTCGACCAGATCGAGAGATTGTTGAGATCTTCGCGGGAGCGAAGGACGGTATAGCTTCCATTTTTCTGAGCCTCGTCGAGGAGGTCGTGCCCGTCGCGCCGTCCCCATTCGTTCGTGGCATTGGCCGGGGTGAAATACTGTTCGCCGCCGCCGAGAATGACATCGATGCCGGAGTAGACCAGCTCGGAGGCATTGCGGTAGGGGTCAGGGGTGCCATTGTTGTTCGAGTAAAAAGCGACCGGCGTGGGCTGGACCAGGGAGCTGGTGGTGACGAGGCCCGTGGCACGCTTGGCCTGCTCCGCGGCATAAATGAGCGATCGGATCGGCTGGTTGCTTCGATCCACGGCGACAAAGCCATTCTCCACGCGCTGCCCGCAGGCGATCGCGGTGGCGTCTGCGCCCTCGTCCGGCACGGGCTGGCCCGGTTCCTGGACGCTGAGGAGCGCGATGTTCCAGAAGGAATCGAGGTTGAGCGTGTCGCTGCGGTAAGCCGAACGGCGCCGCGCATCGCCCATGGCGGGATCGTCCGGTTCGCTGTGCAGGGGTGAGCGCCCCAACTGCTGCCGGGCCATGTTGAGCGTGTTGAGGTCAAGGCCGTTGACGACGAAGAGAATGATCGCGGGCTGATGTTCGCGCACAAATTTGTTCACGTAAATGTAAGCAAAGCCTCCAAACAACGTGAGCACGAAGAGGACGGTGAGGACGATACGCCATTTCATCTCCTGCGAGTAAACGGGAAAGAGGCGCTTAAGAAAAGCTCAGTCTGCGGCGGGGGCGGGGATCGTTTGGAAACCGCGGCGGTCATGAACTCCCGCTACAGTTGAATCTTTCCTCTAAAATCGTGCAGGCCCGTTCAACACCGTCCTCGGCGCGGATGAGTTTGCCGAGATGTTGCGCGCGAGAGGGGGCATCGCTGGCCAGCAGGCGCGTCAGGGCTTGTCCGATGTGCCGGGCATCGTGCTGGTGCGGCAGGACGACTTCGGCCACACCCAGTTTCTCGATCCGACGCGCGTTGTTGGGTTGGTCGAAGGCGAAGGGGCAGGCCAGCGACGGCACGCCTGCGCGCAAGGTGTGCGACAGCGTTCCGATGCCGCATTGGTGCGCGACTGCGCGCACGCGCGGCATGAGCAGGCCGTAGGGCGCATAGGGAAGGGCGAGGATGGAATTGGGCAGGCTGGCGGGCCGATTTTGCTCCGGGCCGATGAGCAGGACGCCGCGCAGTCCGAGCGTTTCGAGCGCCTCGACTGCGCTCTGGTAAAACACGCCGGGATTTTGCACCGCCGTGGAACCGAGTGTGAAGAGGACAGGCGGTTCGCCGCGAGCCAGAAACTCGTCGATCTCGGCTGCCAGCTTTGCGCCGGGCGGATCGTAATAGCAAAAGCCGGCGATCCGTTTTTCGGCGCTCCAGTCGGGCGGAGCAGGCGCGAAGTGTTCGCTGTAAAGCTGGAGGTTGAGCCGGGGCGAATGGGCGGTGAAGATCGCGTCGCGCACCGGGCGCAGTCCGTGCCTGGCGCGCAGCCGGTTCACAACCGGATCGACCATGAGGCGGGATATCGTCTGGCCGCCTGACCAGATGAACCGGTTTCGCATTCGGCCGAACATTCCCCGGCCCGCGCGGCCAAAGCTTGCGCCGGGCAACGAATAGGCGGAGGGCACAACGCCGGGGGCGAGGCTCACGGTGGCGAAGGGCAGGCCCATCCGTTCCGCCACGAGGGGCGCAGGAAAGGTGAAGTGATGCGCGACGATGACGTCGTGCGCGGTTGCCTCGGCCAACAACGCCGCGACGGTATGATCGAAGCCCGGTGCAATTGCTTTGTGGATCAGCGTGTGCAGGGAAACGAGGCCGCCCCATTTTATTGACATGAACTCGGGATGATCGCGAAAAAAATCCTCGCGGGACGGTTCGCCGGTCGAGACGAAGCGGATGCCGGCAGTTGCTGTGTCTGCGCTCCAGTCGGGATGACCGACGAGGGTCACGTCATGACCGCGCGCGAGCAGGCCGCGTCCCAGGGCAAGGAAGGGATGCAGGTCGCCGTGCGAGCCCCAGGACGAGAGGAGAAAACGCATTCGGGCAATTGTAGCGGCGGTCTATGACCGTCGCACTTTAATTTATGGAGGGACAACCTCCGGCTTGTCCCTGATTAGAATGGGTCAGGCCGGAGGCTGACCCTCCATCAAAAGGCCGGCTGCTGTTGGGTGATGCAGTGGAACGCGCCGAGGCCCCAGATCAGATCGAGCGCCGGCCAGAGGACGACGCGGCGGGAGGGGAAGAGGCGCTGAAGGATGTCGCGCGCTTTCGTGTCGTTGGGATGGCCGAAGCCGGGCATGACGACGACTTCGTTCGCGATGTAGAAATTGGCGTAGCTGCCGGGCAGGCGCTGGCCTTCCTTTTCGAGGTAGCCGGGCGTGGGCAAATCGACGATGCGCCATGGCTTGCCTTGCGGGGTGCTCATGGCGGCGAGGCGCTTGCTGTTTTCCTGGAGCAGGGAAAAATTCTCGTCGGCGGGGTCTTCCTCGACGATGGTGGCCAGCGTGTTGGCATCGACGAAGCGGGTGAGGTCGTCGATGTGGCCGTCGGTGTCGTCACCGACAATGCCTTCGCCGAGCCAGAGGATTTGTTCCACGCCGAGGTAATCGCGCAGGTAGGTCTCGATTTCCTTTTGGGTCAGGTTCGGGTTGCGGTTTTTGTTGAGAAGACAGGCTTCGGTGGTCAGGAGCGTGCCTTCGCCGTTCACTTCGATGGAGCCGCCTTCGAGAATCATCGGCGGGGAGAAGAGGCGCAGGCCGAGAAGCTTGGCGACATGTTGCGGGACGTCGTCGTCGAGATCGCAGGGAGGATACTTGCCGCCCCAGGCGTTGTAGCGCCAATCGACGATGGCCATTTCGCGCTCATTGCGGACGAAGATGGGACCGTGGTCGCGGCACCACGGTTCGTAGGCGGGGAAGGGATGGAGATGGATGCGCGTGTCGACCGGCGCCTCGGCTTTTTTGAGCGCGGCGCGGATGTCGATTTCGTGCTGGGGCGAGAAGACGTTGATGTGGACGTGCTCGCCTTCGGAGAGCAGCTTGGCCAGCCCGGCCCAGAGCGCGGGAATCGCGTCGAAGGCGTCGGGAAAGCTGATGCCTTCGGGGCGCGGCCAGGTGAGCCAGGTCGCGTCGTGACGCGCCCATTCGGCGGGCATGCGGAAGCCGAGAGAGGCTGGGGAATTTTTGACGGAATTAACGGAATTTTGGAGCACGGAATTTACGGAATTGTTTGGGGAGGGGAAGGCAGGGGACTTAACAGGAAAACATGAAGGACTCCTGCGGCTTTTCAGGCATCCGCATGGGACACAAAATGGGTTAAGTCTGGTGCCCTCTCAAGATACTTCTTTGCCAGTCGTCTTTTATCGTATTCCTGCGGCGTGTTTAAATTAGCTCGAATGCTTTTGAACGGCTTGTTGAATGAATCAAAAGACAGGAACTTGTAGCGGCAGGCGCAACGCGCGGTCAATTCTGGGACATGAAGAGGTACGGTGTAGAAATTATCAACGCCAATCGTTGAGCCGTCACGATGGACCGTGACGAACAGCATCGTCGTATAGCTATCTGACTGATTGCGAAACTCCACCGTAATTCGATTGTAGCGAGGCAGAAAATCATCGGGGTACAGACGCACCAATTGCCGATCATAGTCAACGAGTGTGATAAGAATCGACTCGTGCAGTCGCTCCAAATGCTCGGGTGATGGTTCGTGAGATGACATGATCCTTCGATCTCGCTCAGGATAACGGGCGCGTATTTAATCCACCAACCGTTTCGTCAAATCGCCGTAGGCGTCGATGCGGCGGTCGCGGAGGAAGGGCCAGTGGGTGCGGGTGACATCGACGGTGGCGAGGTCGACTTCGTGGAGGAGGATTTGTTCGTCTTCGCTGCCGGCTTTGGCGACGATCTGGCCGGAGGTGTTGGCGATGAAGCTTTGGCCCCAAAACTTGATGCCGTCGCCGCCGATGGGCTGTTCGTGGCCGACGCGGTTGGTGACGGCGACGTAGCAGCCGTTGGCGACGGCGTGCGCGCGCTGGATCGTTTCCCACGAGGAGTGATGCGCTTCACCGTATTTTTCGCGCTCGCTGGGGTGCCAGCCGATGGCGGTGGGATAGAAGAGAATCTGCGCGCCGGCCATGGCGGTGAGGCGCGCGGCTTCGGGGAACCATTGGTCCCAGCAGACGAGCACACCGATTTTGCCGAACTTCGTGTCCCAAGCGCGAAAGCCGAGATCGCCGGGCGTGAAGTAAAACTTCTCGTAGAAAAGCGGGTCGTCGGGGATGTGCATCTTGCGATACTTGCCGAGGTAGGCGCCGTCGGCGTCGATGATCGCGGCGGTGTTGTGGTAGATGCCGGCGGCGCGCTTTTCGAAGAGTGAGGCGACGATGACGACGCCGCGCGACTTGGCCAGTTCGCAGAAAGCCTGCGTGCTGGGTCCGTTCGGGATTTCCTCGGCGAGGGCAAAGTTGGCGTGGTCTTCGCTCTGGCAGAAGTAGGGGGAACGAAACAGTTCCTGGGTGGAGATGATCTGCGCGCCCTGATCCGCTGCGGCGTGGGCAAGCTGGAGGGTCCGCTTCAGGTTGGAAACGGGATCGGCATCCGCCCAGGTTTGGAGGAGTCCCAGTTTGATTTTTTGCGATGCGGCCATGAGGACGATACTTTAGTTTTTATTTCGCGATTGGCAACGGTCGCAACTGAAAAAAGTGCGACATCCCCGGCCTTTTAGCTAAGTTAATCGGATGATCGCGGCCAACAAGAACGACATCATCGATTCGTTGCTGTTCATCTATTTTCGGAGGCTGGCGCGCGGGGCTTTTTACACCGTCGCGGGGCGCGGGCTGGAGCGGTTGCGCAATCTGCCGCAGGACCGTCCAGTCATTCTTTTTTGCAACCATACCAATTGGTGGGACGGGCTGATGGTTTACCTGCTGACGCGGCAGATGCGGCACAAGGCGGCCTACTGCATGATGGAGGAAAAGCAGCTCAGGTATTACCGCTTTTTCACCTGGCTCGGCGCGTTCTCGGTCGATCTCAGCAGCCCGCTGCGGTCGGCGGCCTCGCTTCGTTATGCGCACCGGCTGTTGCAGCGGAAGGAGACGGCGATCTGGATTTTTCCCCAGGGCCGGATTTGCCGGCAGAACGAGCCGGTCGAGATCAAGCCGGGGACCGACTATTTGGCGCAGAGCGCGCCGCACGCGCTGCTCGTGCCGGTGGCGATGCGGTACGATTTTTTCCGCGAGGACCGGCCGAATTGCCTGATCGAAATCGGGCTGCCTTTTCCGGCCACCGAGCGGACGGACGGGCGGATCGCGCAGGAATGCAACGAGGCTTTTGCGCGCATTACCAAGGCTGCGCAGGACCATGATTTGACCGGCTTCGACCCGCTTTTTCCGCCGCGCTGGACGATCAATAAGCGCTGGCAATGGGTGAAGCTGGCGTTGACGGGAAGGCTGAGGGAGTTTACGCCGACGAATTGACCGACAGAAGTCAGCGCGAAATGGAATTTCGCGGGGCACAAGAGGCGTTCCCAAGTGCAACTTGGGAACGAGGTATTCGATCTCGCTTTGCGAGATCGAACCGGCGCGAGGGCCCGCGCCGGCTACCTACGGTATCGTTGGGCGCAAACTAGTGGGTCTTGTTCGCCGGGTTGTCGGTCGGACTCGTTCCATTGACATCAACGTTGGGCTTGAGGCGAATAACCTGGTTTGAATCCAGCACCTTATCCTCCGTCGGCGGCGGCACGGTGGGGCCGCCCCAGAACACGCGCCATGGTTTTTGCGCCAGCGTCGCCGTCAACGCCTTGGCGTTCGTGCTCACGACCTTCAGGTTTTCGGTGGAGACGCGCAGGCTGTCGAGCATGTCGTTGAGCCGTTTGCGGCCTTCCGGAGTATCGAAGTTCGCCATGACGCTGTTGCCGTGTTGCATGAAGAGGTTGGCATTATCCATCAGGGGCGGCAAATCGACCTCCATCTTGTCGCTGAGCTTGCTGAACTTATCCAGCATCGGGCCAAGTTGAGTGACGAGGGCCTTCGCCTGGGTCAGCGCCTCGCCCGCCGGCTGGATCAGGTCGGACAAGTCAAAGGGCATTTCGCCCTGGACGACGTCGCCATTGACGAGCAGCGGACTGTCGTGACTCGGGCCGGGTGTGAGGAGGACGTACTTGGCCGAAATGCCGAAGCCGTCCTGCTTGATCGTGGCCGTGGCGTCGTTGCCGATCTCAATCTGCTTGTCGACGTCCACCACCACTTCGACGCAGTTGAAGAGCTTGGTCGAGGGATCGACGGATTGCTCCGCGCGCGGGATCAAGCGGATCTCCTTCACACGTCCAGCGTGGGCGCCGGCGTACTTCACTTCGCTGTTGGCGTTGATCCCGGTGGCGTTGGGAAATTTGATCGTGATTTCGTAGCCATTGTTGCCGAGCGACCACTTGCCGATGGCGAAGCTGAGGGCGGCGCACATCAGGACCGCGGCGATAAGCGCGGTGATGGCGATGGTGGCGTTGATTTTGTTTTCTTGCATGGGGTGCTCCTCTTTTAAGACATCAGGCGTTTGAAATAGTCATCCTTGGATAGCTTGAAGGGGATCGGGCCGTCCGCGTCGCCGCGGATGAACTGCTGAAGATAAGGATTGGGATTATTTTTGATCTCGTCCGGCGTGCCTGCGGCCAGGACTTTTCCCTCGAAGAGAAAGATCATCTGCGTGGCGATGCGGAACGCGCTGGTCATGTCATGCGTCACCACCACGGCGGAGAGACCGAGCTTCTTGGTCAGGTCGACCGTCAGCGTGTCGATCACGGCAGTCATGACCGGGTCGAGGCCGGCGGTCGGTTCATCGCAAAAGAGGAGGTCGGGATCGAGCGCGAGCGCGCGGGCCATGCCGACGCGCTTTTTCATGCCGCCGGAAATCTGCGCGGGCTTGAGGTGTTCGAAGCCGGTGAGGCCGACGAGCTCGAGCTTCAGCTTGACCACCAGCTCGGCGATGTTGGGCGAGACGTCGCTCGATTCCAGGATGGGCAGGGCGACGTTTTCGCCGACGGTGAGGGAGTTGAAGAGCGCGCCGGTCTGGAAGAGCATCCCGAAGCGTTTCCGCATTTTGGACATTCCCTCGTCGTCGAGCTTGGTGATTTCGGTGCCGTGGATGTAAATCTCGCCTGAGTCGGGTTTGAGCGAGCCGATGATGTGGCGGAGGAGCGTGCTTTTGCCGCAGCCGCTGCCGCCCATGATGATGAGGATTTCGCCGTGTTTGAGCTGGAAACTGACGTCGTTCAAAATCTTGCGCGAACCGAAGCTGCGGGTCAGGCCGCGGACTTCGAGTGCATAGGGCGATTTGGGCTGTGTCTCGCTCATACGAAGTAAATTAATGCCGTGAGCAGGGCGTCCATGGCAAGCATGCAGGTGAGGGAGGTGACCACCGACTTGGTCGTGGCCTTGCCGACGCCCTCGGCACCGCCTTCCACCTGGATGCCGTAAAAGCAGCCGACGGTGCCGACCACTCCGCCGAAGATCAGCGCCTTGAGCAGGCCGGTAAAGAGGTCCTTCTGCTCGACGGCGTCGACCGAGTTGGAGACATAAAAGACGGGGTCGAGATGAAGGCTGGTCACGCTGATGAGCCAGCCGGCGAAGAGGCCGACGCCTTCGCCCAGCACGGTCAGTACCGGCATCATCAGGATCATGGCCAGCAGCCTGGGCACGACGAGGAACTTGACCGGGTCGATGCCCATGACGTTGAGCGCCTCGATTTCCTCCGCGACCTTCATCGTGCCCAGCTCCGCCGTGATGGCCGAGCCGGAACGGCCGATGACGATGACCGCGGTGATCAGCGGCCCGATCTCGCGCAGGATGGAGAAGGCGACGAGATTGGCCACCATGGCCGTCGCGCCGAGCTTCTCGAATTGCCCTGCGCCCTGGATGGCCAGCACGATGCCGAGGAGGAAATTCGCCAGGCAGACCGTCGGCAGCGACGCGACGCCGATGCTGACCATTTGCGCGAACAGCGCGGAAAGACGCCAGCCCCGGTGCCCGAAAAGCGGCGCGAAAATGGCCGTGAAGGCCCGCAGGGACAGTTGAGCGTAAGCGAGCAGCATGGTCGTGCCCCCTTTCGTCCCGCCTACGATTTGAGCGCTGCGAGCGCGGAGGGTACGTCGGGATGGAGGGAAAAGATTTGTTCCAGCCGAACGATTTCGAACACGTTCTTCACGCGGGGACTGAGCGAGGCGAGGGCGAGTTTGCCCTTGTAACCCTGCACGGCCTGGAAATATTCAATCAACGTGGCCAACCCTGATGAATCGATATAATTCACCTGGGTGAAGTCGAGCAGCAGCGCGGGCGTCTTCTTGGCAGATTTAGGTTTCAGGAATTCCCGCAGTTTCGGCGAGGTTTCCAAGTCGACATCGCCGGCAATCGAGACGACGGGAATGTTGTCTTCGGTTCGTTCGGTGATTTGCATCAGGATAGAGGTAACAACCTTCACGCATGAAGAAAGCCATTTTTTTGACTATTAACGCTTTTTCACTGCTTTCGGGCAAAAAATACTCGCACGGACGTATAATAGGGACGCTTTCGCCCGCCGTCGGTTCCCGTGGTAGCCGTCGGACCTGCGGTCGGCAGCAGTTGCGGCGGTCTGCGCCCGCCGTCGGTTCCCGTG
>Ga0302319_10008923_pt1 | contig 19406 bp, 17 predicted proteins | sample Bog_T0_2_FD_203319 | JGI IMG/M metagenome (GOLD analysis project Ga0302319, IMG submission 203319) | Peat permafrost microbial communities from Stordalen Mire near Abisko, Sweden - Bog_T0_2 | ecosystem: Environmental > Terrestrial > Soil > Wetlands > Peat | place: Sweden: Abisko, Stordalen Mire... | reverse complement strand
GTTCTCCGGAAAGGACAGTTATGTGGATGACCGTGGGTGCCATCCAGGATGGGATGAGCGACATCGGCCCATAGCGCGGAGTTCTGTACAATGACGCTTCTCATATCACCGAAATAACCGCTTCGGTGTCCGTAGATAGCGATACAATCGTCGGAATTGCGCATAAATACTCCATTTACCAGTACCTTGGAAGTGCAGAGAAAATCGATGCCATTGCCCCATCCCAGATTAGTGAAGGATATTTCAGATCCCTCATCGTGACGCTTTGCGACTGGCCACACGTTACCACATCTCGGGTTTGTCCGAACCGGTGGCAGCAGGACGAGCCCCATGAAGAGGATCGTCAGGGCCAATGGGAGAAGGAAATCCTTCTGCCACCCGCTTCTCGCCTCAGACGCGGGAGTTTTACAGGAAGAGCCGTCAGTCGGGTTCAAGTATTGCGCCGGTCGCGTATAAGAACGGGTTAAGGATTTAGGAGAACGCAACCTGTGCGTTCCACAGAATGCGACCCGTAACCGACAAACTGATTCGACTCCGGGGATTCATGGCAAAGCAGCCAGCCCGCCCACGATGGCGCGCACATAATCCATTTCTTCACCGGCCTGCCGCAAAGTAGCTTGTAAATCGAATGTTTCAGCGGGACAGATGCCGGCCGGCACGAATTCGATGGTCGCACCGACCTTCTCCCCGATTTCGGAGAGAATTTCCCGCCAGGGGATGACGCCCGTCTGTAGGGTCGCGAATGAGAGATCGCCGTTCCGATTTTGAAGGTGAAGATGACGGATAAACCGCTTTTGGATGTGGAATTGATCAATTGCGCTTTGGGCTGTGAAGAAAGTCGGCTGGTAGAGTAATCCCACATTCGCGGGTAATTGTTCGATGAGGCCAGGGGGTAGCTCCGGGTTGTCCGCCAGCGTTCCGTCATGGGTCTCGAGCAGGACTTCCACAGGAGCAATTTGGAGTGCAAGGCTTTTGAGGCGTTCGATGAGAATTGATATGCCGTGCGCGTCGTGAGGATTCATCCCGGAGCCGGGAAAAAGTCGCACCTTCCGGAAACCATAGTAATTGATACGGAGAGCCAGTGTGGACACAAGGCTTTCGAGGAGGGAATCCGGCGTATGGGCGGGATTGAGGTCCAGGTACGAACTGAGGATAATGGGATCAAGCCTCAGGCTGGCGAATCCGTCATGGATGACGGGCGACACCGGGTCGCTGCCGAGATGCGGTTCGTAGATCTCGAGATCGCGGAAGTTTGCCGCCGCAATGGCAGGCAGCAGTTCCGTCAATGGCCGTGACACGCGCAGGGGCGTCCAGCGGGCGGGCTCAAGGGCGATGGTGTGCAGCAATAGTTTCACGGAATCGATCGGCTCTTATTTGGGCTCTGGCGCATCCCGGCAGACCGCGCTGCAAAGTGAACCAACAGGCCAAAAAGTCGCGCACTCTTGGTGACAAGAAAAGTTGTGTCCGGTTTAACCGGTTAAATGTTTGTTCCGTTTCCGATCGGCAACTCCTGGTTGCTCGCGATGTTTGCAATTGATCATATTTGAACCCGCCCTCGATTTTGCTCTTTATCCGCCTGTATTTCCGCCGTGACCATCCCCATAGACTACGACCGATCGTTTGAGATCGCGGATATGACGCTGCGGTTCCCGCTGGATGGCGGGCGCATTGGCCTGGAGATGTATCCCACCGCGTTAAGGGCTTGTCTCAAGACCCGACGGGAGAGTCTGCGAGGCGAATTTTTCATCGATGGTTTGCCAGGGAATGACGCATGGCCTGCGTTTGTCATCGAATCCCTGGCGCAGGTGAAGATTGCGGGGGATCCTTATACGGGCGCGTTTGCCGCGGGGCACACGATGCGCAGTTCGCCTTCGGCCAATGCCTTTGCGTTCGAGACACAACGTGTGGAGCGCGAGGGTGGCGGCCTCCAGATTTTTACCACCATCCGCAACCCGGCGGGGCATCGCATCGAGCACCGGTTAACGAGGCGGACCGGGGATCGCGCGGTGGAAATCCTGGTAGAGTTTTTCAACGATGCGGATGTGCCTGTGACCCTCGAGATGCTGGCGAGTTTCGCGTTGGGCGGGATCACGCCGTTTGCGCCGGATGACGCGGTCGGGCGTCTGCGGGTACACCGGTTCCGATCCGTCTGGAGCGCGGAGGGCCGGCTGGATACGCGGACGGTGGAGCAACTTCACCTGGAGCGCTCGTGGAGCGGCGCGGCGGCATTGAGCGAGCGCTTTGGACAGCTTGGGACCATGCCGGTGCGGAAGTGGTTCCCTTTCGTGGCCGTGGAGGATGTCGAGGCTGGCGTACACTGGGGCGCGCAGCTCTCGTGGGCGGGTACGTGGCAGATGGAAGTCTTCCGCCAGAATGACGATATCTCCCTCTCCGGCGGGCTCGGCGACAGGGAGTTTGGGCATTGGATGAAAACACTCGCGCCGGGCGAATCGCTGGCGGCGCCACCCGCATGGATATCCTGCGTCCATGGGACACTTGATGACCTGTGCGACCGGCTCACGGCGATGCAAAATCGCGCCGCCGGCACACATCCGGCGGTGGAGTGCGACCTCCCTATCGTTGTCAACGAATGGTGTACCACCTGGGGAGACCCGGCGCACGAGAAGGTGGTTGCTATTGCCGATCGGCTCAAGGGCACGCCGGCGCGCTACCTGGTCATCGACGCCGGCTGGTACAAGGGCGCGACTACCGATTGGAGCAGCGGCCACGGCGATTGGGTGCCCAGCCCCACGCTTTTCCCCGACGGGCTCGCCGCCACCGCCCGGGCCATCCGCGAGCGTGGGCTGATTCCGGGGCTCTGGTTTGAGATGGAAACCGTGGGCTCGCAGTCCACGGCGTTCTCGTTGGTCGATCATCTGCTCAAGCGCGACGGCCGGCCCATCACGGTGCGCGAGCGGCGTTTTTGGGATTTGAACGATCCTGCGGCCATCGATTACCTGACGGAGAAAGTGATCAATCTGCTGGAAAGCGCCGGGTTCGGCTACCTAAAGGTGGATTACAACGAGACGGCGGGGCTTGGCTGTGACGATCCGGACTCCCAGGGAGAGGGGCTGCGCAAGCAAGTGCTCGGGACATATCGTTTTTTTGAGAAAATCCGCGAGCGGCTGCCTGGTCTCGTGATCGAGAACTGCTCCTCGGGCGGTCACCGGCTTGAGCCGTCGGTGCTAGGCCTCACCGCGATGTCGTCGTTTTCCGATGCGCATGAGTTGGTGGAGATCCCGATTATCGCGGCAAATCTCCACCGGCTGTTGTTGCCGCGACAGTCGCAAATCTGGGCGGTGCTGCATCGGGCCGATAGCGACCAGCGGCTCCTCTACAGCCTTGCGGCCACCTTCCTCGGGCGGATGTGCATCTCCGGGGAAATCACAGCCCTCAGCGCTGCGCAATGGGAGCTCGTACTGCGGATGCAGGAGCTTTACGGGAAGGCCGCGCCGATAATCCGGGATGGGACGAGCCGGCGTTTTGGAGTTATGGGCGAGAGCTGGCGGCGTCCTACCGGCTGGCAGGCAGTGGTGCGCACCGCGGCAGCCAGCGGGCGCGCGCTCGTCGTGCTGCATTCCTTTGCGAGTCCGCCGGAAGCGATCCACATCCAGTTGCCCGAGGCGCCGAATGGGAAGTGGAAGATCGATGAAGCCTTTCCCGGCCGTCCTCAGCTCACCGATGGAATACTGACATGGACTGAGCCGGAGCCCTTCAGCGCCTCCGTCCTGTTGCTATCCAGCCAATGAACTCCGGCATCTCCTTCTTCATCGCTCTCGCACTAATGATCAGCGGCGTCTTTTCCGGAAAGGCATACACTGCGGGGCGCGAATTGCATGTGGCCAAGTCCGGCCACGATACCGCAACGGGGAGCGTCGATGCCCCGTTCCTGACCATCGGCCGCGCAGCGCGCGAGGCGACTGTACGGGGCGCCCGGCGTGTCGGAGGAACGGCTGCGGCAGGCGCTGGTGGATGCGCATGCATGCGAGTTTGTGCAGAAGCTGCCGCAGGGCGTAGATACGGTGGTGGGAGAGCGGGCATCGACTCTCTCCGGGGGGCAACGGCAGCGGCTGGCGATTGCGCGGGCGCTGGTGCGGGATCCGCATGTGCTGATCCTGGACGAGGCAACCTCTGCGCTGGATGCCGGCTCCGAGACGTTGGTGCGGGAGGCGTTGAATCGGCTGATGAAGGGGCGGACGACGTTTATTGTGGCGCACCGCCTATCGACGACGCGCAAGGCAGACCTGATGGTAGTTTTGGAGGAAGGGCGGGTGGTGCAGATCGGCCCACCGGAGGAAGTGCTGGAGCGGCGGAGTCGTGAGATGGCGACTTTGGGAAGTGCTAAATGCTAAGGTGGAGGAGGGTCGCATCACCTGTGAGCATTTAGAATTGAATTGAGTTAGCGGCGGTGGATTTGCATATCCATCGTAGGCGTCCGGCGAGACGAATGTTGGCAGGCATTGTCGGGGTATCCAGATGGATTTTTCAGCCATTGGGTGCGCACCTTTTCCCCGTAGCTCATTACTCAAGCGGTTGAATTCAATCACGTTCGCTTGACTTCGAGGATCGTTCCATTCTGCATTCATCTCCCCTCTTCTTTCCCCTTTATGCTAATGAAAACCGTCTATCTCGTCGCCAGCGGCGATCTGCGCGCCTCCGCAAACCAGAAGTGCCAGCCCGCCCAGGAGGCTATGGAAAAACAGGTCGTCGAAGCCATTGCCGTCGAAGGTTGGAAGGTCAAGCGCGCCCACCCCTTTGACCCGAAGAAAGGTCACGGCTTCATTGACAGCCAGAAGTACGGCATGGAGGTATTTCGCGATATCCCGTCCGAGGCGCCCCTGGTGGTCGCGGAGGCGGTGTGGCAATATTCGCATCACGTGTTGCATGGCCTCGTCAGCCATCGCGGGCCGATCCTCACCGTCGCAAACTGGAGCGGCACGTGGCCCGGCCTCGTGGGCATGCTCAATCTCAACGGCTCCCTAACCAAGGCTGGCGTGAAATACTCAACCATCTGGAGCGAGGATTTTCAGGACTTGTTCTTCAAGAAAGCCCTGCGCTCCTGGCTTGCCAGGGGCGTCATCAAGCATGACCTCCCTCACGTCCGTCCCCTGGATGCCATTCCCATCCCCCCCGGCGTCGCAAAGGCTGCCCGCAATTTTGCCGCCCGATTGCAAAAGGAGAAGGCAATCATGGGCGTCTTCGACGAGGGGTGCATGGGCATGTACAATGCCATCATCCCCGATGAGCTGCTGCACAAGACCGGCGTCTATAAGGAGCGTCTCAGCCAATCTTCCCTCTTTGCCGCGATGCGAAAGGTCACCGATCCCGAGGCGCGCGCGGTGTTTGATTGGTACCTAGAGAAGGGTGTGAAATTCCAGTTCGGCCCCGACGATGCGGAAGACCTCACCGAGGCGCAGGTGCTTGACCAGTGCAAAATGTATATCGCTGCTGTGCGCATCGCCGATGAATTCGGCTGCGGGACCATCGGCATCCAGTACCAGCAGGGCTTGAAAGACCTGACCGCTGCTAGCGACCTCGTTGAGGGCACCCTCAATAATGTGGATCGCCCCCCCGTCACCCGCCCCGGCTCAAAGGAGATCCTCTACAAGGGCGAAGCGCTGCCGCATTTCAACGAGGTCGATGAGTGCGCCGGTCTCGACGGGCTCGTCACCTATCGCCTCTGGCGCGAACTCGGCCTCCCGCCCGAGAACACGTTGCACGATCTCCGCTGGGGCCGCCACTACACTGGCCCGGGCTTGGATGACTATGTGTGGGTCTTCCTGATCTCCGGTGCCGTGCCGCCGGAGCACTTGATCGGCGGGTGGAAGGGCGTCACCAGCCATCGCCAACCCACGATGTACTTCCGCCTCGGCGGCGGCACTATCACCGGCGTCAGCAAGCCCGGCTGGATCGTCTGGAGCCGCGTCTATGTCGAGGAAGGTCGCCTGCGTTTCGATACCGGCATCGGCGAGGTGGTCAAATTGCCCGAGGCCGAAACCGCCGATCGCTGGCGCCTGACCACCCCGCAATGGCCCATTATGCACGCCGTGCTCAAGGGCATCACCCGCGACCAGATGATGGCCCGCCACAAGTCCAACCACATCCAGGTCGCCTATGCCCCGGATAAAGCCGCCGCCAAAAAAGCTCTTCTGACCAAGGCCGCCACAATGCAAGCCCTGGGTCTCCAAGTCTTCGTATGCGGCTCTCTCTGAGCCATCCCGTCCTTTCGTAACTTCATCGGTCCCATTCCCGAGATGCCCACCCGCGCCGACCACATCGAGAGCCTCCTTTCCCTCTCCCACGAGCTTGGCGCGGAGCCGCGCAAGCTCGCGATTCTCGGGGAAGGCAACACCTCGGCTAAACTCTCCGCCGATACCTTCCTGGTGAAGGCAAGCGGGAGCTGCCTCGCAACGCTCTCCGAGGCAGACTTGGTCGAGTGCCACTTCGTCCCGTTGCTCGCGATGCTCGACCGCGCGAAAATCGCCGAGCAGGAGATCGAGGATGAGCTTCTCGCCTCTCGCGTCGATCCCGCGGCGCGCAAGCCCTCGGTCGAAGCGCTTTTCCACGCATGGCTCCTCACGCTCGATGGCATCGCATGGGTCGGCCATACCCATCCCATCAGCGTTAACCAAATCCTCTGCTCCGGCCGCGCCGCCGATTTTGCATCGCGGCGGCTGTTCCCGGATCAAATCGTCTGCTGCGGCGTGGCCTCCGTTCACATCCCGTACACCGACCCGGGGCTCCAGCTTGCGCGGGCCATCCGGGACGGCGTGCTCCGGCATATCGAGGCATACGGCGCACCGCCGCGCGTGATCCTGCTGGAGAATCACGGTCTCATCGCGCTTGGACTTTCCCCGCAAGCCGTCCAGGCGGCCACCTTCATGGCCGATAAATCCGCCCAAATCTTCATCGGCGCCGCCGCTCTCGGCGGTCCGAACTTTCTCGATTCCGGGCAAGCCGAGCGCATCGCGAATCGCCTGGACGAGCATTACCGGCAGCGGGCCCTGAACCTGTAGAAAATCGCACTGTTCAATCAGGTCCTGGAGAGGAGTCGGATGCGGAGCGGCCAGTAAAATTCAACCTGGAAGAATACCTAAGATGGGTCATGCGGCGGCCGCGTATAGCAAAACCGGAGCGTGGGAAATCATGGCATCGCCATGGTCTTAACAAATATGCGCTGTCTCCATTTGCAATAGGTGCCCCAGCTTCGCGATCTTCCCCGCGATGTGGCCTACCCCCACGGCGCAATGGTGTGCCGGCCCATGGAGATTCCACTCATTGACGAATCGTCGTGCCCCGATGCTGAACTTATAGCGGCTGTTCGTGTTCCCAATCTCCAGGATTGGCCCCGGTACCGATTCTCCTTCCGCCACAAGCAGCTTCAGCAGTCCCCCTCCAGTCTGCACCACCGATAGCAGGGTCACTGGCCCATGTTTCACCGACATCTCCACAGATAGCCCGCGTCCCACCTTCCCGTGAAATACTTTCAGTGGACGAATTCGCGTCTTCCCCTCCGCAATACCGATATGCCCCGGCCCATCGTGTCCCATGAGCACTACGTCAGCGTTCCAATCCATCGCGTAGTACTCGGTGAATGATCCCCCAGCCCCGAAGCTATCCATGATCTTCATTGCCTGCGCGTTCTTCACCTCATACTCGCCCGCAACCGGAATGCCACGCGCCGTGAGAAGGGAATTGCCGGCAATGATACTGCTGATCGTATCCTCGTTTTCCGCATTGCCTGTTCCCATATAATAATAGGCTAGCGACCCGAGATCGTGACGCTCCACCAGCAGATCGAGCGCGACCGAAGTCCGCGCGGAACGCTCCAACTCATCCTGCGGGCAGTCTGGCTGGACATCGAATATTTCGTGGAAATGCCGCACCCGAGCGGCGATCTCTTTCTCCGTCACACCTCGCCTTAACGCCGCGAGCTCGTCCACCTCGATGATCTCCATGTGACCCCCGAAACAGGCGCAATGCTGCGTGAGGTCAGAGTAAATGTCGAGCATCCCTCCATAGTAATGCCCCATCAAACCCAGCCGGTTGTGCGCCATCACATTCGCGACGCGCGCCGCTTCCACCCAATCGTTCACCTCGTTCCAGCATTCCGGATCATCCCGCAATTGCCCTGTGATCTGCACAAACGGAATCCGCGCTCGACCGAAGACATTTGCAATTTCTGGCACCGGGCACGCGGCGCAATGAGCCAGCCATTCCCCCGTCATCGCCGTCCGATCCTCCATTTGATTAAAGCTCGCGTAATCAATCGCCGCCTCCGGCGACAGATTCAAGATGATCACCGGCACTTTCGCCCGCTGCACCACTGGCAGCACCGTCGATGAGAGCGCATAGGTGGTAACCTGAAGGAAAATTAAGTCCACGTCTTCCCGCCGGAAACGATGCCCGGCATCGAGGGCCTTCTGAGGCGAATCGATTATCCCCAGGTTCACAACCTCCACTCCCGGCCGCTCCAGCTTCGCAGCGACCTCCGCCAGATAACCTTCGAGGCGCTGTCTAAGGTCGGTAAATTGTGGCCAGTAGGTCTCAAGGCCAATCCCAAAAAGGCCGATCCGGAGAGAGTAAGGATTCACAAAGGAAAGTTATAAATTCGCGAACGCGGAGGCCGTCGGATTCGGGCGATAGACGACGTGGTTTTGTAAAGCGACTTTTAGATATTCATCCTTGCATGTATGGCGATTGCGCGGAAGCAACAAACACTCCTGATGGTTACCCTTTCGGCCTCCATCCAATATCGACAGAATAGAGGCGGGGGCGGGAATCGAACCCGCGAATAGCGGTTTTGCAGACCGCAGCCTTACCACTTGGCTACCCCGCCGGATCTCGCAGCTTTCGCAGAAGGGATGAAACCCTTGCACAGAGGGGCCGCTCCCTGCAAGGGACAAAAATCGGCCTGGATGCGGACGCCGCGAAGGTTTTTACCACGGATTTCACGGATTTCAGGGATTTCACGGATGATGAAGGGGGGCGGCTCTGGGAGGCAATGTGGGCTGGGAGTGGATCGAATTCATAGTCTCCCGTGGTCAAATTTTCCCCGAAACCACTTCCCTTCCCCCATACCCTTATTTCGTTAAGTTTTTCTCTCCTTCCAGTGCGATATATTTGACGGGGGAAGACTCTTCCGTTACGACATCGCCCCTTCCGACCGAAACCTATGCCAAAACCATTGCCCATTACTGACGAAATCCAGCAAATTAAAGCCCGCCTTCGGGAGCTTCAAAACCAGCAACTCGATGAATTGAAGGCGAAGCGGCGCGAATTGGCCGAGGAACTGGCTTACGTGGAGCGGCAGATCGCGGAGATCACCGGCACACCGGTGGCCGCCGTCGCCGTGGCGGTGGATGGCCAGCCCCGCAAACGCGCGCCAAAGCTGCCCAAGCTTGTCAGGGACTCCGAGGAGTACAAAGAGATCGGCCGCAACGTCCAGACCACGCTCGCCAAGGAGCCGACCGGGCTCAATGGCAAGCAGATCGCCGACGCCCTCGGTTTCTCGCAGATGAACGAGCGCAACCGCATCAAGGAATTGCTGAACGACCCCCGCTACTTCCGGAAGACCGGCCAGGGCGTTTCCACCAAGTTCTTCCTGCGGTAGAGCATCTTGAATGAAACCATGTCCGTCGCGCCCAACCAGCGCGCCAGCGTGTACCTGAACTTGAACGTGAACATAAACTGAGCCGGAGGCGCAAGGGTCCGCTCGTGGACCCTCTGCCTGGCCCAGCAGAAACGGCAAAACCATTTCTCTTAACGGGTCCTGGACAGCCGTCCCGTCCTCACAAATTCAGCAAATTATTGAAAGGCCCCGCCGGCTCACCCGCGGGGCCTTTTTTTTGCGTGCGGAACTGCTTGCGCAAATGCGGCGCGTTCATACGTTTTCAGTCAGATGCGTGAGTTTCCTTCCTCCCTTGGGCTTGCTGGCTCGTTGCTCATCGCGCATCCCAATCTCCTCGACCCGAATTTTCGCCGCAGCGTCCTCATCATTTCCGCCAGCGATCCCCACGACGGCTCCTTCGGCCTCATCGTCAATCGCGCCACGGAGAAGACCGTTGGCGACCTGCTCCCGGAGCACGAGTTGGGTGCCCTGGGGGATCTCCCCGTCTTCATCGGCGGCCCCGTTGCCCGGGATCAATTGACCTTTGCAGTGTTCCAGTGGGTGGACGATTCACTTCGCCTTCGCACCCACCTCCTGCTGGATGAGGCGCGCGACCTGGCCGCCGAGGATGGGGGCGTCGTCCGCGCCTTCCTCGGCTATTCCGGCTGGTCAAAGGGCCAGCTCGAGGCCGAACTCGACCAGAAGGCATGGCTTGTCCAGAAGCCGGACCAGGAGATATTAGACATTGAGCGCTGCCTGGACCTCTGGCCCACCATCATGCGCGACCAGGGGCCATGGTTCCGGCTGCTCGCCGCCGCGCCGGATGATCCCTCCCTGAATTGACCTGATGATCATCGGCGTCCCACGGGAGATCAAGGAGCAGGAGAACCGCGTCGGGTTGCTTCCCTCCGGCACCTACCAGCTTGCGCGTCGTGGCCATCAGGTGCTGGTCGAGCCCGGCGCCGGCGCAGGGTCAGGCTACCGCGATGAGGATTACCGAGCCGCAGGGGCGGAGCTGCTCGTGGATCATGCGGAGATTTTTCGTAGGGCGGAGATGATCGTAAAGGTCAAGGAACCGCTCCCGCAGGAGTACGCGCTCCTCCAGCGTGGGTGCATTCTCTTCACTTACCTGCACCTGGCCGCGAACCACGCCCTGACCACCGCTCTCATGGCAAATGGCGTCACCGCAATCGGCTACGAGACCGTCGAGGTCAATCGCCGGCTCCCCCTCCTCGAGCCCATGAGCGAGATCGCCGGTCGCATGTCCATCATCATGGGCGGCTACTTCCTGGCAAAGCATTGCGGCGGCGATGGCGTCCTGCTCGGCGGCGTCCCCGGTGTCCTGCCCGGCCGCGTGGTTGTGCTGGGGGGAGGAACCTCCGGCGTCAATGCCGCCCGCATGGCAAATGGACTGGGCGCAGATGTCACCATCCTCGAGGTGGATGTCGAGCGGATGCGTTTCCTGGATATCACCATGCACAGCGCCCACACCCTCTACTCCAGCGAGGCCCACCTCATCGAGTTGCTGCCCACCGTGGACCTCCTTATTGGCGCCGTCCTGCTCCCAGGGGCGCGCGCCCCGAAGCTGATTCGGCGCGAAATGCTGAAGGTCATGCGCAGCGGCAGCGTCTTCGTGGATATTGCCATCGACCAGGGCGGCTGCGCCGAGACCTCGCGCCCCACCACCCACGAGGCGCCCACCTACGTCGAGGAAGGCGTCACCCACTATTGCGTGGCAAACATGCCCGCCGCCTACGCCCGAACCGCCACCCAGGCCCTGACGAACGTCACCTACCCCTGCATCGAGCTCCTCGCCGAGCACGGCTTGGAAGGCGCCTGCGAGCGCATGCCCGGCCTCCGCTCCGGCATCAATGTCATGGACGGCCGCATCCTCCAGCCCGCCGTAGCCGCCGGCCACGCCGGATAGGGCATATTTGGGCCTATTTGTCCCATAGGTCCTATTCAGGACCGTCACCACCGGCACTGGACGCAGGCTCTTTTTGAGGCATACTTCCCCAGTCATGTTTTTAAGGCGGCGCATCGAGCTGTTTCTCTTCTCCGTCGCGTTGATCACCTTCGCCTGGTTCAACCAAGGGGGCGGGTGGAACCAGAACGCCCGTTTCGCGGAGGTGCGCGCCATCGTGGACGGCCACGAAATCGCCATCGACAATTACTTCTCTTACCAACGCTCCGGCGGCAAGGCCCTGCGCCGGTACCCCGTCGTCAATGGCGATGTCACCATCGACGGCAAGACCAGCCGCCTCTGCTGGGTGGGGGATAAGGGCGACCTCATCCCCATCAACGGCACCGAGATCCCCACCAACATGGACGGCGTGGCCGTTGATGACCTGGCCTGTTCCGGCGATGTCTCCTTCGCGCTGGGCCATTTTCATCCGAACAAACCGCCCGGGCTCAGTTTCGTCGCCGTGCCGGCCTACTTCATCCTTTCGCACTACGAACGGTTCATGCACCGCAACCCGGATACCTGGTGGCTCATGAACGTAAACGCATGGCTGACCTCCGTTTTCAGCGTGGGGCTCATCTCCGCGTTCGGCGTGGTGCTCGCTTTTCGCCTCGCCCTGCGGCTGGGCGGCGGACGGACATGGCAGGCTTTCTGGACCGCAATCACCTTTGGGTTCGGCACGCTCTTCTTCCCGTTTGCCACGATCCTGTTCGATCACAATGTGACCGCGATCTTCCTCATCGGCGCGTTTTACATGCTCTTCCAGCGGGAAGGCGCGCGCTGGGTGGCGCTGGCGGGGTTGCTCGCGGGTATGGCGGCCATCACCAATTATGTCGCCGCGGTGCCGGTGGGCCTCCTGGGGATCTACCTGCTCGTCACGCGCTGGCGCTCCGGCTGGGCCGAGGCGGCGCGGAGCGCGCTCTGGTACGGACTTGGCCTGGCTGGGCCGTTCCTGGCCATCTGTTTTTACAATAAGATCTGCTACGGCTCTCCGTTTGCCCTCAGCAATGCGTTCCAGAATCCGGGCTTCATCGAAACCGGCCCCGTTTTCCTCGGCATGTTCCGCATCCCCGACCCGGTGGTTGCGCTCATCCTCCTGTTTTCGCCGTTCCGCGGTGTGTTTTACGGGTCCCCCATCCTCGCGATGGGCGTCTATGGGCTATGGCGGATGCGCCGGACTTTTCCCGCGGAGATGTTTCTCTTCATCGGCATCGCGCTCACGTTCTTCCTGGTCAATAGCTCGTTCTTCGGCTGGCACGCTGGGTTTGCCTGCGGCCCGCGTTACCTTATCCCGGCGACGGCCTTCCTTGCGTTGCCGTGCGTCTATGGGTTCATGAAGCTGCCGCGCATTTCCGCCGGTCTGCTCGCGCTATCCATCGGCATCAATTTCATGTTTTCGGCCACCGATGCGGAGTCGCCCGCCGGCGTGGGCGCCCTCGCAATGACCGCCGACCGCGAGATGGGATGGTACAGCCCGCTCACCGAGTATGCGCTGCCGCTGTTCTTCGAAGGACGCGCATGGCCCATCCTCAACATGCTCATTACCGAGCGCCTCGAGGACCGGAGGCAGGAAATGACCGCTGCCGGAACGCCGCCCGAGGATCAAGCGTCGGAGCTCGCCAAGTATGAGGCTGATATGCGGCAATCGATCGTCGAAGGCAGCGATGATCCGCTCGACCTCGGCAGTTACACCGGCCCCGTCTCGGTCAATCCCACCGGCGTGTGTGAGGGCGGATACTACAGCTTGTTCGAGGCGGGGTCGCCGCAGGCGCGATGGAACTCGTTTAACGTCGGCGAGTTCTGGTTTCCGGAGAGCCGCTGGAGCGTGTTTCCCTTGCTGGCCTTGGTCGGATTGCTCGGTGCAGGTCTCGCCAGGGAAGCGGCCCGGGCCGGCTCAAGGCGGGCCGGGGAATTGGCGGGACTCGGCACTGGTATGGGTGCCGAGGAGATCGCGGCCGAGTGAGGCTTGAGCCGTCTTTGCATATACCGATTGCTCTCAGGCGAAACCCACGCGCCAGCGTGTACTTGAATATGAACTCGCACTTGAACATGAACTTTCTGCAAGAAGGTCTATCCGTTCAGTGCCCATTCTCTTCCTCCTCAGTGAGGCTCAGGAATATCGCCTCCAGTGCTCCTGTCCCGGACGTTTGCCCGCGTAATTCCTCCAGTGTCCCCACGGCGATCAGACGCCCTTGATTGATAATCCCGATCCGGTCCGCCAATTCCTCCGCCACCCCCAGTTGATGAGTCGAAAGAAAGATCGTCGTCCCCGCCCGGCTCCGCGCCTTCAATTCATCCTTCACGATCCGCGCATGCATCGGGTCAAGGCCAACCATCGGCTCGTCGATGATCAGCACCTTCGGGTCGTGCAGCAGCGCGCTTGCGATCACCAGCCGCTGCCGGGTCCCGTGGCTCAAGTTTTCCGTCAATTCATGCCGAAACGGGTCCAGCCCGAACCGCTCGAACAGCGCCCCCGTCCGCGACGCAATCTCTCCCGGCTCGACCTCGAACATTTCCCCCGTGAACCGCATAAACTCCAGGCTCGTCAGCTTGTCGTACAGGAACGGAAAATCCGGCACATAAGCGATCAGGCGCTTCGCCGCCTCCGGTTCGCGTTGCAGGTTGTGGCCGCCGATTGAGCATTCCCCGCCGGTCGGCCTCAGCAATCCGGTCAAGAGTTTGATGGTCGTCGTTTTCCCCGCCGCGTTCGGCCCAAGAAACGCGAAGAATTCCCCGGGGGCGATCTCCAGCGAGAGGTTATTGACCGCTTTCAGCTCCCCAAAGCACTTGGTCAGGTTCCGTGTCCTGATCATTGCCACTCCTCCGAGGAGAGCGTGTAGCCGAACCCCGTCTTCGCGAGGATGATCTGACCCAGTTCCGTCACGTAAAAGTCGATCACTGCCGCCGTGTTCTCGGTCACCGTTACCTGATACACCTCCTGTTGCATCCCACCCAGCATCAGTTCCGTCTCCCTCGCCGTGATCGCGGGCGCCGCGATGCTCGACGGCGCGATCGGTAGCGCGCGGGGATCCATTCCCAGGTTTTGCGCCAGCGCCGTCCCGATGGACGCGGCATTCATCGGGAGCGTCTGCTTCGCAACCGGCAGGTTTTCCAGCCGCACCTCATAGCTCAGGCTCTTAAGCGCCGCATCCCCGCTCACCCGCACCCGGTAGGGCGGGTCGAGCGTGGACAGGTCCATGTGAAAATCCCGCATCCGCAGAGTCTCATCCAGATCCACCGTCCCCATAAAGTTCACCCGCTGGGCCGGTGTCACCGAAAGCCTTCCCGAGAAATCCATCATTCGTGAGTCCGAACCGGTAATTGAAGGCCGAATCGATATCGACCCCAGGTCCCGCGTATCGTCCCGCACCGTCAGCATCGAAACCTGCCCATGCTTGAACATCGTCCGCAGGACAAAGGACACCGGGACATCCAGGATATCTGTCGCCTCCGGATGGATCTCGAGCCGCACCAGCAGCCCCATCATCACCAGCCAGAAGCCGGTGACGCCGATCATGGCGACCCGATACAACGCCTTGGCCCTACCCCTTCTCGATCAACGCATACGCGTTGTGGTTGTGAATCGATTCGAAGTTTTCAGCTTCTACACGGTACCAGCCGATATTTTCCTCCGCATTTGACCGCGCCGCGATATTCCGCACCAAATCCTCCACAAACACCGGATTGTTGTAGGCCTGCTCCGTAACGGCCTTTTCATCCGGGCGCTTCAGCAGGCTGTAAAGGTCGCAGCTTGCGCAGCTCTCCACCAACCGGATCAAATCCTCGATCCAGATCGGCCGCTTGAAACGGACCGCATAGGTCACACGGCCACGCTGGTTGTGGGCGCCGGACTCGGAGATGGCCTTCGAGCACGGGCAGAGTGTCGTTACCGGCACGATTACCGTTAGCACGAAATCGAGCTCCCCCTTTTGCAATCCGGCGCTGAAACGGACCATATAGTCCATGAGGCCCACCGCGCCTGTGACCGGCGCCTTCTTCTCCAGGAAGAACGGGAACTCGAAATCGACATGCGCCTGCTGGGCGTCCAGCCGGTCCAGCAGCCCCCTGGCGAGCTTCTGGATCTTTTCGATATGGAAAACGGGACCGTATTCGTTGAGCGCCTCGATGAAACGGCTCATGTGGGTGCCCTTGTAGTGGTGGGGCAGGTCCACCGTGAGCGAGACGGTTGCGATGGTGTTCTGCGTGCGATGGGCCTTGTCGAGGACGGTGATCGGGTAGCGCAGGTTTTTCACACCCACGCGGTCGATCGCGATCTTCCGGTGATCGACTTCACTCTGGGTATCCTTTAGCTCGACGATGGGCTGCATCACCGTGACGATAGGTGCGCTGGCACGAGGATTCAATTTGCGATTTGGGAATCCCACAACTTGAGTTGGCAATCTCCCATCGGCTGCCTCAGGATGGCCCGCTCCCATGCGAGAGTATCATGATTTGCTCCGACTTGTGCTTGACCGGGGCGCCTCCAAGACCGACCGGACCGGCACCGGCACCTTGTCCGTTTTCGGCGCGCAGGCGCGATTTGATCTGCGGGAGAGTTTTCCCCTGCTGACGACAAAAAAGGTTCACCTGAAATCGATCATCTACGAGCTGCTCTGGTTCCTGCGGGGCGATTCCAATATCGCATGGCTCAACGAGCACGGGGTGACGATCTGGGACGAGTGGGCGGACGCGCAGGGGAACCTTGGGCCGGTCTATGGCGCCCAGTGGTGCGCATGGAAGACCGCGGATGGCAGGACGATCAATCAGATCGACCAGGTGATTGAGCAAATCCGGAGAAATCCCGATAGCCGTCGGCTCATCGTCAGCGCATGGAATGTGGGGGAGATCGAGCAGATGAAACTGCCGCCATGCCATACGCTGTTTCAGTTTTATGTGAGCGACGGCGAATTGAGCTGCCAGCTTTACCAGCGGAGCGCGGACCTGTTCCTGGGCGTGCCTTTCAATATCGCGAGCTATTCCTTGCTAACCTTGATGGTTGCAGCGGTTTGCGGGCTGCGGGCAGGGGATTTCGTGCATACCTTTGGGGACTTGCATTTGTACACGAACCACCTGGAACAGGCCCGGGAGCAATTGAGCCGGACGCCGCGGGCGCTGCCTCGGATGAGGATCAATCCCGAGGTAAGGGATATCCATGCATTCCGTTACGAGGACTTCGAGCTGCTGGGGTATGATCCGTACCCGGCCATCCGGGCGCCGATTGCTGTGTAGGCCATGGCTTTGCGCGCGATAGCTGCGATGTCCCTCAACCGGGTCATTGGGAAGGACGGGAAGATTCCCTGGCGCATTCCCGAGGACTTCAAGTGGTTCAAGATGATGACGATGGGGCATGCGGTCTTGATGGGGCGGAAGACTTTTGAATCGCTGGGGAAACCGCTGCCGGGGAGGCGGAACGTGGTGGTCTCGAGAGGTCAAGATACTGTAGAAGGCGTTGAAATTGTACGGTCCCTCGAGGATTTGCATCCGGAGGATTACCCGGGGGATGTGTGGGTGATCGGGGGCGGGGAGATTTACCGGCAGTTGCTGGGGCGATGCGATGATTTGTATCTTTCTGTGGTCCAGATGGTTGTGGATGGAGATGTGTTTTTTCCGGAATTCGAACAGTTGTTTGAGTTTGAGAAGACGGTTTTGAGGGAGCCGGAGTTCGAGGTTCGGCATTACCGGCGGAAGGAATCGTCATGAAATCCGACAACCCATTTCCGGTATGTATTGCGTCATAGGATCGGGCCCGGCGTCGATCTCGGCGGCGATGGCGTTGGTGAAGAGGGGGATGCGGGTGACGATCCTGGATGGGGGGCGGACGCTGGAGGCGGACCGACAGGCGGTGTTGGATCGACTGGCGGCGCAGAAGCCGGAGGCGTGGGCGGAGGGGGACCTGGACCTGCTGCGCGGGGACGATCAATCGAGCCGGCATGGGTCGATCCATTCGAAGCGGACTTATGGGTCGGAATATCCGTACGAGGACGTGGCGGAGCCGCTGATGACAGACCGGGATCATAGCCCGTTCCATTACTCGATGGCGCGTGGGGGGCTGAGCAATGTGTGGGGGGCGTCGATATTGCCCGCGCATCAGCGCGACATGGAGGGGTGGCCGATCACGGCGGCGGACCTTGCGGATCATTACCGGGCGGTGCTGGAGTTCATGCCCTCGACGGGGGTTCGGGATGAGCTGGACGAGTTGCTGCCGGCGTATGTGCCCACCGAGAGGCCGGTGACCCAATCACGGCAGATTGCGGAGCTGTTCGCGGATTTGCGGAAGCGAAAGGCTGGGTTGCGGAAGGCGGGGATTTACTTCGGGAAATCGCGAGTCGCAATGGAGGCGGAGCCGTGTGTTTATTGCGGACTTTGCCTTTATGGATGTCCTTATTCACTGATCTATTCCTCGGCGCGAACCCTACGGCGGCTGGTGGCGGATGGAGCGGTGAATTACCGGCCGGGGATCGTGGTCGAGCGGGTGGAGCCGGCAGGGAGCGGGGTTGTTATTCATGCGCGGGACACGGGCGGGAGCGAGGTAAAGGTCGAGGCGCGGCAAGTCTTCGTGGGGGCAGGAGTGTTGCCCAGCGCGCACCTTGCGCTGAATTCACTGGGGGTGTTCGATGAGGAGGTGGCGATGCTGGACAGCCAGTATTTCATTTTTCCGTTCTTCCGGTTTTTCCGGACGCCAGGTGTGGACCGGGAGGCACTTTCATCGCTGGTGCAGGCGTACCTGGAGATCGATGACCCGCGCGTGAGCCGGCACCTGGTGCACGTGGAGGTTTTCAGCTATAGCGATTTCCTGAAGCGTGCGCTGATGGCGACAGGGCTGCGATACCTGTTATTCAATCGCTGGTTGCAGGGGCAGATGTTTGACCGGTTGCTGGTGTTGCAATGTTTCCTGCACTCGGACGATTCCTCGCGGATGACATTGCGCCTGACGCGGAATGCGGGAGGACGGGCGAAGCTGGAGGTGAAGGGCGAGGTCGAGCGGGCGGCGTATTGGTCCAGCATCAGGGCGGGACTAAAGCTCGCGGCGAACGGACTGAGGCTGGGAGGTTTGCCGGTGGTCCCGGCGATGCAATTCGCGGAGCCGGGGCGGAGCTATCATTCGGGCGGGACATTCCCGATGAGGCAGTCGCCGGGACGGCTGGAGACGGATGTGCTGGGCCAATTGCCGGGGCTGCCGGGGGTGCATTTTGTGGATGCGTCGGTGTTCCCTAGCATTCCGGCGACGACGATTACACTGACGGTGATGGCGAATGCGCACCGGATCGCGATGCAGTCGGTGCCATGAGCAGGGTTGCGATCACGGGAGCGGCGGGGTACGTGGGATCGGCCATTTCGCGGGGATTCCGCGCGGTCGGGTGGGAGGTGACGGAGCTGGGCAGGCGGACGGGGTACGAGCTTGCGAAGGAGGTGAAGATTGATTGGACCGGGGTGGATGCGCTGGTGCATTGCGCCTGGGATTTCGGGTTGAAGCAGTGGGAGCAGATTGAACGGGTCAATGTGAAGGGGAGCGTACGGGTGATGGAGGCGGCGCGGACGGCCGGGGTAAGGAGCGGGGTGTTTATTTCTTCGCTCAGTTGTTTTCCGGGGTGCCGGTCGATGTATGGGGGGGGGAAGCTGGAGGTGGAGGCGGAGGCGGCGCGATTGGGCTTTGCGAGTGTGCGGCCGGGGCTGGTCTATGGGGAGCGTCCCGGGGGGATGATGGGAGCGCTGGAGAAGGCGGTGAAGGGGAGCCCGGTGGTGCCGTTGATCGGGGATGGATCGCAGCCGCAATACCCGGTGCATGAGGAGGACCTCGCGGCACTGGTGGTGGAGCTTTGCGAGATGGATTGT
>Ga0302319_10008916_pt1 | contig 19416 bp, 4 predicted proteins | sample Bog_T0_2_FD_203319 | JGI IMG/M metagenome (GOLD analysis project Ga0302319, IMG submission 203319) | Peat permafrost microbial communities from Stordalen Mire near Abisko, Sweden - Bog_T0_2 | ecosystem: Environmental > Terrestrial > Soil > Wetlands > Peat | place: Sweden: Abisko, Stordalen Mire... | reverse complement strand
TGACGGTCTGTTTGCTGGTGGGCGTGGCCGTGCTGGTGTCAGTGGCGGTGACGGTCTGGGTGCTGGTGGCGGTGCTGGTGGGCGAAGCCGTGATGGTGTCGGTGCAGCTGGGCGTGGCGGTGCTGGTGCGGGTGGGCGTGGCGGTGGGCGTGGCGGTGAAGGTGGGCGTGCTGGTGCTGGTCGGCGTGTCAGTGGGCGTGGTGCCGCAATTGAGCGCCAGGGTGACTGTGTCGCTGGTGTACTTGATGGGAGGGATGTCTGACTGGATCATGGCCGAGTTGAGCACCGTGGTGTTGCCATCCGCGCAAGTGGCCAGGCCCACCCAGGTGAAGGTGCCGCTGCCCTCGAAGAGCAGGTTGGTGGCCACCGCGCCGAAGAACCCGGTCTTGAAGTCCCAGCGCAAGAGGCCCTTGCCGCCCACCACGGGCGTGGATCCGTTGGTCGGCGGCGATGCGCTCAGGTAGGTGACCCCCTGCGGCACCGAGTCCCAGATGCGGGCGTTGGTGAGGGAAAGGGCTGAATAGACGCGGAAGTTGTCATAGCTCATCAGGTCCGCCTGGCCAGCCAGGCCAGGCTTCCAGCCGTTGTTGGCATCGCTGCAGAGCAGCGGGGTGGGGTCGGTCCAGGTGTACTGCCAATTGGCGGGCTCCGGCGAGCCGCGCTGCCATTCCTTGAGGCTGAAGGTGCCAATGGGCTGCTCCATCACCTTGATGGTGTACCACACGCCGCCGATGGGGCTGACCCCGCCCGCGGTGTTGGTGAGGGTGACGCCGGCCCAGCTCAGCTCATTGGTGGGGCAGGTGCCGCCGCAGCCCGCGCAGGGGATGCCCTTGGCGCGCTGTATCATCAGATTGCCTGCCGGGAAGGGGTCGATGGAGAGGATGAGGTAGTAGCCCTCGTTGTTGGGGCAGGGCTCGTCGTTGTCGCGCAGCACCAGGCCGGTGTCGCCATTGCTGCTGTTTCCATCCACGCGCACATCCACCTGCACCATGGTGCCGCTGGCGCAGGTGCCGTTGGCGCCAGTGCTGGCGCAGGCCCCCTTCCAGAGCAGGGATGCGTAGGTGTTGCCCACGCAGCCGCCCGTGCAGGCGTACTGGATGTACTTGTCCCCTCCCCCGTCGGTCTTCACGCTCCACTGGTCGGTGCCCGTGCCGCCATTGGGCATGGCCCAATCGGTGGCCATGGCCGCGGGCAGGGCATTGGAAGCATAGGTGCCGGTGGGGTACTCATCGAACTGGTCGAAGCACTTGAGCCCCGAGCCAGAGAGCGAGTAGGTGAGCAGGTAGCGTATGGCGTTGCCAGGCTGGGCTGCGCCCGTGAAGGGCAGGCCCGTGGTGTCATTGAGCTCGCGCTTGGCCACCTGCACATTGGCCGAGCCGGTCACCTGGCATTCATAGGCCGTGGCTGGGGCCACCCATGCGCTGCTGGTTCCCGTGCCCTTGATGGCTCCCTGGTTGCACAGGCTGCTGGGGCAGCCGCTGCCCACCGACACCTCTATCCACAGGGAGCCCTGGGACATGTAGGCGGTGGGGGCGGAGGCGGCGGTGGCATCTGGCACATCCCAGGTGATGGTGGTGCCGCTGCCGCTGGTGCTCACCGTGGCCGCGGCCCCGGTCTTGGGGCTGGGCGCTTCGGCCAGCACCGTGAGGCAGGGGTCCACCAGCACATCCTGCACCTGGTTGCCGGTGGAATTGAAGAACTGGTAGTCCAGCCAGTAGAGCATCAGCTGGCTGGATGAGGCGGTCCCCTCCACGCGCTTCAGGAGGTTGCTCATGCTACCCGAGGGCGTGCAGCTTGTGAAGGGAAAGGCCACCACCAGGTCGCCGCTGTCGCTGGCGTTGACATAGTTGTTGTCCACCGTGACCTTGATGCGGTAATTGGTGTTGTAGACCAGGTCCGAGGGCAGGGTGATGTTGACGGTCTCAGTCTCGCACTGCCAGTTGGTGGGGCTGCCGCCGCTGGGCCAGGTGAACTTCCAGCTGCCGATGCTGCTGGGCACGGCATGCTGGGGCGGGATGATGCCCGAGGCCCCGGTCAAGAACCATTGGTAATTGAGCGCTGAGTTGGTGTAGCCCGGTGCCACCACAGGCACCGAGGCCACATTCTCGATGGTGATAACCATGGCGCCCGGCTGATTGTTGTTGGCCTTGTCATTGCAGATCATGAAGTTGAGCTGCACCGGCGAGCCAGGGCACCAGCTGCCGGTGGTGGCGCTGGCGGTGTAGCTCAAGAAGGCCACTGAGTCATCTTGCGCCCAGACAACAGCCGGGAGAAGCGTGAACAGCGCCAAAAGGATGAGGGCCTTGCTTCCCTTCTTCATATCTGCCTCTATTGATCGGGCAAAGCATGCCCGCAAAAACGTTAAAACTGGCTTTGTTGTAATTATACCTTCTAGTGTTGGCTTAGCCATTCTTCACCATAAATATCTCATATAGATAATCTGTGTTTTAATTCAATGATATCGGATGAAAAGTGCAATAAAAAAGGAGCGGCCTATGCCGCTCCTTTTTTTAGCCTTATCTATTGGGCTTTATCGGATGATGGCCATCTTGACCAGGGTGCGTACGATCACCGAATTATTCTGCACCTTGGTGAACTCGATCACATAGACCCCCGGAGCCAGGTGGCTGGTGTCAATCGCCAGCTGTCCGCTCTCTGAAGGCCCTGACTTTATCAGCACCCTCTCGCTGGCCAAGCTGAAGACCTGGGCCTGGGCGATGGCCCCGATGCTGGGCGAGAAGCTGAGCACGGCCATGCCCCCGCCCATGATAGGGTTGGGGGCCACATGCGCCCCGCTCCCCACCTGCGGGCCGCGGCGGATGAGCGTCACCTGCTGGCTCTCAAGGATGCTGGTGCTGGTGCCCACGGTCCTCAAGAGCTGCACGGTGTACACGCCGCTCGAGAGCGCCTGGCCATCCATGCCCACCCCGTACCAAGTGTCGGCGTAGGGGCTGTCATTGATGTCCTTGTAGGTGATCTGCAGGCCGCTGCCAGTCAGAGGGCTGCCGCTGCTGTCAAAAGCTCCCACAAAAGCCGCGTGCTTGACCGTGAAGCTCACGATGCTGGAGTTGAAGCGGGTGAGCAGCTCGCGGTAGACCAGCTCGCCAGCGCTATTATACACCGCTAGCTCATTCTGGCCCTGGGTGTCCATCACCGTCACCTGCTGGTCCAAGGTGCTGATGTGGCCGTACTGGTCCACCATCTGCAGTTGGAAGGTATAGACCCCGTCTGATACCGGCTGACTTTGGTCGTTGGTGCCATTCCAAGCCAGGCTGCTGCTGCCGCTGGCGCCGAGCTGCCCAGGCAGGCTCAGGGTGAGCGTGCCGCCCGTGGCCAAGATATTGCCGTCCGGCGAGGAGCTGGAGCTCAGGTTGATGCTGGTGGGCAGCACTGCGATGGGCCCGTTGTAGAGCCCGCGCACCATCTCGCCGGCGCTGTTGTAGATGGTGACCGTCAGCTCGAAGGGCATGGGCACCGGCGTCAGGGTGATGGTGGGCGAGACGGTGACGGTGGCTGAGGCTGTGCGCGTCGCGGTCTCGGTGCGCGTGTCTGTGGCAGTCTTGGTGTCGCTGAAGGTGGGCGTGGGCGTGGCGGTGACGGTCTCGGTGCGGGTGAAGGTGATGGTGCTGGTGACGGTCTGCGTGCTGGTGCTGCTGGGCGTCTCGGTCACCGAGGGCGTGTCAGTGTAGGTGGGGGTGTCGGTGAAGGTGGCGATGGGGGTGATAGTGCGGGTGAAGGTGATGGTGCTGGTGGGCGTGGCCGTGAAGGTGGCGGTGAAGGTGATGGTCTGGGTGCTGGTGGGCGTGGCCGTGCGGGTGTCCGTGGCCGTGGGCGTGGCTGAATAGGTGGGCGTGACCGTGGAGGTGACAGTGTCGGTGGGCGAAGGGCCTATGGTCACGGTGTCGGTCTGCGTGGCTGTGCAGGTCTTGGTGTCGGTCTGGGTGGCGGTGTCGGTCTGGGTGGGCGTGTCGCTCTGCGTGCTGCTGGGCGTGGGCGTGTCAGACTGGGTCACCGTGTCGGTCTGGGTGGCGGTGTCGGTCTGGGTGGGCGTGGCCGTGTAGGTGGGCGTGGGCGTGCGCGTGCTGGTGGAGGTGGGGGTCACGGTGGAGGTCGGCGTGTCCGTGGGAGTGCCACCGCAGTTGATGTTCAAGGTCACAGTGTTCGAGCTGGACTGCATGGCCGCTGCGCCGATGACGCCGCCTATCATGCCGTTGTTGAGCACCGGGCTTCCGGCCGGGCATTCGGCCACCCCAGTCCACGTGAAGCTGCCCTGGCCGGCATAGAGCACGCCGGCGATGGCGCCAAAGTTGCTGCCCGTGAAGTCCCAATGGATGAGCCCGCCCGAAGTGCCCACGCCGGGCTGGCCCGTGGCCGCGGGCGCCGTGCTCTGGAAGCCGATGGAGGCGGGCACTGTGTCCCACACGCTGGCGTTGGTCACCGCCACCGGCACCACCACGTGGAAGTTGTCAAACTCGGTCTTGGCTCCCTGGCCGCCCAAGCCGATGTGGTTGCTGGCCCCGGGGCAGGCCAAGGGCGTGCCATCGCTGTAGCTCAGCATCCAGCCCACAGGCTCAGGCGTGCCGCGCTGCCAGAACTTGGCATAGATGACGCCTGGCTTAGTCTCTAGCACATCCGCTGTGTACCACTGGCCCGAGAAGAAGGTGCTGGTGGGGCAGCAGCCGGTCCAGTTGCAGCAGCCCGAGCCGCAGGTGCCGTTGTTGCGCTGTATGGCCATGTGCGAGTTGGCCGCTGCGCCGGCATTGGCATCGCCCGAGAGCACCAGCATATAGCCCGAGGCGCAGGTGGCGTTGTCGTTCTGCACCCAGATGCCCACATCCTGGCCCTGGTTGGTGGCGTCATCCAGCCGCACATCGCTGATGATCTCGACATTGGTGCAAGCCGCGACCTGCGCGCTGGCGGCGCTGCAGGTGTAGAAGAGGCAGCGGTAGTCATTGGTGTTGACGGGGATGAACTGCAATGCCCTGTCGCCGCTGTAGCTGACGATGTTCCATTGCGTGGCGCCCTGGCTGCCGGTCTGCGAGTCGGCCATCCAGAGCCCTCCGGTGCTCCATGAAGGGCTGGCATTGGCCGCTGGCGTGGCTGTCCCTGCCGTGTAATTGAAGGGGTCAAAGCACTTCAGCACCTGGCCGCTGATGTTGTACTGCAGCACATAATTGATGCCCGCCCCCTTGGTGACATTGCTGGCGCTGCTTATGGGGTTGTAATTGACATCGAATTCCTGCTTGGTCAGGATGATGTTCTGCCCATCATCCTGGCTCAGCGTGTTCGAGCTGCCAGCCAGGCCGTTGGCGCCAGCATAGGTGGCGGTGTTGTTCAGCGGATAGGTGCAGCCAGCGCCCACTTGCACCTCCACCCACACCGAGCCCTGGGACTCCAGGGGATAGGGCGTGGAAGTGGCGCTGGCATCCGGCAGGGTCCAGGTGATGCTATTGCCCGCGGGCGTGGGCATGCTGCCATCCTTGGGATTGGGCGCATAAGCCAGGATGGTCTCGCAGGCAGGGATGGCATCGGTGATGGTGAGGTTGGTGTCATTGAAGAAGTTGTAATCTAGCCAATAGACCATGATGTTGCCGTTGCCAGCCGTGCCCACCACGCGCTTGTAGAGGTTGCCTGAGGGGGCCGGCGCCGCGCAGCCCGTGCTGCCGATGTTGAGCGGGATGCAGACCTCATCATCAAAGCCCGTGGCTGAGGTGGGGTCCACGTAATTGCCCTTGAGGTACACCATCAGGTAGTTGCTGCCCAGGGCCGCGGCGGTGTTGCTGATGAGGATGGGCACCTGGATCTGCTCGGTGCTCCAAGTGGGGTTGCCGCTGGGCAGGCCGCTGATCTGATAGCCATTGCCGCCCTGGCCGATGCTGTTGTAATCCGTGGCGGGCGTGGCGGGCGTGGTGCCTGTGGTGCTGTTGTAGACCACCCACCAGCGATTGGCCAGCACCGTGGTGGTGCTGGTGCCGCAGCCAGGGTAAGAAGACGAGCCCACCATCTCGGCCTTGATGTCCACCTGGCCAGCGCCATCCGTGGGATAGTCGGTGTTCAGGACCGTGGCGAACAAGGTGATGGTCTGGCCCAAACAAGGGCTGGGATTGCTGACATAGACCGAGCCATCCTTGAAATTCTCAGCTTGGTTGGCTGCAGACAAGCGACTTGGAAGAAAGGAGAAAAGCGCCAGTAGCCCCAAGGAGATCAGCGATAGGATGTTCTTCGGCTTTTGCATGGCAGCACCAGCATGAGATTGAAAGGCTTGAAAACGGCCTTGACTTGAAATCGCCCATTCCGGGCGGCTCTGATTATACATATTATGAAAACCTTTCATTGATTTGAGTTTTAAAGTTTTTACATAGTTGTTAGGTTTTTTGTCATTGTTAAACGGGAAAAATAAAAGGGGAGCCTCACGGCTCCCCTTTTCGCTTTTAAATCAGCGCAAACCTTACTTGATGATGGCTACCTTTATGAGCTGGCGGACCAAGATTGAGTCATTCTGCTTCTTGGTGAATTCCACCACATAGATGCCAGCTGAGAGATGGCTGGTGTCCAAGGTCATGCTGCCGCTCTCTGAAAGCGCTGATTGGACCAGCACCCTCTCAGAAGCCATGTTGAAGACCTGGGCTTGGGCTATGGCCCCCGCGCTGGGCAAGAAGCTGAGCGTGGCCTTGCCGTTGCCCATGATGGGGTTGGGGTAGACCTTGGCCCCGCCCTGCAGCTGCCCGCCGCGGCGTATGAGGGTCACCTGCTGGCTCTCAAGGATGCTTGAGCTGCTGCCCACGGTCCTCAAGAGCTGCACTGTGTACACCCCGCTTGAGAGGGCCTGGCCATCCATGCCCACACCATACCAGGGCTCGGTGTAGGTGACGCCATTCACATCCTGATAGGTCAGCAAGAGGCCGGTGCCAGGCAGCGGGTTGCCGCTGGCATCAAAGGCTGCCACAAAGCTGGGGCTTTGAAGGGTGAAGCTGACCACGCTGGGCGGCAGGCGCGTGAGCACCTCATGGTAGACCAGCTCGCCGGCGCTGTTGTAGACCGCCAGCACGTTCTGGCCCTGGGTGTCCATCACCGTCACCTGCTGGTTCAGGGTGCTGATGTGGCCGTACTGGTCCACCAGCTCGAGCTTGAAGGTGTAGATGCCCGAGACCACGGGCTGGCCCTGGTCATTGGTTCCGCTCCAGGTGAGGCTGGTGGCTCCATTTCCCAGCTGGCCGGGCAGGCTCAGGGTGAGCGTGCCGCCCGTGGCCAATATGTCGGGGTTGGTTGAGGAGCTGGAGCTCAAATTGACGCTGGTGGGCAGCACCTGCACCGGACCGCTGTAGAGGCCGCGCACCACCTCGCCCGCGCTGTTGTAGATGGTGACCACCAGCTGGAAGGGCATGGGCACTGGGGTCAGCGTGATGGTGGGCGATACCGTGATGGTGGGCGAATCTGTGAAGGTGACCGTGCTGGTGCGGGTGGGCGTGGCGGTGAAGGTGTCAGTGAAAGTGGCGGTGGGCGTGGCGGTGACGGTCTCAGTGCGCGTGTAGGTGATGGTGCTGGTGGCCGTGCGCGTGCTGGTATCCGTGGCCGTGGCCGAAGCGGTCGGCGTGTCGGTGCAGGTGGGGGTGTCGCTGGCGGTGTTCTGGGCCGTGTCAGTGCTGGTCAAGGTGACCGTGCGCGTGGGCGTGGCCGTGAAGGTGTCGGTGAAGGTGATGGTCTGGGTGCTGGTGGGCGTCACCGTGTAGGTGGGCGTCACCGTGCTGGTGTCCGTGGGCGTGTCGGTGTCAGTGGACGAGGGCCCAGGGCTCTTGGTGCTGGTGTCGGTGGGCGTGGGCGTCACTGTGCTGGTGTCGGTGTAGGTGATGGTCTGGGTGTAGGTGGCAGTCACTGTGGAAGTGGGCGTGGCAGTGCTGGTGTCGGTGGGCGTGTCAGTGCTGGTGGCCGAAGGCCCAGGGCTCTGAGTGCTGGTGTCAGTGGGCGTGGGCGTGACCGTGGGCGTGTCGGTGCGCGTCACAGTTTGAGTATACGTGGGCGTGGCGGTGCTGGTGTCTGTGTAGGTGGGAGTGGCCGAGGGCGTGATGGTGAAGGTGGGCGTGGAGCCCAGGGTGTTGGTGCTGGTGGCCGTGGAGCTGGGCGTGTTGGTGGGCGTCACCGTGCGGGTGTCGGTGCTGGTGGAGGTGACGGTCTGGGTGTAGGTGGGCGTGCGCGTGGATGTGACTGTCGCGGTGTCGGTGCTGGTCGAGGTGACGGTCTGGGTGTAGGTGGGCGTGTCTGTGCTGGTCAGCGTGTCCGTGGGCGTGTTGGTGCGCGTGGAAGTGTCGGTGGAGGTCACTGTATCTGTATAGGTGGGCGTGGCCGAGGGAGTGTTGGTCGAGGTGGGCGTGTGGGTGCTGGTTGGCGTTGGGGTGCGGGTGTTGGTGTAGGTGGGCGTGGCAGTCACGGTCTGGGTGTACGTGGGCGTTCCGCAGGTGATGTTAAGGGTCACCGTGTTCGAGAAGGACTGCATGGCCGTGGCGCCGACCACACCGCCGATGACACCATAGTTCTTCACTGGGTTGCTGGCCGGGCATTCAGCCAAGCCCACCCAGGTGAAAGAGCCCTGGCCAGAATAGAGCACACCCGCGTTGGCGCCAAAGTTGTTGCCCGTGAAGTCCCAGTGGATGAGCCCGCCCGAGGAGCCCACCGCGGGCTGGCCCGTGGCCGTGGGCGCCGTGCTCTGAAAGGCGATGGAGGCGGGCACCGTGTCCCACACGCTGGCGTTGGTCACAGACTGGGGCACCACCACCTGAAAGTTGTCATACTCGGTCTTGGCTCCCTGGCCGCCCAGGCCAATGTGGTTGTTGGCCCCAGGGCAGGGCAGAATGCCGATGGGGTCCGTGTACTGCAGCTGCCAGCCCACGGGCTCGGGCGTGCCGCGCGCCCAGAATTTGGCATCGATCACGCCTGGCGAGACTTCCAAGGCATCCACAGTGTACCATTGCCCAGAATAGAAGGTGTTGCTCTGGCAGCACGCGGTCCAAGAGCAGCAGCCAGCGCCACAAGTGCCGTTGTTCCTCTGGACGGAGATATGTCCGACTGCATTGCCAGCATTGTTGTCGCCCGAGACCACCAGCATGTAGCCCGAGGCACAGACGGCATTGTCATTCTGCAGCCATACGCCCACATCTTGGCCCTGATTGGTGGCATCGTCCAGGCGCACGTCAGTGATGATCTCAACATTGGTGCAAGCTGCCACCTGGGCGCTGGCGGCGGCGCAGGTGTAGAAGATGGCGCGATAATCGCTGCTGCCCGCGCTGCCGGGCATGAATTGCAGCGCCTTGTCGCCATTGTAGCTGACGATGTTCCACTGCGTGTCGCCGGCGCCTGACTGGGCAGGGGCGATGTCGGTCTGCGAATCCGCCATCCAGCTCCCACCCCATGAAGGGCTGGCATTGGCAGCGGGCATGGCGGTCCCTAAGGTGTAGTTGAAAGGGTCAAAGCACTTCAGCACCTGGCCGCTGATGTTGTACTGCAGCACGTAATTGACCTGGGTCCCCAGCGTGACGCTGCTGGCGCTGTTGATCTGGTTGAAATTGACATCGAATTCTTGCTTGTTAAGGATGACGTTCTGGCCATTGGCCTGGCTGAGGGTGTTGGAGCTGCCCGCCAGCCCGCTGCCACCTGCATAAGTGGCAGTATTAGCCAAGGGATAAGCGCAAGCTGCGCCCACAGATACCTCAACCCACACCGAGCCCTGAGACTCCAGGGGATAGGGCGTGGAAGTGGCGTTGGCATCCGGCAGGGTCCAGGTGATGCTGTTGCCCGCAGGCGTGGGCATGGTGCCATCTTTGGGGTTGGGCGCATAAGCCAAGATGGTCTCGCAGGCGGGGATGGCGTCGGTGATGGTGAGGCCCGTGTCATTGAAGAAGTTGTAATCGAGCCAATAGACCATGATGTTGCCGCTGCTGGCCGTGCCCACCACGCGCTTGTAGACATTGCCCGAGGGCGGGGGCGCGGTGCAGCCGCTGCTGCCAACATTCAAGGGAATGCAGACCTCATCATCAAACCCTGTGATCCCAGTGGGGTCCACATAATTGCCCTTGAGGTACACCATCAGGTAGTTGATGCCCAGGGCCGCGGGTGTGTTCATGATGGTGATGGGCACTTGAATCTGGGTGGTGCTCCAGGTGGGGTTGCCGCTGGGCAAGCCGCTGATCTGATAGCCATTGCCGCCCTGGCCTATGCTGTTGTAATCCGTTGCCGGTGCGGCAGGTGTGGTGGACGTGGTTGTGTTGTAGACCACCCACCAGCGATTGGCCAGCACCGTGGTGGTGCTGGTGCCGCAACCGGGATAAGAAGACGAGCCCACCATCTCAGCCTTGATGTCCACCTGGCCGGCGCCATCCGTGGGATAGTCGGTGTTCAAGACCGTGGCATACAAAGTGATGGTGTCGCCCAGGCAAGGGCTAGGGTTGCTCACGTACACTGAGCCGTCTTTGAAATTCTCAGCTTGATTGGCCGCAGACAATGGCGCTGCCAGCCCCAAGGCAAAAAGCACCGCCACCAAGCCCAGGGACCGAAGAATCAGGGATTCACGCTTCATCACTGCCTCAGCTTCAAAGGTAAAAAAACTCGCTCTCAATGGTTAGGACAGCTTTCTATTTATTAAGTTCCAAACGTGTAAATATAGAAACATGAAGATTATACCCAAGAAAAGCCCTGGCACAATTTATTAAATCAGCAAAACTTCATCTCTTATACTGGTCGAGCATAATTTTAAACGTTTATATCAGGCATAAAAAAAGCGGGCTGCCACTGGCAACCCGCCTTTTAAAGCTTCATGCCTATCAATGCACGATTGCTAGCTTTGCAACCTTTCTGTACAAGACCATCCCATTATCCCTAATTGTCAGCGACACAATATAAGTGCCAGAAGCAGCCTTGGTCATGTCGAGGACGATCTGGCCGCTCTTGCCAGAGTCCGCGCCCAGGGCCACGCGCTCGCCGGCAATGGAATAGACCTCTGCCAAGGCGCTGCCATTGATGCCAGGCGTGTAGTAGAGGGTGACCTTGGTGCCGCCTCCGATGCCTGCGCCAGCCGGGTTGGGCACCAAGCGGATCTTACCGCCCTGGGGAGTGCCAGTGCGCAGCAGGACGACCTGGCGCGACTCGAGGATGACGCTGCCGCCAGCCCCGCTCTGCAGCAGCTGCACGGTGTAGATGCCGCTGGAGAGCAGCTGGCCATTCAAGCCCAGCCCGTTCCAGGTCACCGTGCCATCAGGCCCCTTGCTGTTGTTGAGCGAGATCTTGAGCCCGGTCTTGGCCAGCGGGCTGCCCGAGGCATCCAAGCCCACGGCGAACTGCGGGCCATTGGGCAGGCCGAAGCTGACCAGGTCGCCATTGCTGCGGTCGAGCGTCATCTGCCAGACCAGCTCACCGTTGCTGGCAAAGACCTCCAGGGTGTTGGTGCCCTGCCCTGAGGCCACGGCCACCTGCTCCACCAGGGTGCTGATGTGGTTATACTGGTCGCGCAGCTGCACCTGGAAGGTGTAGACGCCGTTCACCACCTGCTGGCCAGCGTCATTGGCCTCGTTCCAGAACAGGCTGTCGCTGCCGCCCGCGAGCTGGCCATCCAGGGTCATCTGGTAGCCCTGCTGGCCGTCCACCGCCAGGGACTGCAGCTGCAGGGCGGTGGGCATGGTCTGCGAGGTCCCAGAATAGAGGTTGCGCACCACCTCGCCCGCGCTGTTGTAGATGCTGACCACGATGGTGTAGGGCATGGGCACCGGGGTCAGGGTGATGGTAGGCGAGACCGTGACAGTGGCGGTGCAGGTGCGGGTCTCTGTCTGGGTGCGCGTGGGCGTGGCGGTGCGGGTGTCAGAGAATGTGGCGGTGGGCGTGGCCGTGACGGTCTCAGTGCGGGTGAAGGTGATGGTGCTGGTCACGGTCTGGGTGCTGGTGTCGCTGGGCGTGGCCGTGTCGGTGGGGGTATCGGTGTCAGTGGGCGTGTCAGTGGCTGAGTTGATGTTCGTTTGGGTGCTGGTTGCCGTCACCGTGCGCGTGGGCGTCACCGTGCTGGTGTCGGTGGGCGTGTCAGTGTCGGTGGCCGAGGGCCCGGGGCTCTGCGTGCTGGTCTGGGTGTAGGTCACCGTGATGGTGGGCGTAGCGGTGCGGGTGTCGGTGCTGGTGTAGGTGACGGTCTGGGTGTAGGTGGGCGTCACCGTGCTGGTGTCAGTGGGCGTGTCGGTGTCGGTGGCCGAGGGCCCAGGGCTCTGCGTGCTGGTGTCGGTGGCCGTCACCGTGATGGTGGGCGTGGCGGTGCGGGTGTCGGTGCTGGTGTAGGTGATGGTCTGGGTGCTGGTGGGCGTGGCCGTGGGTGTGTTGGTGCGGGTGTCCGAGCTGGTGGAGGTGACGGTCTGGGTGTAGGTGGGCGTCACCGTGCTGGTGTCGGTGCTGGTGTTCAAGGTGGTGATGGTGGAGGTGGGGGTGTCGGTGATGGTGATGGTGCGCGTGGGGGTGTCGGTGAGGGTGACGGTCTGCGTCGGGGTGTCGGTGAAGCTGGGCGTGGGCGTGCGGCTAGGGGTGTTGGTGGGCGTGCTGCTGGCCGTGACGGTGTAGGTGGGCGTGCCGCAATTGATGGCCAAGGTGACGGTGTTCGAGCTGCCTGACAAGGGGGGGCTGGTGCTGGCGATGTTGGCCGTGTTCTTCACGGTCAGGGCCTGCACGCAGTTGGCGATGCCTGTCCAGGTGAAGGTGCCGGTGCCCTCGTAGAGCGTGCCGCCGATGGCGCCGTTGTCGCTGCCCGCGAAGTCCCACACGATGTTGCCGCTGTCCGCGCCCACCGACGGCTTGCTGCTGGTGGTGCCCGTGGCGGTCTGGAAGTCCATGCCCACAGGCACGCCATCGGTGATGCTGGCCCCGCTCAGCGAATTGGCCGTGAAGAGCTTGAAGTTCTGGTAGCTCATGTAGTCGGCCTGGCCAGCCAGGCCCGGGCTCCAGATGGTGGAGGCGTTGATGCCCGTGCCAGAGGTGCAGGTGAAGGTGTTGTCAGTGCAGCTGACCAGCCAGCCTGTGGGCTCGGGCGTGCCGCGGGCCCAGTACTTCATGTAGAAGGTGCCGATGGGCTGCTCCATGGCCTTCAGGGTGTACCACACCCCGCGCACCGGGCCCAAGCCGGTGGCCGCATTGTACTTGCAGGCCGTGGGCCAGGCCGGGGTGCCTGTGTTCACCTGCAGGCAGAGGTTGGCTGGGTTGGGGTCGATGGACATGATGACCCAATAGCCATTGGGCGGGTTGACCCCGTTCTCGCGCAGGGCCATGCCCACGTCGCCGGTGCTGGCATTGCCGTCGATGCGCACATCCACCTGCATCATGTTGCCCGAGCCGCAGAAGCCGTTGGCGCCCGTGGCGCCGCAAGTGCCGGTGTTGTACTGCATGATCTTGTAGGTGCCTTGGTCCGCGTCCTGGTATTGCAGGTACTTCTGACCGGTCACCGGGTCGATCAGCACCTGCCAGTCGGCTGTGCCGCTGGTGCCGCTGGGGTCCGTGGTCCAGCCCGCCGGCGCGCTGGCGCCAGAGTAGGTGGCGCCATTGGTCATCTCAGCGAAGCTGTCGAAGCACTTCAGAACTGTGCCTGAGAGGTTGTATTGCAGCACATACTGCACTGTGTCGCCGTTGTTCACAGTGCTCACTGGCAATCCCGCCATGTTGAGCTGGCTCTTGTTGAGGGTCACGGTGGCGCTATCACAGGTGTGCTGCGTGATGGTGTTGCTGTTTATCCAGCCGCCAGACCCGCTCCACTCGAACTGGCCAGTGTTGGCGATGGCCAGGCCGCAGGCGCAGGAATTCAGCTGCACCTCGACCCAGACCTGGCCGGTCTGCACATAGGGGCTCACTGAGGCGGCATTGGCATCCGCCACGGTCCAGGTGACCGTGCTGCCGCTGATGACCGCTGCGCTGCCATCTTTGGGGCTGGGCGAAGCCTGCACCACCGTGAGGCAGCCGCCTGCCAGGGTGGGGATGACATCCTGGATGGTGTTGTTGGTGCTGTTGAAGAAGTTGTAGTCGAGCTTGTAGATCATGATGGAGCTCGCCGCAGCCACGCCTTCTACTGACTTGAGCAGGGTGGCGGCGTTGCCGCAGGCGCCCGGGCCAGCCGAGGTGAAAGTGTAATCATAGTAGCTGCCAGCATTCTGCCCCGCATAGTTCTCGGCATACTGCACGCGCAGGCGATAGGCTGTGCTGTACTTCAAGTTGGAGGGCATGACCACGGTGAAGGTCTTGGTGGTGCAGGCCCAAGCGCCGGAGAAGGTGAAAGGATTTCCGCCGCCCAGCGGCGCAGAGCCCCAGCTGCCGGCTGGCACCGGGGCAGGCAATGCGCCAGAATCGCCCACCACCAGCCATTGGCCTGGCGTTCCAAGCGCAGCTGAGATGTTCGCCCCTGTGTTCAGCGAGCCTTCTTGCAGCCAGATGTACATGTTGAGCTGCTGGTTGGAGTAGGGATTGGTGTTGCAGAAGGTGACGCTCACAGGGAAGCTGGAGCCAGGGCAGACATTGCCCGTGCTGGCTGACATGGAAGTGCAGAGGAAGGCTACATCCGTGAGGTTGGTGCAGGCTGCCTTGACCTTTGGTGCTAAAAACACCATGGTCAAGAAAGACGCAAATAGGAACAGGTTTAGAAGACGCTTCATGACAGCCTCGGCACAGGACTTCGATTGGGAATGTGATTATAACCGCAAGAAAGTGATATTGTTCAGAGGTTTTGACATGAAATGAACAAATAGGTTCCACTTGCCACGATGTGAAATTAGAATGAGGAACGCTTGTCCTAGAATCTTCTTGTTATCAAAGGCAAAACAAAAGGCAGGGCTCTCGCCCTGCCTTTTGTTTAATTTTGCTTCCCGATTCTTTAACGCAAGATTGCCAGTTTCAAGGTCTTGCTGACCAAGATGGCACCATCTGATGTCTGGACAAAGCGCACCAGATAAACGCCGCCAGACAGGTTGCTGATGTTCAGATTGATGACCCCGATCTTGGCGCTGTCCATGCCAGTGGCCACCTTCTCACCCGCCAGGTTGTAAACATCCGCCCTGGCAAAGGCGATGGCGCTCACTTTGTAAAGCACGCTAACCTGGCTGCCAGTGGCAGGATTGGGCGCCAGATGGGCGGCAGTGGAAGAGGCCGGGCTGCCATTGCGGAGCACAGTCACCACCTGGGTGCTTATGACCACCTCTCCGTTGCCATTGGTCTTCACCAACTGCAGGGTGTAGACCCCAGATTGCAGGGGCTGGCCGTTCATGCCCAGGCCGTTCCAGTGGTAGAAGACCGTCCCGCCGCTGGCCTCGACAAAATCCATGCCCAGGCCCGTGCCCGGCAAGGCATTGCCCGAGGCATCGAAGGCCAGCACAGCTTGCGGGCCATTGGGCAGGCTGAACCCGACCAGGTCCGCGGGCAGGCGGGTGAGGTCGATGGTGCCCACTTGCTCGCCCGCGCTGTTGTAGATGCGCAGGCTGTTCTGGCCGCCGGCCTGCAGGACCATGATCTGCGTGGTCATGGTGGTGACATTGCCCACCGGGTCGCGCATCTGCAGCTGCAGGCTATAGTCGCCATCGCTGACCAGCTGGCCCTGGCTGTTGGTGCCGTCCCAGCTCAAGGTGTGGCTGCCATTGGGCAGCATGCCAGCGAAGGTGACCACTGTTGAGTCTGCGCCGTTGATGACCGTGGGGCTGGGGTTGAAGCTGGTGGGCAGCATCTGGATGGGGCCCGCGTAGATGGTCTTCACCAGCTCGCCCGCGGAGTTGTAGACCGCCAGCACGATGGTGTAGGGCATGGGCACTGGCGTCAGGGTGATGGTGGGCGACACGGTGACCGTGGCTGAGGGCGTGCGCGTGGAGGTGGCCGTGCGCGTGGCCGTGCGCGTGGCCGTGTCGCTGCGCGTGGGGCTGGCCGTGGCGCTGGGCGTGGCCGTGGGCGTGGCGGTGCGCGTGCTGGTGTCGGTGGCGGTGTTGACAGGGGTGTCGGTGGCCGTGTCTGAAGCCGTGGCTGTGGCTGTGGCCGTGGCCGTGGCGCTGCGCGTGGCTGTGACCGTGGCCGTGGCGGTCACAGTGCTGGTGTCGGTGCGCGTGCTTGTGTCCGTGGCCGAAGGGCCCGGGCTCTGCGTGCTGGTGCTGGTGGGGGTGGAGGTGACAGTGCTGGTGTCGGTGATGGTGACCGTCTGCGTCCGGGTGTCGGTCTGGGTGGGCGTGGCAGTTATGGTGGAGGTGTCGGTGGGGGTGTCAGTGTCGGTGGCAGTGGGGCCCGGGCTCTGGGTGCTGGTGCTGGTGGGCGTGCCGGTGACGCTGGGCGTGTCGGTGCGCGTCATGGTCTGGGTATAGGTGGGGGTGTCGGTCGAGGTGCTGGTGGGCGTGTCCGTGTCAGTGGCGGAGGGGCCTGGGCTCTGGGTGCTGGTCTGGGTGGGCGTGGGAGTGACCGTGGGCGTGACCGTGCGCGTGTCGGTGTTGGTAGAGGTCACGGTCTGAGTGCTAGAGGGGGTGACAGTGCTGGTATCCGTGGGCGTGTCAGTGTCGGTGGCGCTGGGGCCAGGGCTCTGGGTGTAGGTGACCGTGGCTGTGGGCGTGACCGTGGCAGTGGCCGTGCGCGTGGCGGTGGCCGTGGAGGTCATAGTCTGGGTGCTGCTGAAGGTCACCGTGCTGGTGGCCGTGGCCGTGGCCGTGCTGCTGCTAGTGGCCGTGCGGGTGGGCGTGGGCGTCACCGTGCTGGTGTCAGTGCTGGTATTCAGCGTGGTGATGGTGCTGGTGGGCGTGGCGGTGACCGAATAGGTGGGCGTGGCCGTCAGGGTGGCGGTGCGGGTGGATGTCACCGTGTCGGTGGGCGTGCTGGTGCTGGTGTCAGTGCTGGTGTTCATGGTGGTGTTGGTGCTGGTGGGCGTGGCCGTGCGGGTGGAGGTATCGGTGGAGGTCATGGTCTGCGTGGGCGTGGCCGTGGCCGTGGAGGTGCTGGTGAGCGTGGGCGAAGGCGAGGGCGTCACGGTGCGGGTCGAGGTGACGGTCTGCGTTGAAGTGTCTGTGCTGGTGGGCGAGGGCGAGGGAGTGACGGTGCGGGTCGATGTGTCGGTCTGAGTGGGCGTGTCGGTGCTGGTGGGCGAGGGCGAAGGCGTCACGGTCTGAGTTGAGGTGGGCGTGCGGCTGGGCGTGATGGTGCTGCTGGGCGTGGCAGTGTCGCTGGGGGTGATGGTGCGCGTGTAAGAGGGCGTCACCGTAAAGCTGGGCGTGGCCGCCGTGATGGTGGGCGTGGGCGTGCGGGTGTTGGTGGGGGTGTCGGTGAAGGTGGGGGTGGTCGAGATGGTGGGCGAGACCGTGCGCGTGGAGGTCTCGGTGATGGTGAAGGTGGGCGTGGTGCAGTTGATGGCAAGGGTGACCGTGTTCGACTTGCTGGTGTTGGCGGGCGTGGTGCTTGTGATGGTGGCGGAATTGACGGCGGTCAGCGCCTGCAGGCAGTTGCCGATGCCGGTCCAGGTGAAGCTGCCCGTGCCCTCATAGAGCGTGCCGCCGATGGCGCCGTTGTCGCTTCCGTTGAAATCCCACACGATGTTGCCGCTGTCAGCGCCCACGGCCGGGGTGCTGGATGTGGTGCCAGAGGCGGTCTGAAAGTCGACGCCCACGGGCACGCCGTCCGTCACGCTGGCTCCGCTCAGGGAATTGGCCGTGAAGAGCTTGAAGTTCTGGTAGCTCATGTAGTCCTGCTGGCCGGCCAGGCCCGGGTACCAGGTGTAGCCCGCGCAGGGCCAGGTGCCATCTGAGCAGGTGATTTGCCAGCCCGTGGGCTCAGGAGTGCCGCGCGGCCAGTACTTAGCATAGAAGGTGCCCACCGGCTGCTCCATCATCTTGATGGTGTACCAGACGCCGCGCACAGGCCCCAGCCCGGTGGGCGCGTTGTATTTGCAGGCCGCGGGCCAGCTGGGATTGCCGCTGGAATCGTTCACCTGGATGGAGAGGTTGGCCGGGTTTGGATCGATGGACATGATGAGCCAATAGCCGCCCGAGGGATTGGCCCCATTGTCGCGGAAGACCATGCCCACATCGCCGTTGCTGGCATTGCCGTCGATGCGCACATCCACCTGCTCCATGTTGCCAGCGCCGCAGAAGCCGTTGCTGCCCGTGGAGCCGCACTTGCTGACATCATAGTTCATAATCTTATAGTCGGCCGTGTCGGTGTACTGGATGTAATGCTCGCCGGTGATGGGGTCGGTCAATATCTGCCAGGTGCCGCCGCCCTTGGGGTCAGGCAGCCAGCCCGAGGGCGCCGTGCCAGAATAGCTGCCGCTCAGCTCTTGAAAGCTCTCGAAGCATTTGAGGATTGATCCCGACAGGTCATATTGCAGCACATACTGCACCGTCTCGCCGTTCTGGATGGTGGTGACAGGCTTCCCTGCCCCATCCAGCTGGGTCTTGGTCAGCACCACATTGGCCAGGGAGCAGGTGGTCTGGTTGACCGTGTTGCTGCCCTGCCATCCGCCGGAGCCAGCCCAAGAGAAGCTGCCCGTGTTGTTGAGCGCTGTGCCGCAGGCGCAGCCGCTCAAGGCCACCTCCACCCACACCTCGCCAGTCTGCACATAGGGGCTCACCGAGCTGGCGTTGGCATCTGCCACCGTCCAGGTGACGGTGGTGCCGCTGATGGTGGCTGTGCTGCCGTCCTTGGGATTCGGCGAGGCCTGCACCACGCTGAGGCAGCCTCCGGGATTGGGGATGACATCCTGCAGGGTGTTGGTGGTGCTGTTGAAGAAGTTGTAGTCTAGCTTATAGATCATGTAGGCGCCGTTGGTGGCCGTGCCTTCCACTGCCTTGAACAGGTTGGCCTTGTTGCTGCAGGTGCCTGGCAGGGCGGATGTGAAGGGGATGTCCACCGGCGGGTCGCCCGCGTTCTCTCCGATGTAGTTCTCACCGAACTGGAGGCGCAGGCGGTAGTTGGTGCCGTATTTCATGTTTGAAGGCAGGGTCAAGGTGAAGGTCTGCTCCACGCATTGCCAAGGAGTGCTGAAGCTGAAGGTATAGCCGCCACCATAAGGTGCGGACCCCCAAGAGCCGCCCTGCATGGGCGGGTTCTGCGCGCCGCCATTACCTAAGAGCAGCCATTGCCCGGGCGTGCCCAAGGCAGCGCTATCTGTGCCCGTGGCCAGGGAGGTTTCCTGCATCCAAACGTAGAGCTCCACGGGCTGCTCAGAATAGACATTGGTATTGCAGAACTGCACTGTGAATTTGAATTGATCGCCTGGGCATTTGCCATTGGCTTCAGCCACTGTGGACAAGCTCAGATAGGCGGCATCTGCCATGGCAAAGGCTTTGATTCCCATGCCAAGGAACATTGCCAAAAGCAGCAGCCAAAAGATTTTCTCAAATCGCTTCATCAAATCCTCATATTGGAACTTTTTCCTGATGCACCGCTAGAGAGACTCTC
>Ga0302319_10008911_pt1 | contig 19421 bp, 15 predicted proteins | sample Bog_T0_2_FD_203319 | JGI IMG/M metagenome (GOLD analysis project Ga0302319, IMG submission 203319) | Peat permafrost microbial communities from Stordalen Mire near Abisko, Sweden - Bog_T0_2 | ecosystem: Environmental > Terrestrial > Soil > Wetlands > Peat | place: Sweden: Abisko, Stordalen Mire... | reverse complement strand
GGGGCCGCGAGTCCCGGAATGCGGCGTAGCGTGTGAGCCGATCGATCCTATGAACACCCTCGACTGGCTGCTCATCATCCTGGTGGCCTACTCGGTGGTGCGCGCGGTGCTGCGCGGCTTCTTCCGAGAAGCTCTGGCGTTGGCCGGCCTGATCTTCGGCTTTCTCTTTGCCTGCTGGTTTTACCGAGACCTGGCTATTGAGCTCAAAGGGCTGATCACATCCCCCTCAATCGCAGAACTTGCGGCATTTCTGGTGATCCTGGCAGCGACCATGATTTTTGCGAGCTTGCTAGGAAAACTTCTGCGCCACACGGCTTCCGCGATCGGGCTGGGCTTGGTCGACAGGCTGCTCGGGGCCGTCTTTGGACTGGTGCGGGGCGCCCTTTTGGGTGTCGCGCTCCTATTCGCCGTTACCGCCTTCCTACCGACCGCGCCATGGATCGAAAATTCTCAGCTCGCACCATATTTTCTTCGGGCCGCGCATGCTGTATCCTTCGTCATGCCCCTGGATCTCAAACAACGTCTACTTGAGGGCCTCAACCATCTCAAGCACACGACACCGGATTGGATCAAGCTGGGCCTGTAGCCTCAAACTAAGAAGTATCGTCATGAAGCTGGATCCCAACTAGGACCTCGCCAATTCCAAAAAAGGAAGACTCCGCGATTGAAACGCGAACTCGACAATCTCGTCCTCCAGATGCATGCCGCAGGTATCACTTACACTGACGCAGTGCGCGAGTTTAAGAGACAGTACATCCTTGAGGTTCTTTCGCGTCATCGCGGCAACCAATGTAAAGCGGCAGAAGAGCTGGGTATGCACCGCAACACGCTAAGCCGCACACTCTCTGAACTTGGAATGGATTCGACCCAGATACGGCAGGGGATGCGACGTCCACCGACGTCCGTCCGGCCTACGCGCACGACCCGCCCAGACCTGCAGATCATCTCTGGTGGACGTTAGCCAGATTCACGCGTCTAAACAGCACATCATGCTTTTCCTAACCCCATGCCGCTGGCGGCGCAGGCGCAACACTATCGCGCGCGCAGCTGTTTGGGGCTTTCCCCTGCTGATGATCGCCGATTCGAACTGTGCACTCCTCTACGCACAAGCGAAAAGTCCCGCAGACAGTCCTGCAAGTATTCCGGCGGGGGCTAATCCATCGATTCCGGCAAAACTTCCCGCGCATTCGAACGCGGCCACAGTGTCTCCCAAAATAGCGCGCGCCGCAGACGATGCATACTTGGAGGGCGCCAAGGAGGTGCAACATAAAGATCTGGCCGCCGGGGTTCGCAGTTTTGAGCGAGCCGTCCAGCTGAATCCAGACAACTCCGACTATTCCCTGGCTCTGATCGTTACACGCGAAGGCCTAGTCACGGAGCTCATTGAACGCGCCGCTCAGGCCCGCGCTGTCGGCAACATAACTCTTGCTGACTCGTTACTTGCTCAGGCACGCGTCCTAGACCCACAAAATCAGGCAGTATTGCAGCACGATGGGCCTCGATCGAACGTCGCTGCCAAAGCGGCTAACTTGCCCAACAAGCCAGACCTGTTCTATTCAAGTATCGACCCGTCCAAAGTCCCTGCCCAGAATATCGCGTCGACACTTCAAGGACCCGTTGAGCTAACGCCCACCGTTGGAAATCGGGATGTGCATCTCCATGGGGACGTACAGGGTGTTGTTCGTAATCTGTACAGCCTCTTCGGAATCAAGGTCACGTTTGACACCTCTGTGACGAGTAGTCGTTTGATCAACCTGGACATGAACAACGTGACATTTGCCGATGCTACTCGAGCCCTGCAAACTGTCGCGGGTATCTTCGTGGTTGCTGTCCAGCCTACCTCTGTGCTCGTAGCAAAAGACACACCGGAGAATCGCGACGCATTGATGCCGCTGGTAGAGGAAACGGTCTATCTGCCAGGACAAAGCAACGACGAGATGCAAGAACTGGCGAATGTGGCTCGTAATATCTTCGACATCAAGGAGGTAACTGCGAGTGCCACCGGAGGATTCTTGCTGCTGCGTGGAGATGAACAGGTCCTGCGCGAGGTCAATGCCGTTTACGACGATATGCTCGACGGCAATCCTGAGGTGCTCTTCGATGTCTCGTTCTACGAACTTGATAAGACACTCGACAACAATGTGGGCGCAACTCTGCCGAATTCTGCCGGCGTCTTCAGCATCGCGTCCGAGGCTCAATCATTGGTGAGTCAAAACCAGACACTCATCAACCAAGCCGTCGCAGCTGGCCTTCTCAAATTAAATGGAACACCACTACAGAACTTAATTACCGAAGTCAGCTTTTTAGTTGCTTCGGGTACAGTCACAGCGGCGCAATACACGAACCTTCTCGGGATATTTGGAGGCGGTCTTACCTATGCGGGGCTTTATCTTGGTTCCGGTTCCAGTTTCAACCTGGCGCTTAATTCGACGGACGTGAGCATCCTCGATGCGGCGCAGATACTCGCGATCGACAAGCAACCAGCTACCTTTCGCGTGGGCTCTCGATATCCGGTGATTACAGGAACCTACAGTACGGGAGCAAGTAGCTCCCTCGCATCTTCGCTCTCTGGGCTCAACATCAATGGAACCAGCGTGAGCTCGCTCCTCTCTCAATACCTTGGAACAAATTCCGTATCGGTTCCGCAGTTCCAGTATGAGGATCTCGGGATCACGCTAAAGTTGACACCCCGGATTCTACGCAGCGACGCGGTTTCGCTGGCCCTGGATATGAAAATTGAGGCACTAGCCGGTAGCAGTCTCGATAACATTCCTATCTTGAATAATCGCGCCTTAGCATCGACGATCACTATCCCGGTCGGCCAAACGGCGATGCTGGCAACGCTGGTGAGTTCCAGTGAGATGAAAGCGCTTACGGGCCTGCCCGGGCTCAGTGAGCTGCCCGGATTTCAAGGCACAGATCAGGATCGCCAGAAGAGTTCCACGGAATTACTCATCACGATTACTCCGCATGTGGTGCGGAACGGCCGCCTGGAGGTATCCAGCCGGCGCATCGACACCGGGCGTAGAGGTCGGGGAGGAGCGGCGGTGGAATAGTTGCGTTGCAAAAGGGATGAGGGCTGGCTATACTTATGCTTGGCAGGGCGGGAGTAGCTCAGTGGTAGAGTGCTTCCTTGCCAAGGAAGATGTCGCCGGTTCGACCCCGGTCTCCCGCTCCAACAACCTCAATCTCAATCGCTTACGGCTAGGAAGTTTAGACTGCACACAACGGTTCGGTGTGTTTTGGCCGCGGGGAGTGTGGTTTTGGGGCTGTTTTTGTGCCTAGGGCGCGGTACCCAAGTGGTAAGGGAGAGGTCTGCAAAACCTTTATGCGTCGGTTCGATCCCGACCCGCGCCTCCATTCATTTTCCCAATAAATAAGCCAATCTTCCCCGTTTTGTGCTTACAAATTACGCCTTAGAGGTGCACCCAGATGAGCCGTGTGCACCTCACTCTTTTTGTGCGCCACGCGGCCATCTGCAAATACCGTGGCGATCGATCGCAAGCCAGGAAGAGCTCGCGCCCTTCGGTTGAGACGCTGAAAGGTGGGGAGATTCCCTCTGAGAGAGGCTGGCAAATGCGCCACCAATTCCGCGATCAATGCATGATCGAAAAACAAACCGACGGCAACGTATGTAAAAAGCATAAGACTTCTTCTTAGTGGTCTGTCGACGGGATTCTCACTCAAGGGCATTCTGATTCCAGCTGGATGTTGAATCGTCGGGACGGCTTCCTTCTGTTGGCACTACGGTTTTCGGCTCATCTCCTTTTCTGAGGGCAGATCAGCAATGTTCCAGCCGCCCCCCAAGGCCGCGATCAGCTGCACGGCTGCAGTCATGCGACTCGTGCGAAGGCTGACCTCAGTCTCTTGGCTGTTGAAGACGCTGTTTTGTGCCGTTAGCACATTCAGATACGTATCCACCCCCGTCTTGTACCGGGTCAACGCGAGTCGCTGATAATGTTGGGCGGAGGTGATCGCCAATTGTTGACGCTGCTCCTGTTCAGCGAGTTGACGGCTGGCGATCAGATAATCCTCGACCTCTTTGAAGGCATTCAAGACCGTCTGGCGGTATGCTGCGACATCAGCATTGTACTGGGCTTTGTACTGTTGCACCGTGGCCCGCCGAGCCCCGGCGTCGAAGATTGTTTCAGTTGCACTGGATCCAAACGACCAGAACCCGGTGGAAAGATTGAGGAGCCTGGCAATGTCGGAACTCTGCGTTCCGGTGCTTGCGGTCAGGGATATGTCAGGATAATAGGCTGCCTGCCCCACGCCGATCAAAGCGTTGGCTTCTGCCATGGTCCGCTCGGCGGCTGCAATATCGGGACGTCGTTCCAGGAGCTGCGATGGAACACCGATAGGGATGTACGGAGGCTCGGCGTCCAGAGGACTTACGGGGACCGAGAAATTACCCGCAGCTTGCCCTATCAAGAGTGCAATCGCGTGTTCATATTGACCACGCGTTATAGCGACTGCGGACGAATTCGCTTCGGCGGTCCGCAGGTTGGTCTCGGCCTGGGCGACATCTTGCTCGGAGTCGACGCCGGTTCGATACAGCGTCTGAGTAAGCCGCAAAGTCTCCCGATAGGTTGCACTGGTCTTGTCGTAGAGTTCCTGAAGCGCATCCTGGCCGCGAAGTTCAAAGTAGTATTCGGCTAGACTGGTCTGCTCACTCAGCGTCTCGTTGGCCAGATTGGCCGCGCTTACTTGCGCGGCGTTGGCATCCTCGCGGATAGTATTGCGGACCTTCCCAAAGAGATCGGGCTCCCAGGAGGCACTGAATGGAAGTGAGTAGCTCTGACTGGTCGTACTCCCAAGCGTTGTTCCCGTGGTTCCAGTCCCGCTAGAGCCTGTTGTAGAAGTCGTCGCGGTCGCTGTGCTCTGGTTGCCTTGCCCCTGCAGGTCCAAGCTAGGGGCGAACGAAATCGACGGATAAAGGGATGCATGGGCGTTGCGGACTACGGCCCGTGCCGCCATGTAGTTTTGGAAGTATTGTTTGATGTTCTGGTTATTGATGTTGAGTTGCTCCTCAAGAGCATTCAACTCGTCGTCTTCAAAGGCTTGCCACCACTTGCCCCGCAGCATGGCGTCTTCTGGACGGGCCTGACGCCATCCGTTCCCACGAGCGTCATCGCTGCCGACCTGATTTTCTTTGTACGCGGCTGGAGGGGCTGCTGGCAGATTCGCGCGAACATACTTCGGCCCAACACGGCAGCCTGAGAGGAGCACAAGAGAAACGGTCAATGCCGCACCAGTTGCGCGAGCGGAGGGCGTTACGTGAGAGAACTTCATAGTGCCTCCTGAGCTGAAATCACATGAGGACGGTTCGGGGAGTCATGCCCGAACCGGTGACGTAGGCGGTCCAGCATGAGATACACGACAGGAGTGGTGTATAGCGTAAGTACCTGGCTAACAACCAGACCGCCGAGGATGGTCAGACCAAGGGGGCGTCTAAATTCTGAGCCTATTCCATGACCGAAGGCGAGGGGCACGGCCCCGAAGAAGGCAGCCGCTGTGGTCATCAGGATAGGACGGAAGCGCAGAACACAGGCTTGAAAGATGGCGTCCTCGGTACTGAGGTTCTGCTCGCGTTCGAGTTGCAGGGCAAAATCGATCATCATGATGGCGTTTTTCTTCACGATGCCAATGAGGAGGATAATTCCGATCAGCGAGATGACGTCCAACTCGGCATGGAAGAGAACCAGAGTGATGACGGCACCAAGCGATGCAGACGGGAGAGTCGTGAGGATCGTGATGGGATGAATGAAGCTCTCGTAGAGAACGCCTAGAACGATGTAAATCGCGAAGACTGCGGTGGCGATGAGAATCGGTTCGGAGTCAAGCGATGCCTGGTAGAGCTGCGCTGTTCCCGAAAAAGCTCCGTGCACGCTCTTCGGAATATGCAGTTGATCCTCTAGTTTATGAACTTCGCTGGTGGCCCGCTCCAAAGACGTACCAGACGAGAGGTTGAAGGATATCGTCGAAGACGGATAGAGGCCGGAGTGGTTCACGGAGAGGGGTGCGGTTATGGGCTTGTACGTGCTGATTGCATCGAGGGGCACTGAACCGCTGGAGGTTTGAATGTAGGTATTCCGTAGTGTCTCAGGCGCCTGCGTGAACTGAGGTTTTGCCTCCAGGACCACATGATATTGATTCAGCGGCTTGTAGATGGTTGACGCCTGGGCCTGCGAAAAGGAGTAGTTCAGCACGTCGTTGATATTGGAAGGCATGATCCCGAGCCGGGCAGCGGTCATCCGGTCATACGTCAGATATGCCTCCAAGCCTCCGCTCTGTAAGTCGGAATTCACGTCGGCAACGGCGGATAGCTTCTTCATCCCGCGGGTGAGGAGTGGGACGTATTTCTTCAAGTCGCTCGTGGAATCGGCCTGTAGCGTGTATTGATACTGTGCGTTGGACTGGCGAGCTCCTAGATTGATCTCCTGGGCGGCCATCAAGAACGTTTGTGCTACCTTGACTGCCGCAAGATTTGGACGCAAACGGTTCAATACCTCCGTTGCACTCAGTTTGCGCTGGTCCATTGGCTTCAGAACGACAAACATGAAGGCATTGTTCGACGTGCCGCTGATGCCACCACCGGTAAAGCCGATAACATTCTGGACGGCGGGATCCGCACGAACAATCTTCACCGCCTTCTTGGTGGCGTCATCCATCCGCGAGAAGGACGTATCCTGAGGTCCCATGACGGCGCCCATCAGCAGGCCTGTGTCCTGCTGCGGGAATAAGCCCTTAGAAACCTGAAAGAGGTAAACGACATTTAGACCGGCGGTGAAAACAAAGACAAGGAGGACCAGGATGGCATGATCCCTGATCACCCAGCGGAGACTGCGCTCATAGAGTCGGCGGAGCCCTTCGAAGCCGCCTTCAACGAATCGGTACAAACGTCCATGCTCCGACTCCTCTCGCCGTTTCAATAGCAGGGAGCAGAGCATTGGGGTAGTCGTGAGCGATAGGACCATCGAGATAAGAATCGCGATCGACAGCGTCACGGCAAACTCACGGAAGAGCCGCCCAATAATCCCGCCCATCATGAGAATGGGAATGAAGACCGCGAGCAAAGAGAATGTGATCGAGACGACCGTAAAGCCAATCTCTTGTGCCCCTTTGTAGGCAGCTTCGAGGGGTGCTACACCTTGCTCAAGGTAGCGCGTGATATTTTCCATCACGACGATGGCATCGTCGATCACGAAACCCGTTGAGATGGTAAGGGCCATGAGGCTGAGGTTGTCCAGGGAATAGTTCAACAAGTACATTGCCCCGAAGGTTCCAATCAGGGAGATGGGAACCGCGATGCCTGGGATGATGGTGGACCGCCAGTCCCGCAGAAAGACGAAGACTACCAGGATGACCAGCGCGATCGAGAGGAGGAGTGTCAACTCCGTATCACGCAGCGAGGCACGGATCGTGGTGGTGGCGTCCATGATCTTTGTGATGGTTTGGCCGGCAGGGATAGCGGAACGCAACGCGGGTAGTTGCGCCATGATCCGATCTACCGTTTCGATGATGTTGGCGCCGGGTTGTTTGAAAATGATGAGGTCAACCGACCGTCGCCCATTCACATAGCCACTGGAGCGCAGACTCTCTGTGGAATCGACGACATCGGCGATGTCTTCCAATTGGACGGCCGCACCGTTCTTCGTACTGACGATGAGCTTCCGATAGTCCTCTGCTTTGGAGAGTTGATCGTTGACGGTGATATAGCTTGTGGTCTGCCCGTCCGACACAGCGCCTGTCGGCGTATGAGCGTTCTGGTTCTTCAAGAAAGTGGCAACGTCCGGTAGACTGAGGCCATAATGCTCAAGCTGCAGCGGATTGATCTCGACGCGTACCGCAGGCAGGGTGGAACCACCGATGGTGATTTGCCCAACCCCCTGAATCTGAGCGATCTTCTGCTGCAGAATGGTGGAAGCCGAATCGTATAGCGCGCCTACCGGATAGTTGTCGGATTCGATACCGATGATGGCGATAGGTGCGTCAGAAGAGTTTACCTTCCGATAGACCGGATTGGAAGGTAGATTGGTTGGAAGATAGGTTCTGGCTGCACTGATGGCGGCCTGCACTTCGCGTGCAGCGGCATTGACATTCTTGCTGAGATCAAACTGGAGCGATATCGAGCTCGACCCGGTAGAACTTTGTGAGGTCATTTCGGTTATGCCGGCGATATGACCGAACTGACGTTCCAGCGGTGTAGCCACCGCCGCCGCCATCACATCCGGGCTGGCACCGGGAAGCTGTGCGCTGACGCTGATAGTGGGCGAATCGATCTGTGGCAGCGGAGAGACAGGAAGCACATTGAAGGCTAAAATTCCCGCCAGCCCTAGTGCGGCAGTCAGCAGGATCGTAGCGATCGGCCTACGAATCGCCGGGGCAGACAGATTCACGCCTCACCCCCGAGCGGGAGGTCGCGCTGAACTGGTCGACTGTCGTTTTTGTTTCTCTGCAACTTCCGACTGATGCGGTCGAACCAGAGATAGATTACCGGCGTCGTATAGAGCGTCAGTGCCTGGCTCAGCAACAAGCCGCCTACCATGGCAATACCGAGCGGCCGGCGCAACTCCGCACCAATCCCGCGGCCCAACGCAAGCGGAAGCCCAGCAAAGAGTGCAGACAGTGTGGTCATCATGATGGGACGGAAGCGCAGAAGGCTGGCATGGTAGATCGCATCTTCAGGTGTTTTGCCTTCCACGCGTTCGGCGTTGAGGGCGAAGTCGACCATCATGATGCCGTTCTTCTTCACAATACCGATCAGAAGCACAATACCGATGATGCCTACGATGCCGAGATCCATCCGAAAGAGCAGCAGAGCAAGCAGCGCGCCAACACCTGCCGAGGGAAGGGTCGAGAGAATGGTGAGCGGATGAATGAAGCTCTCATACAAGACGCCGAGTACGATGTATACCGTGAGGAGGGCAGCCAGCACCAGCAGGCCTTCGTTGTTCAGCGAGGTTTCATAGCTGGCTGCCGTACCCTGGAATTTGGCCTGCACGTTCGTCGGCATCTTTAGTTCCGAAGCCGTCTTGTTTACTGCGTCGACGGCCTGGCTTAAGTGGACGCCAGGGGCCAGATTGAACGAGATCGTAATGACGGGAAACTGAGACTGACGGTTGATGGTCAGCGGGGTTAAGGACTTCCTGATTGTGGTGAAGGCTGCTATCGGGATCGGATATTGAGCATTCGAAGAGCTGCTGCTGCCTGTACCGCCGCCTCCACCTCCGCCCGTACTGTTCTGTGCGCTGGTCGAGTCAGTTGTAGACGTGCTAAGGGCCGAGGTGCTCCCGCTCGTGGAGGATGTCTGCAGGACAGTGCTGCCCGCGCTGGATCCGGACATTGCGCCGCTCTGCTCGGAACCGCTCAATTGACTGCTTGCCGAAGTCGTCGCAAGGGTGGACGAACTGGATGTCGTGGCGCTTACGCCGCTGGTATCGCTGGCCGATAGCTGTGAGTTCGTTGAGGAGGAAGACGAAGTTCCACTCTGGCTGGAGCCTCCCGATCCTCCATTTCCGGATGAGCTGGTTGCAGAGCCTTGCATGTAGATATCGCTGAGCCGCCCCATCCCTGTTTGGGACTTCGAACCGGCCTCGAGAATCACATGGTACTGGTTCGTCTGGGAGTAGAGGGTCGCGATCTGTCGCTGGCCGAAGGCGTCATACAACATGTTGTCGAGGCTCTGAGGATTGATGCCGAGGCGTGAAGCCGTAACTCGGTCCACATCGATAGAGATTGCATTGCCATTCGGCAACTCGTCCGTGGTGACGTCCTCCAACTGAGGTAGGCTGCGAAGCTTGGCGAGGAGCTGCGTCGACCATGTCTTCAGCTCCGCACTGTCGGAGTCTTCGATCGTGTACTGATACTGTGTGCGACTCACGCGATCCTCCACTGTGAGATCTTGCACGGGCTGCAAGTAAGTCTGAATCCCCGTCAGATGGCCCAATTTCGGTCGCAGTCGCTGGATGACTTCCGTCGCGGACACGCCGCGGGTGGACAACGCTTTCAGATTGATCTGCATGCGTCCCGTATTGGGTGTGGTATTGCTGGCGTCCACGCCGATGAAAGAAGAGATGGATTCCACAGCAGGATCTTCGAGAATCAGCCGCGCCACCGTCTGCTGCCGCCCGCTCATGGCGTCGAAGCTCGTAGCCTCAGGCGCTTGCGTAACGGCCTGAATGATTCCCGTGTCCTGCGTTGGGAAGAAGCCTTTGGGTATGAAGTAGTAAAGCAGAACAGCGAAGAGGATCATGCTGAAAGCGACAACTAAGACCACAGACTGACGCCCAAGCACCCACTGCAGAGTCCGTCCGTAGAAGCCGATGACACGTTCGAACTGATGCTCTGACCACTTGTAGAATCGGGTCTGCTCTTCCGGTGGTGTGTGCTTCAGTAGCCGGGAGGCCATCATCGGCGTCAAGGTCAAGGACACAATCGCGGAGATGATAATGGTAACCGCCAGGGTTACCGCAAACTCACGGAAGAGCCGTCCCGTGATGTCCCCCATGAATAGCAGCGGGATCAGCACAGCGATCAATGAAACCGTGAGTGACACGATGGTGAATCCGATCTCCTTAGCACCTTTGAGAGCTGCTTCAAGCGGACTCATTCCTTTTTCCAGATAGCGGCTGATGTTCTCGATCATGACGATGGCATCATCCACAACGAAACCGGTCGAGATCGTCAACGCCATCAACGTGAGATTGTTCAGGCTGTACCCGAGCACGTACATCGCCGCAAATGTGCCGATCAGCGAAAGCGGCACCGCAACAGCTGGAATGATGGTGGCCCGCCAGGAGCGAAGGAAAACATAGATAACACCGATGACCAGTACGATCGTGAGCATCAGTTCAAATTCAACATCTTCCACGGATGCGCGCACGGTGATGGTCCGGTCGGTCAGCGTATGCACTTCGATGGACGCCGGCAGGCTCGCTTGCAATTGTGGCAGCAGCGCCTGGATGGAATCCACCACCTTGATCGTGTTGGCATCGGATTGCCGCTGGATGCTGAGAATGATCGCCGGCGTGGTGTTCATCCATGCGGCCAACTTGCTATTCTCGACGCCATTGGTGATCTTGGCGACCTCTGGCAGCATGACCGCAGATCCATTCCGGTAGGCCACTACAACCTGGTTGTATTGATCGGCTGAAGTCAGTTGATCGTTGGCATCGATGGTGTATGCCTGTTGTGGGCCATCAAGACTGCCTTTGGCTGTGTTGACACTGGTACCGGTAATTGCTGTCCGCACATCTTCGAGAGTCAAACCGTACGAGGCAAGTGCCGTCGGGTTGGCCTGGATTCGAACCGCGGGCTTCTGTCCGCCCTGTATCGTGACGAGACCTACGCCTGTGAGCTGCGAGATCTTCGGTGCCAGACGTGTGTCCGCCAAATCCTGCACCTCGCTCAGGGGCATTACCTTCGATGTCAGAGCGAGTGTCAACACAGGAGCGTCTGCAGGATTCGTCTTGCTATAGGTTGGAGGGATTGGGAGATCCGTTGGCAGATAAGAGTTCGACGCGTTGATGGCCGCCTGGACCTCCTGTTCGGCAACGTCGATGTCCTCGCTCAAGTCAAACTGCAGCACAATGACCGACGCGCCTCCCGAAGACGTGGAGGTCATCTGGGATAGGCCCTGCATCTGGCCAAATTGCTTTTCCAATGGTCCGGTGACAGTGGAGCTCATCACCTCTGGACTGGCTCCTGGATAGAACGTTTGAACCTGGATGGTTGGATAGTTGACCTCCGGCAGGGCGGAGATTGGCAGCTGCCGATATGCCACGACGCCAACAAGAAGGATCGCCACCATAAGCAGGATCGTTGCGACCGGCCGAGTAATAAAGGGCCGAGAGATATTCATGATGCAGGTCCCATCATTGAAGACTGGCCAGAGCCCACCGTTACGTTCGCGCCATCGATAAGGCGGTCGAAGTTGCTGGTCACCACCGTGTCACCGACGTTGAGGCCATCGATAGCGCTCTGGTCACCTTCGGTGTCGATTACGCTGATGTTGTGTAACGCCACCGTCGAGTCCTGTTTGACCACGTAAACGAAGGCCTGCTGGCCGTTGTACTGGACTGCCCCGGTGGGAAGCAGCTTGGCATGCTCAAGGGTATCCACCTGCAGCCGAGCGTTGACGAATTGATTTGGAAAGAGCGATCCTGAGGCATTGTCGAATTGAGCGCGCAGCCGCACCGTGCCGGTGCTTGTATCGACTTGGTTATCCAAGGTAAGCAACGTACCGGTGGTCAACTTGGTGCTTTGCGAACGGTCGTAAAGCGCGACGGGCAAAGCTCCATGACCCTTTCCTGTCTTTTCCTGGATTTTCTGAAGATGATCTTCCGCTAAAGAGAAGACGACGGTGATCGGGTTGAGCTGCGTGATCGTCGCGATGGTGGTTGAGCTTCCGGAAAAGATTGTGTTTCCAGAGTCAACCAGACGCAGCCCAATCCTGCCACTGATCGGCGCGATGATATGACAATAGCTGAGCTGCACTTCGTCGTACTTCACTTGGCCTTCGTCATTGGCTAAGGTGCCTTCATACTGCCTGACTGTTGCGGATTCATCGAAGACGGTCTGCTCGGCAATCGCATGCTCTTTCAAAGCCTCCTGATAGCGCTGCAGGTTGACGCGGGCCTGGTCCAGCAGCGCTCGGTCTCGGGCAAGACTACCTTGCGACTGCTGCAACTGCGCTTCGGTTGGGCGTGGATCGATCTCAACCAACACCTGTCCTTTGCGGACCATCTGCCCCTCACGGTAATTGACCGCAAGGACCCGCCCACTGACCTGGCTATACACATTCACCGTCGCCAGTGGTGTCACTGTGCCGAGGGCATCCAGGAAGATATCCATATGTCCGGATTGGACTTTTGCGGTCGTGACTGGCGTGCTGTTGTTCGTAGCGGCTAAGACGCTAGAAGGTGATCCCAAGGACTTCGGAGCTTCCCCACTGGGGCCAGCACCCTTTGTGGGAGCGCCTCCAGGGCCACCTGGTCCCATGCCAGGCGGCATTCCACCGGGAGGCATTGTGGGCAGAAGTAAAGGAATTGTCAAAATGCCGCAAACTATCAGAACGAGAATCCAGGCGAGCCAGCGACGTTTGCGCGGTGTCTGTCGGACAGCGGGATCATTATCGGGAGTATGGGACGCTGGCTCTTGCATTGGCCTTTCGGAAGGGAGCATCGAGACCTCTCTTCGAAGATTACAGGGCACATGGGCCGTGCGAAGGTCACTATGAGTCACGGACTGTAACGAAGTGTCACCGGGCGCGTTCTTGGAAAGGGCTTTGAGCGCAGACGATAGAAGGAGGAAAGCATACGGTGGAAGCACAAATCGTTGAGAAGGATCGTGTCCTGGTTATCGATGACGACGTAAAACTTTGCGCGATGCTGCGGGATTATCTAACACGTCATGGATGGGATGTAACATCCGCTCACACGGGGGCCTCGGGAATGGAGGCTGCACGCAAAGTCCCTACCGAACTTGTGGTACTCGACTTGATGTTGCCAGACTTCGATGGCTTTGAAGTCCTGCGTAGACTGCAGCGAGAGATGAATTCCCATGTTCTATTGCTGACGGCAAGAGGCGAAGAGATTGCCCGCATTGTCATCGATTCGGTGTTCTTAGCTCTATCCGGAAGTTTTGGCTTTTACCGTGGTTGTTGTCAGGCAGCAATTTGCTGCGTGACAACAGTCTCTGCTCTGGCTCAATAGCCCCGATAAAGCCAAGCAGCTCTCGAGCTACTGTTGTGACGATCCTCTGATCCTTGCCGGCCGCGCCCAACTTTCATATACCGCTTATGCAACCGATGTTGCGCCTTCCATGCAATCTCCTCGGCTTCTTCCGAGATGCTCTCCTGTCGTCTTCGCAGACCGTACCAGATACCTGGTGGACGACGGTAGCTCCATGCGGCTTCGACAGAGATGCGCCGCAGGCGCGCGTCGCTGGTTTTCGTGATGCCTCCGCGCCTAATTCGTTTACCACTGGAATCCTCGCTCGGTATAACACCGCAGTATTCCCTCAGTGAAGGAAATCTCTATCAAATCTTCCACTGGCGCAACGAAGACTTGGAGGTGGCGTCGGTTGAGAAATAGGAATGCATCGTCCACGCGCCCCGACCAAACCCGGCGGTTCAGGCCAGCGGATAGTAAAGCTCATATGCCTTACGGTGGGCATCAAGGAATGCTTCTACTGTCATCAACGGGCCCGCCAATAATCTCTCTATCGATCGTGTCAGTTCCAGCAATCAGGCCTTCCTGTTGATCGAGCGCTACCACCTCAAAGTGCTTGCGCAAGTCAGTGGCCCCTGGAATTCCAAGAGTCTCCAAGAACACCGAAACGGTAACCTGTTCGAAAACCAGATTCTTGTTGAGCACGCGACCGACCTCAGCCGCGAGTTCTTCGTGACTATATTCGACAGGGCCATGTAACTGGAGGGCCTTGCCGATATAGGGCTCCGGCTTCTCCACAATATTGGCTGTATCAGCGGCCGCGATTGGCGCGAAGCGACTGTCTTTATCGAACGGCATGATGTAGCGGCCATACCGGAATGATCTCCGAAGCATACAGCAGCCGCCAGACCACTCAAACAACTGCTCTGACAACCAGTGGTCTTGTGTCGCCTTGCTTCGCGCAGCGGGACGCGATTGCTTATGCGACATATCGACGATAAGCTCAAGGCCTTGCCCCTTCGCTGCCTGGGCAAAAATGACGGCTTTCTCCACCAAACCCGCCCCAACCGCGCAGCGGAAATAAGCGCGCTGAATTCCACTCGTCGCTAGACGGACACCGCGTAAGCTCGACATGTCACCGAGGAATATCTCGGCCCCGAGATTGCGTAGATTCTGGGCTCGCGCGTCGTCCTTACGCACGAATGGGGAGAATGGTTTGAAGACCTTTCAGCACTGGAAGCTGATTGGCTTTCTGCACAGGCTGTCCCGATACCATAAGCGTTCGTGGCCACTTAATTGCCGACGCAGAATAGCGAGAAGTTGCAATCGCTCAATATAGTCGGTTGGAATAAGGTGCTTCGTACGACTCTAACTCTCGCGAAATCTCAGGTCGGCTAGGCGGCAGGAACGAGGCGTTCGAATCGGCTATGGCTTTGCGGTTGCGGTGTCGGTCGGAACATTGAGAGGCCATCGCCGACGAGCTGTATCATTCATCGAACCGCTGCTCTCTTATAGGAGCGGTGGAATTGGTCTCTTGGCTACAAACTAGGATCTACGCAGGCTTAATAGCAACAGATAAGACGGCCTGTTGGATGCAATCTGCCCAGGGCTTTCTCAAATGTTGATATCAGGCCAATGCACGTTTCCGGACCAGCTTCTGCCCGAAACGCGCATTGGGATTTTTCACTCATTGACGCGGACTCACTACTGCCGACGGCGAGTGGATGCGTTCTTTCTGGCAGACGGCAACAGCCTGTGTTCCGATGTTGGGAGGGTCGCAGGAGGCCACGCCGTGAGGCGTCCAGCGATCGCACTGTACAGATCTTTGCGCTTTGCTCCCGATTGAGCTTTGACCGCCACGGTACAAGTGAATTGTTTCCGATGACCCGTCAGACCCGCCGCGGCAGGAGCGCCAAGTTGGCCGCTTCCTCAGCATCTTTGAGGAGCGTCTTGCGCGGCGTGCCTATCTGCGCACGCATGGTCAGCCCACGCGCTAGATCGGTAACCTGGATCGCGCGCGCGGCTATGGGAAAGTCAGATGGGAATTCTCCCGTGCTGATCCCGTCCCGGAAACGACGCTCCAGCAGCGCCGCGCCACCCGTGGCTGCGTTCTGCAAAAAACGTTGAACCTCAGCGTCGTTCACAAGCGGCGCGACGCAAATCAGAAGGCAGCCCCGGGCGGACCCTTCTCGGTCGCACTTTCGACGTTGTACCTCAGAAAGCTCGCAATTGAGTCGCGAAGATCCTGTGGCGCGAGGAGTGCCTTCGCGGCCAATGCGCCTTTCCTTTCTGCGTACGCCTTGAGGACGCGTAAGAAGATCGCCCGCTTGTCGCCGAAGACGGCATACAGGCTCGGCCGTCCCACACCCATCCCAGCGACGAGATCGTCAATTGTCACTCCGTCGTAACCCTTCGACCAGAACACCTGAGTCGCCTTTTCCAGCGCCCCCATCTCGTCGAAGCTGCGCGGTCGACCCCGCGGCTTTGCACATTTTTGAATCATTTAGTTCAAAACTCCTTGACACATCCCTCCCATCAATATACAACCAAATAGTTCGATATTAGCAAGCTGGCTCTGGCCTCGCGCCCTTCCGGTTCTACCTTCCCCTTTCACTAAGGAGCCACTCATGGAACATTCGATCGCACTCGTCACCGGCGCCACCTCCGGGCTCGGTTATGCGGCAGCCCGCACACTTGCCGGAGAAGGCTACCGCGAGGTCATCGTTACCGGGCGTAGCCTGGCCCGGATTCAAGAAACGGCCGCTCAGCTCGCGGCTGAGACCAAGACACAGGTCTTCACGCCGCTGGAACTGGATCTGGACACGCCGACCAGCGTTCAGGCCGCCCTCGCCTCGCTCGTCAAGCGAAGTCGGCCGATCGATTTCCTACTGCTTAATGCCGGATTGGTCCCTACCAAGGCGCGCGTGATCACTGAGGCGGGCGTCGAGGCTTCTGAGGCCCCGCTGATCGGCCATCATCAACTGACTGTCGGGTTGCTTAGCGCCAACCTGCTGAGCCTCAACGCGCGGATTGTTATCGCTGGCGCGGAGCCTGCCTGTGGGGGCGTACCCATGTTCAAGTACACCGACATGCCAGCCTTAGCGGCCAAGTACTTCCGGGGTGACAAAACCGCCGCTGTTGAAGCCCTGCTGCGCAACGGGCCGAACGTGAAGTACGTGCCCAACAATGCGTATGCTGATGCGAAGCTTATCATCGCTTGGTGGACTGCGGCGCTGGCCCGCCGGCTGCCCGCCGGCATGGCCGTGTATGCCGTATCGCCCGGTGGGGCGACCGACACCAAGGTGGTGCGAAATGCTGGCCCGTTGTTGAAGTATCTGTTTATCCCCATCGTGAACCTCATTCCCGGCATGAATCAGACGCCGAAGACCGCGGCCCGTCGGTACCTCCAGGCGTCGGAGTTCGGAACCGACGTCTCAGGGCAATTCTTCGCCTCGGCTCAAGGGAAGTTCTCAGGCCCAATTGAGGCGCAGCGCCACCCACACCTCCACGATCACGCCAGCCAAGAAGCCGCGTGGCAGGCCGTCGTCAAGGTCTCCGGCATCGACTTGTCTTAACCCGCATCCTTGAACGCGAGTCTTGAAGGAGCGCTGATCGGCGCGTCACTGGATGCAAACAACATTGCCACGTCCCTAATTTGGAATCACGGCGACAAAACGAACAACGACCATCCGCAAGGAGAATTCATATGAAACGGTACGAACGTAAAAAGGTGGTAATCATCGGCGGCACGAGCGGCATGGGGCTCGCTACGGCGAAGATGCTTCTTGATGGAGGCGCGCGCGTTGTAGTGACGGGTCGCTCGAAGGAAGGGCTGGAATCGTCCCAGAAAGAGCTTGGGAATGACGCCATCGTGGTTTCGAGCGACGCGCGGTCGTTGACTCGCCGCTCGAGCGAAGGCCGAGTTCGACACCCTCGACCTGCTGTTCGTCAACGCCGGGTTGCGTAACGCCGAGCGAGTTCTTTCCAAAGGGCCAAGTAGTGGTTCTGATATAATGCATCTCTCCATAACAAACTAATGCGGGAGGCATTATCAGAATGCCAGTGGACATTCTGCCAGCCTTGCGCCGCATGAAGATCGAGGATGACGTAAAGGTTGTGTTTTTCGCAGAGGTCAAGGACCTTATCCAGGCGGGCAAACCCTGACTCCTTGTACTGGAAGGGAGTCAGGTCCTCTTCGAAATGCCGGTAATTCAGTGGAAATCTGAAGACATTTCGCCAGCCTTGCGAAGAAAGATGACGTCGTCCTAATTGAAGAAATAATTGAGCATCCGGTCAAAAAAGAATTGAGCTTTGGATGCGTCCAACGCTTCCGTCATCTGTGCCCGGCACCTGGATGACCATTGATGAAGTCCTCCATATTCATCCAGCCACCAGGCACGTGCCCCTCAGGCCGAATCTTCTTTCCGTCGACGATGTAGCCACCCTTGACGCGAAGAAAACTCATCTTCTGTTCTCTTTGTTCTGTCGCGGACGCCTGGCGGTCGTTGGGTGCCATCATTCCAGCGATGGATTCGTTCGCGGCGAAGACTGCACCCTCGCTAAGAGCTGCCAGCTTTAGGAACTCACGCCGTGGTTGACTGCCGATCGATCCCTTTGCCATGTACCGTCTCCAATCACGACGAATTTCAAGTGGACATCAGCCGTCCGTCGCAGGCTTTCATACTAACTGCTCCTCACAGAATCAACTCCCGAGAGCCGCCAGTTTTTGCAATGTACTGGTATGGATTTGGTCTTCTGCCGATACGATGGAACGACAGGAATCTCTTTTGATCAATTCAGTTGGAATCGTGACGCGCTGCGCATCCAACTTGGGACTGGCGATGCGATTGAGAGCCACCTCTGCCAGACGTTTGCCTATTTCTTCAGGAAATTCGCGAATAGTGGTCAAGGCAGGATAGAGCCACGCACCAATCGTGTCATTGCAGCCAACAACGCTGATATCCTCGGGGATTCGCAAGCCGCCATCTCTGATGGCCTTGTAGACGCCATGCGCGGTTTGGTCATTGCCAGCGAAGATTGCTGTGATGGGTTTTTCGCCAGCAAGAAGAGACTTTGTGCTCAGATATCCGATCTCCGTGTCATCTTCTGAATAGATATCTCCGTGACGCGTCGCCAAGCCGCCCTGCTCCATCGCACGTTGATACCCTTCAAAGCACCTTGAAAACCACGGCAGCCTGGTGTTGCCGACAAAGCAGATGTGACGGTGGCCCTGACTGATGAGATATCGAGTCATTTCGTAGCTGCCTTGAATATCATCCGAACACACGACGTCATGCTTCCCATCCCGCTGCTCGTTGGTGACATTGTTGCCGAGGAGCGCGAATGGGACCCCTTTATGTTCGAGCAATTCGATCAGGTTCATGGAATTGGTTCCGGCTAAAATCACTGCCCGGACCGTGCCATGGCGCTGTATCGCTCTCGGCAGGTGCAGCTCTTTCCATGGAATATGTGCCGCATAGTTATATGCGAGAAAGACGATGTCCCAACCCAGTGATTCACAGTATTCTTCGGCGCCTCCCAAAATTCGTGCGTGAAAGTTATGCAGCATCGTTCGATTGCAAAGCAAAAATGCCAGCGCTTTCGTCTTGTTCCGTTGCGAGAGATCGACGTGCAGCTTCGAGGCTGCACCGAGAACAGCTTCTTGAAGGGAAGGATCAACGTTCATGTTGCCATTCAGAACACGAGAAACAGTTGCGGCACTGACTCCCGCGACTCTTGCAATTTCTC
>Ga0302319_10008909_pt1 | contig 19421 bp, 16 predicted proteins | sample Bog_T0_2_FD_203319 | JGI IMG/M metagenome (GOLD analysis project Ga0302319, IMG submission 203319) | Peat permafrost microbial communities from Stordalen Mire near Abisko, Sweden - Bog_T0_2 | ecosystem: Environmental > Terrestrial > Soil > Wetlands > Peat | place: Sweden: Abisko, Stordalen Mire... | reverse complement strand
GGATTGGTCCAAAGCCGGAGCACAACGCTCACGCAGGGAATGAACTCCTTTTGGATTCCCGACAACCGCATCATCTGAGAGTATTGAGCCCATGCCCCGGGATCAAGGAGATAGACAGCAGCGCAACTTGTTCCCATGGCGGCAACACCGCCCAGCAGAAGTTTATAACTGCGAGAGACCACGATCCAGATCAACAGCACCAAGCCGAACGGAAGAAACAGATGCGGTTTCAAAGCGCACAACCAGAGGGATGCGCCTGCCAGAAATGGCCGAGCCTGGTGGAAGCGCAGAAATAAGACGAACCCGAGCAAAGCAAATAGAGAAGACTGTCCCGCGATCAAACAAACCAGTGCCGGCGCAAAAGAATATCCAATCCAATGCAATTGATTATCCGGACGACCATGCAACTGCCACAGCATTCGCACTGAGCCAAGGAGGCATGCGAGCAAGGCAATCGACCAAAGAAGCGTCCCCACAAGTAACCCAACAAATCCAAGCGGCAACGCAAGAAGCAGGCCCCAGGGTGGATTCCGCATGAACAGCACCCCGTACCCTGCCGGAAGTCCTGCGCCACGTTCAATCCGCATCATCGTTTCCCCGTCGTACGGATTGGCGTGGTGAACCAGTTGCTGACCCGTAGCCCAATAGACGACAAAATCCCTGCGTCCGGCAATTTGGCCTGTCAGTGGGGCTACACAAACGAACAGCGCAGTTAGTGCGAGCGCCAGCCCGCTGATTCCCGCAATTGCGATCTCGGCAATCGTCCCTATCTTGCGGAAATTCTTCGTCCCTTGATCGCCTGTCCTGTTTTCCATCTGGTCCACTCTGTTCATGACTTCATGATGAAGATCCCACTCGACAAAAATGTGCTATGCCAAACTCTCAGACTTTTCGCTTTGCACCCGGTACAAGAAAAAGAGTTGAGCGATCCCTAGCCCAGCAAGAAGAATCGACAGAAACTGTATCCCGCTCTTGAAAGCAATTACGTCTAGCCCCCATGAAGCCGCACCGATTACGACGAATAGAAGACTGCACCAGGTCGACGCTTCACTCCAACCCAGTTCATTGAGTGCTGCGAGAGTCAACACCGCCGCAATCGAAATCAGGATTGAGTCATACACCGGCACGTATACGTTCAGAAGTAACGTCCATGTCAGCGTTGTTGCCCATGCGAGGTATTGAACCACCCTGCCCTTTCGTCCGGATTTCCATAACAGCACGCCTAAAGTAATTGCGACTGCAATTGCCAACAAAACAAAACTGATCCACTCAGTCGTCGACTTACCGCTGGAAACCGCCTGCAAGAATGTTTTCAAGTCGACGTACTGGCGGAGCAATAGAACAGACTGGCCATTGATGCCAGCCTGTTTTCCGAAAAAAATGAGAAAGCTCGCATACGCAGGCCAAATTTCGACGCCGCCAAACAACGTCGAAACCAGGACCAGAAGCCCCAATCCAAGTACGAACCCTGAGAGTTGCCTGTATCTCCGTGTCAAAAGAAGCATGGGGAGAATCAGCAAAAGGAGCGTAGGTTTGTAAGCCAGGATCGATAATGCCAGTCCGCTCAGGAGCGGCTTCGACCTGCACTCCAGGCTAATTGCAAGTCCAACCGCGAACACAGCCACAGTTGCAATTTGACCGTTCGCAAGCGTGTTGTGAAGGAAAGGGCAGAACGCCAGAGCGAAACAGAAAATCAACGACCCCTTCAGTTTCGCGCCGGGAAACGCCCCTTTCAAAACTAACGCAATGCCAGCCATGTAGAGAAACAGGGAGACAAATGCCCATAGAAAGAATGCCCACAGAAACGACATGCGGGCGAACAGTCCAAAGAATAGTGCCACGAAAGGAGGGTAAGGACTAGGTCCATAAGCGCCGTCATGAACCTCATAGAGGCTATTGAATGTTGCTAGTTGAAGTTTGTAGTCGTAAAGCCTCGTCAGCGGATATGAGTTCGCTATATGGCCAATGCTATAGAAATAAATAAAGTCGGCTGGAAGCAGGTGGAGCGGTCCGCTTCCAGTCCTGAACTGTACCCAAAGCGGAAAACAGAAATTGGTAATCAATAAACCTGCAAACAAGCCCCAGCACGCGAGATTGATTTCCCTTTGCCCGGGTGCTGGTCCGAAGATCGATACAGGCCATGCGAGATATCCCGACTTGCGGCCTTCCACCATAACACTTCCTTCATTTTTCAACGGAAATGCCAGCAAGGCACTTCCATAGACCGAAGCACTACCGCTGCCGCTTTCCTCGCCCGACAAACGGACAAAATGCCCGCCATAACTTTTGGGCGTTTAGAGAAACACTACCGCTACCTTACATGAACCGTTGCTTCTTATTTCGCATCCAAACCATCAATGGGGGCAAGGAACTTGGTCCTCGCAGTCTCTGACCGTTCATACCGCAACCCGCGGCTAACTCGAGCGAGTTTTTCCACCTGTTTTCCACTTATACGCAAGTCACCTTCCAACCGGTAATACACTTTCAGGTGATGTATACGTCGACGGTAAAATGAAGCCCCCTGTAAACAGCTGTTTACAGGGGCCGTCTCCCACCTTTACACATCAAATTTGCTAAATTATTGATTCTTATAAGAAACTCCCCCCGGCCGAGAGTGGCATTCCACTTGCTTTATTGAGAGTGCCCTGGCCTCAGGCTGGGAGATTCAACATACGGAGAGAACAAGAATGAACAAGATGCTTTTCAACCTCTTTGTGAAGTTCCAGGACCTGAAGAACAATGAAGAAGGTCAGGACCTGGTCGAGTATGCCCTGGTAGTCGCGTTGATCGCATTCGGTGCAGTGACTGCGATGGGCGCCCTGGCCGGCGGCATTAACACAGCTTTCAGCAAAATCAGCGCCACGCTTTCTTCAAACATCACATAGTCCCCCGTACCCGCTTCGCAGGGCAGCCCAGCCGAGCACGCTAGTTCCTCCGGGGCAGAGCTATACCCACCGCTTTTTCGGTATACTCTCCCCGGCCAAGGGTTCAGCGTCAGCAAAGCGCATCGGGCTATCTGTTTCCGGTGCAAGAGCTGTACCTTGACTGGCTCTCTGCTTAAAACGCGAGGTCGGATCTCATCGGATTTATTGGCTCTACCGAAGTCGCGCTCATTGACGTATTCGCCGATAAGTCGTTGCCTTCCAAAGCAAGCGGAAGTTATTCCGCGATGTTCCCCGCTCATATCAAATAAAGCTCTGCGAGCCCACTGGAAGGATTTGCGGGTTTAAAATCTCTTGCCTGTCCCTCTTTTTCAAGCCTGAACTCGAATCCAGGATCTCAATCATGCTTCCTCCGGCAAGAACTGCGGCTTTCGATCAAAGGTCGGATTCGTCTCACCTGATCGACGAATTTCGCGAAGCGCAACGCCAAGTCGGAGCATAATTTCAGCATGCTTCAGCACGCTGATCCTAACGGCCATCCCACAATCTTGTTTGTTGAAGGCGCGCTGACTGTTGTGGCCTTCGCTGCTTCTTTTGCCTGGCCGCGGTTCGGCTCCTCCCTGTTTTCACGCATCGAGCGAGCCTTCGGAAATTTGGCGCGGCGCCGCGGTCTCGCAGTTCTCGCCGTTGGATTATCCGCATTTCTATTGCGCGTTGCCCTTCTTCCCATATGCCCTCCGCCAAAGCCTTTTAGTCCGGATGACTTCAGCTTCATGCTGGCGGCTGATACGTTCGCCCACGGCCGGCTCACCAACCCCACTCCTGCAATGTGGACTCATTTCGAAAGCATCCACATCACAATGCAGCCGACGTATATGTCAATGTACTTTCCGGCCCAGGGTCTGCTCCTCGCCGCCGGAAAAGTTCTTTTTGGCAATCCATGGCTCGCAGTCCTCGCAGCGAGCGCCTTCATGTGCGCGGGCATCTGCTGGATGCTCCAGGCATGGCTTCCGCCCGGTTGGGCATTGTTGGGCGGTATTCTTGTCATCCTTCGCTTAGGACTATTCAGTTATTGGGTCAATACCTACACCGGAGGCGGGCTGATTACGGCGCTCGGCGGCGCACTGGTTCTTGGAGCCCTGCCACGCCTGGTCAAGAGCGGCCGCTTTCGCTATGGCCTCCTCATGTCCGTTGGAATCATCTTTGTTGCGCTAACCCGCCCCTATGAGGGCTTGCTGCTGTGCCTGCCCGTAGCCGTGGTGCTGGGCCATTGGGCGCTGTTCGGAAAGAATCGACCCACAACCGGAGTCTTGTTGCGGCGAGCCGCCTTTCCGCTTGCTTTGATTGCGGCCTCCATCGCATGGCTAGGCTTTTACGATTACCGAGCGTTCGGAAGTCCTCTCACGCTGCCTTATACTGTCAACCGCGCCACCTATGCCATCGCTCCGTATTACGTCTGGCAGGCCAAGCGGCCCGAACCGGTCTATCGACATCAGGCGTTGCGCGTTTTCTATCACGACGACGAGCTCAAATGGTATGAGCGGATCCATTCTGTATCAGGCTTTCTCCCGCAGACACTGCTCAAGGGGCTCTCAGTTCTCCTGTTCTTTGCTGGAATAGTTTTTCTTCCTCCGTTCATCATGCTCCGCCGGGTCTTGATGGACCGCCGCATTCGCTTCCTTGTCATCGGCGTGCTCGTCATGTCCGCCGGGATGCTGATTGAAATCTATGTCCTCCCCCACTACCTGGCGCCATTCACGGCCGCCTTTTATGCCATCTTCCTGCAGGCCTTGCGGCACTTGCGCGTCTGGCATCCTGAACGTAAGCCTGTCGGAAAAACGATGGTCCGGCTCACCGTGGCGCTTTGCTTCGCCCTCTGCGGCGTGCGCCTGTTCGCTGTCCCTCTTCACCTCATGCCTGTGGAATGGCCTCCCAACGAGTGGATTTGGAGGTGGTATGGCCCCGGCCCCTTCGGCTATGACCGCGTAAAGATGGTAGCCGAATTAGAAAAACGGCCGAAAGCGCAACTCCTGATCGTGAGATATTCCCCGAATCACGTGCCTTTAAATGAATGGGTTTACAACGGCGCCGACATCGATGATGCCAAAGTCGTATGGGCAAGGGAGATGGATACCGTCAATAATCTTGAATTGATCCGTTACTATCACGACCGCGAAGTCTGGCTCGTGCAGCCGGATTCCCAACCGGTAACCGTAACCCCGTACCCGGTTCCAACGCAGTTGGTCGCTGCCACGCACTAAACTGGAAATAGCATTCGGCATGGCCAACACGGTTCTCTGGAGTTAAACATGATCAACGGAAAACGCGTCGCAGTCGTGATGCCCGCGTACAACGCCGAAAAGACGCTTGAGAAAACCGTGCTCGAACTGTCCGACGTTGTCGACATCAAGATTCTCGTTGACGACTCCAGCAAAGATCAGACCGCTGCCCTTTCCCGCAAACTCGGCGTCCTTACCTTCGTCCACGACGCGAACTACGGTTATGGCCGCAATCAGCAAACTTGCTACCGCGAAGCTCTTGCCGCCGGCGCAGACATAGTCGTCATGGTCCATCCCGATTATCAGTACACCCCCTCTCTGGTTCCCGCGATGGCCGGCATGGTCGCCAGTGGGGTTTATGACATGGTCCTCGGCTCTCGAATCCTTGGAGCAGGAGCGTTGAAAGGGGGCATGCCTTTCTACAAATATGTTTCCAATCGATTCTTGACTGCCTTCCAGAATCTCTTTCTCGGCGTCAAGCTGTCTGAATATCACACTGGCTTTCGCGCTTTCTCTCGGGAGTTGCTTGAGACCCTCCCGCTGCTTGAAAACTCTGATGATTTCGTCTTCGACAATCAAATGATCGCCCAGGCTGTCATGTTCGGCTTCCGCATCGGTGAGATATCCTGCCCCACAAAATACTTCAAGGAAGCTTCCTCAATTAACTTCAAGCGCAGCGTTGAATATGGCCTAGGCGTACTGGCCACCACTGCTGGTTTCGTCGCGCACAAGTGGGGACTCAACCACAATCCGAGATACGACTCGACCGGCCGGAAAGTGACGCAGCCGTATTACCCCCCCGTAGGTCAAGGTTCGTTGGACCCAAAATAATTGCGCCTTTCGAATTGCTTGATTGTCTTTTCCCGCCCGAATGGCTCGGCTCAATCCTCGTGCTCTCAACCGAGCACGTCCCGGAATGGCAGCTGGATCAACGAGCAACAGGCACAGACTGGAGAGTTCGATCACAGTGCCGCTCAGCACTAAACCGGAAGTGAAATCCGCCTCTCTGCACGGAGTCCATTCGAATTTACGTCCGATGCACGGCGTCACGGCTGTCTGCCTGATGGCCGTCTGCCTCATGGCAACAATTATCGGACTCCTCGCCATCAACAGAATCGTGAGTGGAAATGGAAATCGCGACTTTGTCGAATATTGGGCAGCCGGCAAGCTCCTTGTTCAGGGAGCCAACCCCTACGAGGTTGCAGCCACCTTGCGGCTGGAGCGCTCCGCTGGCGCAAACTTCGGATACCCACTCATCATGCCAAGTCCTCCAGTAATTTTCTTCCTGATCGCTCCGCTGGGCCTGGTCGGTGAAAGAACAGCCGCAATTCTGTCAGGTTTTTTCCTGATCGCATCGCTTGGACTGTCGATTCATATTGTTTGGTTGATGCTCGGCCGCAAATTAGGGCTGGTACACCTATTCTGCTTTTGCCTTGCACCCGTTCTCGCCTGCTTAATGGGCGGACAAATTGGCATTTTTCTGCTTCTTGGTGTTGTCCTTTTTCTTCGCTTTCACGAGTCGCAACCGTTTATTGCAGGAATGGCACTACTTCCATGCGCCTTCAAGCCACACCTCTTTGTTCCCGTAGTCATTGTTCTTCTTGTATGGGTCGTTTGCCGTAGAACGTACAGCATACTTGTCGGATTTGGCGCGGCAGTCGTCGCTGCTTGCGCCGTTGCATTCCTCCTCGATCCTTTTGTGTGGTCTCAGTACATGCAATCGCTAATGACCGCAAAACTGACCGAGCCTTTTGTTCCCACCCTGAGCAAGCTGTTCCGCCTCCTCATCCATCGCAATACCGTCTGGCTACAATTTGTGCCATGCGTCCTGAGTTGCTGTTGGGCGCTGTGGTATTTCCTCACCAGGCGAGACCGCTGGGATTGGATGGATCAAGGAATGCTGCTTCTGCTCGTTTCCGTGGCCTGTGCACCGTATTCCTGGTACACCGATGAGGCGATCCTGCTCCCCGCCGTCCTTGTGGGAATCTACAAGACCCGGGGATCCGGTCGTTCCCTGCTGCCCTTTGCCCTCATCGCTGCCGCCCCGCTGGTCGAATTGCTTAGTGGCCTTTGGATAACCACTCCATACTATGTCTGGAACGCGCCCGCATGGATCATTTGGTATTTATACGAATCGCGCGCGACTCAACAAAAATCGGAGATTCTTGCCTGAATGTCCCCGCAGAATAATCTAGCAATCAAACTATCGAATCCCCACAAACTTGTGAGTCTGTAAGCTCAGCCGCCACCGCGGATGCTCCAGACAATACTGAAGCGCCAGTTCAGTATTCGCAATACGGCTCGGCCCATCCATTGGTTGCAAAAACAAATGCTTGAAAGAAAGCGATTCAAGGCTCCCGGGTTCAGCGCCGTCCTGCGGAAACACAAGCTTCAACTCATCTCCGCTCCTCTGCACCAATTCAGTTCCCGCCTTCGGGCTCACGCAAATCCAATCCAACCCTGCCGGAGCCGCAACCGTCCCATTCGTCTCAACTGCAATCTCAAAATCCACACTGTGCAGCGCTTCGATCAACTTCGCATCCAACTGCAAAAGCGGCTCTCCCCCAGTGCAAACCACGAATCTCTTTCCCCGCTTTGCGCCTTCCAATCCTGCCGGCCATCTCTCCGCAACTGCCGTCGCCAGCGCGTGCGCCGACTCAAACTTCCCGCCATCCGTTCCATCCACGCCCACGAAATCCGTGTCGCAAAACCGGCAGATCGCCGTCGCCCGATCCGCTTCCCGCCCGCTCCACAAATTGCAGCCCGCGAACCGGCAGAACACCGCCGCGCGCCCCGCCTGCGCCCCTTCGCCCTGCAACGTGTAGAAGATTTCTTTGACGGAGTAACTCATTGTCAGGCGCCATTTCCCATTCGTTCGTAGGTCAATGGATCCTCAACTCCATTTTCCCTGAAGCCCTTCCGTCGCAGCAGGCAGGAATCGCATTGCCCGCACGGCACGCCAGATTCCGAAGGATCATAGCAACTGCTGGTCAGGCCGTAATCAACGCCAAGTTCCATTCCCCTCCCAATAATCTCCGCCTTTGAAAGTGCGATCAACGGCGTATGAATCTTCACCATTTGGCGCCCTTCCACTCCAGCCTTGGTTGCCAGGTTAGCCATCTTCTCGTACGCCTCAATATATTCAGGCCGGCAGTCGGGATAGCCGCTGTAGTCCAGCGCATTCACACCGATAAAAATATCGCTCGATCCCAAAACCTCCGCCCAGGCCAGCGCGAAAGAAAGAAAAATTGTGTTGCGGGCTGGAACATACGTAATCGGAATTCCGTGCGACATTTCATCCGACGTGCGCCCTTTTGGCACAGCAATGTCACCTGTAAGTGCCGACCCCCCAAAAATCCGTAGATCAATCTGCGCAACCCGATGTTGCGCCACGCCAAGCGATGCGGCAATGCGCTCCGCCGCCTTCAACTCAAAAATATGGCGCTGCCCATACGAGAAAGAGAGCGCATAAGGCTCGTACCCCTCGCTCCGCGCAATCGCCAGCACCGTGGCCGAGTCCAGCCCGCCGCTCAATAGCACCACCGCTCTCTTGCTTCCGTCGCTCATCTTTTCTTTTCCAGCCAGGATGTTGAATCTCCCCAAGCCCATTCCAATTCCAGCGAAGTTTCACCTATTGCTGGTCGCCGCCCTTTCCAATATCCATTGCAGACGGCACCGGATTCTTCTCATCGATCGAACTCTCAATGCACTGCTCCAGTAATCCCTTGGCGTTCAAAATGAATTCAATCGCATCGCGCCCCGCACCTTCGCCCCCTCGATTCGGAGTTACATAATGAGCTTCAGACTTCACCTGTTCGCGCGCATTCGCCACCGCCACCGCGAGCCCACACCGCCGCATAACCGGCAGGTCAACCACGTCATCGCCCACATAGGCAATCTCGTCCAGCGAAATGCCTTCCTTCTCCATAATCTCCAGAACTGGACGCATCTTGAACGCCTCACCCTGGTAAACAAACTCAAGTTTCAAGTCTCGCGCGCGAAGCGCTACCGTCTCGCTAATCCGCTTGGTAATGACGCCCACCTTCATGCCACCGAGCCGTGCCAGCGTCATCCCCGCCCCATCGTGAGCGCTGTACCCCTTCGCTTCCACCATCTTCGTGCTGATCGAGCCGTCCGGCAGCGCCACCGGCATTGGATAAATCCAGATCGTCCCGTCCGTCAATACGCCATCAACGTCGAAAAGAATAACCTTGATGCGCCGTGCGCGATCCTGCGCAGTGAGTGTCATATTGCAATTTTACTTGTTGCTTTTCAGCGTCTTTCCGCAAGACCGGCGTGTTACGAGAAAATAGAAGAATGGATCGGAATTCCCCGTCAGCCAAATCGCAGCCACCGCCCGCCCTCGAACCCGAAGACTTTTATTTCGAAGGCGCGAACATGGTCTTCACTGCGGTCTACCACTTGAAGCGCGGCTCCTGCTGCAAATCCGGCTGTCGGCACTGTCCCTACGGATTCACCGGCGGAGATGCATTACCCACTGCCGCCCCGTCGACTCACTCCGCGGAGCCGCCTCCCGAAGGCTGAGCCGTTACAGACGCCGCGCCTGGTGTGACCGCATTCGGTTCCCGCACCAGTACCGCGAAGCGTGGAAACGCAAAGCTCCCGCCCGCATCGTCGATCACGTTTAACTGGCCCAGATAAGATCCGGGCTTCAACCCGGCCAGCGGCACGTCCAACTCGATCGCGACTGCATCGCGCCCTTCCACGTTGATCGCCTTAGCCTGCACCATCGACGTCTCGTATACCTTTGTCGAACCCTGAATCAGTTCCAGGCTGCTCAATAAATTGATTCCCGCCTTGGTTCCCTTGGGCGCATCCGCCGCCGGCTTCTCTTTCGCAGGCGCATAGATTTCGTAAAGCAGATAAAGATGCTGGTCCTGTCGAAAAACATGGCTGATGTTCGGCACGTACTCTTCCCCGTCGCGCACCAGGGGACTCTGTTTCTTTGACGGTTGGCGCATGGAAGCCAACACAATTGAACTCATCTTCAACGGAGACTTTCTCATATCCGGCAATGTAATATCCGCGACAAACGAGCCCATCCGCCCCGTCTGGTTCTCGCGCACGACGAACTTCATTTGATACTTGCCCGGCGGTAGATCAAAACTCGTCGTATATTGAATATTCCTTTGCCGCGCCTGCAATGTCGGATCCAGGTTCAACTTCACCGTCTCACGCGCGTGCCCAATCGGCCGCTTGAACTCATCTATAACCGATCCGACGATGTCCAATGTCGCCTTGTCCTTGTCGCCGCCCTTCACAAAAGGAATCTGCGAGCCCGGCACAATCAACGATACCGGCACATAAAAGCGATTCTCATCCAGCCGAAAATAAAGCGCGTCCATGTACACGGCCATATCGGTAGCCGGCAGGTCGCTCGCTAACTGCTCATCCAATTCGCGCTCGCGATCTTCATGCCCTGAATGCTTGAAGTCAGCGGGTGCGTAGTAGCCGGGCCGATACTCCAGCTTCACTCCAGGCCGATTGATCTTGATCGTCAATTTTCTGTAGCGTCCATCGCGCAACGGATTCGTGCTACGAAATCCAATCGCGTAATACGCTGACGTGTCCCTCTCCACCTGCGCAAACGCAGGAGCAAAGTCGTTCGAATCGAAGAATGCTTTCCCGCCCGTGTCCGTGCTCAGCGTTGCCATCACTTCCTGCGACGCGAAGTTGGCGTTCATATTGTTGGTGATCGCTCCGCCGTTGTAGGCGCCGGTCCCGCGCAGGCTTCCCGTCGACGCGTCTCCCAGTGGCGAAATTGCCTGCAGTCCCCGCGTGTCCACGCTATAGATAGCCAAGTTCGCTCGCACAGCCGAATTGATTGCGGCCCGTAGCGAAGCCTGGTTCTCGATTCCATCGCGCGAAATTCCACCGGAAAAATAGAGTAGAGACTTCTTTTCCGTAATCTTTTCCAGAGACTTTGAAACCGCGCGCAGTGCAAACAGTTCGCGGTCGGTGTTCAGATCGTTGTATTCGCTCTCGTCGGGCGTATAGCCAGTCGTGTCTTCCACCTGGTTTGTATTCGCAGTGGCCCCCCCGGCAAACCCCTGCCCCTGGGTGCCGTTGTAGACTCCTACTTCGTTCACCAGCGCGTTCTTATCCGCCGTAAAATCCTGGTCCACTTTCAGCGTGTCGCCCAAAGAAACCAGCGCCACCAAATCGGCCGGCTGCATCTTCGCTCGCAAAAACTGCTGGGCCGCCAAAACACTTCGATCGAGATCCTCCGGCTGCATCGACGTCAGGTCGAAGAACATCACGATCAGCCTGTGATTGCGCAGGTCTTCGGGCCGCGCCACAACGGCGGCCTTCCCCCCGCTCAAGCTCCCACCCGCCGCCAGCCCGCTGATCGTCGCCTCATTCAGCGGAGTAGCCTTGTCTACGCTCTCAAAATCGAAGGTTTCAATCTGCTGTTGTTTCCCGTTCTCACTAACACTGAAATCGCTCTGCTTGAGTCCCAGTACCAACTCACCGGTTTTCGAATCGCGAGCCACCACGTTAGTCAGCACCAGTTCGCCGTTCATCCGCAAAACAAATCCGCCCTGTTGCGAAGATGAAACCTGCGCGCCTGATGCTTGTCCGCTCGGAGTTTGGCTGGCCTCCTGCGCATACGCCGGCTGGACGCATGTCAGCAGCAGCCCCATTACCGCAATCCCCGCCTCGGTTCTTCGCATCCAACGCGCCAAAATTCCCATCGCCTTCACAATTCCCGCCCACTGGCAAAATGCGCCGCGCCGCTAACTCGTCGTCTACGCTAAAACCTGAACCGAGCCGTAAATTGAAACGCCCGCATCGCGCCCGTCGAAATCACCTGTCCAAACGTCGGCGAAACCACATTTGTATCCACTCCTGAATACTGCACCGTGTTAAAGACATTGCTGGCCGTCGCCCGCATCTCCATGCTCCGCGTATCGCCCAGTTGCATCGTCTTTGAAAGCGCCATGCTGTTTGAAATCGTTCCCGGCCCCGCAATTGAATTACGCGACGCCGTTCCGAATGGCCCCGTCGGCGTCGCAAAAGCCGCGGTGTTAAACCATTTCCCCAACGAGCCCCCGTCAGCCGTCAGTGAAACTCCCGGCACGCGATCGGGTCGCAGGCTTCCCGCAGTACCGCGCGCCACGTCAGTCTCCGCAGCCGCATAACTCGGAGTAAGTGGTTCCCCCGTCGCAAACGTATAACTGCCCGAAACTGAAAGTCCCTCCAGGATGCGCGATCCCACCCCGGTAGTTACCCATTGTTTATCCTTGCCGAACGGTAACTCGTAAAGATAAGTCCCGCTGACTTTATGGCGCTGGTCGAAACTTGAGTTCCCCTCCTCTGCCCCCAGGTCCTGCCAATTCTGCGCAACCACCGTCGATGTCCCGCCCACCGACCCAGCATCGTCAATCGAATGTGAATACTGATAATTCGCGCCCAGAGCAATGCCGCCGCTCAGCCGCTTGTTCACCCTCAGGTTACCCGCCGTGAATTTCGAGAAGGAAGCCGCCTGTTCATAATTGAAGATCAATCCCGACGGATCAGTAGCCGGACTGCTTGCACTGAACCGCGGCGCAATCGTGTCGTCCAGATGATTACCCTTCGACCCGTTATAACCTATGTTCAACACCACGCCCCACGGCAAGGTCCTCTGCACATCGATATTCCACACCTGCACATACGGCAACTGGTAATGGGGATCGAGCGCATAATTTCCCGTCGTCGCCGGTGCAGGAAAACCATTCTGCAATGAGAGGCAATCAACCGTGGTTGATCCACACTCCTGCGTCGCCTCGTTCGTTTGCTCGTTGGCAAATGGCGGTTGATATGCCATTGTTGTTGCAAACGTTGCGTACTGGCTCACCGTGTAGTTCATGCCGAAGCCTGCACGCACTACCGTTTGCTTCGGCAACCGCAGGGCCAATCCAATCCGCGGCGCTACCGCAAGGTGAAACGGGAACACAAGCGAATTCGGCAATGGGCCGCTGAATGGACCGGCACCGCCGCCCTGCACCTCGTGTTCACCAGAAAAATTTGCGCCCGGGTTCGTATCTACAAACGCCAGGTCTCCGTACTTCTCCGTGTAAGGCGCAAAGAATTCGTAGCGCAATCCGTAATTCAAAGTAAGGGAAGGCAGCAGCCGCCAATCATCCATCGCGTAAACATCAAAAACGTTATCGCGCAGGTAGCTCTTCTTGATCGCCGAATCAATGCTCGTTTCCTGCGGCTCGCCCAGCAGAAAATCCCCCAGGGAAGAGCCGGTATACAGCCCCGTGAAGTAGAACGTTCCCGTCGAGTTTGAGCCGCCAAGAAAATCGCGATGCACTCGCCGGTAATCGCCGCCGAACCGCAAGTTATGCTTGCTGCGAATCCAACTCAGCGTCTCCGTCAACGAAATTGTCTGCGCCACGGAGAAACTCGGCTGTTGCTCATTCAACCCGGTTATATTGCTCAAATCCACGTTCGGTAACCCATAATTCAACGGGCTTGAGTTCAGTTCCGTGCCCCCGGGCCCAAGTATTCCATTTTGCGCGGCCACATCCACACCGTTCGTAAAGAAGTTAGTGGCCTGACTCTGGCTCCGATTCCAACTAACATTGAAGATATCTGTAATCTTGTGATATCCCACTGTATATCCGGCCTGAACGGAATTAGCATCCGACGAAGCTTTCCCTCCCAGTTCCGGAAAAATATTGATGTTATCGCTCGCTGAATGACTCCAGTTATAGTTAAAACTAAGGCTCTGCCGCAAACCCTGATTCTGCGATCGACGCCCGCGCCCGCCGCCCGGCTGCGTAGCACTAGCGCCCAGGCTGCGCATGTAACGGACCCCTGCCTGTGTCGTATTTTTTTGTGCCGTCGTCAGCAGATGATAGTTCTGAACGTCACCCGGCAGATTCGGCTCTGGAAAATACTTCAGCAAAGCAACCGCTTCCGGAACAGGAGTAATTGGCGTGGCCAATCCAGGAATGTTTCCCGCCTTCTCCGCATCCGTAGGCACAGTGGCATAGACATCTGATGGTGTCGAACTCCTTGTTCCGCTCAGCGTGAGGAACATCGTGTCTTTTCCGCTCGGCTTTGTTAGATGAGGCAGATATGGCGCACTCATAAACGTAAGCCCGAACCTATTAGTTCCCGAAGCCGGTTGTTCCTGCGACTGCCCACGAAGAGAAAACGGCTCTGCATTCAATGCGGAGTTACTTCCCATCCAGAAGATGGCTCCATGCGGCTGTCCCGGATTGAATCCTCGGAAATTGCCTCTTCCTCCGCCCCCGCCAAATCCGCCTCCGCCAAAGCCTCCTCCCCCAAATCCGCCACCGCCGCCACCAAAACCGCCACCGCCAAATCCCCCTCCCCCGCCCAATGCACCCGCAAATATCCCCCCGCCGCCACCGCCCGCCTGTCCTCCGGGCGCGTCCCCTTGTGCGCGCACCGTTTCAATCGCATCGCGGATACGATCCATATCGACGCCCGCCAGCGGACTCACCTGCCCCGACTGTCCGCTGATCGCCACCGAGTCACCGCCAAAATCCGAGTTGTTCGCAATCGAAGGCAACGCCGCGCCCGCCGTTCCCGCAACCCCGCCTTGAGTTTCTGTATCGGATGCAAGCGCGCTCATCAGGCTCAGGTTCTGCGCGCCATTGCCCGCCAGTTGCCGAATTGCCTGCTCAACCTGTGTGCCCTGCTCCCCTTCCTGCCGCGCCTGCTGCTGTTCCAGCGCCACCGCGCGCGAAGCCAGCATCAACACAAAATTCACCGCCGCATCCTGGTTCGTCACATTCAGGACTGCTTCTTGCGACCCCACTGCGAACGCCGCAAACTGGGTGCGAATCACGTAGCGCCCATTCTGCGGGATACTCATCGACCACGCGCCTGTAATATCGGTCGTCGTCGAATATTTCTTTCCTGTCAGAGTGTTTTGTGCCGTCAAAGTCACGCCAGGCAGCGGAATGCTCCCGCTCTTCACTTGGCCGTGCAGTCTGCCGCCCGCCACCGGCGCAGTTGCGGCACCGGGATTCGAGGCATCCGCTTGAGGAGTTGGTTGCGCCTGCGCAGCGGGTACAGCATTGGTCTGAGCGGCTAAACATAAGCTGCCCACACCGATCACCATCGCTACCGCCCAAGTAGCCGTTCGCCGCATTCATACTCCCCGGTATTTCCACTTGTACTCATTCAGACGTCCCGCGCGCCGCGAAGGTTTACCGTTGGTTCGCCCGCAAGCCCACCGTAAAATCAGATATGGACTCAAACACGGTCTCTCCTCGGCCCATTCATCTTGAAGAGATCACTTCCGCTGCATCCGAGTCCACCCTCTCTGAAGCGCGACAGTTGCTGCTTGAATACGGCCGATTCGTGATTGCACAACCCGGAGCTGCCCGCTTCTGCTTCGGCTCTCTTGAAAAAGAAGCGGCCCGCCTCCCGCTTAGTTATCACGAGCAAGCCGGCGGCTGTCTCATCGCGCGTGCCAATAACCAACCCGCTGGATTCGTCGCGTGGCGCGCAATCCCAGATTCCGTCTCTCCCAACGCATGGGAATTGAAGCGCCTTTGGGTCAGTCCTGAAGGACGCGGACTTGGCCTCGGCCGCAGCCTCACTGAGGCCGTCTTGGAGCGCGCCGTCACTGCTCGCCGCCAAGCAGTCTTTCTCGATACAGCGCCAGCGTCAATGGCTGCCGCTCATCGAATCTATATATCGCTCGGCTTCGTCCCCTGTGCTCCCTACAACGACAATCCTGTTGAGGGGTTGGCGTACATGGTCAAGTATCTCTGACGGCGTTCAATGCGCGTAACCTCGCACCTTCCAACGCCAATGCCACACGATTCTGTTTCGTCCTGCAGAATCTGGCAGCACACTTAACCACCAAAGCTCCGTAAATGACCTTGGATAACCAGACGCGTTTCTGCTTGCAATCCAGTCCCGCCCATGTTAACTCTTAAGTCAATACTCTTTGGATTGCCGCCTAGCTAGAACCTCCGGCAGGCAGCGGATAGGGCCTTCTCCGGCATGAAGATCGGCACAACCATTCGCGCTTTTCGCTTGCAGAAGGGCCTGTCTCAGGGAGACATCGAGAAGAAAACCGGCCTGCTTCGCTGCTATCTCTCGCGCGTTGAAAACGGCCACACTGTCCCCTCGCTCGACACGTTATCTAAAATCGCGCTGGCCCTTGACTTGCCCATCTCCCAGTTCTTCGCAGACGATTCGCTCGGCCATCAGTTCAATCCGCAAAAACTTTCTGACGAAGAGCTCCGCTTCCTTACCCAGATCCGCCGCTACTCGACAAATCTCAATGAGAGCGATCGCAAGCTACTGCTGGCGATGGTCAAGAAATTCGCCGCCACCGCAGTTCGCTGACCTCGTAACGTAAGTGCAGTCATCTTGGGCGAAGCGCACCTCAGCGGAGTCGAAGGACCTGTATTTGCGCGATCGAATGATGCCGCGAACTTCAGAGACAATTCCCTACACATCATTCCCCAGGTGAAAGATCGGTTCCGCGCCATGCGCTCCGCTGAGCAACGCCTGCTCCTCACTTGCATTCAGAGGCTTAAAGTTTTGCGCCACATCCATCGCCAGCTTGAAGTAGCGCGCGTCTCCCGGCGGCAGCGCTGCGGTAATCGGATGCCCCAGCGTCCAGCGCAATCCCAGCGACGCCTCCTCAGGAAATGCCGCAGGCTGATACCAGCACTTGGGCTCAGGATGATTCTTCGCTTCAGCGGGCCACACCGTCTTGGCCATTCCCTTCAACGCCAAAATCCCCATCTGCTTTTCCTGCGCCCGCTTCAATATTTGCGGGCCAAAGTTCGCCTGGCTAAACAGCACCCAGTTCACGGGAAAAAGAACTGTGTCGAAGTCGTAGCGATCCAGCGCCGCCAGCGCCGTCTCCACTGAATGAACGGAGAACCCAATGTATCGGATCTTTCCTTCTTTCTTTGCCGCCTCCATCGTCTCAATCGCCCCGCCCGGTCCCAGCACCGTATCCAGATCCTTCATCTTTGTCAGCGCATGAAACTGATACAGGTCGAGGTGATCCGTCTTCAGCAGCTTCAATGACTGCTCAAGATCGCTGCGCGAGTCGTCCTTCGCCCGCCCGTCTGTCTTGCACGCCAGAAAGCATTTGTTCCTGTACGGAGCCAATGCCGGACCCAGGCGCTCCTGCGCATTCCCGTAACTCGGCGCAACATCAAAATAATTCACGCCTCGATCCACCGCTTCTGCAACAATGTTTCCTGCCGCTCCGGCGTCCTCGTTCATCACTACAATCCCGCCGAATCCAATCATGGAAAGTTGTTCACCCGTCTTGCCCAGCATGCGGCGGGCAACCGGATGTGACGTGCTTGTAGTCGTAGCTTTCAGTTGATTCGCGGCTGCCGCGGCGGCGGCAGTGATGGCGGCTTGTTTCAAAAAGTCGCGTCGCTTCATGGTCTTCCTCCGTAGGTTGGAATGAGACGATCAGCGTACAAAATATTCTTGCACATATTTCGTTTCGCGATTGTTATCGCGGAAGCTGTGCCAGGTAGAAACCAAACAACACCAGCACCCCGACGATCATCGAAACCGCCAGCCGCAAGCGTGTCTCAAAAAGGCTGCGCGGTGATCCAAGCCGCGGAACCAGAGGCGCTGCGAATAACAACCCGCAAGCAAATCCACCGATGTGGGCCATGTTGTCGATATTCAGTCCCGAACCAATCACGCGCGTGCCGAAACCGATTGAAAGTCCCAGCACCAGGTTTAACGCTGCGAAATAAATCACCGATTTCCGCAAGCGCTTCAGCTCCGACGGCGGTACCGGGAGCCGATTCGACTTCAGAAGTACAATCAAAGCGCCTGCGATTCCAAAAACCGCTCCCGACGCGCCTGCTCCGGCCGGAAATAGGCCCAGAAGCTGGTCAACCGGAATCGAACCGTGATATCTCTTCACAAGTTCCGCAAGGTCGGGATAACCTACCCACCAATTTCTGAAGGTAGACAACAGGTTCCCTGCCGCCCCTGTGAGAAGGTAAACCGCCAGCACGCCCCATGAACCAAGCAGCGGCTCCGCCAGCAGTCCCAAATTCCAAAGGCACCACATGTTCGTAGCCAGGTGCAGAATTCCAACGTGCACAAACATGGCAGTCACAATCCGCCACCACTCACCTTGGATTAGCACCGCTCCCGCGTTATCCGCGCCCCAATGCCTCAGTTGCGGAACCGTGGGCGTCCCAGCGCTGACTCCGTTCATTACCATCGCCAGGAAAACCGCGCAGTTGATCCCCACCAGCAGATACGTCGCCGGAGCGGAAGCCCAGGACCGCCGCGGCCGCCTGGCTTCTGGTGGCGTTCTAACATATGCCGTCCCAGGAGGCAGAATCTGCGGCTCGGGCGTGGGAGTGGGGCTCGCCATGTTCCAACTCTATCGCAAACAGGCGGGAGCTCTTCCGAGCCGGTGCGGACTTAGACGAAAAAACGCATCCGTAGAACTAGCCGTTCAAGCCACCCAGGAAAAGGCCGGTCGCGCAGCCTTGCGGTTCCTGGCTCCTAAGCGCTCTCTGTCAAGCACCTGGCCCACGGAACCCTCTCACCTTGGCGTCTGCATTGTCCCGCTCCGCGATTTGAATCTCATCGAAGCCAAGTCTCATCATTCTTTTCACCGCGGCAGGAGTTTTCACAGCATCATGAAATTCCACAATAAGATATCTAATTTTTCTCAGCACTTCGTCCGGGCATGAATCGAATAACTCATACTCGGCACCCTCTATATCAATCTTGCATATGTCTATAACCTCATCGTTGAAATATTGCGCGCACAGCGCCTCGAGGGTGGTTGTCCGAACGGAATCGTAATCCATCGCGGAATCGGCACCATCCGTGTAGATACTGCCCGAAGTGCTTCCCCGGCTCGGCTTGAGCTGTAACTCCGAGTTATCCGGCAGACCACAGACCGCCGCATTGATCGCTACGCATGAGGACCCAAGATTCGTCGCCAGGTTCAGCTTCAGTCGAAGGTATGTCATGGGATTCATCTCCACGGATACCGCCCGCGATAACTCAATGCCCATATCTTTCAACAGGAGCGGAAACCCTCCTCCCATAGCCCCAATATCAAGAACTCGAACCGGCAGGGGCAGCACGAACGTTGCAAGATATTTGCGGTACATCGAACCTGCAAGGCAATAACGTGTCCCATTCTCGTCGCCGCCCCCATGATCAATGAGAATATCCATCCCATTCTTGCGATAGATAACGAAACCCGCTCGTCGATCGAATAGTCTTCCCAGTAAAAGCGCAG
>Ga0302319_10008908_pt1 | contig 19424 bp, 16 predicted proteins | sample Bog_T0_2_FD_203319 | JGI IMG/M metagenome (GOLD analysis project Ga0302319, IMG submission 203319) | Peat permafrost microbial communities from Stordalen Mire near Abisko, Sweden - Bog_T0_2 | ecosystem: Environmental > Terrestrial > Soil > Wetlands > Peat | place: Sweden: Abisko, Stordalen Mire... | reverse complement strand
CGATTGGGCCATCTTCACGCCGGAGATGGTGGCGCGGTTGGCGGATCGGGTGCCGACGCTGGTCGGGTGGAAGGATGGCCAGGGTAATGTTCGCCAATACCAGAGGATCATGGAACGCAATGGCGACCGCCTAGCATGGTTCGGTGGTTTGGGGGACGATTGCGTGCCGGGATATTTTGCGATCGGCGTGCAGGCTTATACTTCGAGCATTTCAAATGTTGCCCCGAAGCTTTCGTTGGCGCTGGCAGAGTATGGGATGAAGTGCGAGTTCAATCGCTTGAACGAATTGATGAAGCGCTATGTGAATCCACTCTATGCGTTGCGTGAAAGATCGAAAGGTTATGAAGTGGCGGTGATGAAAGAGGCCATGGAGATGTTGGGAATGCCTGCCGGCCCGGTGCGGCCACCGCTCATGAACACCCGGGAAGCCGATAAGAAGGATTTAGCCGAGCTGATGAAGATCTACGCCGAGATGCGCTAGCGGTCGATTTTCAACTCGGCGGGGAGCGGGCGTAGGGTCTTTAGATCGGGCGAAACAATGTAGGGCGTTGCGGAGTGACTTCCGTACGCGAGATTGACGAAGCCGGTCCACTGTTGATCCGGCCCGGTTCGTAAGTTTTCGAAACACTGCGGCAAACCAGCGGGCAAGCGCTCTCCCAACCCGACGATGCGATTGTTTTCATCGATCAGGACGAGTTCCAGGTGAGCGGATTGTTTGCGCGCCCAACCGGCGACGGTGACCGCTGTTTCCAGTTTTTTAGAGGCGACAATTCCCCCGGCGGCTAGAGGTCCCGGTTGTATCGGAAAAATTTCCTTGGCGTCGCGTCCAACCCAAGACGATTCTGGTTGGGCAAAAAGAGCCAGCTTTTCGCGACGCATGAATGACACCACGCGCATAAACGTGGGGTTACCGGGGAAGAGGATCAGATTTGTGTTCGGTTCTAATACGCCACTCTCAACGGCCATCGCAGCCCATTGCTGGTTGGCATAGTTTTGGTTCATTGAGTACGCGAAGTCTGAAAAACCGCGCTTGTGAGACATACGAAATAGAACAAGGCTGGTGATACAGATGAAAGTTGCCGCGAGAATCATGCCGACGGAGGGAACGCGCGCCAATATCCACACGACGATCGCCGCAAGAACGGCCCAATAGCTCAGAGGCATTGTCATGTAGCGCACGGCTTTCGCGCTTTGAAAAGCGGGATCATCGGGATTCATGCGGCCGAGGGCCGTTAGCAAGGCGGAGCCCAAGACAAAAGTCATGTAGCCAAACAAGACGATCGCCGTGTAGTTTTTCAAAACCTTGTTCCGCCAGGCCAAAAAGAGAGCAATCGCGAGAGCTACAAAACTCCACAGACCAACGCGCACGCCTAACATAGGTTCAGGCCGTAAGAGCGCGAAAGGCATGCTCACATATGCGCCCAGGAACTCAATCAAGTAGAGCGGGTGCGCAAAAAGCGGTTTCCAATGGATGGGCTCGGGCGATTTGTAACCAACGAAGTAAAGGGCTGAGCTGAGCGCGCCGATCGCGGTGATGAACGAAATCCGCCGCCAACCAAGCCGGAGGCAAGCTGCAAAGAAGATGAGAGGCGTCCACAACAGAAGGCCGTTCGCGGAGGAAAAGGTGGAGACGATTGCGCTTGTCAGCATTGCAAGGAGCCACACAAGGCGAGAATCCAGAGAGACCTTGGCCAGAAATGCGAATGCCAGAATCGCCGTAAATTGACTCAATGTCCACTGCAAGAGAAATGGAGTTGCCAAGGGATGAGCCGCACCTGTCCACGCGAGCAGAATCGCGGCGAGTAAGGCAGCACCGCAGCGGAGGACGAAGGAAACAGAACGGTCCTTCGATAAGGCAAAAGCGATGATGAGCCCAATGCCGAAATAGAAGCAGAAGCTGGCCACCAGAGGCAAGACCATTTGACCGTGAAGCCAGAGCTGATCGGCGGCAAAAATGAGTTCGGGAAATACGATGCGGTGCTCGTTATGTTGTTCCCAAAACACGCTCAAATCTACTGCTTTGTAGCGCAGATGATGGTCTTCGAGGTCCAAGTAATCCCAGACGGGAAAGTTCACATAAAAGCGCGAAACATCGACGGCCGTATGCCACCAATTGAGTATTGCCCAAAGAGAAAGTGGCGCAAGAATCAAGACTCCCCAGATTATTTTGAACGGTCGAATCAACGTTAGAGTGTAGCAAGCGAGGTGAATTGGCTAGAATTAAGGCTTGCTGAAAGTAGCTATAGCGAAGGCCGGTGCCGATGAGTGACTCCACGCGCGAACCATTGAAGCTTCTGAGCGTCGTGATACCAGCTCGCGACGAAGAGGGTTGCATTGTCTCCACTGTTGAGCATTTGCATCTTGAGTTAAATTTGAATGCCATTGCGCACGAGATTATCGTGGTTGACGACGGCAGCGGCGATACCACTTGGGAAAAATTGCAAGACTTGGCTACGCGTATTTTGGAGCTTCGGCCGGTGCAAAACAAGGGCCGGCATGGATTCGGACGCGCGATCATTTGTGGCTTGGATCAAATCTCGGGTGACGCGGTTGTGATTATGATGGCGGACGAATCTGACGATAGCCGGGACGTGGTGCGCTATTGGAAGCTTCTCAACGAAGGGTGGGATGCGGTGTTTGGCTCGCGCTTTATCAAGGGCGGGGGAGTGATTGACTATCCATGGTTCAAGTTGAAGGTGAACCGGCTAGCCAATTTCTTCATTCGCCTGATGTTCCACACGACCTTGAACGACACCACAAACGCATTCAAAGCTTACCGCGCGAGTGTGATTGAGGGCTGCCGGCCGCTGCTTGCGCCGCATTTCAATTTGACGGTGGAATTGCCTTTGAAGACGATTGTGCGCGGCTACAGTTGGACGGTGATTCCTATCACCTGGCGGAACCGCCGCAGCGGCGTGGCGAAATTAAAGCTCAAGGAAATGGGCAGCCGTTATTTGTTCATATGCATGTATGTTTGGCTGGAGAAGTATTTCAGCCGCGGCGATTACCGGCGAGAAGAGACGAAGGCAGCGGACCAGTTGCAATCGCGTGGCGCTGGCACTTCCTAGTCAAGAACGAGTACTAAGTTTGGCGGATTAATTGCCACGGACAAGGGACCTGACTTTTCGCCATGTTTGCGGGCTTGTTGCCAGCTTTCAATTTTGGCGGCATTCTCTTTCCAATTCAAGTCGGCCATTGGTTTCGCTGAGAAATTGTGGATGGTTCCCCAGACAAAGACTCCGGCAAGCAGGAACGGCGAAAGCTTCGCGTAACGCAAGGGGACAAACGTATCGATTGCGAGCGCAAGAAAAAAAATAAACATGCATGCGCCGATCAGGAAGTAGCGCTCCGCCGTATAATCCCTGAGTCCAGTGAATGTTAAGAATACTTTCACGACATCGCGGCCCCAGAGGATAATGGCCAACGAGCCCGCCCCCACATAAGCCGCACTCCATAGCAATTTGGATTGCGGGAGACCGAAGAGCTTCACTGTTAAGAAGATGGCTAGCGAGACGGTAAGGATTAGCGCCATAAGCAATTTGGTGAAGAGCGCGACATCTTGGTCTTGTTTTAGAAAACCGGTGCCTAATAAAGGCGAAAGGATGCATCTAGATAGCCCGCTGCTCAACGTTGCCAGGAAAAGGGAATTGAAACGCAGCAGAGGTCTAGGCCCAACAGAATCTTTGTACATGAGCCAGGCTTGTAAGAAAAGTGCCGCTAGGTGAACCACCGGCCGCCCTTTGTATCTCGCGGGGTTTTTCCAAGCTTGCCAAAGCAGGACGGGAACGAACAGCAGAGTCACCGGCGCGGAAAGGGCGATGGCTACCTGCGCAACGGTCAACCACATTTCCATCCGCTCTTGGATCGTCATGATCAAAAGCAGCGACAGGATGCAGAGGTACCACTGAACATTGGAGATAATCCCAATGAGTTCGCTTCCCACGACGATGGACGCCGCCATCAACAAACAGCAAACGGCGCGCAACGCGTCGGACGAAAGGATTCGCCGGTAGCAGGGCCAAAAGAAAGCGCTGCAGGCCAGGGCTGCAATGGCGAGGGCACTGAAGTTGACTCCGAGCGGCACCCAGCGAACGGGAAGAGCGCACGCGAGGGCCATGACGATTCGCGGAATCACGTGCGCGTAGCCGGAGTAAAGCCGGACAAACGCACCCGAAAAGCCGAACAACACTTGTTCGCGAAAGAAGACACCGCCGTCTTCCGCCCAAAACTGGGCATTCAATAAAGAATCGGGACGGCGCAGCCAGAGGATGAAAAAAGTCACAATCGCGAAGGCTACAGCTTTGGCAGTCTCTCGCTTGCGCATCAGTTCTTTTCCAGCATATAGGACGGCGCGGTCTGCAGGCCGCTAAGCTAGTAGTAGCGTGTCGCGTAAACCTGAAATCATGAGTCCCGCCGGCCATTGGCCGCAGCTTCACGCCGCCATTGAAGCGGGCGCCGATGCGGTTTATTTTGGGCTTACGCATTTCACGGCGCGGGCGAAGGTTGGTTTCTCGCTTGCAGAATTGCCGGTGGCGATGCGGACCCTGCATCAGCGCGGCGTGAAGGGTTTTGTTACTTTCAATACGCTGATTTTCGAAGACGAGCTAACGGAAGCCGCGAATACCATCGCCGCCATTGCAGACGCCGGCGCCGATGCCATCATCGTGCAGGATCCGGCCATCCTGAAGCTAGCGCGCCAGATTGCGCCGCAGTTGGAATTGCATGCGAGCACGCAAATGAGCATTAGCGATGCCGCCGGTGTTGAGTTCGCACGCAGTTTGGGCGCCGCGCGCGTGACGCTCGCCCGCGAACTGTCACTGGCGGAAATTGGCGCGATTCGCCGGACGACTGATTGCGACCTGGAGATTTTTGTTCACGGCGCCCTGTGCGTGGCCTATTCAGGCCAATGTTTTTCATCGGAAGCTTGGGGTGGGCGAAGCGCCAATCGCGGCCAATGCGCGCAGGCTTGCCGGCTGCCTTATGAACTCATCGTCGATGACCAGGTGGAACCGCTCGCCGACGCCCGTTATTTGCTTTCGCCCGGCGACCTCTGCAGCATTGATCACGTTCCGCAAATGGTGGAACTCGGTATCGCCGCCCTCAAGATTGAAGGGCGATACAAAGACGCCGAGTATGTGGCGCTGACCACGCGGGCCTATCGCCGGGCCGTGGATGCAGCTTATGCGCAGAAAACGTCTCCGATCACCGTAGCCGACAAGCTGCAACTGGAGCAGGTTTATTCGCGGGGTTTGGGCGCTCACTTCCTGACGGGCACCAACCATCAGGCCGTTGTGCAAGGACGCGCTCCCCGGCACCGTGGCGTACTGGCCGGTCGAGTGACGCGTGTCCTATCGAACGCTGTTGAAGTGGAGACTTCTGACGCGATGCAGGTGTCGCCCTTGAAACCGGGCGATGGCTTGGTGTTCGATGCAGCAAATTGGCGCAGTCCGCAGGAGCCGGAAGAAGGAGGGCGGCTTTATGAATTGGAGGCGCAACCGAACGGTGCCTGGCAACTTCGCTTCGCCAACAACGCGCTGAATTTTGCGCGCATTCGCGCCGGAGATCTGGTGTGGCGCAGTCATGATCCCGAGTTGGATCGCGTGGTGCGTCCGTTCCTGGAACCTGCGACGCCCGTTCGCAAGCAACCGCTGACGGTGAGGGTGGATGCGCATGAAGGCCGTCCGCTGCAGATTGAATGGAAGCTGCCGTCGGGGCGGAGCGTGATCACCACCTCCGACGAACCTCTTGCGCACGCCAACAGCCGAGGACTGACGGAGGAGGTTGTTCGGGCGCAACTGGGCCGCCTAGGTAGCACTCCCTACGAGATTGACAGCTTGACCCTCGATATTGCCGGCGCGCCGTTCGCCCAAGCGTCGCTTTTGAATCAGCTTCGGCGGGAAGCGGTGGAGGAACTGCAAGCTCTGCAATCAGTGGTGGGGACCTCGCATGTCGAAGACCCGGGGAAAGTGCTTTCCGCCGAGTTGCACGCGGCGGTGACTAGCGAACGCGGTACCCCTCAGTTGCATCTGCTCGTGCGCACCGCGGAACAACTTGACGCCGCGCTGCAACTCACTCCAGCAAGCATCACTCTCGATTACCTCGATCTCTATGGTCTAAAGCCGTCTGTCGAACGAGTCAAAGCAGCCGGCATCGCCGTGCGCATCGCGAGTCCACGCATCCTCAAACCCGGCGAGGAACGCATCGTCGATTTTCTACTCCGTCTGGAAGCGCCGTTGCTGGTCCGTTCCACTGGTCTGCTCGAAAAACTTCACGGCGAAGGAGAGCTTACCGGAGACTTCAGTCTGAACGCCGCCAACTCCATCACCGCGACAGAGCTTTTACAACAAGGCTTGAGACGGATCACGCCCACTCACGACCTAAACGCCGCCCAAATCACCGCGCTCGCGGAACAAGTGGGCGGGGCTTCGTTGGAAGTCATCGCTTATCACCATCTGCCTGTTTTTCACACTGAGCATTGCGTCTTCTGCCGTTTCCTCTCCACCGGCACCTCCTACAAAGATTGTGGCCGGCCTTGCGAAAAACACACCGTTGCGCTGCGCGATTTGAATGGCCGCGCACATCCTGTGGTTGCCGACGTCGGTTGCCGCAATACTGTCTTTGGGGCTGAGGCACAAGAGGCGAGCGCTTGGCTTGACACGTGGCGTGAAGCCGGTATCGCCCACTTCCGGCTTGAATTTGCCCATGAATCCGGCGCCGATGTGACCGCCATCACGCGCGCTTTTCGAAAAACACTGGCCGGCGCTAGTTCTTGCGCTCAACTCGGACAAGAGTTAAAACGCCTCGCTCCGCAGGGAACAACTGCCGGAAGCCTCTTCGTTCCCCTGAGCACGCTCACGCCGGCCGCGTCTAGATTATGAAAGCGAGTTTGAAACCCTGGTACTGCAAGGGGAGCATGACGATCAGTTCCGCTTCGGCTGTCATTTCCAAATGCAGGTCGGGATGCTCCGAGCAAAGTGCCATGAACTCCCCGTCGGTCATTGGTCGAGCTGTCAAAGTAGCGGGAAGCAATGCGTCATCGATGGCGAACGTCATGGTTCTTGGGTTATCTTCTTTCCTTGGCTAGGCGTGTGCTAGATGGGCCGCGGCTGCGCGCGGTTATGGTCATGTGACCGATTTACTAGTCGGCGAGCGGGTTCCAAACACGGCTTAAATGAAGGACAAAGCCCAAGACTGGGCCTTCTCCTTCCAAAGTGTCGATGCCGGTGCGCTTTTCGATCTGGCCGTTGGGGCGGTAGATTTCAATGGAGCGGTTTGCCGAATCGATGAGCCAGCCAAGTTGGGGAAAAATTGCAGCTCTACATATCATCGCTATGCGGGCCTTCGTCTTCTTCGTCGTCTTCTTTCTCCCTATTTAGTCTTTCTTCTTCATCGTCCTCGTCGTTCATGCGATCCAGCTCCTCTTGTTCTTCTTGATGAGCGTCCGAGTCGGGTCTTTTCATTACGATCCTCCCTCCTGTCTAAGTGGATCATTCTGCCAGGTGCAAAGGCAAGTGGGCAAGTGCCTTGCCTGACGAATCACAAAACGCTACTCCGAGCGCAGCTCGTTTGGGTCAAGAAAAGTTTGGATGGAACCTTCTTGCCAACGCATCAACTTTAACCAGCAGCAGCTTTGCCGCTTTCTTGTTCGGATCCCTGCGCACTTCCGTTTGCGCGTGCACGTGTTGATGTTCTATACAGAGCTTCAACTTATCCCAGTCCTCGGAGCCGCGTTCGTATTCCGATTCGGGCAAATCAAGGGAGGAGAGCAGGTGCGATTTGAAGGGTTCGTGTGCGAATTTATCAACGGCTTTCTTGAGCGTTTCGCGCTCGTCCGATGTCGGCTTGAAATAGGACATAGTCATGCCGCGCTAATGGTATCACTTACGATTGCAACGATGTAGGGCTGGCAAGCGCGGGCCTACACTCGCAGATTTTGGGAAGCAATCGGCTATTTTTGGCTCCAGTAGCCAAACTTTGCGCTCCGAACCGGGTAAAATAGAGTTGGCGCCGGTTGTAGGAGTACCGCGCCAACCGTAATGATGAAAAAGCTCTGGAAAGTCCACATGCAGTTGAAGCTAAGATACCCAGGCACCAAGGCTTTTCAAGTTGCAGCGATTGATGAAATAGTTGAGGAACGTAGAGAGCCGGGGACAACCGATATTTCCGACGATGTTCGCGTGTATCGCCTTCACCAAGAGCACAATGATTTTCAAAGCTTTATCGTTTCCCGTTCTGATCTTGAGGCCAGCGCCAAACTGGTTTCTGAATCGGGCAAAGATTAGATTATTGTTGATCGTAGCCGTTAATAGTAATCAGCGCAGCTCATAAAGTAGCCGCATTTTTCGCAAACCAGCTTGCAGTGGTTTTGAATGAGGTGTTGGCTACAAACGGGGCAGTAGAGCATGGGGTTCTCGGCGGCCTTTTTCGGTTGCTCGGGGAGATCTTCGGTTTGTTTGGAGTCTTCCATCGGATTGCTCACAGACCGTCGGATTTGTTCAGAACACGGGCCAGCGCACGCAAAGGTTTGGTCAAGCGCCATGACCTGGTGTTGTAAAACGCTTGGTGAATCTCGCCAATGGTCCGCTGCAACTGGCGATGTAAATGCATGTTTTGCTGGCGCATGGCCTGCAGCGAACGCGCCGCCCCTTCTTCCTTCTCTCGCATCAGCCGTTGATACAAAACCGCCACTTTGGGATCGGCTTGATTTTGGTCGAGCGCGATGAGAGGCTCCAGGCTATCGACCACTTCCTTGGTCTCTTCCAACAAGCGGCGGCCCGAGCGTCCATCTGGCTCAACATAAGTTCCGTCGCACCACTGATTCCACGAATGAAGAAACACTATGCGTTCATCGCGGGCATAGCGCCGGTTTGTGTCGACCAACGCCTCGGCCAGCCAGAGCTTATAGGCGTCATTATCGGTATTCACGTGAATGGTCGCCGCTGTACCCGAGCGTGGGGTATTGTCCCAAGGCGCCATCACGGTGCGGAACCGTTTGTAATCGGGGAACGGCCGTCCCATATGAAAGGAGGCGAATTTACGGTAATCGACAATTCGCCCATGATCCCGATGCGGCAACAGCGTTTCTTCGGTCACAAGATTGGACGGAAGCTCGTATGAGGCGTCAAAGCCGAGTTCACGCGGATGGAACGGATCGGAAGTGTCATCGTCCACTGTTACCAGATAGAGACCGGGAAAGCCGTTCTTGACGGCCTCTTGACGCCATCGTTCGGTCGACATCTTCATGTTGGGGAATTGATGTGTTTTGTCGATGACAAGAACGGGTTTGCCGTTTACCTTTACGTATCGGTTGTCAGTGAAGATGGACACCAATTCCTGAATCACTTCGTCATCAATCTCGTTGGCACACAGGAAAAAAGGCGCTTTGATATCAGACTCAATATAGTTCTCAATTGGCTTGGCTTGAGCGAGGTAATAGTAAAAACAAAATCCGGCGATGCCGTGCTCGTTAGCGAGTCTGACTTGTTCGCGCAACACTTCTAAATTGCAGAGTTCGTAATATCCAAGTTCGCTGGGAACGCGCGGCTGGTCATGTCCATGGAACAAAGGTTTCGCTGTGGTAACTTTGCCCCATTCCAATTCCGGCGAGTAAAAAGCAAAAATCCGCGGCAATGATCCGTCCCGATTGGCCGAATCCGCTGCCACCTTGAGTTGGCTTGACAAACTGCCGAGGGTTGCCGCCATGCGCTCCACACTCGGGCTGTCTTCTGCAACGGCGGACGGTGGTTGCGCGCACGGCCGTAAGCCTTCGCTTTGGCCAAAATTCAGGTAGTGCCGCAGTGGATCGCTCAGCGCCGCCAAATCCGGCCGCTGTGTGTTGTACCAAGTTGAATCGAAGCCGCTGCCCGGCGAATGCCCGCTTTGGGCTCCCACTGTGATGAAATAATCGAGCGGGTCGGCGCTCGTTTTCAACACCTCAGGGTAGTGAGTCACATACCAAGCTCGATCGAAAAAGCCGGATTTTAGAACGGTGCGCTTATAGTCTGGATCGGCGGCCGAAATCAGGGCGGGTGCAGTTTCGATTTCGCAGCCATTGCGGCACTTTGTGTTCCGCTTGTCTACAATGCCATGCAAGCCGCGGGTTGCCTCCACCACTTCGTCCACCGACAACCCGGCTACCGGGCCAGTCAAGTTACGCAGTAAGCGCACCTCGGGAGACCGGCTCGCATAATAACCCGTGAATGGAGTGTATTGGCCAAAAAAACCAAGCCGCCCCAACAAAACGACGCCGGGGGTCTTAGTTGCGTTTGCCAGGTGCGCGGGCCCACTATCAATACCAATAAAAAATCGAGCCCGCCGGATCACTTCGGCGGTTTCCAGAAGCTTGGTCCGGTTCATCAGATCAATTACTAACGACCCTAGAGGCATGCGGCTCGCCGCTTTGTCCCAGGGCGCGCCATGACGATGCGCTGTTAAATATTTTTGCGAGCCAACCTCAACAACGGGAAGTTTCAATTCCTCAGACAGAAAACGCACCAGGGCCAGCCATTTTTCGTCGGGCCAGTCCTTTGGCGCGGAATTGGAATCGCGGTGAATCACACAATATTGCGGCGGCAATTGAAGAGCGTCCACCGCGCTACGATGCTCGTCTTTTATATAAACCTTCGGCTGCGCCGAAAGCTTGGGCAATCCCGCACCCACACAAAAAGCTTCCAGCAGTGCCCCATAGTCGAACCATTCAAAGGTGTTCACGAACGGATTGCCCTGCTCTTTGACCAAGGGGACGCGGCACTCTTCACACCAACGATAGTTGACGTGCAAATCTACGATCAAATCGTAGGTAGTGTCATTCTTGCTGTGCTTGTAGAGCTTGATCCAGTCGGTCAAACAGCCTAAAACGACGGCCTCGTTGATGTTGGGATTGGAGTCGATAAGTTCGCGATAAGGTTTTTGGATTGCCCAAGAGAGGTGGGCGTCCGGATATTTAGCGCGCAGATAGCGAGTGACCGGTTCGCAAGCAACCACATCCCCAAAATGTTCAATCAATCCGATCAGTATCTTCATTGCCTTTGTGGTGTTTGAGTGGGATCGGTTTCACGAGTGGCGAGGTTTGGTCCCGGGGCTCGGTTGATAATGTGTCTCTGGCTACAAATTGCGCTTCTGACAAACGGCGACCCGCGAAATACATACCACCCATTCTATGGCACGTTGTCGCTGTACACGATGAATGTTTCCGCTAGGGCACCTCTCCGCCGCCTGTGCTCGTCGGCTAAACTTGAAAGGCACGGCAGGAATCTACCAGCGTCATGGTCTTAAACGAACGTCTCTCTGTGGTTATTCCGGCCTATAATGAAGCAGCCACTTTGGCGGCCGTCGTTCAACGGGTAGTGGCGATTCCCGACTTGCTCGAGGTCGTGATTGTCGATGACTGTTCAACCGACGGGACGGGCGCTATCGCGGAGGAATTGAGCCGCCTCCATTCGAAGGTGAGGGCCGTCCGGCAAAAGTCCAACGGCGGCAAGACCGAGGCTCTAAAAACGGGCTTTGCGCTGACGACTGGGGACATTGTCATCGTCCAGGATGCCGATCTTGAATACGATCCAGCGGAGATCTGCGAGGTGATAAAGCCTATTCTTGATGGCAAAGCCGACGTTGTTTATGGTTCGCGTTTTCTGGTGCGGAACGCGTCTCGCGTTTTGTATTTCAACCATTACTTGGCGAACAAAGCGTTGACGTTCGTTTCAAACCTTTTTACGAATGTCAATTTCACCGATGTGGAAACCGGCTACAAAGCCTTTCGCGGCGACATCATCCGCAACATGATCATCACGAGTTCCGGCTTTGGGTTTGAAATCGAAGTGACTGCGAAAGTCGCCAAGCTTGGCGGCGCCCTATTTGAAGTACCCATTTCCTACTACGGCCGCACTTACGAAGAAGGGAAGAAGATCGGGTATCTGGATGGGGTCGCAGCCCTCTGGTATATTCTGAAATTCAATTGTTTCTGCTCGTTGAAACGGTCCTTCCGAGCGATTCCGGTGAGCCCAAAGCCACAACGAAGTAGAGGGACAGCCGGATCCGCCTAAAACCCGCTGCTATTGCGACCGATGGTTTCGGCTTGGTTTCTTCCTCGTTCGATGTCGTCGGCTAGAATTGTGTCTTGGTTTTTAAAGAGTTGAAAGCAACGCCGCTGCAGGGTGGGCGTCTCGCGCTTGGTGCGCTGATCCTCCTGCTCGTCCTCTTCTACTCAAGTAGCTATTGGAACCACCCGGAACGGCCGGTTGCGTCTCCCGATCATCCGAAGGCTGGCTGGAATGGTGGTTTCGATCAGGGCGAGTACCACAAGAGCGTTACCGCGCTTGCGGCAAACAACTACAGCCCGAGCGAGTATCATTATCCGCTCGGCTACCCGCTACTTGCATCGCTATCATATGGCCTAACCCAGGACCATCCCTTCTTTCTTCCGGATCTTTTCTGCTACGTAGTCACCGGAGTCGCCTTCTTTCATATCTGCGGGTTGCTGCTCAAGCCCTGGGAGTCGTTTGTCATTTGTTTTTTCGCGCTGGTGTGGTCCACTACCGTAACGAACAGCTTTGTCATTCCGTGGACAAACACGCCAGTATGCGCCGCGACGCTGACGCTTGCCTGTATCGCCTTGACAGGCCGTCGTGACAAGCTCGCTCTCATTGTTGGCGGAGCCTGCGCGTCCGTCATCTTCGCTGTCAGGCCAGGAGATGCTATCTTCAGTTGGCCACTACTTGTGCCTCTATGGCTTTATGGCGGCGACAGACGTGAAATGGGGAAGCGCGCCACATATTTTCTTATGGGTGCGCTGCCGCTCACAACAGTGTTCACATATCTGAGCATGGCCATACACGGGAATCTTGTCTCCCCGGCATATCTACACGCGAGCGCGCTCATCGGCTTTAGCTTCGCTCCTATCGGACTTAAGCTGTACACACTGTTGGTTGACGGGTTCCCTCTTTTTGCCGAAAATCGAACACTGACCAACGTGTTCCCAGTAGTACTTCTTACTTTGCCCGGCATCGCGTTCTTCATCAAGAAATTCGGATGGACCGGCTTAGCGGTCCTGGCGGCTCAAGCCGGCGCCTTACTATACTTCCTCGCATACAACGATTTCTGGGTCGCTCAACTTTTCCGATACGGCGCCGTCCGCTACTGGTTGTGGCTAATTCCCTTCTGGTGTTTTTTTGCATACCTGTCATTCCGTTTCGCGTGGCGCGAGTTTGGCTGCCTCCGGACGTCCCTGATGATCGCCATTCCAGTTCTGGCGTGGACGCTACCGGAGTTAAGGCAGCGGCAGGTTGGCTACCAACTAGCGGCCGGGTCGGCGGACAGCATTCCATGTCAACCGGCGCCCGACAGATCCTGTTCGCTCTCCTTCTCGTTGGTGCAACCGGCCGACTTTGACATTCTTAGCATCCGTGGCGTTTCATCTTACTATCTAACCTACGCGGAAGTATATGTCGACCAACGGAAGACGATGCGCTTCCGCGACTTCTTCACGAGCGATGGACCGGACGGAAAGACTTTACTAATGTTCTACCGGCGCCAGCACGGCTCAACTTTCAAACTCGTAGTGCCGACCCTCTACGGCAACATCCAGCAATTTACGATGTCCAGCCTAGAAGTGATTCAGCTTCGCCGAGGACTGGCGCTGCACAACCCGCTTCGCCGATACCATTCGCACGGTTAGTGATCACCAGCGCGCAACCCGGCGCCTTATTGAATGCATCACGACTAGTGAATCAGTTCCCGCATGATCTTGGGTCTCCCGCCGCCAGCCACTGGCCCCATCCCGTTCCCTCATCCTCGCCGTTGATCCTGATCCTTCCCACAGTTGGATCGTAGTGAACTTCGAACAGCTTCCACCCACCGGCGTCGTTGTGTAACGGTAGGTCCGCAACGAGCTTGCCGCTTTCCGCGGTTACGGTCATGCGTTGATTGATTACAGACGGCCCATGCCCCACGGGCACGACAACACAGCCCGCCGGATCAGGCGCGAACAGCCTCGAGGTTAAGCGTCCCGTTAGCGCATCATTGTGATTCCAACTGCCCCACATTCCGCCTGTCGCAAGGCGGCCGATACCGGGGAAGAAACCATCCGGCACCCACCCTCCATCTGCTTGCCATGTGACGCCCGGTACTAGCCTGTCAGCCAGAGTCTCGGAGACCGGCCTAACCACCGCCTTGGAATCTTTATCTTGAAGTAGCAATTCTTCAACGAAATATCCCAGCTTTCGGTAATCATTACCAACGGGACCAGCATCGGGAACCTTGAATGCGACTGTGTTTGGCCCATCCCAGACTATCGAACTGCCAGGAACGGAGAATGTTTGTATGCTGCGCGCAGGCCTATTAATCAGGCCAAGCGCAAACCCGTTGAAACTCACATAGGCGCGCCGGCCGGGCAGGCCAATGCCCAACGTCTGTAAAACGTGTGAGTCCGCGTGCCGGTCAGCGGCCCCAAGATAAAAACGGATTATTCCGGTTTCTTCGCTCCATGCTCCGTTTCGGTCGATGCCATTGAATCCGGACTGCAGGTGGCTTGGCTCGGAGGCCCTGATTAATGCAGGTATCGACCCAAACACGGGAGGAGTGCCCGTAACGTAAAGCTGTGGTTCTTGGTAGATCACCGAGCAGGGCTTTTGGCACACCGTCGGGTTGTCGCTGAACTGCACAGTATATCTTCGATTTTCATTCTCCGGCGTGCACACATGGTTCGGACCGAACACGAATTCCCAATCGGGGGACAGACAGAAGCTGATGCGGTCCCGTTGCAAATAACTCGCTACGCCCCATCCGGGAATCTCCATGGCGGTGGTCATCGGAATCACCAATTCTACGGTGTTCGCGTGCAGTGCCCGCACAGTGCCTACAATACGCTTAACTTCAGGCGCCGACGGTTCCGCGATCTTCAAGCCGTCAATCAACACGCTGAGTGCCGCAAACCCGCATGCCAGTGCCAGTGCGAGGCGCGGCCCCAGCTTCCATGGAATGCTATTCGCGATACAGGCGGCAATCGCGAATAGGGCGAGCAACTGCACGACGAAAAAGAAATAGCCGTTGAACGTATACATCGGTCCGGTAATCCGCCGGCTCCAGTACAGGAAAAGCAGGGTGACAACTGCGACCTCGACGAGTAAGTACCGAACAAAGAGCGCGATACCGCGCTTTGCTAAGCCAACCGCGATCAGTGCGGCCCAAGCGGCGGCTAGGAAAGCTGTCCAATAGCCTGCCACGAACGGCGCCGGATTCAGCAGGTCTCGGAACCTGGCTGCGGGATTGGCAAGAACCGTATCAGGCGTGGTGTTGTAAGTGAAAAAAGATACAAGATACAATAGTGAAACCCGCCAGGAGTTATGTTCGCCATGGTGGGCGTGCAGATACTCAAGGATGCGGTCAAAGTTGCTCGGGTGATGGATCGCTACTTCTAGCACCATGGGGAATAAAAACACGGCCACAATGGCAAGTGACGCAACCAGGTAGCGACGGTGTGAGCGAAGCATCGCGGGCAGGCGGCCGTGCCTGAACTCTCGGATGAGCGCGACGCCAAGAGAGGCGGAACAAAGCACTGTGACAAATAACATTTGTGCGACGTGCGAATGAACCATCACCATGGCGGCGAAAGCCAGGATTGGCAGGTGTTTCCAGTGGCCCGCCGCGATGGAGGCGCAACACACCATCATCAGGAGAAAACAAAAAGCGGCCATGTATGGTGGCCACAGAGATGTCAGCGCGGAGCCCGGAATCGCGGCATTCACTACCTCAATAAAAATAACGCTGAAAAGTACAGCTAGCGGTTGAAAGAGCCTTTCCCGGAAATGAATGCTCGCCAGATGAATGGCCAGAAACAAACTGGATGTGCTGAAGATCATCTCGGCCAGATACTCCCCGTTCAAAGGAGCAGGCACGATGTGGAGGAAGCGGAAAAACACAGCCTCGCCCGCCGCGAACAGATAAAAGAAAAACGGTCCAGGATGATGAAAATGCCAGCGCGAGTAATTGCCAAGCAACTCGCGAAAATGCAGCGCGTTTTGAACCTGTAGCGCGTTGACCGCCAAATCGCCCCGCTCTACCAACGGAACGGTAAACAATTGCCAGTTCAGCGCCATCTCAGCGGCAAGAAGAATCAGTCCTGGAATAACGCTGGCGCTATGTTGCTGGAAGCTTCGAAGCCAGGCGGCGGGATGTAACTTCTTAGGAGATTGGCTCGGAGCTTCTACCACGCGGTTCTCGGGAGTCACAGCCGGCGCCCCGCCAAGGTTTTCGCAGGATGCCAATGGGCTTGTATTTTCGGCATTTAGGTCACCCCCGTTTTGATTTTCCATGATATCCATATGAGCCAGAGCGGCAACCCGTGCCGGAGACGCGAGTTAGATAGAATAATAAAAATGAGGAATAACGCCTGTTCGGGCGTGAGGGAAACCGGGCGATGCGACTGCTGAAAAAAGTTCTGCGTCCGATTTACAGGCGCTTTTTTAAAAAACCTCTGTGGTCGTTTCTAGCGAAGGTGAAAGTGTTTTTTGTGGCGGACTTTGTAGCCGAAATCGAGCCAAAGCTAGCAGAGATCGAGGCACGAAATACGGCGCAATGGAAGGCGCTAGAGCAGTTGCTTCTGGCCGTGATTCGCCTGCCTGAGCAGCAGGCCGACGTGGTTGGTCTATCCGACGCACCACGGGACCAGCCGGCGGATATGGCCGCCAAGCGCGATGGGTCAGAAGTGACGAATGAGCGGAACAATCTACGCTGACCTGCGCTGCCTGCAAGATATTGCCTACCAGTTCCGCGGCATTGGCTACCATACATCGGCGCTTCTAAGAGCGCGCATGCAGAGCGAGCTAGCTCCATGGAGAATAGTCGGTCTCGTGGACCCACGCATGCCAAAGCTTCCGGACACCTTTGCTTCGTTGGTGGATGAGATCAGTTGGTCTGTAAACCCACGTCAAAGCAACGTCCAATCCATCTATATTGAAGGCTCGCCGATGACGCACGATACACTTTTCGGGCTGCGTTTTCAGCACCAAAACAACACTCTTACGGTAGCGGTGTTATATGACTTCATTCCCCTTGACTGGCCGGGCTATCTGCAGACTGTAGCAAGCCGGATTGAGTACGTGGCCAAGATCGCGCGCCTTAAGAAGTTCGATTTATTTTGTCCCATATCAGAGTACACGGCTCGCCGGCTGTCGGAACTAACGGGCGTTCGGGGAACTCGGATCACGGTCACAGGAGCGTGCGTGCGCCGCTCTCTTTACGGCCATCGGTCAGCTCGGTCCGCCGCAAACCAAGAGCCCTATTTTGTTACGCTTGGGGGCGACGACAGGAGGAAGAACACCGATGTTGTGGTCAAAGCCGTTCGGCTTCTCAATGTGGCCCGGAGGAAACTGATACCGCTCAAAGTGATTGGGCATTATAGCTCCTCTTACAAGAATGAGTTGCTGCGCTTGGCTGGACACCCCGAAGGCGCTGGCTTTGTTGAATTCTGCTCGAACATACCGGACGAGGAAGTAGTTGAGTTGCACACAGGCGCAGTCGCGGCCATCGCGCCTTCCTACATCGAAGGGTTCTCTTTGCCCGTGCCCGAAGCGGCGTTGTGCGGATGTCCCGTTCTTGCGTCGACATGTGCGGCGCAGTTGGAGATGGTCCATCATCCAGAGGCCCTCTTTCAACCCGACAACCCAGGCGAGCTAGCGGATAAGCTTGATGCCGTCCTCAATAATCCGTCGCTCCGCGCCTCTATTATCGCCTCACAGTCGGACTTGGGTGCGCGCTTTCACGAAGATGAAGTGGGCCGCCGATTTTGGGAGGGGATCGCCGCAGCAGTCGAGAATCGGGGCTCGCGAACCGTTGTTTCAGAAAGTCGAAAACCCAAAGTAGTCTTCTTGAGTCCCCACCCTTCTGATTCATGCGACGCCTCCGTCTACACCTCAATGCTGCCCGAGGCAGGCAAGGATTTCTTTATCTCTGAGATCTTTTCCGATGCTTCGCGTCAACCAACCGCGCAGAGCGGGGTCCCCGAACAAACAGGTGTCGCAGGCGGTATCAGCCTGGCGCCATTTCTGAACGCTCAGAACGATGTCATTGTTTCCGTCCTGAACAGCAAACCCTGTGATGGTGGTGTGCCCGATATTTTTGAGCGTTTCGGTGGTGGGTGCATTCTGCACGCTTGGCTTGAGAAGGACGGCGTGCCAGCGCCAGCGGTCGATGCGATTATCAAGCGGGCGGCGCCGCTCATGGTGCATAGCTCGGCGCATGTTGAGCTTGTTAATAAACTCTACGGACTCGACGCCCATCTGCTGCCCTGTTGTACGTCCGTGTCAATCGCTGTTGACGAGTTGAAGGAAAGCAGCCGCGATACGATGCGAAACGCTCGCGGAATCGATAAAGACACCTTTCTGATTGTGGCTTTGGGAGGTCTGTCACTTGAACATGGAACATACGCTAGTATTCTGGCGCTAGAACTGCTTAGAAGCTGGCGGATACCCGCCGAACTTTATCTTCTTGGCGATTCGGGGATCGGTAAGCCGGAAGCGGAAAGATTGGTCGACTTATATAAGTTGGGTGAGAGCGCACATTTCATGCCACGAACTGCAACTAACTCCGGTTATCGCAATATGCTGCTCATGGCCGACGGCGCCGTCGTATTGTGGCCGGACAGTTTTGGATATCCGCCGATCTCACTCGTCGATTGCATTTGCGCTGGGCTGCCCACTGTCGCGACGATTGATGCCGCGCAATCTTGTGAAGCGCCGTCGTTCGTGGCCACTGTGAATGATTGCTTCTCACCACTACAAGTTGCCGAGCAATTGGCGCTGATATGGGAGAACCGGACAAGGCGAGAGAGTCACTTGGACGAATGTTTCGCCTACAGGCAGACCCACAACTTTAGATCTTACAGTCGAAAGCTCGCCGAAGTGCTTGATCTGTTATGAGCGTGTATATAGATCTCAGCGAATTTCTGATGAATCCAATTACCACGGGGATCCAGCGAATCTCCGGAGAAATTTGCAAGTGGGCTCCCAAGGGAGCCTTCACTCCTGTTCGGCTGCACAACCGCGGATTTGTTGCTTTACCGCCTGCCTTGATTGCTGCAATCGTAAGGCTGTTTGCGCAGCCTGGCCCGGAGCGCGTCAAAGAGATACAGCGGCTTGGAGCCGTCGAGCGCGGCGTGCCCGTCTCGACATCGGCTAGCGATACCGTGTTAGTTCCAGAAGTATTCGATAACCCCGACCGTTTCAAATTCTTTCGCAGCCTGGATCAAGCGGAGTTCAAGCGGTGCCGGTTTATTGTGTACGATTTATTGCCGCTCACTCACCCGGAGTTTTTCCATTCGGGCGCTACTCTAGGGCTGCATCCTTATTATTGGCTCCTTCGATCAGCTACTTGCTGCGGATTCATTTCTGACGATACACGCGACGATTACTACCGAAGACTGCTGCGAACAA
>Ga0302319_10008904_pt1 | contig 19430 bp, 19 predicted proteins | sample Bog_T0_2_FD_203319 | JGI IMG/M metagenome (GOLD analysis project Ga0302319, IMG submission 203319) | Peat permafrost microbial communities from Stordalen Mire near Abisko, Sweden - Bog_T0_2 | ecosystem: Environmental > Terrestrial > Soil > Wetlands > Peat | place: Sweden: Abisko, Stordalen Mire... | reverse complement strand
TGCCCTTGCCGAATAGCGCGGTTCGCAAGGGTTGGTTGACCTCGCCTGCCGAGACGACCCGGAAGGCGTCGCGCATGGCCTCGATGCAGGACTCCATGTCCAACAGCTTGCGCACCAGGGCGCCGTCGATCACCCGCAACCCGTTCATGACCATTTGGGCCACCGCCGATGCAGCCACAGCCACTGCCCCGGATATTCGCGGATCCATTGTTCCAACTGGTGATTGACGTCCGTCATCGCCACCTCGATGTCGCGCGGGCGGTTGCCGCTCTCTTGAAAGTGGACCGGCGGCATTATCTCGGCCCGGAAATGTGCGCCGCCGAGCCGAATGATGCGGAATGCCAGCACCGGAAGATGGTATTTGAGGGCCAGGCTGGCCAGCGCCGGGGCGGTCATCGCCGCGTGCCCGAAGAAAGGCACGGAAATGCCGTCATTCATTTTCTGATCGACGAACATGGCGACCAACTCGCCCTTGCGCAGCAGGCCAATCGTCTGACGCGCACCCTCTGGACCCTTGGGAATCATGGCGATGCCGGAGCCATGGCCGCGACCGCCGAACAGCCACAGCAGATAGGGATTGTCGGGCGCGCGATAGACGGGATTGACCCGCAGGCCGGCGCGCACGCCAAGCGCATAGGACAGCTCCCAATTACCGAGATGGCCGCTATAGAGCAAAGCCGGGCCGTCATTTTTCCGCAAGTCAGCGAGATATTCGCCGCCCACCACCTGCAGCCGCGCCGGATCATTGGTAAAAGCGTCGGCATGCGGAAACTCGGCGGCGCAGCGGCCGAGATTGTCCCACATGGCGCGCACCACGCGATCGGCGTCAAGCTCAGGCAAGGCGCGCTGCAGATTCTTGCGCGCCCGCCGGCTGACCGGCAATCGCGGACCGAGCGTGCGACCAATCCAGCCACCCAGTGCCGAGGCGAAATCGACCGGCAAGGCAAGAAAAAATCTGTAGATCAGCCAAATCAGACCGGCCTCGAGACGATAGGTCATGTCACGAACCGGCTTCATTGTGGTCCGATCACGGGTGCCAAAATATCGACCAACTGGTTCTCATCCTGCCAGGCTACTTCCATCTGCAGCACCGCCAGCAAATCGCGCTGCGGCGGCGGTACGCGCACGAAATCCTTGCTGGTGGTGATCAGAAAAGCATTGTGCCGGGCGGCAGCATTCTGCAATTCGGTGATTTCGGCGGGATGGTAGGGATAATGATCCGGGAAGGCATAGGCCTCGGCGATATGGGCGCCGAGATGCTCCAGCGCATGAAAAAATTTGCCGGGACGGCCGATGCCGGCGAAGGCGACCACCTGACGCCCGACCAGCGCCTGGGCTTCAGCCTCCGGTTCCAGCCAGGCGCGCAGCACCGGTAAAGGCGCCACCCGTTCGGCGATCCGGTGTCGATCTTCGCCGAGCAGCACGACAACGTCGGCGCGCTTCAAGCCGCAATCGACCGGCTCTCGCAGCGGCCCGGCCGGCAGGCAGCGGCCATTGCCGAATCCCGTGTGGCCGTCCACCACCAGCAGCGAAAGGTCCTTGAACAGAGTGGGATCTTGGAACCCGTCATCCATCACCAGGCAACGCGCACCGGCGGCAGCGGCAGCGCGAGCGCCCAGGACGCGATCCTTGGCGACCCAGCAGGGCGCAATTTCGGCCAGGAGCAGGGGCTCGTCGCCGGTCTCCCGAAAGCCGTGCTGCAGGGGGTCGACCCTTAGCGGGCCGATTTCACTGCCGCCATAGCCTTTTGAGAGAAAATGTGCCCCGCTCACCAGGCGGGCGACCGCCTCGGCGACCGGTGTTTTGCCAGCCCCGCCGGCGACGATATTGCCGACGCAAATGACCGCCAGCGGTGCCCGGAACAGCGGCGGCCGGCGGGCTCGGAGCAGGGCGCCGCCAGCCCACAGCCAGCCCAGCGGCGCCAACAGCCCGGACAGCAGCCCCGCATGTTGCCAAAACTCAGGCGCCCGCATGCCTTCTCCTTCCCGCCTTTCGCCGCCGCCGATCAGGGTAGCCATGTCGCGATGGCGCCGAGCACGGCATCCAGCACACCGTCCTCGGCCGATGCAAAGCGGCTGGCCGCCAATCCCTCGTCCCGCGCGCGGGCTGGTTCGGCTAGCCGTGCCCTGACCGCCGTCGCCAAATCCGCTTCGTCGGCGACCCGAAAAGCGGCGCCAGCCTGGGCCATCCGCTCGGCAATGTCGACGAAATTACCCATATGCGGGCCGAACAGTACCGCGGCCCCGAGCCGGGCCGGTTCCAGCGGATTCTGACCGCCGCGCCCAATCAGGCTCTTGCCCATCCATACCACCGGTACCAGTCGGAACAGGAGACCAAACTCGCCGAAACTGTCGGCCAGGTAGATTTCGGTCGCGGGCGCGATCGGCTCACCCAACGACCGGCGGGAAACGGTGAAACCGGCCTCGGTCAACGCGCGCGCGATGGCGTCGCCGCGTTCGGGATGACGCGGCGCGATCAGACTGACCAAGGTGGGAAATTCGGCAGCCAGCCGGCGATGCACCCGGCCTGCCAACAGCTCTTCCCCCTCATGGGTGCTGGCCGCCAGCCAACGCGGCCGGTCGGCCAGTTGCAGCGCCAGCGCCGCCAGTGCCTTTGGGTCGGCGTGCAGCGGGGCGGCGGCGAATTTGAGGTTGCCGACAGTGGCGGCATTGGCCGCGCCCAGCGCGCGCAAACGCTCGGCATCGCGACCGGTTTGGCCGAGGCACAGCACAAAGGCCGCCAGCATGGGTCCGATCAATCCCGGCAGCCTTTGCCAACGCGCGAAAGAACGGTCGGATACCCTGCCATTCAACAGAATCATGGGCACGGACCGGCGGGCGGTTTCGGTCAAAAGATTGGGCCAGAACTCGGACTCGGCCCACAAAGCCAGGTCCGGGCGCCAATGGTCGAGAAAGCGGCGCACCCAGGCAAGCCGGTCGATCGGCACGAACTGATGCAGCGCCCCGTCCGGCAAGCGCCGCGCCATAAGTTCCGCCGACGCCACCGTCCCGGTGGTCAGCAGCACGGTGTACCCAACCTGCAACCGTTCGATCAGCCGCAGCAGCGAGATGGCCTCGCCGACGCTGGCGGCGTGCAGCCATATCAGGCGACCCTCAGGCCTTGCCAGGCCCGGCCGGCCGATCCGCTCTCCCGCTCTAACGGCGTGTTCCTTGCCGCGCCGCCGGCGCAGCCGGAGCGCGAGAAGGATCAGCGGCCCGGCCGCCTTGGTCAGGCCGCGATAGGCCGCCAACATCATTCGGCCGGCTCGACCGGCGGGTGCCCCATAGCGCGATCGGCGGCTTGGGTGACGGCGATCAGACCACGCTCGATCGCCAGCCGCGCCGCTTCCAGCGCTTCCGCGTCGGCGTCGGCGGCGACATGCACCGGCACGCCCCACACGAAAAGCCCGGTGGAAAACGGCATGGCCACCGCGAATCGGTCCCAGCTGCCGAGCAGACGGCGACGGCGTGCGGAAAATCCACAGGGAACCACCGGGACTCCGGACAAGCGGGCGACCTGAACCACCCCGTCGGCGGCGCGCATGCGGGGGCCGCGCGGTCCGTCCGGCGTGATGCCGACCGAACGACCGGCTCTGAGCGTCCGCAACATGGTCCTGAGCGCCGCCGAGCCACCCTTGGAGGACGAGCCGGCAACGGTTTCGATGCCGAAATGCTTTACCGTCTGGGCGATCAACTGGCCGTCGCGATGCTGCGAGATCAGCATCTCGATCGGCCGGTCGCGGCGCCAGCAGAACGGCATCATCATGATCCGGCCATGCCAGAATGCGAGGATGAAAGGCTGTTGCCGCCGCCAATAGTCCGCCGGTATATCGCCGCCCTCGACTCGCCATCGACCGCTGGCATGCACGAATCGGATATATTGAGCGCCCAACCAGCATAAGCCGGCCCGCACCCGCTTGCTTTGGGTCAACGCCTTGACGAGAGGCAACCCCGACGGGCTCCTATTCCAAGGTGCCGGGCGGGTCGCCCACCACCACGATGGTCAACGCATCTGGATCGAGCAGGCGTTTGGCGACGGCGCGGATGTGCGGGGCGTCGACCGAGGAGATCAGGCTGGCCCGCCGATCGAAATAATCGATGCCGAGATGATCCTTCTGCACCGCCACCAGCAAGCTGGCGATCGACCTTGTGCTGTCCATCTGCAGGGGAAATGCGCCGTTCAGATAGGTCTTGGCAGCGCTCAGTTCAGCCGCCGACACATCTTCCGACTCCATGCGCCGCCATTCGTCCTTGATCACGGCCAGACTGGCAGTCACCTTGTCGTTGCGCGTGGCCACTTCGCCTTCCAACACACCGGCATGACGATAGGGCATCAGGCTGGTCGAAACGCCGTAGGCGAGTCCGCGCTTGACGCGTACCTCGGTCATCAACCGCGACGAGAAGCTGCCGCCGCCAAGAATATAGTTCATGACAGTGGCATTGTACCAATCGGGGTCGCCGCGCTTGATGCCTGATTTGCCGAATTCGACCACGCTCTGCGGGATCGGCCGGCGAATGACGAGGGTACGGCCTTGTGTCGGCGGGGATATATCGGGTATCGGCGGCAGCGAAACGGTGGCCGGCAAGCCGCCGAAGGTAGAGTCGAGCAGGCCGGCCAGCTGCAGCGGGGTAATATCGCCGACCACGCCGATCACCAGGCGATCCTTCGCCAGATGGGTCGGCACCCACGGCGCCAGGTCGGTCCGGGTGATGGCCAGGACGGTATCGGAACTGCGGGTACGGCCATAGGGATGGTCGGCGAACAGCGCGGCGGCCAGAGCGTGGTTTGCCAAGGCTTGCGGCTCCTGTTCCTCCTGCTTGATCGCCGTCAGTGTCTGGCCGCGCACCCTCTCCACCGCCGCCTCGTCGAAACGCGGTGCCGTCAGCGCCAGGCCGAGCAGATGAAACGCCGAGTCACGATTTTCTCTGAGCGTTTTGAGCTGGCCACTGAAATTGTCGGTGTCGACGGCGAACGACAGCGCGATCGCCAAATCCTCAAGCCGCCCTTGATAGGCCTGGCTGTCGAGGTCACCGGCGCCCTCGTCGAGCAAATCAGCCGCCATGGCGGCAAGCCCCGACTTGCCGTCAGGATCGCTGGCGGCGCCGACAGCAAAGGAAAAGTGACAGGCGATGATCGGGTTGTTGTGGTCCTCCACCAGCCAGGCCTCGATCCCTTGGGCGCTGGTGACTTTTTCTATGGTCACCGCGCTGGCAGCGGTAAGCCACAGGCCGGTCAAACCGCCGATGACGGCGCGTAACCCTGCTCTCATCTTACGGCGCCCCCCAGCAGTCCCTGTGCGGATTGCGCTTCATCGTCGGGCGGCAGGGTTGCCTCGGCCAGTTTGGCCGGCAGCAGAAGGCCGGTGACCGAACGCTGGTCAAGCAACAAGCGCTTGGCCGCTTCGTCGATTTGCACCTTGCTGACGGCGGCAATACGCCGGGGCCAGTCCTCGACATCGGCGATGGTGCCGCCGGTGGTCAGTACCTGGCCGAACACCATGGCGCCGGTGTGATAGGAATCCTTGGCGTAGATCACGTCGGCACGCAATTTTCGCTGGGCCCGTTCCAGTTCGGCTTGGCTGACACCGGAAAGAGCAATTTTCTTCAGCGAATTGACCAGGGCCGTCTGCAGCACCTCGATGTCCACCCCCGCCTGCGGGGTGGCGGCGATGGCGAAGATGGTCTGGCCCAGACTGTCAGGATCATACTCGGCCGACACCGACGCCGCCAATTTCTGTTCGACCACCAGTTCCTGATAGAGCCGGCTGGTCGGTCCGCTGCCGATAATCTCGGCCAGCAGTTGCAGCGGGTCGCCGTCGCCATGCTCGCCGGAATGCGCACCGACATGATAGCTGGGGGCCAGATAATAGCGCGCCCAGCTCGGCTGATGCACATCCTGGTCGCGGATTTCCAGCTGGCGGGCGGCGACCGGTTCGGGTTCGGGCCGGCGCACCCGCACCGGCAGCGGTCGGGGCGGAATGACGCCATAATATTTTTCCGCCAGGGGGCGCAATTGGTCGGCGGTGATATCGCCCGACACCACCAGAATGGCGTTGTTGGGCGCATACCAGCGACGGTGGAAATCCACGACATCGGCAATCTGGTAGGCGTCGATGTCCTGATGCCAGCCGATCACCGGGTGATGATAGCCGCCGTCGAGGAACAGCGCGGCGCGCATCTGTTCCTGCAGCAAAGCCTCGGGCTCGTTCTCGGTGCGCATCCGGCGCTCCTCGATCACCACCTGGCGTTCCGGCTGAAAATCGGCGTCGCGCAGGGCCAGATTGGCCATCCGGTCGGCTTCCAACTGCATCATCAAAGGAAGCTTGTCCTTTGCCACATTCTGGAAAAAGGCGGTATAGTCCTCGTTGGTAAAGGCATTTTCCTGACCGCCATTAGCGGCCACCAACCGCGAAAACTGCTCGGGACCGACTTTCTTGGTCCCCTTGAACATCATATGTTCGACCATGTGGGCGAGTCCGGTCTTGCCGTCTATTTCGTCGGCCGAGCCCACCTTGTACCAGACCATGTGGCTGACCACAGGCACCCGATGGTTGGGGATAACCACCACCTGCATGCCGTTTTTCAAGGTGAAGCTTTGCGGCGCAAAAATCTGCGCCCGCAGCGGCGACTGCGACAGCAAAATCATCAGCAGAAAGACGGGGACGGAAAAACGGCGCATCGGGCCTCCGCGGTGAGGAAGGCCTTCATGTAGTGCGAAACGCCGAAAGCAGCAAGGGCCGCGTCCTGTCGGGCGCGGCCCTGCTTGAACCAAAGACGACGTGCAGGCTCGGCTTAGAAGTCCATATCGCCCATGCCGCCCATACCGCCGCCGGGGCCACCCTGCGGCGCCGACTTCTTCTCGGGCTTCTCGGCGATCAGCGCCTCGGTGGTGATCACCAGACCGGCCACCGACGCCGCGTCCTGCAGAGCATGACGCACAACCTTGGTCGGATCGATGATGCCGGCCTTGATCATGTCGACATATTCGCCCTTCTGGGCGTCGAAGCCGAAATTGACGTCCTTGCTTTCCAGCACTTTACCGGCCACAACGGCGCCATCGGCACCGGCGTTTTCGGCGATCTGGCGCAAAGGCGCCTGAAGGGCGCGGCGAATGATCTCGATCCCAGCCTTCTGGTCTTCATTGGCCGGCTTCAAGTCGTTCAGCGCCTTGATCGAGTGCAGCAGTGCCACGCCGCCACCGGCGACGATGCCTTCCTCGACCGCGGCGCGGGTGGCGTGCAGAGCGTCATCGACGCGATCCTTGCGCTCCTTCACCTCGACCTCGGAACCGCCACCGACCTTGATCACGGCGACGCCGCCGGCCAGCTTGGCCAGCCGCTCCTGCAGCTTCTCGCGGTCATAGTCCGAAGTGGTTTCCTCGATCTGTGCCTTGATCTGCTTGATTCGCCCTTCGATGTCCTTCTTCTTGCCGGCACCATCGACGATGGTGGTGTCTTCTTTGGTGATGGTGACGCGCTTTGCCGTCCCCAGCATGGCCAAAGAGACCGTTTCCAGCTTGATGCCGAGATCTTCCGAGATCACCTGGCCGGCCGTCAGAATCGCGATGTCTTCCAGCATCGCCTTGCGGCGATCGCCGAAACCGGGCGCCTTGACCGCGGCGACCTTGAGACCGCCGCGCAGCTTGTTCACCACCAGGGTGGCAAGCGCCTCGCCCTCGACATCCTCGGCGATGATCAGCAGCGGGCGACCGGACTGCACGACGGCTTCCAGCACCGGCAGCAGGGGCTGCAAGCCGGAGAGCTTCTTTTCATGGATCAGGATATGCGGATTCTCCAATTCGACCGTCATTTTGTCGGAATTGGTGATGAAGTAAGGGCTGGTATAGCCGCGATCGAACTGCATGCCTTCGACCACTTCGAGCTCGGTGTCCAGACCTTTGGCTTCCTCGACGGTGATGACGCCTTCATTGCCGACCTTTTCCATCGCCCTGGCGATCATTTCGCCGATTTCGGTTTCGCCGTTGGCCGAGATGGTGCCGACCTGGGCGATCTCACCATTGGTGGCGACTTTGCGCGACCGCTTTTTGACGTCGGCCACCACCGCTTGGACAGCCAGATCGATACCGCGTTTGAGATCCATCGGGTTCAATCCGGCGGCCACCGATTTGGCGCCCTCACGTACGATCGACTGTGCCAGCACCGTGGCGGTGGTGGTGCCATCACCGGCCTGGTCGGCGGTCTTCGAAGCGACTTCGCGCAGCAATTGTGCGCCCAAATTCTCGAAGCGGTCCGACAGCTCGATTTCCTTGGCGACGGTGACGCCGTCCTTGGTGATGCGTGGAGCGCCGAACGACTTTTCGATCACCACATTGCGGCCCTTGGGGCCGAGAGTCACCTTCACCGCGTCGGCGAGGATGTCGACGCCACGCAGCAGACGCGTGCGGGCATCGGTAGAGAATTTGACTTCTTTTGCAGCCATGGTTCGATGTCCTTTGAGATTAGTGAATGACGCCGAGGATGTCGGATTCCTTCATGATCAACAGATCTTCATTATCGATCTTGACCTCGGTGCCCGACCATTTGCCGAACAGCACTTTGTCGCCCTTCTTGACGTCGAGTGCCACCAGCTTGCCATCCTCGCCGCGCGCGCCCGGACCCGCCGCGACGACTTCGCCCTGCTGGGGCTTCTCCTTCGCGGTGTCGGGGATGATGATGCCGCCGGCGGTCTTTTCCTCTTGTTCGAGACGCCTGACCACCACGCGGTCATGGAGCGGTCTGAATTTCATGCACAGCCTCCGTTAATCGAAAAAATAGCCAAATGGGGAATTGGCCGGAGCGGTGTTAGCACTCCTGCCTGTTGAGTGCCAACGATCTAGGTGCGGCGTCGACGACTGTCAAGCCCGGAATCCGGCGCGTCCTGGCAGCAGTTTGCCAAGACGAGTGCTAATGCATTGTTCTGAAATAGCAATTGCATGCCGTTTAGAGGCTGTTAAAGTTTGTCGTGCAACAATGACAATTGGATGACGGAGGCTAAACGGATGCGTCTTTCAGGAAGCTTAGATCTGATGTTGCGCGGTTGGCGCCTGACCACGGCGGAAATTCTCTACCGACTGCCCGACCATCCATCGCTATTGCAAAGCTATGTCTGGCAGGAACTCGATTTAACGCCCGATTTTCCTGCCTTGCACAAATTTCTCACTTACTGGGAACGCCATCTCGAGGGCAAGCTGCACTCGGTCAAGGTCTGCCATGCCGGGCTGGTCGGTCCCGCCGAAATGCGCTACGCCGAACAGGTCGGCTATTTGCATTGATTTTCGACTCAGAATCTTGCGAACAGCAGCCTGAGCAGGCCGGCGACGGCCGCCACCGCCAGCACGCTGGCGGCCCACAACAGGGCAAACCAGGCCCAGGCCTTCAATGGTAGCCCGCCTCTTTCACTTTGCCGCGAAACACCCAATAGCCATAGGCGGTATAGGCAAGAATAAGAGGGATCAGCAGCCCGGCGCCGAACAGCATGAACTCTTGGCTGTTGGCCGGCGCCGCCGCATCGGCGATCGTCAGTTTGCCGGGCAGAATGTCGGGATAGAGGCTGATGCCAAGCCCCATGAAGCATAGCGCGTAAAGCAGCAGCACCAGCAGGAAGGGCAAATACTCCTTCTGCCGCAGCAAACTCCACACCAGCGCAGCGGCGGTCAGGCTGACCATTGTCGGCACTTGCGCCGTGGCCAGGATGCTCGGGAATGTGAGCCAACGGCGCCAATATTGATTATCCAAAAACGGTGTGGCCAGACTGACCGCGACGATCGCCAATAAAGTTGCCGCGGCGAAGCGCCAGGACAGACGGAAAGCGCGTTGCTGGATATCGGTTTCCGTCTTCATCACCAGCCAGGTGGCGCCCAGCAACGCGTAGCCCGCCACCACCGAGGCGCCGGTGAGGAGCGAAAACGGCGTCAGCCAATCCCACCAGCCGCCGGCATAGGCACGTCCGACCACCGTGACCCCTTGCAGCAGGGCACCCAGCACGATGCCCTGGCAAAACGCCGCCATCGTGGATCCTGCAGAAAACGCCAGATCCCAGGCCCAGCGGCCGCGCACGGTGCGCCAGCGATATTCGAAGGCGGTACCACGAAACACCAGGCTCAGCAGCATGGCGATGACGGGCGCGTACATCGCCGGCATCAGAATGGCGTAGGCCAGCGGAAAAGCAGCGAACAGGCCGCCGCCGCCCAGCACCAGCCAGGTCTCGTTGCCGTCCCACACCGGGGCGACCGAATTCATCAGGATGTCGCGACTGCGCCCCGGCGGATAGAGCGGGAACAGAATGCCGATGCCGAGATCGAAGCCGTCCAGCACCACATAGGCGAACACGGCAAAGGCGATCAGCCCCGCCCAGATGCTCGGCAATAGCGGCGCCAGGCTCACGGCTTGCCGCCTTTCAGTGCCGGCTCGGGGAAATGTCCGGCGGTGCGGATCGGACCGAGATGCTCGGCGCCAGGTTCGCCCGGATGCGGCGCGTGACCCATCAAGCGAAGCATATAGAAAACGCCGGCGGCGAACACGATGAAATAGACCAGGGCGAAGGCTGCCAGCGACGCCGCCACCGCCGGCGCCGCCAGCGGCGAAGCCGACTGGTCGGTGCGCAGCAGATGATAAATGGTAAAAGGCTGCCGCCCGACTTCGGTGGTGATCCAGCCGGCGATCACCGCGACAAAGCCGGCTGGCCCCATCACGATGGCGAAGCGCAGCAGCCACAGGCTGTCGTACAAACGGCCACGCCAGCGCGCCAACAGGCTGGCCGCGGCCAACAGCAGCATCGACAGGCCCAGTCCGACCATCAGCCGAAACGACCAGAACAGGATCGGCACCGACGGCCAATCGGCGCGCGGCACGCTGTCGAGCCCGGCCAGCGGAGCGTTGGCGTCATGTTTGAGGATCAGCGAACCCAATTTGGGAATTGCCACTTCATAGTCGATGCGCGCCTGTGCCTGGTCGGGCCAGCCGAACAGAATCAGGGGCGCGCCGGCCGGGTGGCTCTGATAATGGCCTTCCATCGCCATTACCTTGACCGGCTGGTTGGCCAGCGTGTTGAGGCCATGCGCGTCGCCGGCGATGATCTGCAGCGGCGCCACCAGGGTGATCATCCCCATCGCCATCGAAAACATGATGCGGGTCGCTTCATTGTCGGGCTCGCGCAACAGGTGGAAGGCGGCCACCGCGCCGACCACCAAGGCGGTGGTGAGATAGGCCGCCAGCACCATATGTACCAGCCGGTAGGGGAAGGACGGGTTGAAAATGACCGTGAGCCAATCAAGCGCCACAAATTGCCCCTGATCGTTGACGTCATAACCGGCGGGCGTCTGCATCCAGCTGTTGGCCGACAAGATCCAGAAGGCCGAGATGAAGGTGCCGACTGCCACCGCCAAGGTGGCGACATAATGCAGCCTGGGACCGACCCGCTCGAGGCCGAACAGCATGACGCCCAGAAAGCCGGCTTCCAGGAAGAAGGCCGACAGCACTTCGTAGGCCATCAGCGGGCCTAAGATCGGTCCGGCCTTGTCGGCGAACACCGACCAGTTGGTGCCGAACTGATAGGACATCACCAGCCCGGAGACGACCCCGGCGGCGAACCCGACCGCGAAAATCTTCAGCCAATAGCGGAACAATTGCAGATAAACGTCGCGCCCGGTTTTCAGCCAAAGTGTTTCCAGCACCGCCAGATAGCTGGCCAGACCGATGGAAAAGGCGGGAAAGACGATATGAAAGGCGATGGTAAAGCCGAATTGGGCACGAGCGAGAATAAGCGGGTCCATCGGGCATTTGTCTCCGCGGCGTCATCCGCCATTCTCTGCGCAGAAGCGCGGCATCTCAATCAGATAGTGATGCGGGGCGCGGCACTTGTTAGTCTGGAGAAACTTGACGGAGTCCTCATCATGTCCGACGCGGCTTGCGGCCCGCTGCACCCGGTAGCCTTGCGGGGACGCTACGTGCATTTGCTTCCTTTGTCTACCGAGCACGCCGATCAGCTGGCAGTGGCAGCGGTGGACGGTTCGCTTTGGCAGCTTTGGTATACGGCGGTGCCGTCACCTGCGGCGATGCAAGATGAGATCGAAAGCCGACTGGAGCTGCAGAGCAAAGGCATCTCGCTGCCCTTCGCGGTGATTGATCCGGCCAGCGGCCAGGCGGTCGGCATGACCAATTACCTGAACATCGATGCGATCGACCGGCGCGTCGAAATCGGCGGAACCTGGTACGCCAAGCGGGTGCAACGGACTCCGCTCAACACCGAAGCCAAGCTGCTGTTGCTGGCACATGCTTTCGACAGCTTGGGCTGCATCGCCGTCGAATTTCGCACCCATTTCTTCAACCAGCAAAGTCGCCGCGCCATCGAACGGCTGGGTGCCAAGCTCGACGGCATTTTGCGCAACCACAAGCGCGTCGCCGACGGCACGTTGCGCGACACCTGCGTCTACAGCATCATCGCGACGGAATGGCCGGCAGTGCGGTCGCACCTGCGGTGGCAGTTGGAAAGACCCCGCGACGGATCTCCCATAACTGCGCTATGATTGTATTTTCGGTTGGCAAGGAACCCCATTGATGACCAATCCGACCATTGCTCAGAAATCGCCTATCGCCGCCGATTTGCTGGCTGGCAAAACCTATTATTGGTGCAGCTGCGGCCAGAGCGCGGCGCAGCCCTTTTGTGACGGGTCACACAAGGGCAGCAGCTTTGTGCCGCAGCCTTTCACCACCGATACCAGCAAGACCGCCTATCTGTGCGCTTGCAAGCACAGCAAGACGGCGCCTTTCTGCGACGGCAGCCACAAGACTCTCTAGTTCCGCGCCATCGTGATTTTGCCTGGTTTGCGCAGGTCCAGGACGTTCCTGCGGGCGATTGCTCAGCCGGCGACCGGACATTCCCTCGTGATGGCGCCTTGCGTCGCAAGGTCTCGCCAATCATGAGGGTGGGTGTAGGCCTTCGGTGGTCTTATGTCTTCCGAAAAATGAGCGATAGGTTGTTCGCCGGCATGTCGATGCGCTCGGAAAGCTCAAGTCCATACCGGGAGGCAAGGACCGTGACCTCGTCCAGGTGGCGAATCCCCCAAGCCCGGTTGCGCGTCCTGAGGTCCAGGTCGAAGGCCAAATTGCTGGGCGCCGTCTCGATGCCGGATTCGATGAAGGGTCCGTAGAGGAACAGCATGTCGCCAATGTGCAGGAGCCGGCCCGCGCCCGTCATCAGACCTTGGGTCGCCACCCAAGGCGAGATGTGGATCATGTTGATCGTGACAATCGCATCGGCCCGATCGACCGGCCAATCATCCGGGCGTGAGGCGTCAAGCCGCATTGGCGGGAGCAGGTTGCGCAGGCCGGCATGCCCGCGCCAAGCTGCGATACTGGCAAAGGCACCGGGGTCGGGGTCGGTCGGTTGCCATTGCAATTGAGGCAAAGCTGCGGCGTTGTAGACGGCATGCTCGCCGGCGCCGGCCGCTATTTCCAGCACAAGTCCTGTCTTCGGCAGACGGGGCGTCAGCACCCCGAGGATCGGCTCGCGGTTCCGAGCAGTCGCGGCGGAGGTTCTGGCTCCAAAGTGAGTGAGGTCTGGCATGCGGTCATCATAACAGCCCGCGCTCTCGTTGCACCAAGCCAGTAGCGCCCATGCATGGTAGTCGCTCAAGAGCGTTATCGCACTGCCCGATAGCGGGTATTCGCGGGACAGCAGGGTATGTCGTTGATGGGCCATGAACAGACGGTCGAAGAATGCATCGTGCGGTTGAAATCTATCTGTGGAAAGGAAATTCAACCCACTTCATATCCTTTGACCAAGTGTTTAAGCCAATCAGCCCCTGCGGTTGTCGATCAGTGTTCGAATTTTTTCAAAGGCGGTATCGGGATTCGGGATATCCCTGACACCTATTCCACTAGCCGAAATATTGCCGAACCCAAAGGTATAAAATGGATTAGAACGAGGCCCAGACCCTGTTGCTAGGGTGCTAAGATAAATTGTTCCTAGATTGCAGCCGCTTTGCAGAATACCTTTCCGTAAAGAGACCTCGAGAATGTCTTTGTATTTAATCACCTTCTTGTTACGTGAAAAAAAGCCCTCTTCAAACTCCAGCATATCTTCGTAAAACGTGTATTGAGTTCTTTCGTAATTTAGCTTTTTTCCAAAGTAAGAAAAAATTGGGACTCCAAGAAAAGCTACCGCCCCGAAGAATATAAATGCGTCTGCACCAAATAGAGATTTTGCAAACCCGCCAAGAAAACTGCCCGCCCAGACAGTCAAAAAAACCTGAAGTGGAAATTGTACCAATAGCGTAATCCAGCCTACAAATACCGGGCGTTCGACAAACTGCATTCTATACTCCGATGAATTCGGCTTTCTGCACAATCAAATCAGACGACACTTCCGATCCCACGACCGTCTTTTCAGGAGAAAAGGGGTCGGAGTGCGATACGCAACCAAACATAGAACAAATTTTTACCAACCTACAAAAACTTGCCGCCAAGCGAAGGTCGCTTAAGGGTCATCTGCGGGCTGGCCTATCCTTTGAGCTCACCGTTCGAGACGGCGCGAAGAAATGGTTTCACGCAGCCGTATTTCGAGATCTGGTCTGGTCGCCGCGACCGGCTAGGATACCATCGACTGAAATATCCTCGTCCAGAGATTCCCAATGAATGCCGCGGTGGCTCAATTCGAAGTTCTCGCGGTCCTGCGGCGACGCATGGAGCAGGCGGGGAAACCACGCCAAAGGTACTCCCACTGTGCGACCATCAGTCAGCCCGACCCACATGTTGTCTTCGTCGAAACGGAGTTCCTTAGGCGAAATAGTCATGCCATGCCCTTTCGAGTTCATCGCGGTGGTCTTCGACCAGCCTTTGCAGGAGGTTAAGTTCTCAAGCATTAAAGCCGTCATTGTAGACCAAACCAACGTCAGGCTGCAGCCAGAACTTGGCTTCATCCGAGCCCTGCCGCACATGGATGTGCGGCGCTTCGCGTGGTCTTCCTTCATCGCTGTAGAAGAAAAATCGATAACTTCCAGATCTGAAGACGACCGGCACCGAGCCCCCTTTGTCCGCGACCGTAAACAGCGCGAAGCGGTTTTCCATCTGATGGCATAGCTCTCGTGGCATCACTACCACACGTCAAAGGAGAAATCATCGTCAACCGGGCGGAACGGCACCGAAGAGGGCGAGAGTCAGCTTCGGGTCATTTTGGACCATTCGCCCAGATCATGCCAGTGGCCACTATCCGTTCTCGCGCCATCTCCCTCACGGATATTGGGTTCGGCCCGATGATTGCGGGTCCGTCTCACATAATCTGGGTTCACCCAGATAATGTGGTCGGGAGGCCGCTACAGTCTCACGTAATTCGGGTCAAAATTTGCGATGATCTCGGGTTGGGCGCCGGATGATCTCGCGCCGCTAAACCTACCGACAGACTCGACCCGAATCAAAAAATTGCAGAAAATGCAGACGGTATATCGTGTCATGCATGAGACGGGTTAAAGTGATCGCGTCGATCGACCGTCCTCAGTGGCCTTCCGATTGTAGCTCAACCGAGCTATCCTGGTCGCAACAGGGGGGGCAGTCGATGCGCAGTTTTTTCGTAACGTTGATCGGAGTGGGGCTGCTGGCTCATATTGCAATGGCGGCCCCGGCGGATGAGGTTTATCGGAACGGAGCGATGCACACGCTCGATGCGCAAGACAGCATCGCCAGCGCGATGGCGGTTACCGCCGGAAAGATCGTCTATGTCGGAGACGATGCGGGGATCGCTGCGCTGGTCGGTCCGAAAACCAAGATCAATGATCTCGGTGGCAAGACTGTGATGCCGGGCCTGGTCGATGGCCATATGCATCCGCTCTCGGGGGGCTTGTCGCTCTTGAAATGCAGCCTGCATTACGACGCTCTGACCATCCCTGAATTGCAGACCCGGATACAGGCTTGCCTGGATAAGACGCCCAAGGCGAAAGCCGATCAATGGCTCGAGGTGGTGGATTGGTTTCAGGAGGCGATGCTGCCGACCGGAATTAAGGCCACCCATGCCGCCTTGGACAGTCTGAAGACCGCCCGGCCGATCATCGTGCGCTCGTCCTTCGGTCATTCCACCCTGCTCAACCAGCGCGGCCTGGATGTCGCCAAGATCGGCGCCGCCACTCAGAGCCCGCTCGGCGGCGAAATCGCCCGTGACGAAAAGGGGCGCCCGACCGGCATCCTCGAAGATACCGCTCAGGCCCTCGCCGCAGCGAAATTGCCGCCGCCGACCGCGGCGCAGAATCTCGCAGCGGCCAAGGCCGCGCTTGAGGCGATGCGCCAGCAGGGGATCACCAGTTTCCTCGACGCAGTGGCCCCGCCCGACGACATCGCCGCCTTCGCGGCGGTGCAGAAACAGGGTCAATTGACAGCGCGCGCGCATTTCGCGCCGCTGATCCTGCCCGCCGAAGGGCCTGACAGCGATCGCGCTGTCGCCCGTATGGTCGCCATCCGTCGACAATTCGACCAGGGCGCGCTGACCGCCGAACCCTCGATCACCGTGCGGAACGTCAAGCTGTTTCTCGACGGGGTAATCGCCGGACCAGCTTTCACCGGCGCGATGCTGGCGCCCTATTGGGTCAATAACGGAAGCGAGAGCGCACCCGAATGGACCCCCGGATCATCATCCGGCCCTGCGGTCTATTTCCCGCCCGAGATCCTCAAGGGGTTGTTGCTCAAATTGGCCGAAGCTGGCTTCGATCCGCATCTTCACGCCGATGGCGATGGCGCGGTCCATGCGGCGCTCGACGCGATCGAGGCGATGCGGGTCACTTTCCCGACCGACGATATCCGTCCGGCGATCGCACATGACGAGATCGTCGATCCGGCCGACTATCCGCGCTTCGCCAAGCTCAACGCACTTCCTGTCTTGTCCTTTCAATGGGAAAAACCGGCGCCCGACACGATCGGCGGTCTGAAAGAACCGCTGGGCCCCGCTCGATTCGCCCTGTTGGAGCCGGCTGGCCGACTGGCCGCAGCGGGAGTCCGTATAGCCTATGGCAGCGACTGGCCGGTCGACCCGCTCAATGAATGGTTCGCCGTCAAGGTTGGTGTAACCCGGACCAACGCCCCTGACGCGGGCCCGGCCTTTGCAGGACGGCTCGGCGACGATCCCGGACTGACGGTGGCGACGGCGATCCGCGCGATTACCGCCAATGCCGCCTATGAGCTCCATGAAGACAGTGTCACCGGCACGCTGGAGACAGGAAAATTCGCCGATTTCATCGTCATCGACCGCGATCCCTGGACCATTCCCGGCGAAGAGATCGCCGCGGTCAAGGTGCTTCGGACCGTGGTTGGCGGACGAACGGTCTATCAGGGCGGGTGATCTCCTCAGTTCACGGGGTTCGAGTAGCAGCGGAACAGTTATGGGAAGCTTCCCATAATGAAGAGCGTTTTTGCTTGGCGTCGCGCCGCACGACGTCTCCAGCGGAGCCCCAGTCGATTGGGGGCGCGACGGTAAGCAAAAACGCCGTTGGACTAAGCCGCCCGCACGGTGCCTGGGCTATGGGGATTGAATGGCGCCCGGTCGCCTGATGGGGCGGAATCGATTGTCCGACCGGTCCTCCGTTGGTCTGTCGATCGGCGAAAGCCAGCGCCAAAGTGATCTTGGGCGCTGGCGATGGGGCGAGCAGCATGGTGCGATGACGGACAGGTTCGGGTAACGACAGGTTGTTCGAGGCAGATGGCCGCGACTCGCCTGCCGCCTGGTCGAAGCAAGCGCGTCGGTGCTGCAGGAAAGTCGGGCGGTTGCGCTGCGACGGTCATGACGTATCGACAATCGAGGGCGCCCTTTCGATCGGCCGAAGAGCGCGGAACAGCACCATTCGCCCGAGGTGGCAAACAGGGCACTCGCAGAGGGAAACGCCGGTGAGCTTTTCGTAGCGGTCGCGATAGTCCTTGTCGGTCGCCTCGACGACAGGTTCCGGCTTTGCCATCCCGATCAGATCGCGGCAATGGGCGAGCTTCTCCGCACGGTAGCGGTTGCCGAGCAAGCCGTAGTAGCGGATTCGCTGAAAGCCGCTGGGCAGGACATGAATGAGAAAGCGGCGGATGAATTCGTCGGCACTCAACGTCATCGTCTTCTGCTGACCGCCGCGACGATAATCCTTCCAGCGGTAGCGGACCTTGCCATCCTCGATGTCGAGGATGCGGTTGTTGGAGATGGCAACGCGGTGCGTATAGCGGCCGACATACTCCAGGACCTGCTCCGGTCCAGCGAAGGGCCGCTTCGCATAGACCACCCATTCGGCCCGCCGGACCGGCGCCAGGTAGCGCTGGAAGGCGTCCCGCTCCTTCAGATGCGCCAAGGCGGAGAAGAACTTCAACGCACCGGTGGTGAAGGCTTTCTCCAGAGCTTCGATGAAGAGGCGGCGAAACAGCCGCGAGAGAACCTGCACCGGCAAGAAATAACCCGGCCGGCAGGCGATCCACCGGCCGCCATCCGGCGACAGCCCGCCGCCGGGAATGACGCAATGAAGGTGCGGGTGATGCGACAAATTGGACCCCCAGGTATGGAGAACGGCGAAGAAGCCGATCTCCGCACCCAGATGCTGGGGGTCCGCGGCGATTGTGCGCAATGTCTCGGCCACCGTGCGGAACAGAATACCGTAGACGACCGCCTTGTTCTGCAGGGCGATGGCCGCCATCTCTTGCGGCAAGGTGAACACCACATGGAAGTATTGCGTGTCGAGAATCTCGGCACGCCGGTCGTCCAGCCACTGGGCGCGATCCAGCGATTGGCATTTCGGACAATGCCGGTTACGGCAACTGCAATACGAGATCCGCTGATGATCGCAGCTGTCGCATTTCTCGACATGGCCGCCGAGCGCCGCCGTCCGGCAAATCTCGATCGCCGTCATCACACGGCGCTGTGCCGTGGACAAGGATTCCCCATGCCGCTCACGAAAACCGTCGCCGTAGTGGCGAAACACGTCCGCCACTTCCGGCCCCGACCTGCCCATTGGCCTGACTGCTCAGGCGGGCGATGGCGCGGCCCGCTTGAAGTCGACGGGATTCGGACGCGGCAGCAGATCCAGCGGACTGGTCGTCGCACAGATCTTGCTGGTGGCGATCCGCAGATAGCGCGCCGTCGTGTTGAGGCTGCTGTGCCCCATCAGCAACTGAATGGTCCGCAGGTCGGTCCCGGATTCCAACAAATGCACTGCGAACGCATGGCGCAGAGAGTGCGGCGTCACCGGTTTGGAAAGCCCTGACCGGGCATGCGCGGCCTGACAGGCCATTTCGACCGCACCAGAAGTGATCGGCTGACCAGCGATGTCCCCTGGGAAAAGACACCCCTTCGGCCGTACCGCATACCAGTACGCGCTCAGCACCTCCAACAGCTTGGGCGAAAGCATCACATAGCGGTCCTTTCGCCCCTTGCCTTGTTCGATATGGATGACCATCCGCTTTCTGTCGATGGCGCTCGGCATCAGAT
>Ga0302319_10008901_pt1 | contig 19433 bp, 23 predicted proteins | sample Bog_T0_2_FD_203319 | JGI IMG/M metagenome (GOLD analysis project Ga0302319, IMG submission 203319) | Peat permafrost microbial communities from Stordalen Mire near Abisko, Sweden - Bog_T0_2 | ecosystem: Environmental > Terrestrial > Soil > Wetlands > Peat | place: Sweden: Abisko, Stordalen Mire... | reverse complement strand
GAGGTTTGGGAACGAGGGAAGAAAAGGCTCTCTTATAGAAATCCGTCATCCTTGTAGCGACGGCGAGCGGCAGATATACTTTCCTCATTGTGGCGGGCCGAGCCGGAGTCGAAGGACCCGGCCACGATAAAACCATTTGTGAGAGTGGCGTCACAAAATTCGGAATCAAAAGGAACACCTGTCGCCCGTATGCAAGGGCGAAATTCCCACTCGCGGAGTGACCTGCTCGATGATGCTTAAAACTTTTTCCAAAGACAGCAAGGTCCTTCGACTCAGGCTCGGCGGGAAATGATGCGGATAGACACATTCATAGCTCGCCTTCCCCCTTCGGCTTCGCTCAGGGCGCGGCTTGCTGCCGCGGCTACCGAAGGATGACGGGGCGCTTTGAGAACGACTTTCGCAGAAATCCCATGTTGTCCGGGTTCCCCGATGTGAGAAGGAAAAATTGACGCAAGGGAGGAATGGAAGGAATGTCATTAACAGACAAACCGATATGAATTCCAAGGATATGAATACCGCTGAACAGAAGGTGCGCGAGCTTTGCGCGGAGGCGCGCGTGGCCGCCCGCACCCTGGCGACGCTGCCGACCGCGCGGCTCGACGTGATGCTCGACGAGGTTGCCGCGCAGCTTGAAAAGGAGGCTCCCGCGATTTTCGCCGCGAACGCGAAGGATATTGCCGTCGCGGAGGAAAACGGCCTGACGAAGGCGATGATCGACCGGTTGCGCATCACGGAAAAATCGCTCGCGGCGATGGTGACGGGGGTGCGGCAGGTGCGCGCGCTGCCCCAACCGCTCGGGCGGAAGATCACCGAATGGACCCGGCCCAACGGGATTGTGATTTCCAAAATCCGCGTGCCCATCGGCGTGATAGCCATCATTTTCGAGTCGCGGCCAAACGTGACCGTGGACGCCGCCGTGCTGTGCCTGAAGACCGGCAACGCGACCGTCCTGCGCGGCGGCAAGGAAGCGATCCACTCGAACCGGGCGCTGATCGCGGCGCTGCACAAATGCGCGTCGCTGCCCAGGGGCGCGGTGCAGTTGATCGGCGACACGGACCGCGCGCTGGTGCCGTTTCTTTGCCGCCAGAGCGATCTGATCGACCTGATTATTCCGCGCGGCGGGCACAGCCTGATCGAGACGGTTGTGGCGGAGTCGCGCATCCCTGTGATCAAGCACGCGGACGGGATATGCTCGGTGTTTGTGCATGCCGGGGCCGATTTCGCGATGGCGGAAAAAATCATCCTCAACGCGAAGGTGCAGCGTCCCGGTGTGTGCAACGCGATCGAAACGGTGCTGATTGATCGGGCCGTGGCCGACAAGTTCGTGCCGCAAATCGCCGGCGCGCTGACGAAGGCCGGGGTGGAGATTCGCGGGGACGAGTCGGTGCGGAAGCTTGTTTCGGGTGGGAAGATCGTTGCCGCGACGGAAGCGGACTGGCGCACGGAGTATCTCGACCTGATTCTCGCGGCGCGGGTGGTCGACGGCCTCGACGGCGCGCTGGAACATCTCGCGGCCTACAGCTCGCATCATTCCGATTCGATTGTCACGGAGGACGCGGCGGCGGCGGAGCGTTATCTGAATGAAGTCGATTCCGCGACGGTTTACTGGAATGCCTCGACGCGATTCACGGACGGCGCGGAATTTGGGTTCGGCGCGGAGATTGGGATCAGCACGGACAAGCTGCACGCGCGCGGGCCGATGGGGCTGGAGGAGTTGACGTCGTATAAATACGTCATTCGCGGCACGGGGCAGGTGAGAGGGTAAAGTGGAGCCGCAGCGCTACACTTTATGCGCGAACAGAACGATGAGGATGAGCGGTACGAGGATTCCGGCGGCGAGGCTGCCGAGTGCCAGTGTGCCGCGCCCGAATTTAAATGCGAGGATGACACCGAGCAGAATGCTGATCATGAGACACGCCGCCATGGAGACGACAAAAAATTCGAGATAGGGCGAGCTGAGGGAGTAGGCCTTCGTCGGGTCCTTGAAAAAGAGCTGATGCCCCATGTGGATCGTCGAGAGGTAGGTGAGGATGTTGGGGCCTTTGACCCACTGGAGCCCATAAACCTGCCAGATGCCGGAAATGGAAAAGAAAACGAGCATGGGCGCGAAGAAGCAGCCCAGATAGAGATGAATGCGGCGCAGGAAATTCATTCCGGCACTACTTTAGATACGGGTACCGCTTGTCGGTCAAGGAAACGTTGAGGCTGACGATGGTGCCTGCGCGGTGACAGATACGCTCTAAGGCGTTGGGAAGGGCGATGCCGATGGCGCGGCGGCGGCGTCTGTGGGTGTCAGGGCCACATTCAGGAGGGTGATCGATCCCTGGCCGGGCGGGAAGGCGATGTACATCGTCTTTTCTTCGTGAGCGGCGAGCTTTGGAAAGGTGCCTTTTACTGTCTGTCCGTTGGGCAAACCGACCGTCGGCTTGATCATGTCCCATTGCGCATATAAGGCGGCAGGGTCGGTGATGAGTAAAAGCCATGTGCCGGCCTTGAGATTGATGGCCTTCTTGAAACGAAGGCCGGTCATGTCGGCCAGATCCCCAATAGACAGCTTAGCGCCACTGGTACCAAACGAGCAGTCGGGCGAGGTTTTGTAGGTGATGCTGAAATCGAATGCGTTCTCCCTGGTGTTGAAGATTTGGGAGACTTTGGTCCATTTGGAGGAGTCGAGGTTGATGGTAATGCCCTGGTTGTTCCAGTCGGTTGAGGCATGGGCGTCACCGCTCCAATGCGCGGTGCCGTCGGCGAAACTTCCATTGGCGAGAATGTCGGCCCGGAGTGGGAGCGCGCATGCGAGAAGGAGGCTGGCGAAGAGGAGGGTTTTCATATTCACATTAAGGTAAGGCTATCAGATCAGGAGACGGTTACGGTAAGGGGTATGCCGTTTAAGGAGAAGGAAAAGGTGATTGGGAGGCAGGCGCTGTGGATGTCAGGGCGATTTTCAGCAGGGTGATCGATCCCTGGCCAGGAGGGAAAATGAGGAAAATCGTTTTTTCTTCGTGGGCGGCAATATTGGGGATGGTGCCTGTTATCGTTTGCTCGGTGGATGTTCCCGGTTTCGTGGCGATCGTATAATAGGTCCCCTCGTTGTTGGTGGGATCGTTGATCATTAAAAGCCATGCGTCGCTGTTGATATGGATGGGGTTCTTAAAGCGAGTCTCGGTTATGTCGGCCAAATCATCTACCGAGATGTCCGCGCCCAGCTTCGTCCTGCCCAGGGCGCAGTCGGGCGACATTTTGTAGGTGATGCTGAAATTGAGAGAGGTCTCCTTCGAGTTGAAGACCTGGGAAATGTTTGTCCATCTTGACGACTTGAGATCGATGGTGATGCCCTGGTTGTTCCAGTCGGTGGAGGCATGGGCATCGCCGTGCCAATGCGCGGTGCCGTCAACGAAGTTACCGTTGGCCAGAATGTCGTTGGCTCGGAGGGAGAGCGCACAGGCGAGAAGGAGGCCGGCAAAGAGGAGGGGTTTCATGACGATGCAGTGCTATCAAACCGCTGGCGGTTGCCAAGGTCTTTCCTGAGATTAACAAGCGTTATAAGGCGTTGTAATCGCTGATATTAGATGCCGGGAAGGCTACGGCGCGAGATATACATCACTGCCCTTTTTCGCGAACTCCTGCGATTTCTCAGCCAAGCCCTTCGCGAGGGCGTCCTGCTCGGCGACGCCTTTTTCGGTGGCGTATTTGCGGACGTCCTCGGTGATTTTCATCGAGCAGAAATGAGGGCCGCACATCGAGCAGAAATGGGCCGACTTCGCGCCTTCCTGCGGCAGGGTTTCGTCGTGGAAGGAGCGCGCTTTTTCGGGGTCGAGGCCGAGGTTGAACTGGTCGTCCCAGCGGAACTCGAAGCGGGCCTTGCTCAGCGCGTTGTCGCGTTCGGACGCGCCGGGGAAACCTTTGGCGAGATCGGCGGCGTGGGCGGCGATCTTGTAAGCGATCACGCCTTCTCGCACGTCGTCCTTGTTCGGCAGGCCGAGGTGCTCCTTGGGCGTGACGTAGCAGAGCATCGCGCAGCCGAACCAGCCGATCATGGCCGCGCCGATGGCGCTGGTGATGTGATCGTAGCCGGGCGCGATGTCGGTGGTGAGCGGCCCGAGTGTGTAGAACGGCGCTTCGGCGCACTGCTTCAATTCGAGTTCCATGTTTTCACGGATGAGCTGCATCGGTACGTGGCCGGGGCCTTCGATCATGACCTGGCAATCGTGCTTCCACGCTTTCTGAGTGAGCTCACCGAGGGTCGCCAGTTCGGCGAGTTGCGCTTCGTCGTTGGCGTCGGCGCCCGCGCCGGGACGCAGGCCGTCGCCGAGCGAGAAGGAGACGTCGTAGGCGCGCATGATTTCGCAAATCTCGTCGAAGTGGGTATAGAGAAAGTTTTCCTGGTGATGCGAGAGGCACCACTTGGCGAGGATGGAACCGCCCCGGCTGACGATCCCGCAGGCGCGGCGCGCGGTCATGGGGACGTAGCGGAGCAGCACGCCGGCGTGGATGGTGAAGTAGTCGACGCCCTGCTCGGCCTGCTCGATGAGCGTGTCGCGATAGAGGTCCCATGTCAGTTCCTCGGCGCGGCCGCCGACTTTTTCGAGCGCCTGGTAAATCGGGACGGTGCCAATGGGCACGGGCGAGTTGCGGATGATCCACTCCCGGGTCTCGTGGATGTTCTTGCCGGTGGAGAGATCCATCACGGTATCGGCGCCCCAGCGAATGGCCCAGGTCATTTTTTCGACTTCCTCTTCGATGGAGGAGGCGACGGCGGAGTTGCCGATGTTGGCGTTGATCTTTACCCGAAAATTGCGCCCGATGATCATCGGCTCGCTTTCGGGATGGTTGACGTTGGCGGGGATGATGGCGCGACCGGCGGCGACCTCCTCGCGGACGAATTCGGGCGTGATGAGGGTGCGATTGTTGAGCCGCGCGCCGAAGGATTGGCCGGGGTGCTGGTGGCGAAGGTCGGTCTGGGCGATTCGAGTCGATTCAGAATGCTGCCCTCCGCAGGAGCGGCCGAGGGTTTCCCTGGTCGCGATGTATTCCATCTCGGGCGTGATGATGCCTTTACGGGCGTAGTGCATCTGCGAGACGTTCCAGCCCTGAACGGAGCGGCGCGGTGCGCGTTTCAGGCCGGGAAAAGGCTCAAGCCGGCCTGTTGTTTCACGCTGGCTGGCGAATTCGGCATGGCCCCGGGTGAGATAGCCGTTGTCGCGCGGCTCGACTTCGCGGCCTGCGTAAGTTTCGGTGTCGCCGCGCTGCTCGATCCATTCCAAGCGCAAGGGCTGCAGCCCGGCGCGGATGTCGATTTTGACCTGCGGATCGGTGTAGGGGCCCGAGGTGTCATAGACCCGAAGCGGGGGATTTTGGGTGATCTGGCCCTGGAAATCGCGGGTCGGGGCCTGGGTGATTTCGCGCATCGCGACCGATACGCCTGGGCGCGTGGTTTCGATGTGGACCTTTTGCGAATTGGGGAACGGCTTGGTGACGTCGCGGAGGATTTTCGATTTCCCCTTCGGTTTCCGTTTGGCGGCGGGTTTCTTCGCGGGGGCGTCGGTGGGGTTCAAGGGCTGAATCATAAGTCATCTCCAATTGGATCGTAACGGAGGAGGAAATTGCAGCACGGCAGTGCCACAAATCCCTACGCCGGCATGATCCGGATCAGGTTCATCGGGTCGTTTGCATGGGCAAACCTCTCAGCCTCTGCGGCTCCCCGTTGTTGTGATTAAGAATACATCCAACTTTTTTGCGCACAAGGGGGATTTGTGACGCGTGCTCGACCCGGTAAACGGATTGGATTAATTTAGAGCCAATGAGAAGTAAGCGTCCCCAATTGATCACGGTATTGGGTTTGGTTGTTCTCGTTGAGATCGTGTACTTCCACAATCGATACCTCTATTTTGCTTTCAGTTCTGTTTTTATGCTGTGCGTTGCCCTTGGCGCCATTATCGTAGGCGCAATTCCTAGAAGGATGCGTACGCAGCGTGAAAAAATCGTCCGGTGGATCATCGGGTGGCCGATGTTTGTAATAAACTTCTTTTTTATGGCGTTCAGCGCTCGTGAGATTGTGGTCTTAAATGCGCCGGAGTGGGTGCTTATCAGCTCTTTCTTTTGGGTTTTGACCTATCTTACATGGAAAATATTCATCGACCCCAACACTGGGTCCGGGGGTTGGTGGCGTCGCGGTCGCAGTCCCCGACCGAGAGGACCGGTGCCACGACCCAGCCGCAGCAGGCCAATACCGATCCGCGACAGCGGAGCAAGTGTGCTGCGCGGAGATTCCGTCCCCAAGTGAAGTCTGGGAACAAAGAGGACGGCCTAAAGCTTCGGATCATGTCCGCAGCGTCCATCCCAGATTCTTAAAATTACGACATGAGTTTTGGTGACTCGATAGAGAATCTTATAGGCACCCTCATGGATTTTGCGAACGCCGGTGCGTTCGAGATAGGGCGATCCCATCTTAGGTGCGTCTATCAACTTGGCGCACTTGTCCAAAAGACGACGCGTAAATCGCTCGGCCTCGAGAGAGTCGCGATTTCGCTTTGCGATGTAGACGGCAATCTTTTCAAGATCGCTGATCGCGCGATCCCTGATCTTAAGATCGAGCGGCATCGCCCAAATTCAAGCGGCGGATTCGCTCCCGAGCTTGCTCCAAGGTGAAACTGGCCGAGGGATCGTTCAACTCTTCGTCGAGCATTGCATTTATCTCGCGCAACTGCTCGACAGTGACACCTTCGTCCAAAGCGTGAAGCTGCTCTTCAAGCTCGGCCCGCTGTTGGGGGGATAACGTCGCGAGTGCCTCTTTTATTTCGACAAAACTCATGCCTGTAATTTGCCAGACTAGTCCGGTTTTTACAAGTCGGAGGGGGAAGCTGATCTGAAACTCAGCAAAATGAAGGAGCAAGAGAAGATTAATCTTTGACAACCAAGAGCCAGCGGAGCCGTTCTTTCGACAGTAGTTTTTGAGCAAGCCCATGAAAATTGCAAAACCGGTTGTCGGCGGTAAAAGAAGCTACCTTCGCGCCAAGCTTTCTGTGTTACCGGAAATCTGTCCCCATGACGAAGGTAGGCCGTGCACGTGCCCCCTACACGCCGTCAGAAAAACGAATGTCACAAAAAGAATGGAGTGGTTTGATAAGTTAAGCGATGAATCCGTTCTCAATATTTATACCTTTTGCCGGCTCTGCTTTGAGACCAGTGGCCAGGAAGCAAAGACTGCGAAAAAGCCGCGTGCGCGGGCCAAAAGCTGATTGGCCGGCATAAATATCGTTCGTTTTCCGGCAGCTGATCCCTCGACAAGTTTGGGTTGACGGCTCATTATTTGCCGCCATGGCGAAGACACTCAAAGACCTCACGGCAGCGGAAATCCTCGCGCTGGCCATCCAGGCGGAGGAGGAGGACGGACGCATCTATTCCGATCTGGCGGAGCGCGTGGGCAAGGATTATCCCGACACGGCAAGGTCGCTCAAGGCGATGCACAACGAGGAGGACAGGCACCGGCACCGGCTCATCGAGCTTTACCGGGAAAAGTTCGGCGAGCACATCCCGTTGATCCGCCGCCAGGACGTGAAGGGCTTCATCACGCGCAAGCCGATTTGGGTGAACAAAATCCTGACCGTGCCGATGATCCGCAGCGAAGTGGAGTCGATGGAAGCCGAAGCGCGCAATTTTTATCAGGCGGCCATCGGGCGGACGAGCGACGCGGCGGTGAGGCAGTTGCTGGGCGATCTCGCCGCCGAGGAGAGCAGGCATTACGACATCGCCGAGGCGATGGACGAGCAGCAAAGGGCGTCGGGTGCGCGTGAGGAGGAGGACAGATCGGAGCGGCGCCGATTCGTGCTGCAGATCGTGCAACCGGGGCTGGCCGGGCTGATGGACGGCTCGGTGTCGACGCTCGCGCCGGTGTTCGCGGCGGCGTTTGCCACGCATCTGAGCTGGACGGCGTTTCTGGTCGGACTCGCGGCGTCGATCGGCGCGGGCATCAGCATGGGTTTCGCGGAGGCGCTATCAGACGACGGCGTGCTGAGCGGACGCGGCCATCCGCTTCTGCGCGGGGGCGTTTGCGGCCTGATGACGACGGCGGGCGGGATCGGCCATACGCTGCCGTTCCTGATCTCGAATTTCTATTATGCGATGTATCTGGCGATGGCGATTGTCGCGGTGGAACTCGCCGTGATTGCATGGATTCGCCATCACTACATGGACACGCCGCTGCTCTCGGCGGTATTTCAGGTCGTCGTCGGCGGCACGCTGGTCTTCATCGTGGGAATACTGATTGGGATGGCGTAGCCGTCAAATATACTCCACCACATTCTCCGTCTTGAAGCGCACCTTGGGCTGCTTGGCGTATTTATCGCTATCGCTGCGATAGCCTGCGGGGCAGCAGACGATGGAGCGCAGATTCTTGGCTTTGAGGCCCAGAATTTTGTCGAACTCCTCCGGGGCAAATCCTTCCATGGGGCAGGTGTCGACGTGGAGCAACGCTGCTGCGGTCATGAAATTGCCCAGCGCGATGTAGACCTGGTGCGCGGCCCATTCATTGACCGTCCGGCTGCCCGGCCCCGTGACAAACAAGCCCATCATCATCTCCCGGTAGCTTTTCAGGCTATCGACGGTTGTGCCGCGGACTTCGGCGATGCGGCGGAGATGCTTGTCGATGTATCGTTCATCCACATCGAGTTCGGCGGCCATGACGACGAAGTGCGAGCAATCGGTGACTTGCGCCTGGTCCCATGCGTGCGGACGCAGCCGGGCTTTCAAGGCGTCGTCGGTGATGACAAGAAATGTCCAGGGTTGCAGGCCGCAGGACGAGGGGGTGAGGACGAGCGTTTCTTCGAGCGTCTTCCAAATATCGGCGGGGATTTTTTTGGCGGGATCGAAAACCTTGGTGGCGTAGCGCCAGTGAAGGGCGGAGAGAAGGGTGGTGGTGTCGATGGCTTGAGAGGTGGTCATAAGGTTAATTGGGCAAAAGGGTAGCATGAAGATGCCCGTTCGCATCTTTTTCCTCTGGCTTCCTTCATACTGTAACGCAATATTGGCCGCTATGCCGACTTCCGCCACACTCACCCTTTCCGACGAAGCCAAAACGAAGCTTCTGCCGTCCACGCAGGAAAACATCACGCGCGTTTACGTCGATCCTGCCGCGACGGATTGTGAGCGCGCGAGCATCGACGAGTTGCTGGCGGCGCGGGCGTGGACGGAACTCGACGACCGCTTTTTCCGCGACCTCGCATTCGGCACCGGCGGGATGCGCGGTCGCACCGTGGGCAAGATCGTGACGAAGGCCGAGGCGGGCAAGCCGCAGCCACTCGACCGGCCTGAGTTTCCTGGCACCGGCACGAACATGCTCAACTACGGGAACGTCAACCGCGCCGTTTCCGCGCTCGGGGCCTATTTGATCGAGGGCTATCCGGGCGAAAAACTGAGCGTGGTGATCGCGCATGACACGCGCTATTTCTCGCAGGAGTTCGCGCAGGCCGCGGCGAAATCGCTGAACGCGCTGGGCATCGACGCGCTGCTTTTTCCCGAGGACCGCTCGACGCCGCAGCTTTCGTTCACGACGCGGATGGCAGGCGCGCACGCGGGGATCATGATTACGGCGAGCCACAATCCGTCGCACGATAACGGGATGAAGTTTTATTCGCGCGACGGCGGGCAGGTGGTCGAGCCGCATGCGTCGGGCATCACGAAGCATTTCGCGAAAATTTCGGCTGATCCCACCGTGCTGCCCAATTTGGTGAAAACGATCAAAACGCCCGGCAAGATCGTCGTTCTCGATGCGGAGATGGACGCGATCTATCAGAACGCGGTGGCTGCGCTGGTGCTGGAACCCGAGGCGATTTTGGAGACGCGCAGCAAGATTAAGTTCGTCTACACGCCGCTGCACGGTACGGGCATTCGTGCGACTCCGGAACTGCTGAAGCAATTTGATTTTCGCTTTTCCATCGTCGAGGCGCAGAGCGTCGGCGACGGGCGCTTCCCGACGGTGAAATCGCCGAATCCCGAAAATGCCGAGGCGCTTGAATTGGCGATCAAGCAGGCGGAAACCGAGCGCGCCGATGTGGTGATGGCGACCGATCCCGATTGCGACCGGATGGGCGTTGCGGTGCGGGACGCGAGCGGAAAAATGATTCTGCTGACCGGCAACCAGATCGGCTCGATCATGGCCTACTACCGCTGCGAGCGGCTCGTGGCGCAGGGCGTTTTGACCGATGCCAACCGCAAGAACGCGGTCATCATCAAGACGTTTGTGACGACCGATCTGCAGAAGCGGATCGCGGAACATTTCGGCGTGGGCTGCATCGATACGCTGACCGGTTTCAAGTACATCGGCGAGAAAATGTACGATTACGAAAAGGCGCATGGCGATGCCGAATTTGCGAAACGTCCCGCCGCAGACCAGCGTGCGGCGTCGCTTGCGGCGAGCAAGTTTGTGATTTTTGGCGGCGAGGAAAGCTACGGCTACACGGGCGGCGATTATGTGCGCGACAAGGACGCGAACGCCGCCGTGCTGATGTTCGCCGAAGTGGCGGCGTGGGCAAAGTCGAAGGGGCAAACGCTCGTGGACTATCTCGACGATATTTATCGCGAGTTGGGCTTCTATACAGAGCGGCTCGGTACGCTGACGTTCGAGGGGGCGCAGGGCGCGGCGCAGATCGCAAAGCTGCTGGCTTCATTTCGCTCGCAACCGCCCGCGCAGTACCAGGGTCAGGCGGTCACGGGCGTCGACGATTTTGGATTGCAGGATTTTGTCGATGCGGACGGAAAGAAAATTCCAAAGGAGACGATGCTGCTTTTTCACATGGCCGACGGCAGCCGGATGGTGGTGCGCGGCAGCGGCACGGAGCCGAAGATCAAGTTTTACTTCCTGACCCGCGCCGACGCGAAGGGCGATCTCGCCGCAATCAAGGCGCAGCGCAAGGCGTTCCTCGATGCATGGTGGAACGAAGTGCAGGAGGATGTGAAGAAGCGCGTGGCATAGGGAAATTTTGACGGAATAACGGAATAACGGAATAAACGGAATGGGAAGGAAACGGTATCTGTGAACATGTCGATTGCGGTTCTCTCGTCATTGCTGATTACGTCGGTTGCCTTGCCGAGGAGCGCGAGCATCATCGATGTCCCATCTGAGCGGCGTGATTCGGGAATTTCCATTGGCAACGTGAAGGTCCTTTTCACCGACGGTCACACCGAGATGTGGACCAAGCTCGGAAGGGCTGAAATGCCGAAGGTTGCGAAGTCGGGACTGGTAGGATGGGTTACTTTTACGCAGAGAAACGGTCGCGGTTGGGCCGTCACTGACACCTTGAGAATTTGCTGGCCGGATGGCAATCACAAGGATTTTACGACTGAGGCGTTTCCATTTATCGAGAATTGGGATTTCGCCGATAACGATACGACGGTGATCATCAAATCGCGTGGTTCTCACGGACCTGCTGAATTTCTCAAGTATCGCCTCGCTGACGGCAAGGTGCTCGGCGAGGCTTACGGAGGCCCCGGGCACGAACTTCCGGCTTGGGCGAAGCCATATGAGGATCATTGAAGTGGGTCAGGCCGGAATCTGACCCTCCCAAAAAATTCCGTTAATTTGGAAAATTTGGTAATTCCGTAAGTGCTTCCTCCAGTATTGCCCGCCGCACAAAATCGCGGGAATATGCAGCATGCCGCGACGGATAAGCTTGCCTCCGCGCAAGCTTGCAACAAAATCAGGAATGGCAAAAGCAGCAGCATTAGGCAAGGGCCTCAGCGCCCTCATGGGTGGCGCGGGCAAACTCGCAACGCCCGAACCGGTGACGGAAAAGGGCGAGATGATCCGTCAGGTTTCACGGTCGGCCATCGTGCCGAGTCCGCTCCAGCCCCGAAAAAACTTTCGCGCGGAAGAGCTGGCGGAGATGGTCGAGTCGATCAAGGAACGCGGGATCATCCAGCCGCTCATCGTGCGATTGGTGAACGGCAAATACGAGCTGATCGCGGGCGAGCGCCGCTGGCGCGCGGCGGGCGAGGCCGGGCTGGAAAAACTGCCGGTCATCGTGCGCGAGGCGAGCAATCGCGACGTGCTCGAGCTGGCGTTGATCGAGAATATCCAGCGCGCCGATCTCAATCCCATCGAGGAAGCGGAGGCCTACGCGCGGCTGATGAAAGAATTCACGCTCACGCAGGAGCAGGTCGCGCAGCAGGTGGGGAAGGGGAGGGCGGTTGTTGCAAATGCCGTGCGGCTCCTCGCGTTGCCGGAGCAAATCCGGGTGTGGATCGGCACGGGCGACTTGAGCGTCGGGCACGCGAAGGTGCTGCTCGGGCTGGCCGCCGCCGGGGAGCAGATGCTGGCCGCCGAGCGCATCCGCAAGGAAAACCTGACGGTCCGCGCGACGGAGCGGCTGGTCGAGTCGATGCGCGCGGGGACGAAGCCGGCGACGAAACGCAAGGCCGCCGCCGCGACGAGCGATGCGATTTTCGCGGACTTGGAAAAGCGGTTGCAGCAGCACGTCGGCACGCGCGTGCGCATCGTGGGCAAGGCCGGCGCGGGCAAGATCGAGATTCAATATTTTTCACCCGAGGACCTCGACCGCATCCTGCAACTGCTGCGGCTGCCTGCGGGTTAGCCCCAAATGCCGGCGTTATTTTGCGAAGGCGGAGGCGATGTCCGGGCTCGCGGGATTGACGTCGACATGCCGATCCTTGGGCAGAACGACAAGGTCCATGTCCTCCATTGGTATGGCGCCGAGTAAAACCTGATCGCCCATGACAATCGCGCCGACGAATGCAGATCGATTCTTGAATCGAGTTTCAATTGGACCTACATAAGGAAACTTTTTTCGCGACCCGTCTGCAAGCGTCACATCCTTTTGATCATGCTCTTCAAGCGCGAGCTGACGCTGGATGTGTTCCGGAATAATCAGAAAGACGGAGCCGGTATCCGCAAGAGCCTCAACCTCGACAGGCTGGCACTCAGGCAGGCGCGGATTTCGGAGAGTGAGCACGCAATATGGTAGGCCCATTTTTGGACGTTATCAATTCAGTTGCATGGAGCAAGAGCGATTGGTGCCCAGCTCTACGGCAACGGATCAATCTTGGAGATCGGCTGGTTTCGCTGAGCTTGGGCGAACAGGGTCAGTAATTCCGTTTGATGGAGCGTGGCCCATTCGATCACCATTCCCAGGGCGCGCGGGGCAATCCGTCCGGCCATTACGGCCAGACGTTGAATATCGATCTCAACCGATTCACCTCCATAAAAGGCATGAAAATGGGGCGGATTGTGATCGGCGAAATAAACTTGAATGACAATGCCGTAAAAACGGCTGACCTCAGGCATGAGTCACCGTTTCGTGCAGCGAAGGAAATAAATCATCGGGGGTCTTGCCGGTGACGCGCAGGTAGAGAGTATCGGGGCAGAGATCGATTTCATTTTCCCAAGCCACCGCGCCAAACTCCGTTACCTTCACTCCTGCAAACACGCCCGGGGTATTCCACGCCGAAAAAACGCCGCAGCCGACCAGATCGGATAAATCGGCCACACCTTCGATTCCGTCAGAGAAACGAAGCCAGAGACGAAACCCATCCAGGGGCTTGGCGGCGATGATTTGTTTCACGATCAAAATGTTGCGCGGAATCGAGGGGAGAGCAAGAGCGATTGGCGCTGCGCATGGCAGTATTTTTGCGAGCGCGGCTACACTTTTTCGCACGCCTTGAACATCACACGGCAACGCACGCCGCCTTCGGCACGATTCGTGATTTCGATTTCGGCGCTGTGGAGGTCGATGATTCTTTTGACAATCGCGAGGCCGAGCCCCGTGCCGTGGCCCGTTGCCTTGGTGGTGAAGAACGGATCGAATATTTTGCGCAGGACGTCGGGGGGAATGCCGCCGCCGGTGTCGTCGATCTCCGCCATGACCACAGCAGCGCCCGCGTAAAAATGGCATGCCTCGCGCGAACCGGGATCGCGACGAGTCTGCGCCAGCCGCTCGGTCCATGTCCTCACCGTCAGGACGCCGCCTTCAGGCATGGCGTGAATGGCGTTGGTGAAAAGGTTGACGAAGACCTGCTCCATTTTCATGCGGTCGAGCGCCACCGGCGGAAGCTCCGGCGCGAGCTGCGTTTCCAGTTTGATCCGATTCATGCTCAACGGATGTTTGACGAACGCGAGCGCGCCATGGATCAGCGCGTTGAGGTCCTGCGCTTTCTGTTCGAATGTGTCCGGGCGGGAGAAATCGAGCAGGCCGCGAATGATCGTGTCGGCGCGCTTCGTGGCGTTGCGCATTTCGGTCAGCACACCGTCGAGGACCGGGTCGCGGTCGGTCAGCCGCCGCGACAAATAGTCGAGGCTCATGAGGAGGATTTGCAGCGGGTTCTGCACCTCGTGCGCGATTCCCGCGGCCATGCGCCCCACGGTTTCCAGCCTCTCGGCATGCATCAACTGCTCGTGCGCGCTCCTGAGTTCCTCGCGCGATTTTTGCAAGTCCTCCACGGCCTGCTTCAGGGCGTGCTCCGCGCGTTTGCGCTCGGTGATGTTGCGCGAAATCCCAAATGTGCCGACGATTTGCCCCTGCTCGTCGCGCAAGGGGAGCTTGGTGGTCGTCACCCACGAGATCGTCCCGTCCGGCCAGGTCTCTTTCTCGTCCTTGCCGACAATGGCCTGGCCCGTGCTCAAGATTTCCTGCTCATCGGCCCACGCGGCGTCGGCATGTTCCTTCGTAAAAATGTCAAAGTCGCTTTTGCCGATCGCTTCTTCCGGGGAGCAAAAACCAAACAGCCGCGCGAGGGCGGGATTGATCAGGATGAAACGCGATTGCCGGTCCTTGAAGTAGATGTAGTCCGGAATATTCTCCAGCAGGTTGCGCAACAGAAATCCATCTTTACCGGAAGTGAGTTTTTGCGATTCGGAATTCATGCGAAATAGGTTTCCGGTTCACGCATTGCCCTGCATCTCAACGCTGGATCAAGAACGAATATGTTCCTCAATTGCCTTGGCGAGCGCCTCGGCGCTGACGGGTTTGGCGAGGTAAACTGATCCGCCGATGACTCCCTTGTGCTCGTCAACTTCCTTTTGCCGCACGATTGCGGTGAGAAAGATCACGGGGATGTGCTTTAAGACCGGGTCGGCCAACAATTGTGTGTGGACTTCGCCGCCATCGAGTTTCGGCATGACGACGTCCAGAATGATGATATCGGGCCAAAATTTCCGAGCCGTTTCGATGACCTTAAGCGAGTCATTTTCAACGCAAACCTCGTAACCTTGCTGCCCCTCCAAAGTCAGCTTCACGATGCTGGTAAATGCGGCTTCATCGTCGACAATCAAAACTTTTTTCTTATTCATTGGGCCCCTTATTAACATATATCCTACGCTCGATTTTCAACAATGGCTTGAAATTTGTTCAACGCTTTGTGCGGACTCGACCGGCAGTCGGATGATGATAAACTCATAAATACGTTACGATTGCGAATTTCGCCATTGAACATTTTCCGATTTAACGATAAAAACACAATTATGGCTGACTCCGTCACTCCCGAGGGATCGGAACCGAAGAATCCAAAGCGCGAAACCTTACGCATCAGTCTTCCTCCACGACCTCTCAAGCCGATGTCGACGAAGATCACCCCTCCGGTTCGCCCGAATGTCTCGGCCGCATCGACGCTTCCGATGAGCACCTCGACCCAGTTCGAGCCGACACCGGTGCCCAACGTGCCGCCAGCTTGGTCGACCGCGGTGACGAAGCCAATGCCCAGCAGCGCGGGAAAAGTTTCCTCAAGCATGAATCCGCAGACGCCCCCAAGGCCTGCCGCTCCGCCGATGACCGGTTCTCCCGCCAGCGCGAAAACAACCCCGCTTTTCCCGCATAAGTTATCGCAACCGGTGCCGCCGCCTTCGAGTTTTCCACTTTCCCCGGCGCCGGAACGTCCTGTGGCCATTTCCAGCAACCCCGCATCGTCGGAGGAATTGACCACTTCGTCGGGCCGCATGACGCCTCAGCCGCACCGGGTCATCGTCGCCAATCCCCAGGCGAAAGTATTTGTGCAGAGCGGCAAGGTCGAAGTACCGGCGGATCTCGAACCAGTCCCGCACCAAACGAGGCCGCCAAATTTACCCTCCACGCAACCGCTGGTCACCATCAGCAGGACAGAACCTCCGCCGCCACCTCCGGCTCCAAGGCCCGTGCCCGCCCCGGTTCAGCCACCGGCGATTCCCCAAATTCCGGTCTCGATGCCGCCGCAACCGTTTCTGACGGCCACTTCCAGCGCGCCTTCGGCCTCCAATCCGGCTGACGCTCTGGCCAGGTTGCGGGAAGGCGGCGCGCAACCCAAATCGGGCGGTCTTCCTCCGCCACCTATCCAGTCCAAACCGCCGACCATGCCGGGGCCACCCCAAATTGTTACGCCTCCCGCCATCCCTGCGCCAACCGTGCCTGCACCGGTGGCAAAGGCCACGCCGCCTCCGGTCCCGGGGGCCAAACCTCCGCCACTTCCAGTGAGCGCATCGAAGTCGGGATCGCTTCCTTCCCCAGTACCCGTGCCGCCGCCCGTGAGCGCAGCCCCGGCTGTGCCACCCCCTGTACCTGCCGCATCATCCGCGCCCAAGCCCCCATCCACGTTCGTGAGTGGGACTCCGGCTGCTCCTTCCGCCGTAACGCGCAAGACGGGTTCAATCCCGGCAGCGCCAGGCAAAACGGCTGGTATACCGTTGCCGCCCGCGGGAGTTATGCCTGCGGCAAGGCCGCCAATGGGATCGGTTCCAGTCGGCACATCCCCGGTTCACCCCTCCTTTGTTCCGCCGAAGAGAACAACGGGCATGCTTATGTCGAGGCCGCCCACCGGCTCGATTCGGGCGCCGCTTCCGACAGGAGTTTCCCTTGCATCGAAACCGCCCACCAGCTTGATTTCGATTCCGCCCCCGCCTCCGGTACCCGTCGTTACGGGAGCCGCGCCCGCGCTCAAGCCGCCCACGGCTCCGGTTCCGGTCACGTTTCCCCCGCCGCCCATCGCCCTGGGAGGCGCGCCCGCGCTCAAGCCACCTACGGCCCCGGTTCCGGTCACATCCTTCGCACCGCCTGTCGCCACGGGAGCCGCGCCTGCGCTCAAGCCGCCCACGGCTCCGGTTCCAGTCACATCCTTCGCGCCGCCCGTCGCCACGGGAGCCGCGCCTGCGCTCAAGCCGCCCACAGCCCCGGTCCCGGTCACATCCTTTGCACCGCCTGTGACAGGAGCTGCGCCCGCATTGAAGCCCCCGACCGGCTCCGTTCCGGTCGCTCCCTGGGCACCGCCTGCAACGGGAGCATCTCTCGGCTCAAAGCCTCCCACCGGTTCGATTCCTTCGGTCAGTAAAACCGCCGTCATCCCGCCGCCGCCCATCACCAAGAAGCTCGAAGCCGCGCCGCCGATTCCTCCCCGGCCTCCGACAGTGGTGACGCCTTCGCTCTCGGCAGCCGCCCTTGCCGAAACAGCTATAGATCTTTTCGAGCCCAAGAAAAAGACGAGCAGCTTGGTCACCCCTCCGCCGCGCATCTCTCCCGCGAGCACCCTGATCGTTCCTCCGACGAACGCCCCGGCTCCTGTGGCGTCCGCTCCGAAGATTGTCCCGGTTTCGATCACGCCGGCGCCGGTGGTTCCCGTATCGGCGAGCACCCCGCCTCCGTTCGCGCCTACATCAACGAAGTCCCCGGTCTCGATAACACCAACTCCGATAACGCCGGTGAAGGCCCCCGCTTCTGGAACGCCGCCGCCGGTAGTTCCAGTTTCAACGAGCGCGCCTGCGCCTGTGACGCCGACCCCGATAACTTCTGTTCAGGCGAAGGCTCCCGTTGCGGCAACGCCGCCGCCGATAGCTCCTGCTCCGGCAAAGCCCACGGTTCCAATCACGCCAACCCCTTCAGCCTCGGCTTCAACGCCGGCTGCTGCCTCAGTTCTTCCTCGTACTCCGCAACCCATGAACACCCCCCCTACTCCTCCCCCCCCACCATCCGGCACGCCGAAAGCGGGCCCTCCTCCTTCGGTCACGCCGGCAACCGTCCTGGTTACTCCGGTGATGCCGCCAGCCCCCGTTCTGCCTGGGGCCAAGCCTGCTGCGGGAGCTGTTCCTCCGCCTGCCCCGGTGAGTCCGGTCAAGCCGGTTGTTCCGGGGGCTGTTCCTCCGTTGAGCCCCATCAAACCCATTGTTCCGGGTGCCAGTTCGACCGCCCCGGCCACGACTATCGTTGCTCCTCCGCCTCCGGGCAATCCGCCGCTCAAGCCCGTCTCTTCCACGTCGGCTGCGACTCCTGAATCGAGCGCCAAGTCGGGGACTGCCGTTGTCAGAACGTCTCCTCCTAAGGAAACATCCCGCATTACGGTCAAGCCCAATCTTCCTCCCACCTCGGTTCGCCCGGGCGGCAACTTCCCCGCCTCAAAACCCGCCGGTGGAACCGTCCCAATTGTTGTCGCCGCCGCCGGTGCCGCCATCGCAGCCAAAGCTGCGTCCAAGCCCGCCACGACCGTGGTCAAGGGCAGTTCCGTAACAGCGCGCATCGTTTCAAAGCCGCCAATCGGTGCCAATGCCATTCCCGGAGCGGGAGCTGCGGCACCGGGAGCGTCCGCCGCACCCGCTGCCGAGTCCGCGCCAATCCCCTACCAAGAGGAATCGACCACGCTTACCACCGCGCTGGCCGGGGTGCTTGCCTTGCTCACATGGGGAACGGCCGGCGTTTTGATCGCTAGCTATCTTGCGCTGATCTGATAAATTGCCCGTCAATGAGTACCAATGTTTCTTCCGTAGGCAGCGGCGAGTTTGAGGCCGAAGTTCTTAAATCCGACAAGCTGGTGATCGTCGATTTCTGGGCCGAATGGTGTGGCCCGTGCAAAATGATCGCCCCGCTGCTGGACGAAGTGGCCAAGGAGTTGCCGGACAAGATCAAGATCGTCAAGGTCAACGTCGACCACGAGCAGCAACTGGCCCAGGAATATGGGATTTATAACATCCCGACCCTTCTTTTCTTCAAGGGCGGCACCGTGCGCGAACAGGTCGTTGGCACCGTGGCCAAGAAAGTCCTTATCGAGAAAATCAACGCCCACGGTTGATCGGCGGGCGGACGGGATCGAATAAACTTTTTCGCGGGTGTGGCGTAAAGGTAGCGCGCGGCCTTCCCAAGGCTGAAGTCGGAGTTCGATTCTCCGCACCCGCACCAGTGTTTATATACAGCGACTTACGAATAAAAAGCAGAGAAAAACGGCAAATTCAGAATGAGAGTCAGAATAACGGCGATGATTTTCAAACACGTTTGACGATGTATTTTGGCAGAAGGAAATGCCTAAAAAGGGAACCTGTCTTTCTTCTGTTCGCGGGTCAACGCAGTCTGACAAGTTCGACTGAAAGCGGTATTTCCAAGCCTCACAATGCCCCGTAGATCATTTTCCGTAGGGGCATGGCTTTAGGGCGTTGAGCCTTGGCCAGTCGCCTTGTGGCTTTACGGCATGTGCCAGCC
>Ga0302319_10008899_pt1 | contig 19436 bp, 20 predicted proteins | sample Bog_T0_2_FD_203319 | JGI IMG/M metagenome (GOLD analysis project Ga0302319, IMG submission 203319) | Peat permafrost microbial communities from Stordalen Mire near Abisko, Sweden - Bog_T0_2 | ecosystem: Environmental > Terrestrial > Soil > Wetlands > Peat | place: Sweden: Abisko, Stordalen Mire... | reverse complement strand
GGGTGACGGACGGGCCGTGCGCGGCACCCTGGGCGTCAGGTTCTAGCCGATCAGCCGTGTCCTCCCGGGCAACGAATGCGTTGCCCGGGGGGGGGGCAGGGCTGTCGTTCAGCCAACCCCAACGGGAAGGGATACGGCAACCGCGAGCAGCTTGCTGCGAGTGGTAAAGGCAGGTCGGCGCCATAAGTCGGGACCCGAACTGGGTCGGCGCCAATCCCAGGGACAAGAACGAATACCGCGTCCGGGTCCTAGCGGACCGGCTGGGGCAGGGGAATCGGCGGCAGGAGCTTTTCTTTGAGGAACTCGCCGTTGACGATGAAGGTGTCGGCGGCCTCGTCCTCACCCCCCGGTTGGAGATCCACCCCCAGGCAGGCCAGGTAGTAGCTGTCCAGTTTGCTGCTCAGCACCTGGACGGCACGACCTTTGCGATCCTTGATGTCCAGGATGGGGGTGCCAACGAAGGGACGGTAGAAGAAGGGGTGCTGCCATGGGGTTTCGGGCTCCTGGTCCAGATACTCCGGCACCAGGCTGGACAACAGGCGGGGATACTCGCCCCGCTTGTCCTTGTACCGGGTCAGGGCGTCCGCCACCCGCTTCATGATGCTGCGGAGGTGGCGCTGGCGCTCCTGGATCGCCTGACGCAGCAGCAGGTCCATGAGGTAAAGGTCCTTGCTGGCCTGTTGGCCGGTGGGGGTCTCCGGGTATTTGGCCGCCACCTGCTCCATAAGCGTCTTTGCTTCTAGCTGTTTACCATTCTGGTTCATGAGGATGGCTTCGTCGTAGAGCTGCTGGGGAAGCCGCGGGTCTTCCGACTGGCATGACAGTAAAGCCAGGGTCAGGGGCATGACCAGGAAACGGGGGAACACCATGGGCGAACCATAGCACCAACCGATCCACCGGTGAAGGGATCGCTGGCTGCTCTGGCCCGGATCACCTGCTGCTTGAAAGTCTTGAAAAATCGCCAGGCGATCCTGAGGCCGGAGTCGGCCGCCAGCACCGTGGGATGCCAGCTGGATTGGAAGACCGTGCGGGGCACTGGCGACCTACGGCTGCTAGACTGGTGGCATGCGAATGTTGGCCCAGCACTCCCCGGAATTCGATCCGTCCATTCCATGGATCGATTGTGAAACGGTGACCAGCCGGGAGAGTCAGTTGTTCCAGAACGACCTGGTGCGGCGCCGGTCTCCCCACACTGCGCGGGAACACGCTTTCACCCGGCTGCTCTGTCCGGACTGGGTCAACGTCATCGCCTTTACCGGGCCGCCAGCAGGGGCTGAACTCCTGCTGGTGGAGCAGTTCAGGCACGGCATCGACGCCAGCACTCTGGAGATCATCGGCGGGGTGTGCGATCCCGGCGAGGATCCGGCCACCACCGCCAGGCGGGAGCTGTTGGAAGAGACCGGGCATTCCAGCCGGAACTGGGTCAGTCTGGGCAGTTGCGCGCCCAATCCGGCGGTGCAGAACAACCGGTGCCATTTCTTCCTGGCCCAGGAGTGCGTGCCGGTGGCGGCCCTGGACCTGGACCCTTCCGAGGAACTGAGGGTCTGGGCCGCGCCCTGGGCCGAAGCGGAGGCGCTGCTGCGGAACGGCGGGATGGATCACGCCCTGGTCATGGCGGCTTTTCTGCGGTTGTTCACCTGGCCCGGCTGGGGTCCGCTCGAGCAGGCTTTGCGGGCCAAGGTTTGACCCGGCCCCCAAAGGCTCCGGTCGCTGCTACATTTAAGCAAACGTTTCGGAGGGATTGATGGCCAGTGAATGCACATTCGACGTGGTTTCAAAGGTGGACCTGGATGAGGTCAAGAACGCCGTTGCCCAGGCCACCAAGGAGATCGGCCAGCGCTTCGATTTCAAGGGCTCGATTTCCAAGATCGAACTGAAGGACGAAGCGGTGCTCACGCTTACCAGTGACGACGAGGTCCGGCTCAAGGCGGTGATCGAAGTGCTGCAGAGCAAGCTGGTGAAGCGGGGCGTCAGCATCCGGGCCATGGAGTTCGGCAAGATCGAGGCCGCCAGCAAGGGCTCCGCCCGCCAGGAGGTGAAGATCCTCCAGGGCATCCCGGCGGAGAAGGCCAAGGGTCTGGTGAAGGCCCTCAAGGACAGCAAAATGAAGGTCCAGGCCTCGATCCAGGGCGACCAGCTGCGGGTTTCCGGCAAGAACAAGGACGATCTCCAGGAGGCCATGGCCTTGCTCAAGAAGAACGACCAGGGGCTGGACCTCCAGTTCACCAACTTCCGGTCCTAGCGGGTGGCGCGCCTCGACCTGCTCCGGTACTTCCTGCCCATTGCCCCCAAACTGGCATTGGTGGAACTGGAACTGCAGCGCACCCTCGCCTCCGACGTCGCGGTGGTGCGCAGGCTGGCCGGCCATGTGGGAACCGGCAAGGGCAAGCGGCTGAGGCCGGCCCTGGTGCTCCTGTGCAGCAGGCTGTGCGGCGTGGAGTCCCAGGATGACGTGCGGTTCGGGGCGGTGTTCGAACTGGTGCACACCGCCACCCTGGTGCACGACGACGTCATCGACCATGCCCAGACCCGGCGCAGCAAGCCGACCCTGAACTCGCTCTGGGGCAATACCCTCACCGTCCTGTTCGGCGATCTGCTCTATATCCACTCCATGTCCGCCGCCATCGCCGGCCGCTCGTTCCGGATGCTGGAGATCCTGGCCGACGTGACCACCCGCATGATCGAGGGGGAACTGATCCAGAACGACTGCCTGTTCAACCTGGACACTTCGCGCAAGGACTACTTCGATATCCAGGAGCGCAAGACCGCTTTGCTGTTCTCAGGCTGCACCGAGACCGCCTCGGTCATCGCCCAGCGGCCCGAGGCGGACTGCGTGGCCTTGCGCCGGTTCGGCCTGGAGATCGGCCGGGCCTTCCAGCTGGTGGACGACCTGCTGGACTACACCGCCACCAGCGAGCAGATGGGCAAGCCAGTGTTCTCCGATCTCCGGGAGGGCAAGCTGACCCTGCCCATGCTGACCCTGCTGGAACGGGCGCCGGGCGATGCTCGGCCGATCATCCAGCGGATCTGGGACGCCGGGGAACAGACTCCCATCGGCCCGGAGGATGAACGGGCCCTGCGCACCCTGCTGGAAACTCACGACGCCTATGCCGAAACCCGGGTTCTGGCCCGCAAGGCCTCGGCCGCGGCCACCGCAGCGCTGACCGCGGTGGACGGCGACCGGGCCACGAAGAAACTGCTGCTGGAGATCCCGGAGTTCCTGCTGGCGCGGAGTTCCTAGGAGCCTCTCCTGCCGATAAATCAGGACAGCGCGTTGGTCTGGTTCCGGGGATCCCAATCGATCTCGGCGCGCTTGAGGGACGCAATGAAACTTTCCTTGTCCGGGGCCTTGGTGTAGGCCTCCTTGGTGTTCACCTTGCCAGCCTGGATCAGTTCGACCAGGGCGTCGTTCATGAGCTTCTGCCCATAGGCCCGGCCGGTCTGCATGGCGCTGGGGATCTGGAAGTTCTTGCCTTCCCGGATCAGGTTGCTGATGGCCGGGGTGATGAACAGGGTCTCCAGGGCCGCGACCCGGCCGCCCCCCTCGCACTTGAGCAGGATCTGGCTGATCACGCACTTCAGGGAGTCCGCCAGCATCACCCGGATCTGCTGCTGCCGGTCGGCGGGGAACTGGTCCACGATCCGGTCGACGGTGCCCACGGCGCTGGCGGTGTGCAGGGTGCCGAACACCAGGTGGCCGGTGACGGCGGTCTCCACGGCGATGGCGATGGTCTCCAGGTCGCGCATCTCGCCCACCATGACGATGTCGGGATCCTCCCGCAGGGCCGCCCTGAGGCCGGTCTTGAACGATTCGGTGTGGGTTCCGACCTCCCGCTGGTTCACCAGGCAGCGCTTGCGCTGGTGGACGAACTCGATGGGATCCTCGATGGTGAGGATGTGATCGGTGCGCTGCTGGTTGGCCAGGTCGATGATCGCGGCCAGGGTGGTGGACTTGCCCGAGCCGGTGGGACCGGTGACCAGCACCAGGCCCTTGGACAGCAGGGCCAGCCGGCGGATGGAAAAATCCAGCCCCAGTCGCTCGGGATCCGGGATCTCGTTGGGGATGACCCGGCACACGAACCCGGGCCCCGCCCGGTCCAGGAAGAAGTTCACCCGCAGGCGGCAGCCGCCGGCCTCATAGGCATAGGCGAAATCCGCGTCATGGCGTTCCTGGAACTGGCGCCAGGCCATGGGGGGGGCGATCGCTTCCATGATTTCCAGCAGCCGGTTGGGGCCCAGGATGCCGAAATCCGCCAGGTCCTCCATGTCTCCGTGCACCCGGGCGATGGGGGTTTCGAAGGAACTGCAGTGGATGTCCGAACCTTTGCGGGCCAGCAGGTCGGCGAACATGGCCTGGGCCATGGGGTGGGACCCGGGCCCGGCCTTGGCTGCCGCCAGGATGTTCGGCCGGGGCGGATCGGCCACGGCGAGCGTCCGGGGCGGATCGGGGGTGGCCGCCGTTTCCGGCCGGGCCAGGGGATCCGCCAGGATCCGGATGCCTTGGGCGCTCCGGCTGAGGGTGAGGCGGAACGACTCGGCTCCGGCGGTGTGGTCGAAGCTGGCTTCGCCCCGGCTGTTCCAGGTCTCCTCCAGGTGCCCGGGGAGCACCTCACGGGCCAGCATCTCGATCATGGTGGAGGGGATCGGGTTGGCCAGCAGCGCCTGCTCGCCGCCGTTGGCCAGCTGGAGCATGGGTTGGCGGTTGGGTTCCAGCCGCAGCGCGACGCCGCCCCGGGTCGCAATGGTGGCCAGAAGCTTGTCCAGCTGAGGCATGACCGACTCCCTGTTTAGGGGCTATTCTAGCCTCCGGGCAGATCGGTTGAGCCAAAGACTTGAATTTGGCTACACTTGTTGCTCCCTGCAGTCCCTACCCGTCCGCCAGTGAACGTTGAGGAGCCTCGATGGACATCCACGAATATCAGGCCAAGGAGCTGCTTCGCCAATACCGGGTCGCGACCCCCGAGGGCCGGGTGGCCCGGGACGCCGCGGAGGCCCGGGCCATCACCGAGGCCTTTGGCGGCCAGAGCGTCGTCAAGGCCCAGATCCATGCCGGTGGCCGGGGCAAGGGCGGCGGCGTGAAGTTCGCCAAGAGCCCGGACGACGCCGTCAAACTGTTCGACGCCATGGTCGGCATGACCCTGGTGACCAGACAGACCGGGCCCGGCGGCCGCAAGGTCAACACGGTGTTCATCGCCAAGCCGGTGGATATCGCAAGGGAGCTCTACCTGAGCCTCCTGGTGGACCGGGCCTCCGGCCGGGTGATCTTCCTGGCGTCCTCCGAGGGCGGCGTGGAGATCGAGGAGGTGGCGGCCAACACCCCCGAAAAGATCCTCAAGGTCACCGTGGATCCGGTGGTCGGGCTGGCCGGCTACCAGGTTCGGGAACTGGCCGGGGTGCTCGGGTTGCAGGGGGACAGCCTGCGCCAGGCTGGCGCCTTCCTGCGCAACCTCTACACCCTGTTCCTGGAAAAGGACTGTTCCATGATCGAGATCAATCCCCTGGTGGTCACCACCCAGGGTGAGCTGACCGCCCTGGACGCCAAGATCGCCTTCGACGACAACGCCCTGTTCCGCCACTCTGATGTCCAGGCCTTCCGGGACCGGGCCGAGGAGGCCCCGGCGGAGACCGAGGCGTCCTCGTTCGGCCTGAACTTCATCAAGCTGGACGGCAGCATCGGCTGCATGGTCAACGGCGCCGGTCTAGCCATGGCCACCATGGACATCATCCAGCTGCACGGGGCCAGCCCGGCCAACTTCCTGGACGTGGGCGGCGGCGCCAGCGAAGAGGCGGTGAAGAACGCCTTCCGGATCATCCTCCAGGACCCTGGGGTCAAGGCGGTGCTGGTGAACATCTTCGGCGGCATCATGCGCTGCGACATCGTCGCCAACGGCATCGTCAACGCCTCCCGGGACATCGGGGTCACCGTTCCGGTGGTGGTGCGGCTGGAGGGGACCAACGTCGAAGAGGGCAAGCGCATCCTGGCGGAAAGCGGCCTGAAGATCCTGGTGGCCGCCGATCTCGAGGATGCCGCCCGCAAGGTGGTCGCCTCCATCCAGCCCTGAGCGCTGAACCTTACGCCCCCGCGATCCGCCCAACCCTGCTGAAGAGGTAGCCCATGTCCATTCTGGTCGGCACCGACACCAAACTGATCGTCCAAGGCATCACCGGCCACGAGGGCCTGTACCACGCCAAGGGCTGCCGCGACTATGGCACCCAGGTGGTGGGCGGAGTCACCCCGGGCAAGGGCGGCACGACGGTCGACGGCTTTCCCGTGTTCAACAGCGTGAAAGAGGCCCGGACCCAGACCGGGGCCAATGCCTCGCTGATCTTCGTGCCGCCGGTCGCCGCCGCGGACGCCATCCTGGAGGCCATGGCCGCCGGCATCGAGCTGGTCATCTGCATCACGGAGGGGGTGCCCATCCTGGACATGGTCAAGGTCAAGCAGGCCCTGGCCGGCCACCCCGGCACCCGTCTGGTGGGGCCCAACTGCCCCGGCGTGATCTCCCCGGGCCAGGCCAAGGTGGGCATCATGCCCGGGCGGATCCATCTCCCGGGCCACGTGGGCATCATCTCCCGTTCCGGCACTCTCGCCTACGAGGCCGTAGGCCAGCTCACCGCCCTGGGCATCGGCCAGAGCAGCAGCGTGGGCATCGGCGGCGATCCCATCAACGGGACCAGCTTCATCGATGTGCTCCGGCTGTTCCAGGCCGACCCGGACACCCATGCCATCGTCATGGTGGGGGAGATCGGAGGCAATGCCGAGGAGGAGGCCGCGGCCTTCATCCAGGCCCATGTGACCAAGCCGGTGGTGGCCTTCATCGCCGGGCAGTCGGCTCCGGCCGGCCGCCGGATGGGTCATGCCGGCGCCATCATCAGCGGCGGCAAAGGCACCGCCGCCGCCAAGATGGCCACCCTGGAACAGGCCGGCATCACCGTGGTGGCGAGCCCGGCGGACATGGGCAAGGCCATGGCCGGGTTGCTGGGAGCCCAGGCATGAGGCGGCCGGCCGCTGCGCTGCTGATCGCTCTGGTGCCGATGCTGGCCATGGCTCAGGCGCCTGTCCCGGCCCCGGCGCCACCGGCCGCCGGGTCCCGGGTGGATGCCATCGGCAACCTGCCCGGGGTGCTTTGGGACGATACCCTGGCTCTGGTGGAGACGCCCGGCCAATGGGGCTCCAACGAGTGGTCGCAACTGGCCCTGGGCGCGGCCGGGGTGGTCGCGGTCGGACTGGTCCTGGACCACAAGGTGGACCAGGTGATGGTGCGCAACCAGAGGTCCGCCTGGAACCAGCCGGCCAAGGATGTGGCCCAGCTGGGCGGCACCGGCGGGCTGATCCTGATCGGCGCCGGCTATGTGGGCAGCAACCTGATGGACAACAATGAGGCCCGTGCCCTGTGGGTGGATGCCGGCATCGCCACCGTGCTGGCCCAGGTGGCCATCTATCCGGTCAAGATGGTGGTCGGCCGGGACCGGCCCGCGGACGGGCAAGGAACCCGTGACTTCAGCCCCTTCAGTGGCAACGATTCCTTCCCCTCGGGCCACGCCACCCAGGCCTTCGCCATCGCTTCGGTCATCTCGGCCCATGTGGACAGCCCCTGGGTGGGTGGCACCGCCTACGGCGTGGCCGGCCTGGTGGCCTTGTCCCGGCTCTATACCCGGGATCACTTCAGCTCGGACGTGGTGGCCGGGGCCCTGATCGGCACCACCATCGGCAAGGCGGTGGTGCAGATCGACACCGACCGGCGCAACGCTCCCGGGCCCCATGCCCAGCTCACCTTAAGCCCCGCCTGGAGTCCGGATTTCCGGGGGATCCGGATGGTGGCCAAGTTCTAGCCCGCTCGCTGGGTTCAATCCCAATCAAGAATCAATAAACCCCTTGTGGCTTTGTGCTATTTCCAAGGCGGCCTTGAAAATGTCCCAAACGACAGCGTCCGGAACCCAGGAGGCGTCTGTTTTGCTTTATTCAAGGCTTCCGCAGCCCAGGATGGGGGTACCCCAACATTCGTGCAACCAGGGATCAAAACTAAAAGCTCATAATGCCTTTGGAAGACAACAGGTCGGGGATCAAACTGGATCTCCCTCTCGATATCGGTACCCCCACGTTGCAGATAGAAACCCGATGAAGGAATCCGGCTGGGCACGGTTCACGGATTGAAGAGAGAGGGCTCGCTTGCCCCCCACTGGAGCGGAAGGGGAATTGAACTCCGGACGACCTGCTCGACCCGGATCAGCAGGGCCCTTTCGGCTCCAGCCAGGGATGCCACGAGGGGTCCATCCCAGAGCAGTTCCGCCCGCCCACTGATCTGCAGCGTGCCTTCACCGGCGAAGCCCGGCCAGAGCAGGCCCACCCGAGGATCCAGAACCAGATTGCCCAGGGATTGGAATAAGGCGTTGCCCAGGTAGTCGGGCATCAACAAGGTGCCTTCATCCAGGATACGGATGAACCCGGGCGCCCCCCCGCGGTGAGAGACATCCGCTCCTCCCTCTTTGTGGGTGCTGGCGATGAAAGCGGTATCGCTGCTCTCGATCCATCGCCGGTGGTCGGCATCCAACCGCTGGGCGACGGTCGTTCGTCCCGCACCCGCCGCCCCCGTGAACGCGACGGCCCGCGCCTGAATGTACTTGGGGCAGTTGGCGTAAACCTGCAGGGTGTGCAGGCGCAACTCTCCATCAGGAGCGGCTTGCAGAATGCCGTTCACCCGCATTCGCCGCCGGGTGGCCGGCTCGATGGCCAGGAGGCCAACCGCCCCCCCCGGCTCCAGAGCCCCGGAGAGGGGATCCCAGGGCGCCAGGGTGCCGGAAATGCGCAGCAGATCCGGTTCGGTGGGATCCAGGAATCCAGGCGGACCGCACAGGAGGGATGCCCATACGGCCCCTGAGGGAGCGGCGCCGCCCAGGAGGGCGAAGGGGAGCTGCCGGAGAAAATCCCGTGCGGCATCGGGCATCCGCTCGCTGAGCATCCCGCGGGTGCGTTCCGCCCGGGCCTGGACGCCGGCCCGGGATTGAACCTCCCGTTCGCCGGGATGGAAGGACATCGACATCGCTGCTTCCATCAGAAGAAGCCGCAGCTGGGCGCAGAACCTGAAGGGGCTTGATGATCATGCATCCCCTCCGGGCAGTAAACCTCCAGGCGGATACCATCCGGGTCCTCGAAAAAGGCCCCTCCGGACGAGGCCCCTTCGGAATGGGCCACCATCCCCTCGTAGAGCATCCTGGCGCCGCGGGACCGCGCGCGCTGCGCGTGCTCCGCCACCTCGTCCACACTTCCCACCTGGAAAGAGAGATGGTGAAGGCCAGGGCGGTCCTTGGGGAAGACCCCCGCGGATTGTTGCCACAGGGTCAGGACCAGCCGCGCGGCATCCTTGAGAAAGACGTAGCTCCGGCCGGGTTCAGCGGATTCTCCCTGGACCGCGAGACCGAAAACGTCCTGGTAGAAGGCTTTGGACCGCTGGAGATCGCTGACATTGAGACCGACGTGACCGGTCTGGAGGATTGGATTGGGGACCATGGGGTTCTCCTCTGGGCTGCGACCCGAAACGTGACTAACCTGTCACAGCATAATTTGAAGGTTAGGTTTTTCTTGTAACCTGTCAATGATATATTTGCTGGTTAGAGGCCCCTAGCCCGGCCCTGGCGGAGCATTCGATATGGCCCCCACACACTCCAAGGACGCATTCCTGTGGCGAGGTAACCATCCCCTCCTAGACTTCGTGAACACGGAACGGATGCTGGACGGTGATCGTCTCGACCTGCTGGACAGTCCACGGGCTTTGGATGAGTGGCTAGGCCACGCGGGCCTGCCTGGTTCTTGGTCCGGGGATGGCTGGGAGATCCTGGGTCAGGCCAAGGTCTTCCGAGCCGCCATGCGCCGCATGGCCCAGTCCCTCGCGGAGGGTCGGGAGGTTGCCGCCGAGGCCGCGCAGGTGATTAATCAGGTGCTGGCTGAGCAAAGGGGACACTTCCGGGTGGAGGGGGACCACCCCCCATACCACCGGCACTTCCTCGCAGACGGCAAGGGCCACCCTTTGCTTTCCCTCGCCCTCTCTGCCAGCGACTTCCTTTGCAGCCAGGACCTGAGCCTAGTTCGCCATTGCCAGAACGAGGCCTGCATCCTGTTCTTCTTGGATGTCACCAGGAACCACACCCGCCGATGGTGCAGCATGCAGTCATGCGGGAACCGCGCCAAGGTGGCCGCGCACTACCAGCGAATGAAGGCCCGATAAGGGGGGGTTGGTAGCAGAGGAACCGAAAACCGGCACAGGTAATATTCATGGTCGCAAAAGTCAGAAGATATGCGACAAACTGGGCGTTTTACGGTCGTTTTTGACTCAAATCTCCTTAGAACCCCATGCCAGTTGCTGAACCGGAGCAACTCCAGCCCCCCCCCGGCCCCAGCGCCCACCACCACGAGGCGCCCTCCTCTTTTGTCCGATCAAGAATGTTCAAGACGCCCGATTTTCCCTCCGTATGCTAGCTAAAGGAGGCAGCCTATGATTGAAATCCGCATCGATCCGTCCTGGCCCCGGGACGCCCGCCTGGGTCTGCTGGAGGCGCGCGGACTGCCGCCCCTGGCCACCCATCCTGCCCTGGAGGCGCGCCGCGCCAAGCTGGAGCAGGCACTTCGGGCAACCTACGCCGGGCACGACCGCCAAACCCTGAAGGCACTGCCAGCCATGGCCGTGTTTGCGGCCCACTTCAAACCCCACGGCCAGACCTACCACGTCCTGCGTCAGTTGGAATCCGTGGCCCTAAAGGAGCGCCCCATCCAGGCCCAGCTCTGCGCCGTCACCGCTCTGTTCATGGCCGAGCTGACCCATGGCCTGGTAGCCGCCGGCCACGATCTGGACAGGCTCGCGCCGCCCCTTTGTGTGGCTCGTTCCGAGGGGGGCGAGCGCTACCAGGGTTTCGGCGACCGGTCCATCACCCTGCCCGCTGGCGACTTGATCCTGCGCCACCAGGACGGCATCCTCTCCAGCATCCTCCAGGGTCCGGACAGCAACACCCCCATCACCCCTGGAACCCGCAACGTCCTTTACACCCATTACGCCCCCGAGGGCATCGCCGAAGCCGACCTGGCAGCTCAGCTGGATGACCTGGCCGCCCACCTGCGCAGCTACGCCCCCGAAGCCCAACTGGAAACCCGAATCATCCCTTGACCCAGACCGAGGGTTTGGGCTTACACCCAATTGCCACTACCGGAATGCCCCCGGGGTAACGCCGAAGCATTTCACGAAGTGCCGGTGCAGGTGACTCTGGTCGGCAAAGCCGGCTTCAGCAGCCGCCCAGGCCGGGCTCGAACCTTCCCGAAGCAGTCGGGCCGCGTGCTGGAGCCGCAACTGTACCAGGAAGGCGTGGGGCGGAAGCCCCAGTTCCCGGGTGAAGCACCGCACCAGCCGGAAGGGGTTGAGCCCGGACACCTCCCCCAGTTCCTCCAGCTGGATTGCCCGCGGAAAGGCTTCCCGCAGGAACTCCTGTGCCCGCCGCACCGCGCGGGATTCACGGTCCTGCCTGGGCGCCGGACGCTCACTGCCGTACCGCTCCAGGAGGATTCCCAGCACTTCGCCCAGGCCCGCCTGGCGCGCCAGAGGCTCCGATTGCGTGTCTTCGCACAATCGATGCAGCCGCAGGAGCCGAACGGCCAGTTCCGGATCATGGACCACGCCGGGTGCGAGGAAGGGCAGCCTGGCGCAGTCGGGATCGTCGATCCGGGCGGCCTCCAGCAGGAGTTCCGGGTCCAGGTAGAACATGCGGTAGCTCCAGCCTTCCGCCCCCACGGGATGGCCGGTATGGACTTCGCCGGGGAAGACGAGGTTCACCCCGCCCGCCGGGGCCAGCACATCCCGGCCGCGGTAATGGAAGGCGAGCCCGCCCGTTTCGATCACGCCGAGCCCGAAACGATCATGGGTGTGGCGGGCGAAGGTGCGGCGGCAGAAAGCGGTCCGCAGCAGCTCTGGGGTGCCGGGATCGGGAATCCGCCACCAGATGGAACGCCCCCCATCTATCCCGTCAAGAACGTTCAATCCGCCGACCTCGCTGCCCCCCCATGCTACCAACAGGCGCAGGGGCTGCGCGAAAGGATCCGCATGCTTACGCTCCATTTCTTCGTCACCGCGTTGATCATCGTGCTACTGCCGGGCACGGGCGTCATGTTCACCGTCGCCACCGGACTCCGGCATGGCCGCCGTGCCAGCCTCCTCGCCTCGCTCGGCTGTACCGCGGGAATCATCCCCCACCTTCTGGCCACCGTCCTGGGGCTGGCGGCCCTGCTGCACATGTACGCGCTGGCGTTTCACCTGGTCAAGTTCGCCGGGGCGGCCTATCTCGTCTATCTGGCCTGGGGGATGTGGCGGGACACCGGCAGCTTGGCCCTGGACACGGCCCCGGCCGCGTCCCGGCCCGGAGGCATCGTGCTCAAGGCCTTCCTGATCAACATCCTGAACCCGAAGCTGTCGATCTTCTTCCTGGCCTTTCTTCCGCAGTTCATCACACCGACTGGCATTTCGCCCCTCTTCCAGATGCTCTGGCTCGGCGGGACCTTCATGGCCATGACCCTGGTCGTGTTCATCGCCTACGGCCTCCTGGCAAATGCCTTCCGCACCTCCGTGGTCCTGTCGCCGAACTTCCAGCCCTGGATCCAGCGTAGCTGCGCGCTCACCTTGGCCGCCATCGCCTTCAATCTGGCCTACTCCGAACGCTAGTGGATGACGGACGCGGATAGCCTGCTCCGGCGCTTCACACGGCTCAATGCCCAGCACCCCGTCTACAAGGCCTTTGTGGAACTGGGCAAGGCCATCAAGACCATCTTCCTGTGCCGCTACCTTGCCTCGGAAGAGATTCGCCGGGAAGTCCACGAAGGCCTCAATGTGCCCCCCACTGACATCGCACATCAACCGCTACGGGCATTTCGACCTGGACATGGAGACCCGTTTGCCACTGGTTGCATGAACTATTAACTTTGATCCCTGGTTGCACGAATGTTGGGGTACCCCCACATGAGGAAGAGCGTGCCCCGTGACAGGCCGACCGGCCCATGACGGAGACACGCTCTTGGATCCAGTGGGACGATTCGATCAGGCGGCGATGGCCTTCACCCGGTTGAAGAGCTGGGCCAGGAGCCCCGAACCGAACTGGTTGCCGTAGCTGTAGGCGGCTTCTTCGGCGCTGACTTCACGGCCTTGTTCCAGCTTGAGGAAGTGCCAGTGGCGGGTGACCCAAAGGAACAATTCGGCCCTGGTGGCCTCAGGGAACGCGAACACCAGGCCGGCCTGGTCAATGCCCTGCATCATGGGGTGATAGACGTTCTCATACCAGGAGAACAGAGCCTGATCCATGCTGATCTCGAAGGGGATCTTTTCGTTGGTCAGGTACTTGTGGTCTTCGATGTTCTGCAGGACTTCGGCGTATTCCGCCTCGGTGGCCAGCTGGAAACCATCCTGCTTGATCTCGTGGGAGAAAGCGATCAGCTGCTCGAACCGGTCGCGGGCGGTGAGGGTGGTTGCTGCTTCCATATTAGCGTTCATTTTTACCTTTCCGGGGTCTCAAGTCCTTGCGCCCCTTGGCATTTTAATTAATGCCCAAAATCAGATTAGCCATAGCTTACCTGATCGGTCAAGTCATATATTCCGGTTCGGGTGTTTTGTTCCAGGAAATTTACATGCAGCCGGAAGGCCTGGAAGGCCAAGACCGGCACGGGGCGCGGCTGGAGCCCGGTTAGCTCCATCCGGGCACACCATCGGTCCAGCGCCAAAGCCTGAGCGGATTGTCCCGGCGCAACTCCAGGGGCAGCAGGGCATCGGGGGCGTCCTGGTAGCAGACCGGCCGAGCCCACCGGGTGATGGCCCGGGTGCCCACGGAGGTTGTATGCGGGCTGCTGGTGGCGGGCCAGGGGCCACCGTGGACCATGGCGTGGCCCACCTCCACGCCGGTGGGCACGCCGTTGAACAGCACCCGGCCGGCCCGGGCCAGGAGGATGGGCATCAGGGTGGCGGCCAGGCCGGTGTCCCCGGGGTCCATCCAGAGGGTGGCGGTGAGCTGTCCGGCCAGGCTGGCCAGGGCCGCACGGCGCTCGGCCTCGTCCGTGCAAACCACCAGCAACGTGCCCGGACCGAACACCTCTTCGGCCATGGCCGGCTGGTCCAGGAACTGCCGTCCGGACACTTCCAGCAGCATGGGCACCGCCAAGGGCGGTTCCGCCTCCCGGGGGGCGTAGGCGGCCCGGGCCCCGGCCGCCTGATTCCGGGCCAGACCTTGGCGGTAGCCGACGGCCAGCCCGGAACCCAGCATGGGCGCCAGATTGCCGCTGGCCAGGGCCGTGGCCAGGGTCTGCCGGAACGGCTCCAGGCCCGTCCCCTCCACCACCATGACCAGCCCGGGGCAGGTGCAGAACTGGCCCGCGCCATTGAGGACGGCCGCCGCGAGGGCCGCGGCGATGGCCTCGCCCCGGCCGGCCAGGGCCAGCGGCAGCACGGTCACCGGGTTGACGCTGCCCATTTCGGCGTAGACCGGGATGGGTAGCCGCCGGGCGGCCGCAAGCGCCAGCAGGGCCCCACCGCCGAGGAAGGACCCGGTAAAGCCGGCGGCGCGGATCGCGGGATGCTGGATCAGCTGGCGGGCCACCGAATGGCCGGGATCGAACAGCAGGCTGAGGGTGCCGGCCGGCAGCCCAAGCTGCGCCAGGGCCCCCTGGGCCACCTGGGCCACCCATTCGCTGGTGCCCGGGTTGAGGGGGTGGGCCTTGGCCACCACGGGACAGCCGGCGGCCAGGGCCGAAGCGGTGTCCCCGCCCAGGGCGCCGAAGGCCAGGGGGAAGTTGGAGGCGCCGAACACGGCCACCGGGCCCAGGGGCTGGAGCATGGAGCGGAGATCGGGCCGGGGCAGAGGCGCCCGGGCCGGATCGCCTGGGTCGATCCGCGCCTCCACCCAGGAACCGGCTTCGGCCACCTCCGCGAACAGCCGCAGCTGGTGGCAAGTGCGGCCCAGTTCTCCGCGCACCCTCGGTTCCGCCAGGGCGGTCTCGGCCATCACTCGCGCCACCAGGCCGGGAGCCTCCCGTTCGAGGCCCTCGGCCAGGGCCCGCAGCAGGGCCGCCCGGCCCTTGCCGCCCAGGGCCTGGAGTTCCGGAGCCGCGGCCGCGGCCAGGTCCACGGCCCGGTCCACCTCCGCCGGGGAGGCCTGGTGGAAGGGGGGCTCCAGGGTTGTGCCCGTGGCCGGGTCGATGGCCTGGAACCGGGCGCCGCCAGGCGCACCGAGGCCGGGACCGAGAAGGGAGAGACCATGGATCATGGGGCACCTGCCAGAAGGAGAAGGGTTCAGGGGAAGGCTCAGGGCCGGGAGGCCAAGGCCTGTTTCAGCGTATCCAGGGCCGCTTCCCGCTCGGCGCCGGTGAGCAAAGCCCGGGGCGCCCGCAGGCTTTCGTTGCCCCAGCCCCGTTCCTGCTGGACCAGCTTGATCAGCTGCACGAACTTGGGCACGGTATCCATGCGCAGGAGCGGAAGGAACCAGGCATAGAGGCGGAACGCCTGGTCGCTCTGGCCGGCCCGGGCCAGGTTGAACAGCTCCACGCTCTCCCCGGGAAAGGCGTTCACCAGGCCGGCGATCCAGAACGAGGCCCCCATGAGAACAGCTTCCATCAGGCAGTCGTCCACCCCCACGCCCAGGCGGAGCCGGTCGCCGAGGAGGGCGCGGATGGCGGCGATGCGGCGGGCGTCGGTGCTGCTCTCCTTCACCGCCAGAAGGTTGGTGTGCCGGGCCGCCAGTTCGGCGATGTGGTCCGGGACGAAATCCACCCGGTAGGCGACCGGATTGTTGTAGAGCAGGCAGGGCAGGGGCGTCGCGGCGATCACCGCATCCAGGTGCGCTCGCATCTCCGGCCAGTCCCCGACATAGACATAGGGCGGGAGCACCATGAGCCCCTTGGCTCCGGCGGCCTCGGCGGCCCGGGCCAGGCGCACCGCCTCGGTGGTGGCCAGGGCGGCGATGCCGGGAATCACCGGCAGGCCTTCGGCGGCCTGGACGCAGGTGCGGATCACCGCCAGCTTCTCGTCGAAGCCGAGGGTGGCCCCTTCGCCCAGGGAGCCGCAGGGCACCAGTCCGGTGCAGCCGCTGGCCAGCATCCAGCGGGCATGGCCGGCCAAGGTGGCATGGTCCACGCCGCCGTCGGGCAGAAAGGGGGTGGTAATGGCGGGAAGGACGCCGTGGAAGGGATTCATGGCTGCTCCGGGTCTAAGAGGGTGTCTGCGAAAGGGAAGGCCCCGCGACGGAGCTCAGAAGCATGCTTATCGTGCGCAAGACCCGCAGGAGGATTAGGCCAATCCTCCAAGGGACTTGCACACGAAAAGCGCGCTTCTGGGCTGCGCCCTTCGGGTGCTGGCAGCGGCCACGGCATGACCGCGTTACGCTCGTCGAACGATATCCCGCATCGCTCTCCTCGCGTGCCTTGTCCTGCCATGGCCGGTGCCAGCATCGCGGGGCCTTCCCTTTCGCAGACACCCTCTAAGGCGTCGACCAGGTCGGCGCAGGTGAGGGGAACGAGGGGTTGGCGGGGCCCGCCCGGGGTCCAGCCGAACAGGAATTCCGCCGCGGGACCGCAGGTCCGGCCCTGGCAGCGGCCCATGCCGCACCGGGCCTGCAGGCGCGCGTCCCGGCCCCGGCTGAAGCCCCTCAGGGCTGCCACGGTCACCTCCTCGCAACGGCAGAGGATCGTGTCCGGCTGGGCCAGGTCGCCCAGGGCGGGGTTCAGGGCGAAGGCGGCCTCCAGGGCCGAGCCCCAGGCCCGGGTCCGGCCGGCGGCGGGCAGGAGGCGGCGGGCCTCGGCCGGGCGGCCTGCCGCCGCCAGCCCGGCGATCCGGCCTTCGGCCAGGGCCTTGTCCACGCCGCCGATGCCGGTGGTTTCGCCGGCGGCGAACACCCCGGGGATCGAGCTCCGCTGCAGGGGATCCACCGCCACCAGGCCCGCTCGCAGTTCGCAGCCCAGCAGCTGGGCCAGATCCAGGTTGGCCACCAGGCCGAAGCCGCAGGCCAGGAGATCCGCCTCCAGCACCCGGATCCCGCATCCGGTGCGCAGGTGCACCCGCTGCAGCCGGTCCGTGCCCTCCGCCCGGGTCACCCAGGCGCCGGTGTGCAGGGGCAGGGTGATCCAGGGCAGCGCCTGGGCCAGCAGCCTGGGCCGCCGGAGCAGGCCCGGCGCCAGGCCCAGCAGCGGGCGCAGGCCGGCCTGCTCGGCCACCGCCAGCACCTCGGCGCCCTTGGCCCGGAGGAAAGCCGCCACCGCCAGCAGCAGGGGACCGCTGCCGGCCACCACCACCCGTTTGCCCCGGACCTCCAGCCCGCCCTTGACCAGGGCCTGGAGCCCGCCGGCGCCCAGAACCCCGGGCAGGGTCCATCCAGGAAAGGGCAGGAACCGCTCCCGGGCGCCGGTGGCCAGGATGAGCCGGTCGTAGGCAACGCATTCCACTCCATCGGGACCGATGAGGCCCAGCCGCCCGGAGGTGGGCGCGGTGACCACCCTCCGGCCCAGGCGCAGGTCGACGGCACTGGCCCTCAGGGCGCGGAACAGGGTGCCGGCCGGGCCCCAGGAGGCCGTCGACCAGCGGCCCCGCCAGATCTGCCCGCCAGGTTCCGGCAGGGCGTCCACCAGGGTGACGCTGGCGCCGGCGCCCGCCGCGGCGATGGCCGCGGCCAGACCGCCGGGACCCGCGCCCACTATCAGGATCCGCGCTTTTTCAGCCACGGCGCACCTCCATTCCCGCCACCGCGCGGGTGAGGCAGGCCAGGCGTTCGCACCCATCCACCAGGACCAGGCACTCGAAGCATTGCCCCATGCCGCAAAGGGGTCCCCTGGGCGAACCGGAAAGACTCAGGCCGGCCACGGGCGGGCAGCCCAGGGCCGCCGTGAGCAGGGCGCCCTCGGGCAGGTCCACCGGCGAGCCATCCACGAGAATCCTAGGCATGGTTCAACTCCGGAAATCGACCGGGCAGGTACGGGGCGGGATCCAGCGCCGGGGGCCGGCCCAGGATGGCGCTGACGATGAGTTCGGCCGTGGACGGTGCGGTGGTGATGCCCAGTCCTTCGTGGCCGCAGGCCAGAAACAGGCCGGGGCGTCCGGGCACCGGGCCGATGAGGGGGCGGTGGTCCGGCGTGGTGGGGCGGAAGCCGGTCCAGGCGCGCAGCACAGGCAGCGCGGCGAGCCCCGGCACATAGCCCAGGGCCCGCTGGATCATGCGTCTCAGCATGGCCGGGCGCAGATCCGGCTGCTCGTCCCCGAACTGGCGGCTGGAGCCCAGCAGCAGCTGGCCGTTGGGCCGGGGTTGCAGGTTGAAGGCCACACTGTCGGTTTCAGAGCCATGGGCGGACTTCAGGTAGCCCAGTTCCACCAGCTGGTGGCCGAGGAAACCCGGGTGGCGCCCGGTGATGGCGAGGTGGCCCTTGCGCCGCACCAGGGGGAGCCCCGGCAGCAGGGCCCGGGAGGCGCTGCCGGCGGCCAGGACCACCCGGCCGCCCCTCAGCCCGGTATCGTCCAGCAGCCGCACCCCGCCCGGGACCAGCGCGGCCACGGCAGTGCCGATGCGGAGGGTCGCACCGGCCCGCCGGGCCGCCTCCGCCAGCAGGCGGGCTGCGGCCGGAGGATAGATCACCGAGTCGCCGGGCACCCGCATGCCGCCGACGATGTCTGGCCCCAGGCAGGGCTCGGCCTCGTGGATGGCCCGGGCGTCCAGCAGCTGGGCCGGGATCCCGCTTGCGCGGTAGACCTCGCAGCGGGGCGCCACCAGGTCCCATTCCTCCTGGTCCGCCGCCAGCCAGAGGGTGCCGCACGGATCCAGTTCCAATCCGGGGCCGAGCTCCGGGGCCAGGGCCCGCCAGCGCTCCTGGCCCAGGCGGCAGAACGCCAGCTCGGCCGGAGATCCGTCCAGGGCCACCAGGTGCCCCATGGCCGCCGCCGTGGCGCCGCTGCCCAGGCCTTCGGCCTCCACCAGGGTCACTGAGCAGCCCGCCTCGGCCAGGGCCAGGGCGCAGGCGGCGCCCACCACCCCGCCACCGACGATGAGCACATCCGGAATCATGACGGGATCCCGAAGGCGAAGGGGTCGCCGGGGCCGAGGATCAGGGTGGATTCCGCCGTCACGTGGGCCCGGCCCTGGATGTGCGGCAACAGCATTCCCTCCTCCCGGGCCATCCAGCCGCTGAAGACCGAGCCGATCAGGCTCTCCTGGCGCCACACCTGGCCTTCGGCCAGCTTGCCCTCGTCCAGCAGACAGGCCAGTCTGGCCGAGGTTCCAGTGCCGCAGGGGCTGCGGTCCCAGGCCAGGCCAGGGCAGAGGACGAAGCCCCGGCCGTGGTTGCCGGAGTCTGCGGGCGGCCCGGTGAGATCCACATGGTCGATGAGGCTGCCGTCCTCGCCGGTGACGCCGTCCCGGGCCAGGGCTGCGCGGATGGCGCA
>Ga0302319_10008898_pt1 | contig 19436 bp, 13 predicted proteins | sample Bog_T0_2_FD_203319 | JGI IMG/M metagenome (GOLD analysis project Ga0302319, IMG submission 203319) | Peat permafrost microbial communities from Stordalen Mire near Abisko, Sweden - Bog_T0_2 | ecosystem: Environmental > Terrestrial > Soil > Wetlands > Peat | place: Sweden: Abisko, Stordalen Mire... | reverse complement strand
ACAGCACGCCGGAAAGGAGACACGGGTAACGGGGGAGACCCGTTCGGTCGGAGGTCGCGGCTTCAACGTCGCCTTGGGCGACGGATCGGGCGGGAGTCGGACAGGGGCACAGTCCTGCTGAACCCGGATAACGCCGGTTGAGGGAAGGCCCCTGACTTCTGGTATGCTTTTGACGAGGAGAGGATGGGGTGATTGGCGATGAGCCTCGAAACACCTGAAAAGATCAGGACCCTCCTCCTATGAATCACGTTGGGATTCCTCTCGTCAAGGCCCTATCCTAGCGCACATGGGGCAGAGCCCTGCAAAATCAAGACAAGCGCACCACCCTGGCGCCTATGGGGCAATGCCCCTGGTCGCCGAAGGCGTCACTTGGCTCCCCGATACTCCTCCCAACCCGCGGCGCGAAGCTGGCAGGCCGGACAGGCGGCGCAGCCATAACCCCAGGGGTGGATCAGGGTGCGGTCGCCCTGGTAGCAGCTATGGGTCTCGACGCGGATCACCTCGACCAGGGCCGGGCCGCCAAGCTGTTCGGCCAGCCGCCATGAGGCCGCCTTGGTCAGCCACATCAGCGGCGTGTCGATCACAAAACGCCGCTCCATGCCCAGGTTGAGCGCAAGCTGCATGGCCTTGAGCGTGTCGTCGCGGCAGTCGGGATAACCCGAATAGTCGGTTTCGCACATGCCGCCCACCAGCCGGCGCAGGCCGCGCCGATAAGCGACGATGGCGGCGAAGGTGAGGAACGCCAGATTGCGGCCGGGGACGAAGGTGGTGGGCAGGCCGTGGTCGGGGACGCTGATCTCGGTGTCGCGGGTCAGCGCCGAGTCTGCGAGGGTGGCGAGAACGCCCAGGTCCACGGGGTGGTCGCAGCCTAACCGCTGGTGCCAGGCCGGTCGCAACCCGGCGATAGCCTCTCGCACCCGGCTCCGGCAAGCCATTTCCACCACATGCCGCTGTCCGTAATCGAAGCCGACCGTTTCCACCCGGCTGAACCGGTCAAGCGCCCAGGCGAGGCAGGTTGCCGAATCCTGACCCCCGGAAAACAACACCAGTGCACCCTGGCCTTCAACGGTCATGACCACGCTCCTTCTCTCAAGACCACCTCGAACCGGCACGGCCGGCGACGCCGGCGACGGGACAACGGTAGGCGGCCGGGAGGCCAACATCAACATGGGGTTGGAAATAAGGGGTCGGAAACTGCGGCCGGGTGTCACCTTTTTTGCCAAGGGGTTTGACTTCCGCCCGGCTGATTGGAATCATAGTGAAATTCAGGTGCGGCGTGGCGACCCTCCGACCAGCGGTCGGGACCACCCGGCACGAGCGAGGATGGTGCGGAGCAAGGTGATGCGGAAACTCTTCTTTGCCGCCCTGGTGGCGGTCCTGCCGTTGACCGGGTTTGCGCAACCCAATCAGCCGGTTTCTCCGGCGCATGAGGCGTTGGCACAGTTCGGACTGTCCCCTGATCAGTTCCTGATCATTGGTGCAGGCGTGGTCGGCGGGGCAATCGGGGTTTACGCCTTGCTGGGGGGCGGGGTCTGGACTGTGGCCGGGGGAGTTGCCGGAGCCCTGATGGGCGACTGGTGGTTCGTCCAACGGGCGGACCAGGCTGGCCCGCGCAAGCTGTCCACGGCATCTCTGGTGGTCCGGCCGTAAGGTGGTGCCAATCGCATCAAGCAAGTCGGGAAAGGCGTGTCCGGCTGTTGATTGCGAGAAGTTCCCTGACTTATTTTCCGTCATCGGATACAGGCGGGTGTGGGGGAATTTTTTTTGCGGCTCGCACTGCGTTCCAGGATGGTGATGTTTTTAAGAAAAACAAGGGGCTGGTCATAGAGTCGGGGATCATCGGCGCCGCCGGATTCACCACCAAGGTCACGAAGAACACGAAGCAGGTCACCAAGAGAAGGAGAGAGACGTCTTTCGTGACTGCTTTCGTGCCCTTGGTGTCCTTCGTGGTGAAAGCGGCCTCGCGGCGCTCGGATGCCCCTCAAGGTTGAAGGCGCCAACGTGCTGAAAGCAAACCAATTCCCGGCACCCTGGAATCCCGGAAGAGCCAAATAAGAGAGGCGGTACAATTGGGGCGATGGCCCGCCGATTCTGAGCTTGCTCTTCGGCAATTCCCCGGAATGCGCGCCTCCTATGATCCGAGGCGGCGGCGGAGGGCCTCGGCGATGGCATCAGAGGTCGCGCCGGGACCGAAGGCGGTGAGAAACCGCCCGTCGGGACCGATCAGGTAGGTCAGACCCGAGTGGTCCATCGAATAGCCACCATCGGCGGTGGCGACCCGCCGGTAGAACACCCGATAGGCCCGCGCCGTCGCCGCGATCTGTCCGGGGGTGCCGGTCAGCCCCACCAACCGCGGCGGGAACAGGGCGACATAGTCATGAAGGTGACCGACGGTATCGCGTTCGGGATCCACGGTGATGAACAGGGGTTGCACCCGCTCACCGGCCGGTCCCAGGCGCTGGAGTGCGCCGGCCATGGTTTGGAGTGCGGTCGGGCAGACATCCGGGCAATAGGTATAGCCGAAGAAGATCAACAGGAAGCGACCGCGGAAGTCGGTATCGGAGACGGGATGGCCCGAATCGTCCACCAGCGAAAAGGGACCGCCGATCGTCGAGCCTCGATTGCCGGTCACCCAGGCCAGCACGGCAAACGCCAGGACGACCGCAACCACCACCGCGGCCAGGGGGATGACTCGCCGGTCCATGGTAACCTTCCTCCGCTTCCGATCGGGCCGCCGGGAGGTTCCGACGGGCTCGAGAGTGGGTCTGCTGACGACTCTAACAGGGCGATTGGCGGGATGGCCACTTGTGCGCCGTGCATCGCTGCCGGGAATGGGGTAGACCTTCGGTGACCAGGGGCGTTGCTCCCGGACCAGACCGGTGCCGATGGCCCCGAACCCCGGTTGTTGATCTCTGGGCTCGGCGGCTTGATTATGACTGATGGACACACGGGTTCTGCAACGACGGCAAGGCCGGGTGCGGGGGTGGTTGAGCGGCTGGGGTGGGCGCTGGGGCATCACCGGGCGGGGCGGCTGACCACCGCCGGGACGCTCTATCGGGGCATTCTGGCCGACCAGCCCGACCATGGCGACGCGCTGCACTTTCTGGGCGTGTTGTGCCAGCAACTCGGCAATTTTGACGAGGCGGTGACGCTGCTGACCCGTGCGGTGGCGGTCCGACCGGACTGGGCCGAGGCGGAACTGAGTCTCGGCAACGCGCTGCTGGCCCTGGGCCGGGGCGAAGACGCCGTGGCGGCCTACCGGCGGGCGTTGGTGCTGGCGCCCGATCACCTCGGCGCGCGCAAGAATCTCGGGGTGTCCCTGCTCGGGCAGGGTGCGGCGGCCGAGGCCGAGGCCGAATTCCGGCAGGTGCTGGCCCGGGACCCGAGGCGGGCCGAGGCCCATGGCGATCTCGGCGCCGCGCTGTTCCACCAAGGGCGGCTGACCGCTGCCGAAGCCTGCTACCGGCAATCGCTGGCCCTGGAGCCCGGCGATGTCCGGGTCCGTAACAATCTCGGCAACGCCCTGCTGGATCAGGGCCGGCCGGCCGAGGCCGAGGCCGAGTTCCGGCAGGTCCGGCAGCTCTGCCCCGATTACCTCGAGGCGCTGAGCAATCTTGGGGTCGCGCTGTTCGCCCAGGGCCAGGTGGCGGAGGCCATCGAGTGCCACCGGCAGGTGCTGGCGGCGCGGCCGGACCACGGTGCCGCCCTGGAGAATCTTGGGGTCGCGTTACTGGCGCAGGGCGCGTTGGCCGAGGCCGAGGTCTGTTGCCGGCAGGTTGTGGCGCTCCGGCCCGACCACGCCGAGGCGCACTATGGTTTGGGCAATGTCCTGGTCGAACAGGGGCGGCTGGCCGAAGCCGAAGGCTGTTTCCGGCAGGCGCTGACGCTTCGCCCCGATCACCGGGGCGCCCACGGCAATCTGGTCTATCTCCAGATGTTCCTGCCTGGAGTTGGGCCGGCCGGGATTCTGGCGGCCCACCGGCACTGGAACCAGGTTCATGCCGTGGGTTTTCGCAGCCACGGACGGCGTTCCGGTGGGCCCCGGCGGTCCGGGCAACCCCGGCTCGGCTTCGTGTCGCCGGACTTTCGCAGCCACCCGGTGGGGTTCTTCACGATTCGGGTGCTTGAGGGTCTGCGTCGGGCCGGACATGAGGTGGTGTGCTACGCCAATCAGCCGGAAGGGCCGTCGGGGGGATTGCCCGCCGGACCCGAGGACCCGCTGACCGCCCGCTTCCGGGCGGCGGCCAGCCTCTGGCGTCCGGTGCTGGGCTGGTCCGACGACGAACTGGCGGCAAGGATCATCGCCGACGGGATCGGCATCCTGTTCGACCTGACCGGTCATATGGAGGGCAACCGGTTGCTGGTCTTTGCCCGGCGACCGGCGCCGGTTCAGGTCAGTTGGGCCGGTTATATGGCCACCACCGGGCTGGAGGCCATGGATTACCTGCTCGCCGACCGCCATCAGGTCCCCGATGGCTGCGAGGCCGATTATTGCGAACGGATCGTCCGGTTGCCCGACAGCTTCATCTGTTACGAGCCGCCCGCCGGGGCGCCCCCGGTCACGCCGCTGCCGGCGCTGAGTCGTGGCCATGTCACCTTCGGCTCGTTCAATATCCTGGCCAAGATCAATCCCGGGGTGATTGGGGTATGGAGCCGGATTCTGCTTCGGTTGCCCGAAGCCCGGCTGCTGTTGAAGGCCCGGGGCCTCGACAGCGCCGAGTGCCGGCGCCGGCTCGAAGCGGCGTTCCAGGCGCACGGCGTCCTGCCGGATCGGCTAAGCTTCCTCGGGCGAACGTCCCAGGCCGACCACCTGGCGGCGATTCGCGAGGTCGATATTGCTCTTGATCCGTTCCCGTTTTCCGGCAGTACCACCACCCTCGAATGCCTGTTGATGGGTGTGCCGGTGGTGACCTGTCCGGGCAACACCTTTGCCAGCCGGCACTCGCTCGGCGTGCTGACCACCTTAGGTCTTACCGAAACCGTGGCCGGTGATTTCGATCAGTATGTCGAACGGGCGGCGGCGTTGGCGGCCGACCGGCCGCGGCTGGCGGATTGGCGCGCGGGCTTTCGCCGGCGGTTGCTGTCTTCGCCGCTCTGCGACGCCGATCGCTTCGTCAGGCACTTCGAGGCGGTGTGCGCGGCCCTGTGGGCGGCGCCACCTGCCGAAGACTCCGGCCGATGACACCAGGGACCGATCGCCGCTCTTTCTCGTCAATCCGGCTGTGCTATATGGTGGTCGGCGGACCAACGCAGCGACCACGGGACCAGAGCGCGCAGCATGACGTACATTCAAGGGGAAACCGGCGACTGGGAGATGGTGATCGGACTTGAGGTCCATGCCCAGGTGAGTTCGAAGGCCAAGCTGTTCAGCGGCGCCGCCACCGCGTTCGGGGCGGAACCGAACAGCCAGGTGAGCTTCGTCGATGCCGCCTTTCCGGGCATGCTGCCGGTGATCAACGGCGTCTGCGTCGAGCTGGCGGTGCGTACCGGCCTGGGACTGAAGGCCGTCATCAACCCGGTCTCGGTGTTCGACCGCAAGAATTACTTCTATGCGGACCTGCCGGCTGGCTACCAGATCAGCCAGTATACGCAGCCGATCGTCGGCAAGGGCGAGATCGTCCTGGATCTGCCCGATGGCAGTTCGCGGCTGGTCGGGATTACCCGCCTGCACCTGGAAATGGACGCGGGCAAGAGCCTGCACGATCAGCACCCGGCCAAGACCTATGTCGACCTCAACCGCTCCGGGGTGGCGCTGATGGAGATCGTCTCGGAGCCGGACATGCGGACGGCCGAGGAGGCCGGCGCCTATCTGCGCAAGTTGCGCACCATCCTGCGCTATCTGGGCACCTGCGACGGCAACATGGAGGAAGGCTCCATGCGCGCCGATTGCAACGTCTCGGTCCGCCGGCCCGGCGAGGCGCTGGGAACCCGCTGCGAGATCAAGAACGTCAACTCCATCCGGTTCGTCCAGCAGGCCATCGAATACGAAGCCCGCCGTCAGATCGAGGTGATCGAAGAGGGCGGGGTCATCGTCCAGGAAACCCGGCTGTGGGACACTTCCAGAGGCATCACCCGGTCGATGCGGTCCAAGGAAGAGGCCCACGACTACCGCTACTTCCCCGACCCCGACCTGCTGCCGCTGGTACTGGAACCGGCCTGGATCGAGGCGATCCGCATCACCCTGCCGGAGCTGCCCGACGACAAAAAGCAGCGGTTCATTCGCGACTACAGGCTTTCACCCTACGATGCCGGCGTACTGGTGGCCGAGCAGGCGCGGGCCGACTTCTTCGAGGCGGTGGCGCGCGGTCGCGACCCCAAGCTTGCCGCCAACTGGGTGACGGGGGACTTCTTCGGGGCGCTCAACAAGGCGGGCAAGGACATTCAGGACAGTCCTGTCGATGCCGGGGCCCTGGGGGGGCTGATCGACCTGATCTCCGACAACACCATTTCGGGCCGGATCGCCAAGGAGGTGTTCGAGGAGATGTTCGCGACCGGTCGTCCGGCGGCGGAGATCGTCGAGGCCAAGGGTCTGCGCCAGGTGACCGACACCGGCGCCATTGACGCCGCCATTGCCGCAGTGATGGCCAAGAACGCCGACAAGGTCGCCGAATACCGCTCGGGCAAGGACAAGCTGTTCGGTTTCTTCGTGGGGCAGGTGATGAAGCAGACCGGCGGCAAGGCCAACCCGGCACTGGTCAACGAGATTCTGCGTGCCAGGCTGGCCTGAAACCGGAATTGGGTCCCGGGCCGGCGCCGCTCATACGGCATGGCCGCTCATACGGCATGAGCAGGCGGCCGGGATCACACGGTAAAATCGGGACTGTCGACCACCTGCATGCCGCGCGCGGCCAGATCGCGCACGAACTGGGCGCCGATGGCCGGGAAGTCGGGGCCGCCGGGGAAGGCCGGGACCGGGCTGGAGCAGTCGTCGAGGAAGACCAGTTTGCGGAGGAGCCCGGGTGCAAGCGCGTCGGCGAGATCGGTGACGGTGGCGCGGACGCAGTGGGACTTGGCCTCTCCGGCAATGGCCACCAGATCGGCCTCTTCAATAAAACGCAGCATCGCCGGGTTGGGGCCGGTCGCCGGGTCGCCGGGGTCTTCGACCTCGGCGCGGAATGCGCTGTAGTGCTCGGTACCGGGGTTGCCGCCCTTGGTGATGAATGACAGCGGGGAGGCGGTACGCCCGGCCCAGCCCAGCAGCGCCGCCATCAGTTCGGGATGAACCGCGTGGCCTGGGGTGCCGATCAGGCAATGGGGCGGCCAGACGGTCAGCGGGTAATTGCCTTTGCGTGCCAGTTCACGCACATAGAACAGGGCATGGCCCTGGCTTTCGGGATTGCGGGCACGCCACTGCCCGGCTTCGACCCCGGCCGCCGAAATCACCGTGAACGGCGGCGGCGGGTTGCCGTCGGCATCGATCCACCACACCGGATTCGCCACATGATACAGTTGGTGGCTGTCCAGTGTGATCTGGATGCGGTCGATGTCCGGGGCCAGGCGGTTCACCAGCGCCGCCAGTCGCACCATGTCGGCATGGGCGCCGGGGACCGCCAGGCTGCCGGCGCACGGGCCGTCGCAGAAGTCCCGCTGGGGATCGATGACGAGCAGGCGGAATTTCATCGGTGGCTCCTTGACTGCCGAGGGATACCGCATCGCCGGTGGTTGCCAACACCCCCAGCCCGCAGGTAGCGTAGAGGACGGAAGTGCCCGGCACCAGAACCGATTTTTCCGGGCTGCCATTGGGGGATGCCTTTGCGATGAAGATGACTCCCGCTCTTTCGGGCTGGCGCCTGCCGGCGGAATGGGAACGCCACAGCCGCTGCTGGATGGCGTGGCCGTGCCGCGCCGGGACCTGGAACGGCGGAATCGAGGCGGCGCGCGTGGCCACCGCCGAGGTGGCGCGTGCCATCGCCGACAGCGAACCGGTGACGATGGTTTGCAATCCCGAGGACGCGGTGGATACCTCGCTGGCCTGCGGCGCCGGCATCCAGGTGCTGCCGCTGGAAATCAGCGACAGTTGGCTGCGCGATACCGGGCCGGCCTTCCTGATCAACGACTACGGCGCGGTTGCCGGCGTTCAGTGGCGGTTCAACGCCTGGGGCGGCCTTTATCCCGACTGCCAGGCCGACTCCACCGTCGCCCGGCGGATTCTCTCTCACCTGGCTCTGCCCTGCTTTGAGGCGCCCCTGGTGCTGGAGGGCGGTTCGATTGCGGTGGATGGGGCCGGCACCCTGCTGGCGACCGAGCAGTGCCTGCTCCATCCCAACCGCAACCCCGGGCTCAGTCGTCGCGAGATCGAAGACCTGCTCAAAGCTTATACCGGGGCCAGCACCGTGATCTGGCTCGGCCAGGGCTATCAGGATGACCACACCGATGGTCATGTGGACGAGGTGGCGTGCTTCGTCCGGCCGGGCGTGGTGATGGCGCTTGGCACCACCGACCACCGCGACGGTAATTTTGTTGCGTTGCAGGACAATCTCGACCGCCTGAAAAAGGCGCGGGACGCCGCCGGGCGGAGCCTGGAGGTGATACCGATTCGCCAGCCCGCCCGCCGTGACCGAAACGGCGCACGTCTGACCCTGTCTTATACCAATTTGTATATCGGCAATGGCCGGGTGGTAATGCCTGGCTTTGAGGACCCGGCCGATCAGGAAGCCTATCGGACGGTCCGACGGCTGTTTCCCGACCGGGAGGTGGTCCAGATTCCTGCCCTCGATATCGTCGCGGGCGGCGGCGGCATCCATTGCATCACCCAGCAACAGCCGGCCCCGGCCCCGGTTCCCTACGATCCGGTGATCTGAGCGACTCCGATCTGCTGACCCGACCGGCGATTCTCATTGGCCCCAATTGCGCTCGGAAAATTCCTGCTGTTCGGTGGCTTTGCCGTGGCAGGTAGCTCCCGGTTCTTCCTTGCGACCCGGCAAGGACATGGCCTGCTGCGGCCAAGAGAACGAACTGCCGCCACCGATGACACCAGGAGTAGAAAGCCGGCACGCCGCGATCACGCAACTCTATCAATAATATCTATCGACTTGCTGCTTGGCGCCCAAATTGCCGGCGGCAGCAAATTAAGACTGTGGTTGACCAGATGAAGCAATAGATCGGCCTTGTAGGCTAACTCCGGTAGATATCCGCACAAAAGCAGTGAAATTAGCTTCGAATGACTATGGTCCGAAATTGTTAATTTTCGGCCATCAAGGTCAATTCCGCCGGTTACGATTTTATCAAGCGTCCGTATCTCATATTTCAGGAGCAGCGCCAGACGCTCATCGTAAGCCGTAACACCGTGCTGAGCCAAAAGGCCATAACTTGGGCCACCAATCGGGCGCGTGTGTCTGATGATGACGTTATCAATAATCGCAATTTTCGTGATATCAGAGACCCAGGTTGGCCACAAATAGTCAAGCCCATGGCCGCTAAAGGTTTCAGAAAAACTCGAGTGGCAGCGGTTTAGGAAGGAAGAACTGAAGCAAGGTGCCATTATCTCGACGAAATTTGTGTAACGAAGTATAAATGAACGATTACGCAAAGTTATAAGATGCGTCGCATAGCTATTGATCGAAAGGGACGGCTGTGCAAGTTCCAAATCATACTTGTGACAAAGCACAAATAATCTATTGATTCCAGCCTTGTCACAGGCCAGATCATCATCAGGTAGCCAGATGTATTCATAATTAATTAAATCATCGGCGCGATCCCGTATTAAATCGTAGAGAGCAGGCCATTTAAGGCCCTTTGCGTCGATCCTCAGAACATCTTCTTTCCTGAATAGATGAGGATCGTCTCCATAGTAACTGACCAGCAGGTCCCAGTTTCTTTCCTCCGGCCCTTCCAACCAGCTCGGATGGAGAGATTGATCACCGGCCCTCACTATTACAAGATTTTTGCGCATCTTGGGTCACCTTAGCGTTTATAATAGTCGCTAATATCGACGCTTCTCCGTTCTGGCCACATCGAGGCATATTCTTGGTAAAACTGGCCAGTGTTGTAGGTCATTGCGTCGTCAGCGGGAGCCGGATCGTAGTTAAATAGCTTAAAGTCCCGGGCGTAGAGGAAGGTCAGGCGAGCCTTTAGTCGGTCGGATAGATCAACCGTTGGACAATTGATACGAACATTTTCATATTCCAATTTCGTAGATAGCCTATATACCTCACAAACCTCATTCCAGGATGACGATATAGATTCAACTTTCCATATATTGGAAACGGCCTGTGTGTTGTTTATGAAAAACATCCGATATTGTGGAATAAAATGAATAAATTTCCAGTCATAGCGGATACGCTCCTCATCGAGTATATCGAACGCAAGTTCCTCCATCGACATCGAGTCCAACGACGTATTATGAACCTTGAGATGCCAGTATGCCGAAACAAATCTATTAAATGGATTGCGCACAAATCCAAAACTACTGCAACGCGATGTTATCCCAGTTATTTGATGCGCTTCCTGAATCGTGAGATGGGTAAGGTCAATAATTCTATCAAGGTCGCTGGAATAAAAGCGGCCCCAATATTTCTTGGCGTTTGGGTACGATAGCAGGACCGCATTGTGGACGGCAGTTCCCGCGCATTTAGGATTATGTATAAATAATATCTGATCTTTTTTCATCCACAACATTCTATTGCACCAAACCACCATCTACGCTTCATCAATGTGCCACCCTAGCAGGGCGCCATTTCGGGATTGTGGCTTATTTGCGGTTTTTTATGTCACAGATAACGATATTTGTAACAGTCCTTATCACGGGCGACCGGGCGCCGCTCCTTGTGATGTCCGCCGCTTTAGCGGGTCTGCTTTCGAAGCCGGGCGGTGCTGATCGTCCGTCGACAGCCGTTACGACATGGCAACCGCCACGAACTTGTTGTGGTCAGGAGGGATGTCTATCATGACGGGCGGGCATCACGGGCTGGTGACCAGGGGCGCAACCCGTCGCCATGCCCGCGGTTCAACCGGTGACAGGAGCCATGCGGACAGCGACCCCCCATCCATCCGGCCATTCCGGTGCCTCTCACGCCGTCCAGGCCAGCCAGCCGGCGCCGGGCATAATGCTCGGGCGCTCGTTGATCCTCGAGCCGGCGCCGCCGGTCGAGGATGTGCTGGGCGAACCGCTGAGGCTGGCGCGGATGCCGGGCTATGTCCTGCCCAAGGAAACCGTCGGCTCCCGGGTGACCATGCTGCTGGGTCAACTCGGCTGGACCCGGCCGGCCGAGGCGTTACGTCGTCTACGGCGGCTCCAGACCACCGTCGCGACCATTCTGGCCTCGGTGTCTCCACCCTTCGCCAGCGAACTGGCGGCCAACGGCTGGCTGACCCGCCACCGCGATCTGGGGCGTTTCCGGGTCACGGAGGTTACACACCCCTATGACCTGATGGACGCCTTCCGGCTGCTGCTGCATTTGCCCGACGCCATGCCGCTCGACGCGATGAAGGAACGGCGATTCCTGGAGGTGGTGCTGGCGCTGGTGCTGCGGCAGTACCGGACCGACATGATTCGCACCAGCCATCCCCATTTCAGCTTCGATGCCGAGGCCCGCGAATTCCTGATTCGGGGCGTCCGTCTCGAACACGACGCAAAGATGGTTACGGACCCGAACGAGCGTCTCAACATGCTTCAGATTTTGCACGACAGTTGCTATCATGGCAGGAATTACTATCTATTTTCCTTGCTGTCACGGGAGAGGACAGTCAATGACGGCCGAATGTTCCTAATGTATTGTCAGGTTGTCAGAACGTTGGCGCGACTTGAATGGGATGGCACCATGCATGAGATGCCTGTTCTTCGTCGATTACCGCCTCGGCACGAGGTCTTGTACCTTTTCCGACGCGACCGGAGTCTCAAACGGCGTTATCTCGAGGATGCCGAGTATATGGCCCGCGTCAAGGCGTTGTTAGCGACGTTCCAGGATCGGCCTGTCGTCTGAAGGGCAGGCGGTGGCAGTGGCGGCCGGAACCGGTCTGAGGTGTCGGGAGAATGGAACCGGATGGCGGGGAGAGCGGACAAAAGTACGTTCGCGCCTCGGGATTGATTTGACGGCGACCGCTGGGAACTCCCATATTTAAACTGTATTCGCCGAAGGGTGGACCGATTTCCGGCCCGTCCGCGGCGGCGCGTTCTGAAACGTTCAGAGCTCGCGCTCGGCAACGGGTCGCCCTGGTCATGCGGATAGAGGAGCCACGAGTCCTGTCGAAAGGACCGAACCAGCTACGTGTCGTCGGCATCGGCACCATTGACGAAGCGGTTCTTTGCGAAGCGCCGGGGGATTACGATGGGTCGGGCAGCCGGGCGGTGATTGCCCAGGTGTTGCGGCCTCATCTTGAGCCCCAGTGCCTGACCGCGAGTGAAATTCTTTACGGCAGCCGGCAGTTGCGGCAGATTATGGATCAGCCTCCGGTCGTTGAGGCGGCGCTGGCGCGCATTGCGATGCTTCAGGGGCGGCTGCTGGGGCAGGATGCGTGGTTACGGCGCACGGCGCTCCAGGCGGCGGTGGATGCCGTGGTCAAGCGGTCGCGCGGCGCCGAAGCGGTGCTTGCCCGGGCGCCCAAACATCTGACCGCGGTGGCGGCTTGTCTCGGCGGTGCCATCGAGGGCGCGGCGGTCGGGCCGGCGTTGCTGCGGGCTGCGCTCGCGCGTGATCTGGCCGGGTTGGCCGGCTGGATGGCCAAGCTGGATCACCTGCTCGGGTTGCTCCGGCAGCAGACCGATCAGACGCTGCATGCCGCCGTTGACGAGGTGGTCGGCGACCTGCTGGCTGCGGCGGCCGCCGAACGGGAATTGATCGGGCCACGGGCGACCCTGGGCGCGACCCTGTGTCGACTGCTCGATATGATTCTCGGGCGCATTCCCACCGATGCCACCCACGCTGACCGCTTGGCGACTCTCAGCCAGTTGTTCCGGCAGGACCGGTTACCCGAGGCCCGGGTGGCGGTGATCAGGCGGATGTGGCGCCAGTTGAAGGGACGGGAGGCGTTGCAGCCGGGCCAGCCCGACCGGGAAAATGATGTGTTGCGGACGCTGATTGCCGGCCTGATCGCTCCCGAGGGGGTGATTGGTGATCAGGCGATGGCCGAGGTCCTGACCACCCGTTATGCCCGGCGGTTCGATCAGGGCGGCAGCCACGGGCTGCGCCGGGCCGTCACCGCCATCAGCGAGGGGCTGGGCGACCTGCTGGCCCGGGTGCATTACCTCGCCGCGGTGGTGAATTCGGAGCAGGCGCCGGCGGTGTGCGCAGAGGTGACCAGCAGCCTTGACGCCTGCCTCGGCAATGAGTCGCTGTTGGAAGCGGTGGTGCTCCGCTCGGTGGACCTGGTGGCGACGCGGGCGGCCTTGGGGCGGGCGGCGGAGGCGGTGGCGGCGGGCGCCTTGCCTGCGGAAACCCGCAACCGGCTGGTCCGGCGGATCGATCGGGTGGCAGAGGATTACCTGATGTCCGGCTCACTGTTGCCGCGGTTGGGGGTGGTCCTGCCGACCATGGCGCGTCAGGCGCTGCGGCTGGCCGAACTGGTCTCGTCGGGCATGATCGCCGATCCGCGTGCGCTGGTGATGGTGCGTCAGCGCCTGTTCGAGCTGGTGCGTCAACCGGGGCTTGAGACCGAGTTGCTGGCGGTCAAGGAAGGAATCGGGGGCCGGAGCAACGAGTTGCAACGGTTTTACGGGGTGATCGATCAATTGCGGCAACTGCCGGACGACTCCGGCGCCCTGACCGTCGATGCCTCCGTTGGTGCGAGGCAGATGGCGGGAGAGTTGACCCTGACGGTGGCGCGACCGGCACCGGTGGCGACGCATGGCTTTGGGGCGACGGCCGACGAACCGACCAGGACCGCGATCGGGATACCGGTGCCGACCGTGGAGGTGACGCGGACGGCAATGCCGGCGGCACGGGGCCACGATGCCGCCGGTTTCCCGTCGTCGTCGACCGCCGCGACCCTGATGACCGAGATCGACCGGACCCGTGCCGCGGAGCCGCCGACCCTTCGTCGCGCCGCGGTTCCGCCGCCGTCCGCTGCGTCACCGGCCGGTGAAAGCCGCTGCATCAACTGCTACGCCGTCAGGACCGGCGCCGGTGGTTGCCCGGAATGCGGCTATCAGGAAGGTGTCACCGCCCGGTCACCGCTGCATCTGGCGCCCGGAACCTGGCTGGTCGACCGCTATCGTACCGGTAAGCTGCTGGGGCAGGGCGGTTTTGGGGCAACCTATCTCGGCTGGGACGACCGGCTTCAGGTCCGGGTGGCGGTGAAGGAATACTTTCCGGTGAGTCTGGTCGCGCGGGTGCCCAACGGCAATGCGATGCAACTCTACACCGCGGAACGCTCCGAGGCTTTCGCCGAAGGCATCCACAAGTTTCTGGATGAGGCACGGACGCTGGCGCGGCTGCGCGAGGTCAAGGAAATCGTCGGGGTTCAGGACTATTTCGAGGACAACGGCACCGCTTATCTGGTCATGGAACTGCTCCAGGGCCATACCATGAAGAAGTACATTGCCGATCAGAATGGCCGGATCGACTATCGCCGGGCGCTGTCGATCCTGATGCCGATCATGAAGGCCCTGCACAGCGTTCATGACCTGGGGTTGGTACATCGGGATATCAGCCCCGATAACATTTTCATGGTCAACAGCGGTGGCGCCAAATTGCTGGATTTCGGCGCCGCGCGCGAATCGGCGGGCGACGCCGGCGCCGGCCTGACCGTTATCCTCAAGCCCGGCTATGCCCCGCCCGAACAGTATTTCTCGGACAGCCGGCAAGGTCCCTGGACCGATGTCTACGCCTTGTCCGCGACCTTTTATTGTGCGATTACCGGTCGGCCCCCCTTGGATTCGACCAAGCGCGTCGAACAGGACACTTTGGCGCCGCCTTCGGCGTTGGGCGTCACGCTGCCCGCCGAGTTGGAAAAGGTGTTGATGACCGGTCTCGCGCTCAGTCGCCGCGACCGTTACCAGTCGATGAAGGCGATGCTGACCGCCATCAGCAAGGTGATATAAGCGTGCCCCGCCGGGCACGCCCGACTCACTCGGTACGGGCCAGCGTCACCACCATCTCGTTAAAGGTGACCGCCAGCGCCCCGTCGCTCAGCCGGTAGGGCAGTGTCACCGGCTTGATCGCGGCGGCACACTGGTTTCCGCCGGCGGACGCCTCGCTGTTGCCGCCGTCAAGGATGCGGATGGTGTCGGCGGTGATCGCGGCCCGGGTGGCGAAGCTGCCGCTGACGATGCTGCCGTCCAGGAAACGGCAGTCATAGGTGAAGGTGACGGCGTCGGGTCTGACCTCCAGGGTCAGGTACATCTGGCGCAATCCGTCGTCGCGGATCGCCTGGGTCGAGCGCCACAGACCGAAGACCGTCCGCGGTCGTGCGGTGTCCGAGGCCGGCGGTTCGGGGGGCAGCCGTGCCACCGCCGCCGCCGCGTCCCGGTCGCCCTCGGCGGCGGCGCGGCGCAGCAGCCGCTCCCCTTCGGCCCGGTCGCGGGGTACGCCCCGGCCGTCGAGGGTGAGCAGGCCGAGATTGCCCAGGGCATCGCGCTGGCCCTGGTCGGCTGCCAGCCGGTACCAGTGGGCGGCCTCGGCATAATCCTGGGGGACGCCGCGACCGGTCTGATAGGCCCAGCCCAAATTGTTTTGGGCCTTGGCATTGCCCTGGGTTGCCGCCAGCCGGTACCAACGTGCCGCTTCGGCATAGTCCCGAGTGACGCCCTGGCCTTCCTGATAGAGCAAGGCCAGGCTGTACTCGCCGGCGGGACTGCCCTGGTGTGCCGCCAGGGAGAACCAGTGCAGCGCGGTGTTGTAATCCCGGGCGACACCCCGGCCGGTGCGATAGAGCCAGCCCAGTCGGGTTTCGGCGGCGACGTCGCCAGCCTCTGCGGCTTCTGCATACCAGCGGGCGGCGGCGGCGAAGTCGTTTCGCGCCCAGGCATCATCACCCTGGATGCCGGCCTGGGTTTCCTCGGCAAGAGCGGTTGCATAGTCTCCTGAAAGAAGAAGAACTGCGGGAATGATCGCGTTCCTGATCATGGGCACCGTCCTTACCGGATTGCCGGGTGGGTGCTGAGGATGAACCCGCCATTGGGCTCGCAATCGCCGACGCCGGCCACCCTCGACTTCGCCCGGTCATCCGGGCTGCTTTTTTGCCGCGGCAATGGACGCCAAGGTGGTAAGGTGCCACTCGAAAACGAGTGTGCCAGTCGTGGAAACGGCATTCCTTCGCCCGCCGGCCGGACGTCACTTTCCATCGATTGACATATTCCTGCGCGTCGCCAAATGGCCACGCGAACACCATTGTCATAATGCCATAGAGGCAGCGCGTGAGGAAGCGGTCTTGGGCAGGACCGTGGAAGAGTCGCGGTGCGCCGCGTCGCATCGCCGTCAGAGTCTTCCCGTTTGCGACAACAACAGGGATGGCAGCCATGGATGGGACAGATGGGTGCTTCGGGCTTCCCGGCTCGGTGCCGATGATGGGGGGGCAGGGTCGGCCTGGCCGGTGGGGCCGTGCCGTTATTGCGGTGGTGGCGGTGGCTGTGCTCTGGGGTGGCGGCTCCGCCGGCGCCCAGGGGGTGCAGGGGCTGCGCATCCAGACACAGACCGTCACTGGCGCCATCGGCCGCCAGATTCAGCAGGCGATGCGGCCGCACTTGCAGATTCGCAACGGTGCCGGCCCGATCTCGGGACTGGGTGTGGCCGCGGATGGGCATCTGCTCGCCGTCGCGTCGGCCGATGGCGGCATCCGGGTCTGGGACCTGGAAAGCGGCCGGCAAACGCGCCGGCTGGCGGCGGGCGGGGCGCGGACACTGGATATCGGCATGGTGCCGGCATTGGCCCCGGCCCGGTCGCGGGGCGTGGGCGGTGACGGCATGCCGGTGGTGGTGACCGGCGGCGCCGATGGTTCGGCGACCCTGTGGGATGCCGTCAGTGGCACCCCTCTGCGCCAGTTCCGCGGTCATCAGGGGCCGGTGTTGGCGGTGCGTCTGGCGCCGGGCGGGGCGTTGCTGGCCACCGGCGGGGCCGATCACACGGTGCGGCTGTGGGATGTGCTGTCGGGCCGGCAATTGTCGGTTCTGAACGGCCACGGCGACGCGGTCACGGCGCTGGCCGTGGCCGCATCGGGACGACTGCTGGCCAGCGGCAGCGCCGACGGCACGGTCCGGTTGTGGTCTCTGCCCGGCGGCGGGGCGGCGGGGACGCTGGCCGCCGGCGTTCCGGTGACGGCACTGGCCTTTGGCGGCGACGATCGGGTGGCGGCCGGGGGCGGCGACGGTTCGGTCCGGGTGTGGTCGGCGGGCGGTGCGCCCCAGGGTTCGTGGCAGGCCGGGAGCGGGCCGGTCGGCAGCCTTGCGGTCAACCGCAGCGGCGGTGTGGTAACCGCGGCCGGCGGCGAGGCCCGGTTATGGACTGCCGGCGGCGGCAGCACCGGCCGGATTGCCGATCCCGGCAACCGGATTGCCGTGGTGGCGTTTTCTTCCGACGGCGGCCGGGTGATCACCGGCGGTGACAGCGGCGCGGCCAGAGTCTGGGAGGGCGGCAGCGGCCGGTATCAGGCGCAACTGATCCTGACCAGCACCGGCTGGGCGGTGATCGACGCCTCCGGTCGCTTCGATGGTTCCGAAGGCGGACTGGGCGATGTTTCGTGGGCGGCGGAGCAGGGCGTGTTCGATATCTCCAACTTTTCCGAGCCCTATTACGAGCCCGGGCTGCTGGCCAAGACCCTGCGGGCCCCCGGTGCCCTGCTCACCGGCAGCGCGACACCGGTGGAGGCGGGGGTCGGGGTTCCGCCTTCGGTGACGCTGTCGTCTCCGGCCGGCCAGAGCGCCGCCGCCGGGCCGACCACGGCGACGGTGACCGCCGCCGACCAGGGCGCGGGTATCGATCAGGTCCGGCTGTTCCAGAATGACAAGGCCGTGGATCCGTCCCATATCAGCAGCGATTCGGGACCGGGCCGGACCCGGAGCGTGACCTGGAGAGTTTCGCTGATCGGCGGCACCAACAGCTTTCGCGCAACCGCCAGCAGCGGTCAGCATATCGAGGGTCAGCCGGCGCTGCTGACCGTTCGGGTGGCGGCGCCCGAGCGCAAACCGATCTTGCATCTGGTGGCCATCGGGATCAACCAGTACGCCAATCCGCAAATGACCCTGAACTATGCGGTGGCCGACGCCCAGGGTTTCGTGGACTGGGCGCACAAGCAGGTCAATGGCGATTTTGCCAGCGTCGAGGTTCATCCGTTGTTCGACCATGCGGCAACCCGGTCGGCGATTCTCGAGACCTTCCGCGCGCTTCAGAACACCCAACCCGAGGATGTGGTGGTGGTCTACGTGGCCGGACATGGCGAGAACGCCAACGGCAGTTGGGACTTTTTGCCCACCGAATTCGGCCGGACCATGACGCTGGCGGCGGTGGCCGGAGAGGGCGTGTCCTCTCAGATGTTCGAAGACGGGATTCTCAAGATGGGTGCCGAGCGGGTGCTGCTGCTGATTGACGCCTGCAAGTCGGGGACGCTGGGTCGGGCGTTCTCGGCCGACGCCGACCGCAAGAACCTGCAACTGGTCAGCCGCAGCGCCGGCATTCATGTGCTGGCCGCCACCGATAAGGATCAACTGGCGGTGGAACTGGAGGAACTGGGCCACGGCGCCTTTACCTACACTGTGCTCCAGGGTTTGGCCGGGCGGGCCTCTCCCGACAGCGTGATCAGGGCCAGGAGCGTGTTGAGCTATGCCGCGGATAATGTGCCGGTGATCGCCTTCAAATACACCAACATGGAGCAGTATCCGACGGTCTTTTCCCGCGGCAGCGACTTCGAGGTCGGCCGCCGGAGTCGTTGAAAGCAGGAAGGGAGGCTGGGGCCGCCGGCCCAACCACCGGCCCCAGCGGGGTCGAGGGCAAGGCCCCATGTGCGCCAGGTTACGATGAATCGTTGAAATGAAAGGATTTTGTGGTGCGCCCCGATGGCGCGTGTATCCAGTGGAGGGAGGTTCCACCCGGAGAATTGTCGATTGCTCTGGTCGCTGACGAGCGTTTTGGCCGGGCAACTGGCTGGATCGAAACCTCGTGACGAAGGCCGCCTTGGGCGGTTGAGCGATCCGACGGGCCGTAACGTGAGTGAAGCCTGAGCAGGCCTCGAAAGTTGGGATGCGGATGCCGACTCGCCCACAAAACGAGGAAGGCCGCACGGATGGGGAAGAAATCGACGGGCGCACCCATTCGATCCGCCGGGGGTACCGGGCACAGCACGCCGGAAAGGAGACACGGGTAACGGGGGAGACCCGTTCGGTCGGAGGTCGCGGCTTCAACGTCGCCTTGGGCGACGGATCGGGCGGGAGTCGGACAGGGGCACAGTCCTGCTGAACCCGGGTAACGCCGGTTGAGGGAAGGCCCCTGACTTCTGGTATGCTTTTGACGAGGAGAGGATGGGGTGATTGGCGATGAGCCTCGAAACACCTGAAAAGATCAGGACCCTAC
>Ga0302319_10008896_pt1 | contig 19442 bp, 16 predicted proteins | sample Bog_T0_2_FD_203319 | JGI IMG/M metagenome (GOLD analysis project Ga0302319, IMG submission 203319) | Peat permafrost microbial communities from Stordalen Mire near Abisko, Sweden - Bog_T0_2 | ecosystem: Environmental > Terrestrial > Soil > Wetlands > Peat | place: Sweden: Abisko, Stordalen Mire... | reverse complement strand
AACCCAGCCGCCTTTTTTGCTGCCCGGTTGGCGATCTTGGCCAGTGTCTTGGTGGAACCGATGCCAACCCCACACGGGATGCCGGTTTCCTGTAGCACGGCCTTCCGCACGGCTCGCCCAAAAGTGGAAAGATCGGAGATGCCATCCACCTGCAAGAAGCACTCGTCAATGGAGTAGATTTCAAACGCAGGGACGAACCGGGCAATGACCTGCATCACCCGTCGCGACATATCGCCGTAGAGGGCATAATTCGATGAAAAGACATGGACGTGATTTTTTTCCAGCACATCCCGGTTTAGGAAATAAGGATCACCCATCTTGATGCCCAACGCCTTCGCCTCCGGGGTGAGAGCGATGATGATGCCGTCGTTATTGGAGAGCACGACGACAGGCTTGTCCCGCAGGGACGGATTGAAGACCCGCTCGCACGAGCAGTAGAACGAGTTGGCATCCACTAAAGCAAACATGACGCTTACTCCTAATGAAACTGGGATATGCAGGCCGTCACGACGCCCCAGATGCAAAATTCCTGCCCATCCTCGATGCGAATCTCGGGAAAGCTTTTGTTCTCAGGCAAAAGCCAAACTCCGTGTTCGGTGTGCCGTAGTCGCTTCACTGTGAAGGCACCATCGAGACAGGCAATCACAACGTCACCCGTTTTCGGCGCTCTCGACTTGTCCACGATGAGCAGGTCCCCGTCCTGGATGGTTGGACGCTCGCCGTTCATGCTGTCGCCACGCGCCCGCACGAAGAATGTCGCCGGGCCGTTCTGAATCAGCAGGTCGTTTAGGTCCAGTTCGCCCTCCAGATGATCGTCGGCAGGCGACGGAAACCCCGCCTCGATCCGGGCGGACACAAGGGGAAACCGTTTAGCCGAGCGATGTTGTACGGGCGTATAATATCTCACAAGGTAGGGATACATCCAGATGGCGCTTAACGCAAGTTCGAGGTGACGCAGCGATTTGAAGGCAAAAAGCCCCTATCAAGGGGTAAAGGGGGAGAATTGTCCCAAATATCTTTGAGTAGTTACAATTCCGCTTTGGCGACTTTGAGAGAGTGGCCACATGCAAAAGCACGCTCCTGGGAAACAGCGTTTCACCGCCAAACAGAAAGCCGACATGGATATGTTCCTGTCCATGCGCGAGCTTTCGGAGGTCACCGGCTTTGGTGAAAACAAGCTCAACGAGCTAAAAAGGAAGAGTGGCTTTCCCTTGTTTGAAGGAAAAACCACCCTGTCCAAGTTCCGGGAATGGGCTTTTGCGAATTCTACTTCGGCTGCGGAAACTGTACCAGGTTCGCGAACGGCTTCAAATCGTCCGCATTCAATCGCTGGTAAATCTTATGAACTGTTTCGCTAGAATGGTTCACCATCCGCATCACCTTTGAGGCTTCGATGCCTTGGCGGTGGCAGCGCGTGACAAAGGTGACCCGCGTGCAGTGAAACGAGTGCGACTTAAGGCCAATTTTTCTCAGGAAGTTGCTGAACCGGGTCGAAGACGTTTCGTTGATTTCCACCGTGTATTGCGCCTTCGTTTTCCTAATCTTTTCGAGCATCGGAAGAAGGCTGTCCGGCAAGATCGTCGTGTACGGCTTACCGCCCTTCGGGTCAACGAAGGTGATCGTCTTGCGCTTGAAGTCGATGTTGCGGAAGTCAATCTGCGTCTCTCCCAAACGGCAACCCGTTTCCAGTGCGATACGGAAGGCGACGTACCGCCAGTCCTTTTCCTTTTGCGGCAGCTTGGCGAAAATCTTCTCGATTTGCTCGTCGGTGAATTCTTCCTTTTCTTTGGGCGGCACGCGACGGATGCCCATGCGCAGGCAGGGATTTCCGTTGGCCCATTGATTTTTGACGGCATGAGTCATCAGCAGGCGGAGAACTTTGATGTCTCGAAGGGCCGTCGATTGCTTGATTTTCCGTTTGGTGACCCCATGTGTCAGACGCCACTGGATGTAGTTGAAGCAGTGGACATGGGTCAATTGGCTCGGGACGTTGACCTCGATTTCCTCCAAGTACGAGCGCAACCAACTCCAGGACTGTTCGTAACCTCCACGGGTGACCGGATTGGCGCAATGCGTTATGAAAAAATGGGAGACCCATTCGTCCCATTTTTCCGAAGGGTTTGCCGCTCTCGCGGATTTCTCATGGGCCGTCTGGTGCGCGCAATGCGCCCGCGCGTCCTTGTCGTCCTGGGGAACTCCAATGCGATACTTGGTCTTCGTCGTCTTCCAATGTTCGTGCGCGTCTTTGAACTGGATGTAGTAGAACGGGCTGTTGGGTCTTTGCTTCAGGGATGCCATTTGCGACTCTCACTTTCTCACTTCTTGCAGAAGTGTGCTAATGCACTAAACTACCCAAAGATTTTTGGAATCCTTTTTTGCAAGACTACCGGAAGGTAGTCCAAAGGGGACTCGAACTTTTGAGGGATTTTTCGGGTAGTGTACTAAGTGTGCTAAACTACCCGAATCGAAAGAAGTCCACCAGAGGTAACCAAAGGCAAAAAGGGGCAAAAGGCCCCTTTAGCGCCTCCCGTTGGGACTAATTTTTGTGGCGCGCTTCAGGCCCTCAACGATGTGGTTGCCAAGTGGACAGCTTCCCACATGTGCCTTACGGTGTCGCCGTCCCGGTCTTAATCGCACCGGACGCCGAACTCACCAGCTCCGCACCGCTTCCAATCTCTGCCGCGCGATACGTCCCGCCCTGCTGCTCGGCGAGACCTTCCAAAAGGCGTTCATCGCCCGTCGTCGGACGGGGAGCAACGCCGATGACGGTCAAGCTGGGACAATGTTTCTCCGGCCCCAGGATCACGCGGGCGCGGGTCGCGAGGTTGTATGCGGAGATATTCAAATCGCCGTCGCTCGCCAGCACCATGGCACCAGGATGCAATCGCTGCGCGCATGCCAGGCCCGCAGGCAGGTTCGTGCCGCCGCCGCAATCGACATCGCGCATGAGGAAACGCACGGCCGCTTCGCGCGTGGCGGCACTGGCCTCGACAAGCGGACCGCTCGCGAGTGCGCTCTGGGCGTAAAAAGTCACCGCGAAAGGCGTGCCGTCCTTCAGCGCGCGGATTTGGCTGCACAACGCCTGCCGCGCGAATGCCAGCCGCGTCGCGCCGCCGTAGGGCTCGTACATGCTGCCCGAAATATCGAGAATGAAGACCACCCCGTCCGCGATGTTGAGTTGCGGCGCGGGGCTGGGCGACAGGACTGTCTCTGGAGGAAGCGCCTCGATGTGCGCGTTCGGATTCGACTCCAGCGGGGGCTGCACGGTTACGGGCGCAGGCACGGCCTTTTCCACCACAGGTTGAGCAGGCGAGGGGAGCACGGCGGGCGTGTTCTCTGCTACTATGACGGCAGGCTTGGCCAAAACCGGTTGTTGCGGCTGCGGAGCTGGCCTCTGCTCGGAATGGAACAAAATCATCGCGCTTGGCGCTGTCGCGTCAGGCGAAACAGGAGCGGAAACCGCGCTGCCATGAAAGCAGGTCAGGACGATTCCCGTGGCGAGACCCACATGCAAAGCCAGCGAAACAATCAGCATTATGAGAAGGTTTCCCCGCACAAACGGAAGCTAACTATTTTTTACGGAAAGTCATGTAAAAACTGGACATCACAGACGGGCTGCGGATCTGCTTCCCGCTTGACGTTCTCAAATGTAGATACATACTGTAGATATGACGACGGCCAAGCTCTTCAAACACGGAGGCAGCCAGGCAGTCCGCCTGCCGAAGGCTTTTCGATTCAAGGGCACCGAGGTGATCATCGAAAAACGAGGAAACGCGGTTGTTCTTAAGCCAAAGGCCACGACCGTTGGCGATATTATTCGCGAGTTGCAGGAAAAATTTCCAGACGCCGACGGATTTCCGGAAATCGAACGGCCCAAGAAACACGAACGTCCGATCCTCGAATGGTAGACCATGCGCTACCACCTTGATAGCAGCGCCTGCGTCTCTGCCTTGCGCCTGCCAGTTGGTCAGATCCCTTCCATTTTGGATCATTGGGGTGCCAACGACACTGCGATTTCCTCGATTGTTGCGGCTGAATTGGAAGTGGGCATCCACAAGTCGTTAAGACCGGAAATACAAAGGGCAAGGCTCAACCTATTGTTCGTCCGTCTGCGGATTGAGGCTTTTGACGAATCTGCCGCCCGGCACTACGGCGAAATCCGCGCTGAACTCGAAAAGAAGGGCGCGTCCATCGGGCCGCTTGATCTGCTCATCGCCGCGCATGCCCGCAGCCTTGGCGCGACGCTCATCACGGCCAACGTCCGCGAGTTCAAGCGGGTCAAGGGCCTCAAGCTGCTGGCGTGGAAATGATTTTTTAACGATTGGCGTTCCGCTCAACTCTTGCCAATTTGGAGTGTGACTGATCGCTGGTTTGATTCGTACCGCTGGTGGTGGTGCGCCTTGGCGGGACTGCTGCTCGTCGCGAGCTTCGCGCCGTTCGCGTGCGCGACTTGCGGCTGGATCGCGCTCGTGCCCGCCTGGTGGGTCATCACGCGCAGCGAGCGGGCGCGCCGGCAGCCCATCCGCCACGGCTATCTCATCGGCATCATATATTTCGGCGGCACGTTCTGGTGGATCAGTAACGTCACGGCCATCGGCACATTCTTCCTCGTGCTGTACATGGCGCTTTATCCGGCCATCTGGTTTCTGCTCGTGGCGCGGCTCATCGCGCGGCGCAAAGGCGAAACGCCCGGGCCGGTTCTTTTCCAGGCGCTCGCGGCGGCGTCGCTCTGGGTCATGCTCGAATGGTGGCGCGGCTGGTTCCTCACCGGCTTCGACTGGAACGAGCTCGGCATCTCGCAGGCGACCAGCATCGTCTTCCGCCAACTGGCCGCGTTAGGCGGCGTGCATCTGATTTCATTCATCCTCGTCACGGTGAACATCCTCTGGGCCGAAGGCGTTCTCGCGATCGTGAAGACCCTCCGCGAAAAGCGGGTCGTTCGTCCCTCATTTCCATTTGCGATCGCGCTTTTTATCGTGGCCGCCTGCTTTGCTCTCGGCTGGCATCATCTGCGGAGGCATGTCGGCGAGACGCTTCAGCCCGGCCTCACTTTTGCCTGCATCCAGCCCGACATTCCACAAATCCCCTATGCCGGCGGCCCCTACATCAACTACCAGAACACGGAAAAAGCCGCCCTCGAAAAAGCCGAAAAGCTCTCCTTCGACGCCGAGTCAGCGTCGGTCAAACCCGACCTCCTCATCTGGCCCGAAGCTTTCACCGGACAGGAAATCTTCCAGCTTGGATCGCTCGGCCAGATCGTTCGTGAAATCGCCTCGTCGTCGAACCGCTATTTTCTGCTCGGCTCGCAAGATTCCGACGTCCAGCACGTCTACAACTCCGCATATCTGTTCGGCCCGGGCTGGGACACATTCCAATACTACCGCAAGACACGGCTCGTGATGCTCGGCGAGTACATCCCCTTCGGCGACACTTTCCCTTGGCTGCACCAAGCCATCGGCGTTGGGATGGACATGACGCCGGGGCCGGGGCCGAAAGTATTCTTGATGAAAAATCCGGACACCAGCTTCGCCCCGCTGATTTGTTTTGAAGACACGCTCTCTGATGTCGTCGACAAGGCCGCGCGCTTGCATCCCGACTTTTTCGTCACCATCACCAACGACGGCTGGTACACCGGCTGGTGCGCCGCGTGGGGCGTGCGCCAGCATTTGAATCATGCCATCTTCCGCTGCATTGAGCACGACCGCCCCATGATCCGCTGCGCCAACACCGGCATCTCCTGCATCATCGATCAGAACGGCAAGGTTACGAATCGCTTCCTCGGCCCTTCCGACAGCGAGATCGACGTAGGCGGAATTTTCGCGGGGCATCTCCAATTCTACCCCTCCCACGGCACCCTTTATGAAATCTGGGGCGATTGGATCGTCTTGATATCTTCCCTCGTAAGCGTCATGCTTGGCGTTTGCTTTTTCCGCCGATCCAGCACCTGATACCTGATGAACCCCGATCCTACCTTTTCCGTTGTCGTCCCCTTTTATAATGAGGCGGAAAATCTGCCCAAGCTTATCCGCGAAATCGACGCCATGCTCCGCGTCATGGAACGGCAGGCCGAAATTATCCTCGTCGACGATGGCAGCACCGACGCTTTCGCGCAGCCTTCCGGCAGTCCCGCCTTTCTCATCCGCTGGCTGCGCCTAAGCCAAAACAGCGGCCAGAGCGCCGCGATGTACTACGGCATGCAGCAGGCCCGCGGCGAATTCATCATCCTGCTCGACGCCGATCTCCAGAACGACCCCATGGACGCGATCAAGATGTTCCACAAGCTCGAGCACGAGCACCTCGATCTCGTCACTGGCGTGCGCCTCCATCGCAACGACAACTTCATCCGCCGCCTCTCCTCCTCCATCGCCAACGCCGTCCGCGGCGCATTGCTTCAAGATCGCACCAGCGACACCGGCTGCACGCTCAAAGTCATCCGCTCCGAACCGGCTAAACGGCTGCCCGGCTGGAACGGCATGCACCGGTTCATGCCCGCGCTTGTCCTCTCAGCCGGCTACAAAATCGGCGAAATGCCCGTCGAGCATCGCGCGCGTCATGCGGGAGTCAGCAAAGTCGCCGGCGGCAAGCGCGCCCTCCGCGCCACGATCGATCTGCTCGGCATGCTCTGGTATTCGCGCCGCCAATTCAAAGGCCGTTTGCGGGAAGAGAAATAGCCACAAAAGGGCACAAAGAAACACAAAGAAGAAGCACATTGAAAACGATCTTTGATCTTTGCAGCACCGTCCGTGAGACAGCTTACGCTATCCATCTTTACCATGGGCATGGTCATCTCGAAAAAGTTTATGAAAATGCCATGGCTCACCGACTTCGCAAACAAGGATTGGAAGTAAAGCAACAGCATCCTGTTCAGGTGCGGGATGAAGATGGAGTGGTTCTCGGCGATTTCTATGCCGATTTGCTTGTGGAAAACCACCTCGTGGTGGAGTTAAAAGCGGCTAAGACACTTGCGGACGAGCACATCGCACAACTGCTGGGTTACTTGAAATCCACGCGGCTTGAGCACGGCTTGCTCATCAATTTTGGTTCGCATAAATTCCAAATCAAAAAATTCATCATGAACGATTACGCGCCGGTGTCAGACTACTTTCAGGCATTCCAGAATACCGATTAACTCCCGCCCCCCCTTTGTATTCCTTGTGACCTTTTGTGGCTAATTTTTATGACTTCGTCTCCTAACCTCGATTCCCTCGGCATCATCGCCGGCAACGGCCGCTACCCAATCCTCCTCGCCGAGGCCGCGCGCGCCCGCGGTGTCAAGCGGATCGCCATCGTCGGCTTCTCGGGCGAAACCGCGCCGCAAGTCGAGAAGCTCGCCGACAACTACACCAAACTCCGCGTCGGGCAGTTGGGCGGACTCTGCAATTACTTCCGCGACCAGAAAATCACGCAGGCCATCATGGCGGGCCAGATTGCTCCTGGAAATCTTTTCGACCTGCTTCCCGATATCAAGGGCGCGCTCTTGCTCGCGCGGCTCAAGGAACGCAACGCCGAGACCATCTTCGCGGCCATCGCCGACGAACTCAAGTCGGCGGGCGTCGATCTCTTGCCCGCAACAACATTCCTCGAGGACTCCCTGCCTGAGCCGGGCTACATCGCCGGACCCAAGCTCTCCGGCCAGCAACTCGACGACATCGCACTCGGCTTCCGCATCGCCAAGGAAAGCAGCCGCCTCGACATCGGCCAGAGCGTCGTCGTCAAAAAAGGCACGGTCGTCGCCGTCGAAGCCTTTGAGGGCACCGACGCCACGATGGAACGCGGCGGACGCCTCGGCAAGGGTGACGTCGTGCTGGTGAAAGTCAGCAAGCCCAACCAGGATTTTCGTTTCGACGTGCCCGTCATCGGCACCCGCACGATGGAGCAGGCGCGCGATTGCGACGTGAAAGTCATCGCCTGCGAAGCGCGGCGTACTTTGCTTTTGGATCGCAACCTCGTCATGGAACAAGCCGTGCGATGGAAAATCAGCCTCTTCGCGGCGGACGAATCCCTTTTGAAACATAATTTATGAGCAACCTAAAAGTCGGTGTCATTGGTGTGGGACATATCGGGCGCGAACACGCGCGCATTTATTCACAGCTGCCCGGCGTCGAATTCGTCGGCCTTTACGATCTCGACGCCACCGTCGCCGAAAAAGTCGCGCAGCGGCACGGCGTCAAGGCATTCCCCACTGCGGAGGCGCTCGCCGGGGAAGTCGATGCCGCCACCATCGCCACGCCCACCAGCACGCATCACGAAATCGCCTCCCTGTTTCTCGGCCTCGGCAAGCATGTGCTCATCGAAAAGCCGATCACCGACAACACCGAGCAGGCCAAGTCGCTGATCGAACTCGCCCACTCCAAAAAAGTCGTCCTGCAAGTCGGCCACATCGAGCGCTTCAACCCGGCCCTCCGCGCCCTCGAGGAGAAACTGACGCGCCCCCGCTTCATCGAGGCCCACCGGCTCTCGGCTTATCCGGGCCGCAGCACTGACATCGGCGTCGTCCTCGACCTCATGATTCACGATATCGAAGTTGTCCTCCATCTCGTCCACTCGCCGATTCAATCAATCGACTCCGTCGGCACCGCCGTCCTGAGTAAGGGCGAGGACATCGCCAACGCGCGCATCCGCTTCGAAAACGGCTGCGTAGCCAACATCACCACAAGCCGCATCAGTTTCGAAAAAGTTAGAAAAATCCGCGTCTTCCAGGACGACGCCTATCTCTCCCTCGATTACTTCGACCAGAGCGGCGAAATCTATCGCAAGGTTAATTCCCAGATCGTCAAGGAATCGATCAAGGTCGAGAAAGACGAACCGCTTAAGCTCGAACTCGCGGCCTTCGCCGAATGCGCGCGGTTAAGCCAGACGCCCAAGGTCGGCGGCATGGAAGCCGCAGCAGCCCTCGGCATCGCCATGTTTATCACCGAGCAAATCGCCAAACAAAACGCCCAGACCTGAGAAACCCTGCACCTAACCCATGCACCTTCCCCAGCCCTCCACTCCCGACCGCGCCCCCATCATCCTCATGGTCGCGGGCGAAGCCAGCGGCGACGCCCACGGCGCGGACCTCATCCTCGCCCTCAAGGAAAAGCAGCCCAAGGCCCGCGTCATCGGCGTCGGCGGACCCCGCATGGCTGCGGCGGGCCAGGAACAACTCCTCGACCTATCGGCGCATGCGGTGCTCGGACTCGCCGAGGTGCTCAAGCAATACTTCAAGTTCCGCAAATTCAGGGAACAGATTCTCGACCTCGCCAAACGCGAACGCCCCGACGCCGTCGTCCTCATCGACTGCTCCGGCTTCAACCTCCGCCTGTCACCGCGCCTGCGCCGCGACCTCCCCGGCACACGCATCATCTACTACATCAGCCCGCAAGTCTGGGCCTCGCGCGCCGGCCGCGTCAAAGCCATGCAGCGCGACATCGACCTCCTCCTCGCCATCCTCCCCTTCGAAAAAGCGTGGTTCGCCAAGGCCGCTCCGAAATTCAACGTCCAATGGGTCGGCCATCCCGTCCTCGACCGCATCCGCAAAGTCGACGTCGTCGAGCCCAACCCCAACTTCATCGCGCTCCTGCCCGGCAGTCGCAAAACCGAGGTTGAGGCCCATCTGCCCGTTCTCTGGGAAGCGGCGCTCCTCATGGGACGCGACAAGCCCGGCCTCAAATTCATCCTCCTTTCCCCCAACGAAGCCATCCAGAAATATTCCCTGCAAATGCTCGCGAAATTTTCCGCGCCCAACTTCGCCTTCGAATACAACGTCGGCTACGCCGTGTCCCACCTCTCGCGCTGCGCCCTCGCCCTCGTCGCATCCGGCACCGCCTCCCTCGAATGCGCGCTCGTCGGCATCCCGCAAATTGTCGTCTATCGCGTCCACCCGCTCACCTACGCCGTCGGCCGCCGCGTCGTCAAAGTCAACTACCTCAGCCTCATCAACGTCATGGCCAACGAAGCCGTCGTCCCCGAATTCCTCCAGGACAAATTTGAAGCGCCCGCCGTCGCGCAGGAAGCCCTCGAACTCCTCGCCAGCCCGCAACGCCGCGACAACATGAAACGCCGCGTCGCGCAAATCGTCGCCACCCTCGGCCAACCCGGCGCCAGCAAACGCGCCGCCGAAGCCATCCTCCTCGAAACCGCCCTCGCCAAAGTGGGATAATTCCGTTTCGTGGCTAGCTGAAGGTTGCATCATAACCGACGCGCCCTAGAAATAGTCATGGCCGCGACGCGCTTATACTTCACCGCTTCCGTCGAGGAGCAGTGGCGCGCGCTGGCGGGTCCGTGGCTGCGGACGCAAGCCAGCGAGGCGTGGAAAAATCCGAAGCCGACAGTGGTGCTCACGCCAAGCCGCGCCGAGAGCTTTTACCTTCGCGGCCGCCTCGTCGAGGAGGGCGTATCGGGGGACGTGTCCCTTCTGGGCCTCCGCTTTTGGACGCCCAGTGACGTCCGCAAATTTCTGCTCGGGGAAGTGTCGCCCGAAATCGGTGCGGCTACGCAGGCGGAACTGCGGCTCGTGGCACGCGCCTGTGCGGAAAGATTGTCGTGCTCGGCTGGAACCATCGCACGGAGTGAGACGGTTGCCAACGCGACGCTGGACAGCGTTATCCGCGAACCGGGCGCGTTTCTGCGAGCATACGATCTTTTGCTCGGCGCGGGATGGGACCCCTCACGCGAGGGTGCGATCTACGGACGCGAGTTGGCGCGAGAGATGCAGCACGCGCTGGAGAAATTCCAGATCGCGACCCAATCCGGTCTCCATCGCCATTTGCGGCGCGAACTTTCCACCCAAAAAGAGCCGCTCATCGCAAACCTGCTTGTAGTTGGTTTCAACGCGGCGCATTGGCCGCTGTGGGAACTGCTAAAGGCCGTCGTCACTTCCGCCGAACAAGCCATTGTCGCGCTTTCCGAGCCGCGCGTTTTCGCTGAGGAGATCGATCAACTCTGGATCAGCTCGTGGGAGGAAGTGACGCAAACCGAAACCATAAGCCCCATCGGTCTTATAAGTCCCACCCCGCCTGAAGAACCCGCGACGCCCTTCGCCTACTTGGTCGCTTCCTACGAAAAAGGCGATCCCGGCGCGCGCGCGCACGATACAGGTGCTGCTACGGCCGACCTGACGTTTTGCGTGACGCCGGATTTGGCCGCGCACATTCACGCGGTGGTGCTGCAGGCGCTCGACTATCTGAAGCGCGATTCGTGCGCGCGGCTGGGAATCGTTTTTCCCGAAGCGAACGCGCTCGCGCTCGGCGTTGCGGAAGAATTGCGGCGGCTCGGCATTCCACTCGACGACGGAACGGGCTCGCTGACGCCGGGGATTTTTGAGAGGCGGTGCTGGCGGAGCTGGCTTGAGATCCAGGAAGAGCCGGGCGTGCCGCGCCTGATCGCGTGGGTGCGGGCTTGCGTGGCGCAGGGTGTTTCGTGCGGCCTGGAGAAATCGCTTTCGGCGCGGGTGCTCGCGGATATCCTCGATGGCGCTCTCGGTGAATCGCTCGTCGACGACCTGAATTTTCTCGCGCGTCATCTGGAGGAGAATTCGGCCGGAAATCAGGCGGCCGTTGCTGCCGATTTCCTGCGCCAACGCATCGCGCTTCCAGAGGAGGCGAGGTTCGCCGAGTTTCTCGCGCTGACCCGCGAAGCACTCGCGCTCCCCGGCTGGGAGGAACATCTCGCGCGCCTGAAAATTGATCCGCCCGCGTGGCTGCGAAACAGCGAGGAAATTCTTTCGCGCCGCACGTTTCTCGAATGGCTGAGGGAATCGACCGACTCGCAAACCCGGACGCGTGGCGCGGATGGAAATCATTTTTACGGCAAGGTGCATCTCCTCATCTACGCGCAGATGACCGGCCAGACATGGAGCCACCTTATCCTCACCGGCGTGAACGAAGGCGTCTGGCCGCGCGTTTTTGAATCGGGCGCGTTTGGCTCGCGGCACGAACTCCTGGCGCTTAACCAGCAGGCGCGCGCGCTGAATCGTCGTAGCGCGGAGCAGGGCGGCCAGGGGATGGGACACGAAACCGTCAGTGCGGATCGCGGTCACTGCCTTTTGCCGCTCGAACGCCAGGATTTGGCTCTGCGCGATTTGTGCGCGGCCCTCGAATCGACCAGCGCGGCGGCTTGCCTCACGGCGATGACAACCGAAGGCGGGCGCAGCCTCTTGCCCTCCGATTTCTTCAACCATGCCTATCAGGCCCAAACAGGCCGGGTACTCGACGAGGAGACGTTTAGAAGTCTGGCGAACGTGACTGCTGAGTGGCGCCGCAAACACGAATCTCTTTTTGAGTCGAAATCATCCGCGACATCATCTCCAACCATCGCCGCCACACAAATTGCCTACGCCGCGCGGGGCGACCCGACACAGTCTTTCGGACCGTATGAATTCGCTTACGCTCAACCGCCCGTCCGCCCAATCCAGCTCTCGTGCAAAAGATGGGAGGACGCGTGGAACCATCCCTCCAGCGTCTGGCTGGAGGAAATCGTCGGCGCGTCGCCATGGCCGGAGGGCACGCTGAGCTGGCCGCGCGCGGTCGGCACATGGGTCCATCGCTGGCTCGCCGCGTCGTTGCGGGAATGTGCCCGGCAAAATTCGCCCAAAGATTTTTTGCCGCTGCTGCTGGCGGCAGCGGATCGTGCGGCATTCACCGTTCGCAACCGCGCGAGCGCTGCAGAAATCGAATTGTATCCCTGGTGGGAGCAGGTGTGGGGGCAGGCTAGGGCGATGGCGCTCGGCTTGGCGGAAACGCTGGCACCGCTCCTTCCGGACAAGCAATTCCTCTGCGAATTTCGATTGCCGCAGGACGTGATTGCTTTGCCTGGAACCGGGCAGGTCGACTTCCTTTTGAAAGGCCGGATCGATCTGCTCCTCATCGAGCCAGGCAGCGTCGCGCATGACATCGCAAACGACGATTTTTCCGGGTGCGCGTGCTGGGTGATTGATTTCAAGACCGGCTCGGCCCAAAGCCTGGGCAGCAAAAAGATCGCGGAGGGAACAGGGCTGCAGGCCGTCCTTTACGCGCTGGCGGCGCGGGCGCGCGGCGCGGTTTCAACGGCGATTTCGCTGCATACCGGCGATGCTCTCCTGCAGCCGCAGATCCAATTGGACGAGGTGCTCGATATCGCGCCGCTCTTCCGCTCGCTCGACAAATTCCACCGCGACGGCGTGTTCGGGATGCGTCCCGACGCCGATAATGCTTACGCCTACTCGCCTTCGTATCCGATGGCGACGCGATTTGTGCAGAAAAATATTCTTGAAGCGAAATGGGCGCTCGCACACGGGATCGCGTCCGGAGAGGAGGGCGAATGAGCGCGCTGATCGATCAGGCCGAGAGGGATCGCTTTGTCCACGAGCAGGAAAAAAATATTTCCGTCATCGCCCCGGCAGGAGTGGGCAAGACCACTGCCATCGTCAAACGCATCGTGCATCTGGCGAGCCTGCCCGAGGCGCAAGCGGTAGATCGCATTTCGCGCCTGATCGTCGTGACTTACTCGGTGCGCGCCGCCCAGCAGATGCAGCAAAAGGCGCGTGTCGCGATTCGGGAAGCGGCGGTTTCAACGCGGGTTCAGCGCGCGTTTCAACAGACTTTTTTCGGAACCATCCACAGCTATTGCGTCCGGTTGCTGGAACGATTCGGGCATTATCTCGGCCTGCCTTCGCCCGTGGCGCTGCTCGAAGTCGATAATGAATTGTGGAACCGTTTTCTTCTCCACGGCTTGGGGCGCCAGAATGCGCGCGACGTGAACCTGCGCGAACTCTTTCATTTTTATGCGCCGGAAAAGCTTTACGCGATGGGCAAGGAGATTTCTCCCGGCATCGAAATCGAAGTCGGCCCTGTGCCGGTTTTGGATTGGAAGCGACTGCTCGATTACCGCGATAATGCCCTTCACGCCGCGACGAAAAAAAGCATCGTCCGCGCGCAGGAAAATGCGCAGCGCTGGAGCGAAGCTTGGGCGAGGGGAGAGGGTTTTCGTTCCCTGCCGAAGTGTCCCGAGTCGAAGAAAGCTGAGGCGTTTGCCGAAATCTGGAAGGAGACGTTTGCGCCGCTTCACGAGTGGCTGCGCAACGCGGCGCTGTCTTTCGGACGCCGAGTGGCCAATGACTACGAGGCGTTCCGTTTGTCCGAGGCGGTGATGACTTACAACGACCAGGTGCGCCTTGCCCTGCGTGTGTTGGATAATCCGGCGGTGTGGCGCGAACTGGCATCGGAGCGGCTGAGCGTTTTGCTCGACGAGGCGCAGGACACTGATCCGCTGCAGTTCAAGGTGCTGCGTCGGGTCGCGGGCCTCGGTGACGAGCCTGACCAATCCGTCGACCAGAGCTTCTGCATCGTCGGCGATTTCCAACAGGCGATTTACGCGCCCCGTTCCGATCTGGGGATGTACTGGCGTGTCCACGACGAAATTTCCGCCGAACCGCGCGGGACAAGCAGTCGGCTGCAGGTCACGTTTCGTTGCGACGCGGCGATCATCGAGTTTGTGAATCGAATTTTTTCTTCGGTACTGAACGATGCCGGAGGCCAATGCGCTTTCGTATCCCTGGTCGCGCGCGATGATGCGGGGCCGGGCCGTGTGGAACGCTGGCTTTGTCCCGACGAACCGGAGCATGCGGCGGGAAAGAAAATCAATGCTGAAACGCGTGCCCGGCATGAAGCGCGATTCGTGGCGCGACGGATTCAGGAACTGGGCTTTGCCGGGCTCGGCGCAAGCGACTGGTCGCAGGTAGCCATCCTTTGCCCGAGAAAAAACTGGCTGCTTGAAATTCAACGGGAACTCGCCGAATTGGAACTGCCCGTGCAGCTTCACTCGTCGAACGAAACGCAGCGCGACCGCACGCCCGCCGCGTGGCTGACCGCGCTGATCTGGATCGCGGCGCATCCCGAGGACAGCTTCGAAATCGCGGGCGTTCTGCGCGAAATTATGGGCGTTTCCGACAGCGACATGGCCCTCTACACAGGCGGCGACGGCGAGAAGCTTCGCCTCGACCGGAGCGCGTCCGCGGGCAACGGCCCGGTCGAAACCGCATTGAAAAATCTGCGCGAGGCATGCGCTGATGCGGACTCCATGCCGTTGCACCAGGCGGTGCGGCAGCTTTTGGAAAAGACCCATTTGCGCGAGCGGCTCGATTCGATCCCGGAAATGGCCCTAGAAAATGCGGGGCGCGAATTGGATGACTTTCTGGCAGTCATTGCCGGGCGCGGCGCGGAAGGCGTGACGCTGGCGGAACTCGCGGAGGAGCTGTTTCTGGGGCTCGCGCAGACTCACCCGGCTGAGGAGGAAATTCGGAACGCGATTCAACTCCTGACCTCGCACAAAGCCAAGGGTCTCGAGTGGCAGGCGGTCATCGTGCCTTTTGTCTTCCGCACGATTGAATCAAAAGCGCTGCCTTATCCACGCGTGGTTTTGGGCGAAGAGGGCCGGGAAATTGTGTGCAGGGACAAAACTGATTTTGCGAACCAGGCTGGCGATTTTGTGACGGAGCGTGAGCGGCAGCAGCTTCAGCGCCTGCTCTATGTGATGTCCACTCGCGCGAAGCGGACCCTGATGCTGGTCGATGACGAAGCGCTATTTGCGGGACAGACGCGCCGCACAGGATGGTCGGCGGGAGAGTTGCTCGGCTTTAACGGCGAAGAAAATCGCGGCACATGGATGGCGCTTCCCGAGAGGATTTCTTTGCCGGAAAAATCTCTGAGCAGTGAGATCGCGCCGGTTGAATCAGTGCTTGCAGCTGACGCGATGTCGTTGCCTGCTCTGTCACCGGAAGACATCCGGCAGGCTGTCGCACGCGCCGGCAATTTCCCGCGCCGGATCACTCCCCACGCTCTGGCTGTTCCTACGCACGATGCGCGCGACGAGGCCGAGCCCGAAAAGCAAACGGAGCGCGAGGACGATCAGCCCGCAAGCGAGGCCGGTTCAGGCATTCTTTACGGCACATGGTGGCACGAATTTGTGCAGACGATTCCGTGGCGGCAACCGGTGGCGGCATGGCAGCAAAAATTTATCGAAGCGCAGCCGCGTTCGCCCCAGCCGGAACGGGCGGCGCGGGAATGGGACCTGTTTCGCCGCTCGACGCTGGCGCAATGGCTGGTGGAACCGGGACGGCTGATTCAAGTCGAGCTTCCTTTTCTCTGGCGCGAAACCGGCGAGGAAAAATGCCTCGAGGGCGTGATGGATCTGGCGGTTTATACGGAGAGCGACTCAGTCTGGCGCGTGATCGATTGGAAGACGAACAGGCTTGGGCCTGCGGGATGCGACGGCCTCGTCGAGATTTATCGCGGGCAAATCGAGGCCTACACGCGCGCGTTGCGGCGAATGCTTTCCGCCGAGGTGAGGGGAGGCCTCTATCTCACGCAGACGGGCGAATGGGTCGAGATCGAATGATTAACGACCCTCCGGCACATATTCATAGAGCTTGATCTGGGGCGTCACGCCTCGCAGCCGGAGCATGCGCGGAAGATATCGGTCCGCAATCAGGACTTGCGCGATTGTCGATTCCGCATCGCCTTTTGCGTCGTCGGATGCGTAGGGTAATCCCAAAATCCCCCTCGAGCTATTGAGCAAGGGATACTCGTAAATCGGATCATCCCAAACCACGACCCAGCGCACCTGGCGCTCGCGCAGAATGTGTTCGGCATCGGCCCATGAGGTCGAGGAGAAAAATTTGGCGCTCGCCACGATGCCCGAAATGCCGCAGTGGGAGCTTCCGCTCACAATGGGCTGTCCCGAAAAATAGAGGAGTCCCGGCGAAAGCCACCATGGCGCCATGATTGCACCCGGCCCGTCAATCGCGCGCGAGATCTGCGCCAGTTCGAGCGAAGGTTGGTTGACGGGAGCGTTGGTGTGTTCCTTGAGTTGTTCGTAATCGGCATAGAACATCCCGAGAAGGAATAGAACGAGAATTATGATCTGGGCGAAGCATGAAGCCGTTAAGCGAACGATGCTTCCAAACTGCGGCCATCGTGAGGTTTGTAACCCAAGCATCAGCATCGACACAAAACTCATGCCCCGGTCAAGTGCCCCCTGACAATAACGAACGACTAGGAAGAGTTCTCCCAATGATGCATAATAAGACCACCTTCTTTGGAAACTTGCCAAGACCCAGAGCAACGTTGTAATCAACACAAGAAACAGGTCTGTTCCGTGAATTCCGTTTCGCGCCAATAAACGCCATGCAACAAATGGCAACATGAAAGCCATGAACACCTCCAACCATTGCGATATATCCCCCGCATCCAGTCGCCTGTTGATCTCGGCAAAATCAATGGGCCGCACTTCGGCGATTGTGCCGAGCCAGTTGAGCGCATACTGGCGGTTCTCCGGCGTGAGGCTGTAAATGTTAAAAATGTTATCGAAGATGTGGCGGCCTTCCAAAAGGACCATGGCCAGTATCACGATCCCGAAACTGGCCAGAAAAGCGGTGTTTTCCCTGCGGCGAACAATCAGGTTGAAAAGAACGAGCGACACAACCACGACAGACGGCTCGAAGAGCGATGTCCAGCAAGCCAGTCCCCAAACGACGCCCGCAAAGATATTCCACGCGCGTTTTGGGGTGAGCTCGATCTGCCAGCGTTCGTACTCGGCGGTAAATCCCATTGCCATCAGCGCGAGAATTAGCGATTGGTGCCGGGGCCGTCCGCAAGCCGTGGCCCAAATGAACGCGGGCAGCGCGGTGGAGCCGATCAACAGCCACGCGCGCCCGGCAAGGCTGAATTCGCGCGAGCGAAACAGCATCCAGAAAAAGACAAGTGCGACCCAAAGGGCAGGGGAGACGAGCGCGCCCGCCCAATCAAGCGGATACTGCGTGAACAGGCTCAGCGGCGCGTAAAGAAGGAGAATCGCGTAATCAAAAGGCGCGGTGGTGCTCGGAGCGAGGCCCTCCGGCCAATTTTCCACCGTAAAATGATTCTGAATCAGCCTCTGCCCGTGAAGAATGCGCTGCACGCGGGCCAGTTGGGAGTAACAATCGGCTTCGACGGCCCACGGGTGCATGGCCGGAGGTTTCTGCATCGTGTCGGGAGACATCCACTCGGGGGTGTAGACAGCCCTCAACCAGCAACCGAGCAACAGACAGCCCAAGCCCACGACTGCAAATGCGGCAACGGGCCAAAGACGGGAAAAATTCACCTCAAAAGCATGACACGCGCGGCCCACATTTCGAGCCAAACCGTGTTTTCTAGAGGGTCAGCTGTGAAGCCGTGGGCATGTTCTCACAAGCGCGGCTGGTCAAGTCAGGGTCAGGACGGCAGACACGTCTGGCATCGTCCTTCCAAAAATCAAAGCAACTTGACCTTGGCCAGGTCCTGCGCGTCGACCAGGCCAACGGGGTGGTTGCGGCGGTCCACCACGATCAGGTCACCAATGCGATGGGCTTCAAACAAATTGAGCACTTCCACGGCGAGCTTGTCGACCCGAACAGTAATTGGATTTGGAATCATCACATCCGCCAGCTTGGCGCGCCCGATGTGGACATCCTTTTGGTAGCCGCGCGTGAAATCGCCGTGCGTGTAGATGCCCTTGAGCTGTCCCTTCTTGTCGGTCACGGCCACGGCACCCGCCCGCTTGCGCGCAATGAGGTCGAGCGCTTCGTTGACGGTCGCGCCGCCGGTGAGGATGGCCATCTGTTCCTGCTTGCGCATGATGTGCTCGACTTTCAAAAGAAGACTGCGCCCAAGGCTGCCTCCGGGATGGAACGTGGCGAAATCTTCTTTCTTAAACCCGCGCGCTTCGAGCAGCGCCATGGCCAGGGCGTCGCCGACGGCGAGCATCGCCGTGGAACTGGCAGTTGGCGCGAGATTGAGCGGACATGCTTCGCGCGCGACGTGGACATCGAGATGGATTTCGGCCTCGTGGGCCAGCGACGAGCGCGCATTGCCCGTCAGCGCGATGATGCGCGCGCCAATGCGCTTGAGGGTCGGCACAAGCCGCGCGACTTCCTCGGTCTCGCCGCTGTAGCTGAGGATGATGATCAGGTCGCCGCGTGAAACCATGCCGAGATCGCCATGTGTGGCGTTGCCCGCATCGAGAACGACGCTCGCCGCACCGGTGCTCGAAAGGGTTGAGGCGATCTTCGCGCCAATCGCGCCCGACTTGCCGATGCCGGTGACGATAATTTTATGTCCAGCCTGGATGACGTCGTCCATGGCTTCGACGGCGTGTGCGAAGGATTCGTCCAGACGCAGCCGAACGGCCCGCAACGCCGCGGCTTCCAGTTCAATGACGCGCCTCCCCCGGATAATATGTGTCAGGAGTTTGGGCGAGAGCGGGCGGGGTCTTTTTTTCATCGGTCTTTGAATGGAACGCTGGGGAAGAGCAAGCGTAGCAAGAGCGCCCGGGCGGGCAAGCATAAGAGGTAGCCGTCGCACCTCAGTGGTAGCCCGCGCTGGCTCAGCGCGGGTGCTTTTTTCCGTGGTAGCCGTCGCACTCCGTGCGACGGAAGAAAAAAAGAAAGGATGCACCGTCGCACGGAGTGC
>Ga0302319_10008895_pt1 | contig 19443 bp, 14 predicted proteins | sample Bog_T0_2_FD_203319 | JGI IMG/M metagenome (GOLD analysis project Ga0302319, IMG submission 203319) | Peat permafrost microbial communities from Stordalen Mire near Abisko, Sweden - Bog_T0_2 | ecosystem: Environmental > Terrestrial > Soil > Wetlands > Peat | place: Sweden: Abisko, Stordalen Mire... | reverse complement strand
GGAAGATATGTCTCCGGAATTAAAGCTTGATCGACGGCAACGGCATAGGGCGCATCGCATCTGGCGCCTATTGCTTGTTTATTTCTTGGATATGGCAGCATTTGCCCTTTCCGCGTTCCTCGCATTTGAGTTGCGATTCGACGGTGCAGTGCCTGCCCAATACTTCCGTCCGATGGTGGTGGCCCTGTGTATCTGGGCAGCGGCAAAGTCTGCATTCTTCCTCATTGGCGCGGTAAACCAGAGAAGTTGGCGGCATACTTCTGTTCATGATGCAGTGCAGATTATATTGGCGGTTTCAGCGGGGTCAATACTCGGTGGATTAGTCATATTTCTTCTGGCCGGGCCATGGGGCATTCCGCATTCCGTGTACATTCTTGATTGGCTGATTTCCTGCGTGCTGGCTTTGGGAGGCCGGTTGGCAGTTCGCGTGATCTTCACCGCGAGGAGCAGGAGTAGCGTCGAGGGTGAGCGGACGAGGACGATCATTTATGGCGCCGGCGACGCTGGACTGGCGCTGCTGCAGGAGCTACAGCAGAATCAATCCCTGATGTGTGATGTTATAGGCTTTGTCGATGACGATCCAAGCAAAGTTGGGCTGACCCTGCATGGAAAGAGGGTATTGGGAACGGGAGATGCCCTCAAAGCGTTGGTGCAGAAGCATGCCGTCAAGAGATTGCTCATAGCGCTTCCGGCTGCGACGGGACAGCAAATGGTGCGCATTTTGAAGCTTGCCACCGATGCCAAGGTGGAATACAAGATGGTGCCGAGTCTGGGAGAGCTTATCCAGGGCACGGAATTGGGCAAGCAAATCCGAGAGGTTGCTGTAGAAGATTTGCTCGGCAGAAAGCCAGTGCAGCTAGACATGGACCGAATTCGGGAGCGCATTCAAGGGCGGGTCGTTATGGTGACGGGCGCCGCAGGCTCAATCGGGTCGGAAATCTGCCGGCAAATCGCAAAATTCCGTCCGCTTGCCATTGTGGGTTTCGATGAGGCGGAGACTCCCCTTTTCCATATTGACAGAGAGATGGCAAAAAGGTTCCCATACATAACTTTTTGCCCAGAGATCGGCAGTATCACCAGCCGTGGCACTCTGAAACGGGTAATTCAACACCATCACCCGTCGATTCTGTTTCATGCAGCCGCCTACAAACATGTTCCGTTGATGGAGAGGCATGTCTTCGCTGCCGTCGAGACTAACATTTTCGGGACCTGGAACGTCGCCCGTGCAGCGGCTGAGCACGGAGTTGAAGATTTTGTCATGATCTCCACAGATAAGGCGGTTCGGCCGACCAGTATGATGGGCGCTACGAAACGCACAGCAGAGTTGCTAATTCGCGCGCTTCAGATGGAGGGTGGAACCAAGTTTGTTGCGGTGCGCTTCGGGAATGTACTAGGAAGCAACGGAAGTGTTGTTCCAATCTTCAAGGAACAAATTGCCGAAGGCGGCCCGGTAACAGTCACTCACCCGGAAATGACCCGCTATTTTATGACCATTCCTGAGGCGACCCAGTTGGTTTTGCAAGCTTTCTCCCTCGGCAAGGGCGGAGAGGTATTCGTTCTCGAAATGGGCGAGCCTGTCAAGATTTCGGATCTAGCCAAGAATCTAATTCTGCTCTCGGGGCTCCAGCCTGAACGAGACATCGAGATTCAATTTATCGGTCTTCGTCCAGGTGAGAAAATGTTCGAAGAATTAAATCTGCAGGATGAGCATCTAATTCCAACCTCGCACGCTAAGATTAGAAGCTATGTTTGCCATCAGAATGTCGATGCAATGCAACTCAAAGCGTCTTTGCTTCGCTTGCAAGCAATTGTCGAAGGACAAGACGTCGCCAACCTTGTGCTACTGCTCAAGGAATTGGTTCCCGACTATAATCCCGGGACCGAGCTTTTGAAAACTGCCTTGTCTATCAAGCCATACGATGCAGGTCCAAACAAGATTCCGGTTCATAGTGGGCAGACTGAGACCCCGGTGGCGCCCACACGAACACCGAGAACCCTGTTGAATTAGAGTGCGCGAAAGGATGACCGCAATTTGAAGCGAGCCATTTCGCACCATCCGAGGAAGGAAAAGATCACCCAGCATGGATCATCTCTCTGCTTATGTAATACACATTTGAATCAGACGAGTTTCTTCTTATGAGATCAAAGGCATTTTTGCTATTTCTGCTGCCCTGCACCCTTTGTGCTGGCCAATCCGTGCTCACCACTCCAACTGAATCTACCCAGTCAGTCTCGGGTTCCACTGCGGGACAGGGGCCCTCGACAGGCACCACACAAGGTTCCAGCCAAGCGCCCCGCCAAGCTGGCGAAAGGACCAATTTCGATAACGCCATTCCTAGCACCGGCATCCCCACCGTGCCTGTGCCGGCGCCGATACCGTCTCCGATGAGGATTGTCGGGCCGCTCACCCAGAAGTCCGAGTTTGAGAAGTTCGCCGAGGATGCGATTGGACGCCCGCTTCCGGTGTACGGTCGTCAATTGTTCGACGAAGTTCCGACGACCTTCGCGCCGGTAGAACATGTTCCGGTGCCAGCCGATTATGTGCTGGGGCCGGGGGATGAGCTGCTGATACGAGCCTGGGGGAAGATAGACCTTGATTCCCGCGTGACGGTGGACAGGAACGGGCAGATATATCTGCCGAAGGTAGGGAGCCTGACCGTAGCCGGTTTGCGATTTGAACAAGTCGAAGGGTATCTGCATTCGGCCATCGGCGCTCTCTTCAAGGACTTTGAACTGAATGTTGCCATAGGGCAGCTTCGCTCGATCCAGATATTTGTTCTGGGCAGCGCGCGGCAGCCCGGCGGGTACACGGTCAGTTCCTTGAGTACCCTGGTCGATGCCCTATTTGCCTCCGGAGGCCCATCGGCAACCGGGACCATGCGTCATATTCAGCTACGGCGCGGAGGCCAAACGCTGACCGAATTCGATATCTACGATCTGATGCAGAAGGGCGACAAATCCCACGATGTCCGGCTGCTCCCCGGCGATGTGATTTATTTTCCTTCGATTGGAGCGCAGGTCGCAATCAGTGGCGATGTCAACGTGCCCGGCATCTACGAACTGAAAGGCGAAACGACGGTAGGCGCCGCTCTTAAAGGCGCGGGTGGAATGACAAGCCTGGCTGACGCCGAGCGCGTCGTGGTGGAGCGGATTGAGAACCACAGCAGTCGCCAGGTTGAAGAATTCGCGCTGGACACATCGGGACAAGGACGGTTGCTCAGGGACGGAGACCTATTGCGGGTCTTTCCGCTTTCGCCGAAGTTTGAGAACGCAGTGACGCTGCGGGGCAATGTAGCCCAGCCCGGCCTTTATGCCTGGAAGGAAGGGATGCGGATTTCGGATCTGATCCCTTCTCGTGGCTTTCTGATTACTCGCGATTACTGGAACCGTGAGAACCACCTTGTTCCGCGCGTTTCCGCTCATCCTTTCGGAGACCCGCGTGCAGGCCAATTTAGCGAGCAACAGACCGGCCAGCCCGGTGATTTGGGCGCAAATCAGTATGGAAACCCGCGGACTGACCAACCCGGCAATGGGCAGGCAGATCAGAATGGAAACCAGCAGGCTGACCAATTTGGCAATGGGCAGGCAGATCAGAATGGAAGCCAGCAGACTGACCAACCCGGCAATGCGCAGGCGGGCCAATCCGGAATCTTGCGCACCAATCAACCTGGCAACCGGAGCAACGACCAGTTTGGGAACTCACGCACTCCAATTATTGACACCGTAGGCCAGATCAGCGCGGAGATCAACTGGGAATATGCGCTGATCGAGCGGCTTGACGAGCGTGATCTGAGTACCCACCTGATCCCGTTTCGCCTCGCCGGCGCAATCGACAACCCCACATCTCCGGACAATCAGCTCTTGAAGGCTGGAGACGTCGTCACTATCTTCTCGAGGGCGGACCTTGAATTGCCTATGGAAAAGCACGCTTCCTTTATCCAAGTGGGCGGAGAGGTGAACGCGCCGGGCGTATACCGCGTCAATCCCGGTGAGACGTTAAGAGATGTTGTGAAACAGGCAGGAGGGCTTACACCGCATTCTTATCTCTATGCTTCCATACTTACGCGCGTCTCGGCCCGCCAGGCTCAAGAGAAGCAGCTCCAGCAATCCACCGAGCAGATGCAAAGGGAACTCACTGCCAAGTTTGCGAACTCCACTCCGCAAGCTGGTCAGACTGGGGCGGACCAACAAGCGCAGCTTGCCATGCAGCAAACCGCTTTAGCTAGCCTCGCTTCGATCAAACCAACAGGCCGGGTTGTTCTGGACATGAAACCCGGAGCAGAAACCATTGCGGACATGCCAGATTTTCCTCTTGAAGATGGAGATACCTTCTATATCCCGCCGCGGCTCAGCACGGTACAGGTGGCCGGCGCGGTGTACAATGCGAATGCTTTGCGCTATGAGCCCGGTAAGCGGCTCATCGCCTATCTGAACGATGCCGGTGGCGCCACCCGGGAGGCGGATGCAAAGCGCATCTTCGTGATCCGCGCCGACGGAACAGTCGTCAGCCGCCAATCCCGCAACAGCCACTCTCATGGCAGCTATGGAAACCTGAAGTTGCTGCCCGGAGACGCCATTGTTGTCCCGGAGAAGCTCATAGTTTCAGGCGGACTCCAGAAATTTGCTAATTACGCCCAAATTATCTCTGGAGCTGCCATGACAGGCGCCGTACTTGGAACGTTACTCCCATAATGGTGTCAATAATGACCGGAAAAGACTTTTCCATAGAAGAAACGGCTGAGACAATGGACGGCGCTTCCTTATCGGAGACGCCCAGCGATGGCTATGAAGTCAGCCTGATCGATGTCCTCACGCAGCTAGCCTATCGGAAGTGGTTGATCGCGAAGGTAACGGGCATTGCCGTGCTTGCGGGCGTGATTCTCTCCATGGTACTTCCCGTGCGGTATACGGCAACTACCAAAATCATGCCGCCACAACAAACTCAATCAACGGCTTCTATGTTGATGATGAACCAATTGACGAGTGCCGGTGGAGGCTCCCTCGCCGCGCTTGCCGGCGGGGGACTGGGTCTGAAGAATCCCAACGACATTTACATTGGCCTGCTGACTTCGCGGCCCATAGCCGACGCGATTATCCAGAAGTTCGATCTGGCAAAGGCGTACCGCGCCAAAGACATGACGAAAGCCCGCGAGAAACTTGCGGGTTATACCGAGGTCACTTCTGAAAAGAACGGATTTATCGCCGTGTCTGTTACGGATAAGGACAAGAAGCGTGTAGCCGAGATGGCCAACGCTTACACGGATGAGCTCCGCATCCTTACCAAGACCCTTGCGGTAACGGAGGCCTCGCAGCGGCGGGTTTTCTATGAGGAGCAGTTGAAGCAGGCCAGGGAGGCGCTGGTCGCGGCCGAACTTGCCTTCCAGCAGGTTCAACAGCAGAAGGGCCTGGTCCAGTTGGACGCGCAGGCCAAGGCGATGATCGAGAGCCTTGCCGTCCTTCGCGCTCAGGTCGCAGCCAAACAGGTAGAGGTGCAGGCGCTGCGCTCCTATTCGACGGAGCAAAACCCCGACGTGCAATTGGCGGAAAAGGAACTGACCTCTCTACAAGCCGAGGAATCGAGTCTGGAGCAGAGCAATCACGCGCCGGGAATTGCCGGGCTTGGACTTGGAAATGTTCCCGCCGCGGGGCTGGAATATCTTCGCGCCGCACACGAACTGCAATATCAACAGGCTCTGTTCGACATGCTGATGAAGCAATACGACGCAGCCAAGCTCGATGAATCCAAGGACGCGGCCATCATTCAGGTCGTGGAACCGGCCATCGAGCCGGATCGGAAATCGTCACCCAAACGCGGCCTCATCGTATCGCTCTCCCTGTTTGTGGGCTTTTTCGCTGGATGCATTCTGGCATTGTTCTTGTGGTGGAAGGAGCTTGCGCAATTCAATCCGATTACCGCCAAACGGTTTGAAGAACTCAGCTACGCACTCAGGGGGCCAAAGAGCGCAAGCTCCTGACCCCACGAGCCGGCTTCAGATTCTACCTCCCTAGTCCGCGCGCTTGGATGATCGCAACAGCCCTTTGGTAATCGAGATCGAACAGCCATTGACTGCAATCCGAAGCTCCATCCCCTCGCTGCGCGCCAACTTCGCCTGGACGTTAGCGGGCAATGTTCTCTACGGCGCATGTCAATGGGGGATGCTATCGGTGCTTGCCAAGCTGGGCAGTCCATCGATAGTCGGACAGTTCACGCTTGGGTTAGCTGTTTCCGCGCCGGTGTTCATGTTCACCAACCTGCAGCTTCGCGCCGTGCAGGCTACAGATGTGAACGTGGAGCACGGATTCGCGAACTACTTCACGCTGCGGTTGCTGGCAACGCTGCTCGGGCTGATAGTGGTCGTTGCCCTGTTGCCGTTTGCCGGGGCCTCCTCTGCCGTGCGTGTTGTCATTCTCCTGGTTTCAGTTTCCAAGTGCGTCGAGTGCATGAGCGACGTGACGGCCGGCCTCCTGCAGCGGGAAGAGCAGTTGAAGCGAGTCGCCATCAGCCTGATGATGCGCGGCGTCGCCTCAGTCCTCGTCTTTTCCCTAACCTTTGCGTACTTCCGCAATCTGGCCCTCGCGGTCGCCGCCATGAGCGTGGTCTGGCTGGCCGTGCTGCTCTCTTACGACGTGCGGAACGTCAGGGCATTGATCGGCCGCCACGACCCATTCTTCCGCTTCGACCGCCATGAGCTCTGGCGACTGACAATGCTGGGCCTTCCGCTGGGCTGGGTCGTGTTTTTCGGATGTCTGAGCGTGAACATTCCCCGCTACTTTCTTCAGCACTACATAGGACTGGCAGACCAGGGCATCTATGCATCGCTTGCGTACCTAGTCATCGCTATTAACATGGTCGTGTCTGCGCTGAGCGTGTCAGTCACCACACACCTCGCCCGCCTCTTTGCGGATGGCGACCACAGGCAATTTGTGCGTCTGCTGACAAAGCTTTCCTTGCTAGGCGTGTTAATTGCGGTAGTCGGGGTGCCTTTGACGTTTCTGGTGGGCCGTCCGCTGCTCACCCTGCTTTACCGCCGAGAGTATGCGGATCACGTTGGCCTGCTGGCGCTCCTTGTGGGTATCGCCGGTCTCACCACGATTGGAAATTTTCTCTTCTGCGGTCTGACTGCGGCACGCACCTTTCGGGTCCAGGTCCCGATCTACATTGTGCAATTGGTGATAGGGGTGGCGGGGGCAGCGCTGTTTGTTCCAATGCTTGGCCTGATTGGCGCAGGGATAGCACTGCTCCTCTCCGCAGCAGTTGTCGTACTGGGCGGCTTATGGGCGATGCGCTTAGTGCTTGGGAGAGTGGAAAGGGATAAATATGACGGCGCGCGAAATGAGCGAGGAGAGAAATTATGCTAATCCCCATCGTTTTGTTAAATCATAACGAGCCTAACGTCCTCCTTCAGTCTATAAAGGCGATAATTGAACGAACGAAATATCCATATAGACTGTTTGTAGTGGATAATGCCTCGCCCAGAACGGAAGAAAACGAAACAGTCCTGCGGATAGCTTCGGATCGGTATTCGTCCATTGTCATCCGAAATACCAAGAATAATTGGATATATGGCTTTAATCTTGCCTTGAAGCACGAACTATGGCCTGATTCCGAATTGTATGTATTCTCAGACGCTGATATAGTCGTTCCCGAGTGCAAACAGGGTACTACGTGTTGGTTAACTTACTTGACAGACCAAATGGAACAGCATCGATGCATAGGAAAGCTTGGCCTTAGTTTAGACTTATCTAATATTGAGTTGAATCCAGGAATGAAGGACACATACGACCGGGAAAAGTTGCTCATGGAAGGCGACAGAATCGGGTCTAATATCATCGCTCCCGTTGACACAACACTTGCCATTTATCGGCGCGATCTTTATATAACTAAATTCCGGTTTGCCATCGGACACCAAGCCATGATTAAGCCGCAATACTATATCTGCAGAACATCCTTAGAATGGTCGTCCCTTCATCTTGGCTGGAATTATTATCCGGGAAAAGAACAGGGTTACTCTCAGACGCGAAATTGGCAAAAGGCTCTAGTAATGTGTAGTGTCGGTGCATGTGTGGACCCGACCATTATGGCTCAATTTACATTTTTGAGGAGAAATATTCTGCGAGGAATCAGAAGTGCAACCCGACTCATATTCGGTTTTCGAGTAGTGGTATTGATGACTATATACGTTGCAAGTCATTTCCCCCGTAAGCTCAATGAAATCCAATCTGGGTGCCACTAGATGTTTGTCCCCGAACAGGTGACAACTATCTTTGGACACAAATCGATGAGTGAAGCTAAGAAAGAGCGCGTTGTACCTGTTCGACATCCAATCTATGGGATGTGTGTTGTTTTGGGCGTTGCAGTGCTTATTTTGGCCATTGTTGAAGGAGTTTATTATATCCAAGGTAGCGCTACGGTGGCTGCGGGCTGGGTACTCCTCCTCGGGCTTCTGGCAATTTCCGTGGCCAACTACCTCATAAGTTGGGACATCCTTTACCCGGCATTTATGTTTTCGGCTGTCTGGTCCTTAGCCGCCGCGGTTTATGATTTTTTCCCTTTTGAAATCGACCCAATCAGTTGGACTACTGTTTGCATTTTCTTAGGGGGTAACTTGTGTTTTAGTCTTGGATGCATTCTCGGTAACAGACGGTGGAACAACCGACCGGCTTGGTTTACCACCCGAGCTGAAAACACTCAACCGAGGCGGTTGCTGCTCCTGTACTCTATTATTGCAGTGCCACTGGTTGTTTACCATGCAATGAGAGCTACGGGAGTATACAGTATATCGCCGACGTTCTTTATAGCCCTCAGACAAATAGTTCTTGCACGTCAATCCGATTTTAGAAACATATTTCTTGACTATGCCCCGACGGTCTCCGTTTCAACCGCGTTCATTCTACTCATCGAGGAACACAACCGCTGGTTGGTAGCGGCGGGAGTGGTTGTTACAATCGTTCTAGGTCTGCTCACCACTGGACGTCCTATACTGCTGCTGCTGTTCATCGGTTGGATGATGCTTGCACTGTTGCGGAAACCAAACCGCTCCATTAGGGCAATGGCGATGAGATTGACCTGGATGGCGGTCGTGATAGTACTCGTTCTCACGTTAGTAACGTTACTAACTAAGCGTGAGACTCAGACAGAGAACTTGGATAATAAGTCTGGACTTGAAGTTGCATGGGGAATGACAGCGACTTACATTGCTGGTCCTCTTGCGGGCTTCGACTATGTCGTGCGACGCCCAGAATCCTTCGAGGGATATCAGAATAGCACGTTTGCCGAGATAATTGCCCCTTTATCGGCGCTAGGATTTCCAGTAAATCTCCCGCCTAAAGACGACCCATTCCTTCGGGTACCGTTTCTGATCAATGTATTTACGGCATACAAGAATTACTATATAGATTTCGGCATGATAGGTTGTTTTATCGCATTTTCTTTCTTTGGCTTCATTTCTAGCTATTTGTTTCGTGCGGCTACACGGGGAAATCAAATGGCCACTTTCTTCTCTGCCTATCTATTTTACGCAATGTTGTTTACTCCATTTGATGATGTTTACTTTGCAACCTTTACACGGTACATATACGTAACAGCTTTTGGACTTGCATACTTCTTCGTGTCGCGACGTTTCAGGTTGAAGCTAATGATTAGTCGACAGGGAGCGCAGGCGTGATAGAAATGTGTCGCGTTCACGTATGCATGGCCACTTATAATGGTGCGCGGTATATCCGGGAGCAGGTCGCATCGATTCTGTCGCAGTTAGGTGACAAAGACGAGATTGTAATTGTCGATGATGCGTCCTGCGACGAGACAGTCTCCATTGTTCAAAGTTTTTGCGATGCTAGAATTCGTCTCTTTCGACAAACCTCCAATTGCGGAGTCGTGAAAACTTTTGAGCGCGCGATCCGTGAAGCAACCGCCGAAATTATCTTTTTGTCAGACCAGGACGACGTCTGGCATCCAAACAAGGTCGCAACAATGATGGAGGCTTTCGCTGCCGACCCGAGAGTGACGCTCGTGCTGAGCAATGGCGAACTCATTGATTCGGATGGGATGCAGTTGTCACAGCAGTTGAAGGGTAGCGGGAGGTTTTTGCCGGGAGTTGTTCCGAACCTGATCAAGAACCAGTATCAGGGGTCCACGATGGCGTTCCGTAAGGAAATTCTGGAAGCGGTACTGCCGTTTCCGAATGATATCCCGATGCACGACTCGTGGATCGGATTGGTGAACGCCGTCATTGGGCGAACCGTGTATCTTCCCGATAGGCTCGTGTTCTATCGCCGGCATGAGAGCAACGTGACGGTGGGCAGGCATGGAACAGTCGAGAGCATGTTTGCGCAGCGCTGGGCCTTGACGAAAAATCTGATCTGCCGAATGGGAACGCTGGTGCGCGTGCGAAGAAAGTTGAGGCAGCGGGAGGGATCAACTCCTGAGGCTGGCGCTGCATCGAAGCAGCAAACTATCAGTAAAGAAACAGCCTCTCGGCGCCGAGCCGTGGCCTTCACGCCGTTTTTCAGTATTGATGCCCCCGCGAGCCGGCCGCGGTTTGTTGGGTCGGTTCTGGCGGAGATGATGCCGGTCGATGTGGTGACAAGCGATTTCGATCACTCAGGGAAAGTGAAACGCGAACGACTGCAATGTCCTCCTTTTGAGCAGATCATCTATCTTGAGGCGCGACCGTATCACAGCAATGTGGGCGCAGGTCGATTGATTTCGCATCTGCTATTTTCCTTCAAGGCTGCCGCATACTTCAGGAAGAATCGTGACAAATATAATGTAGTGTATGCGACTGTGCCCCTGAATGTATTGACGTGGCTTGTATTTTCGCTGGCTGGAACGAAGACGAAGATTATTGACGTAGTTGATATTTGGCCTGACGTGTTGCCGTTCCCTATGTCTTTCAGACGAGTGCTAGCGCCCATATTCGCGGCGTGGAAATGGTTCTTCAAGTCTGCGGTAGCGAAGGCCGACATTGTGATGGCTGTCTCGGACAGTTTCATCCAGGAAGCGTCTCATTACGCCAGCGACCGGGCCAGTGTGAAGCGCTTCTATATTGGGCACGAGCGGCTTATATCGGCGGCGCAGAAGCAGTCGATCTTTACGATAGCATATGTGGGTAACTTAGGACGTTTATACGACTTTGACACGCTGCTGGACGTTCTCGCGGAAGCCGAACTACGGAATCATGTACAGTTATTTGTAATCGGCAAAGGAGACCGACAAGAATGGCTCATCGGCGAATTGGAGCGACGCAAGCTACATTATCGTTTTTTTGGCGCAGTGTTTGAGCCCGTCCGTCTTGCGGACATCCTGCGAAGCTGCCACGTCGGATTTAACGGATACATTAATACAACGGCGGCATTTTCTTACAAGGCGACGACGTATTTTGCTGCCGGCCTGCCGATAATCAACTCCATGACGGGAGATCTGCAGTATCTGGTGAAGAAGCATGGGGTGGGCGAAAACTACAAAGCAGGAGATCGCACGGATTTGCGCGCCTGCATTTTACGCTTGATGCAGAACGGTACGACGGATATGGCCGCTAACAGCGAGAGGTTTTTTGCCTCGCATCTGGAATCCGGTAAGATACGCGCAGATATGAAGGACTTCCTTGTTGCTAAACTTGAAAAGAGTCGGAACTCCTGCGATACAAGTGAATGCGTGGGAGCGAGCATAGAATGAAAGTCTTCTGCGAAGATGTGCCTCCCTTGCGAGGCGGGGGTGGGGTCCAAGCGATGCAAACTAGGCAGCGAGGCTGGCGGTTCTGGATCAAGAGCATATTTGACCGCAGCGTGGCACTCTGTGGACTCGTCGTTCTATCGCCTCTATTCATAGGGGTAAGCGTACTGGTCTGGTTGTCCATGGGACGGCCCATCTTTTTCCGGCAGCAGCGGCCGGGGCGGTTTGTGAAGCCCTTTTGGCTGCTCAAGTTTCGCACTATGTCGGACCGGCGCGGCGCGGGCGGGAAGTTATTGCCCGATGCTGACAGGCTGACTCGAATTGGACGCATGCTGCGGGCAACTAGTCTCGACGAGTTGCCGCAGTTGTGGAACGTGCTTCGCGGGGACATCAGCTTGGTGGGTCCAAGGCCGCTGCTGATGCAGTATCTGCCTCGCTATTCGCCGGAGCAGGCGCGGAGGCACGACGTGATGCCGGGAATTACAGGGTGGGCTCAAATCAACGGACGCAACGCGCTGACATGGCAAGAAAAGTTTGCTCTTGACACATGGTATGTGGATAACTGGAGTCTCATGCTGGATTTCAGCATACTGGCGAAGACGCTTTTGCGCGTACTCAGGCGAGACGGGATATCAAGCCAGGGGCATGCTACGATGCCCGAGTTTATGGGAAGCCCAACCCAGTCGAGGCGGGATGGGGGACTTAGTGTTACGGTGCGTCAAGACCTACCGCGCTGATCCTCGGCAGCCGCACTTTGCAATCGATCCCGGAGTCGGACGTAGGCACCTGATACAGTGGGCTAAGCGGAGAAGACCTCGAAAGTTCATACGGCGGTTGATACACTGGGCCATCTGCTGGCGCTGTATGTGACCGCCAACGATGAATGGGTCGCGCATAGGTGATGAGGCTATCTGCGCCACCGTATCACCAATGCGGGCAGCGAGTCGCTCAATGCCTAGATCCAGCGGGTAAAGTACACGGCACGAGGTGTTAGAAATCGCCAGAACTTCATCAACGCTAGCTACTTCCACTGCGGCGGACTGGACTTGAACCCACTACCCACTAAATAGCCGGAAGCGCCGTAAAAACAAACTAAGATGGGAATGACACCTCATGAAACTCAAACGCTACCTCGAGCTAACTGCTGATGACCTAAACGTCGAATATCAGGTCCACACGAAACAGACCGACGGCCAATCCACGATCACAGAGATCCTGGAGACAGCTCAGGCGCGCGGTTTAGAGGCGATTGCTTTTACCGAGCATGTCCGGAAGGATACTACCTGGTTCCCGAAATTTGCCGCAGATGTGCGCGCAGCAGCCCAGAATTACAGGAACTTGGTCGTATATGTCGGTTGCGAAGCCAAAGCACTAGACACAGCAGGCACGCTAGATATCTCGGATGACATCCGCGCGCGGTGCGACCTGGTACTCGGAAGCGTCCATCGCTTTCCCGCTGAAAACGGCGGGTACATGGATTGGAATCAGCTAGAGAACGCAGCATTTGCTCGTGTGGAGTATGAGCTTGCGCTGGGTTTGCTGCAATCTGCGCGAATTGACGTACTGGCGCATCCTGGCGGCATGTACGAGCGACGGCGCAACCAATCGTTTCCCGAAGCTTACATGCGGAATATGATGACGGTTTCAGCAAAAACTGCCGTCGCGATCGAAATCAACAGCTGCTACCTGCGTGACGTCGATGGCTTCCTCAAGCTGTGTACGGAGGTTAACCCCTACGTTTCCATTGGCTCTGACGCGCATACGCTGGAATCTATTGGGCAATGCCGAGATATTCTGCGCAGTAAAAAAGCAGGCCGGGCATGAAAGTGCTAGTAACTGGGGGCGGCGCGCTACTAGGCCAGGGAATCATTCGGGCGCTGCGGGCGTCACGAATCCACGCCCATGTGGTCGCTATCGACCCTAACCCACTGTCGGCAGGGCTCTACTGGGCTGATTCCGCACATTTGGTTCCGATGGCGAATGCGCCAGATTATGCCGAACGATTGTATGAAATTCTACGCGCGGAGCGCCCGGACATTGTTTTTGTTGGAACCGATGTTGAACTGGGTATTCTTGCGCACTACCGGTTGGCCTGGGAGAAGGAACTGAATACACAAATCGTAGTCAGTCGATCAGAAGTCATCGCCATAGCGGATGACAAGTGGAAGACCTATCAGTTTCTGAAAAAAGCAGGCTTTGCTTACCCAGAATCAGCACTCCCCGGTGACGAAAGCCGTCTTATTCAGCAGGTCGGATTTCCGCTGGTAGTGAAACCCCGTATCGGTGCGCGCTCGATGGGGGTGCATATTGTCAATAGCCGGGAGGACTTGGCACGGGTATTGACACCGGAAGCCATAATCCAGGAATGTGTTGCGACTGACGCCGATGAATATACCGCCGGGTCGCTCACATTTGGTACTTGCAAGGCGACAATAGTGATGCGCCGCGTCCTGCGCGACGGCAATACGTACTGTGCTTTTGTCGAGAATTATTCTGAGCTGAATGCCACTGTTCGGGACTTGGCAAATGCTTTACAGGCCTATGGGCCAGCCAATTTCCAATTCCGTCTGACACCAGATGGTGAGGTGAAAGTATTCGAGATCAATGCACGTTTTTCAGGCACGACTCCGCTGCGCGCCCACGCGGGTTTCAACGAAGTTGAAATGGTCATCGACAATCTACTGGAAGGGAAATCGATTCAGCAACCTACCATCAAGCCGCTCGTTATTCTCCGCCACTTGAGCGAGACAGTTGTTACTCCAGAGGCTATCAAACAGATGGAAGCCTCGTGCGGGAGCTGTGCGTGAAGTCCTCCTTGGCTATTACCGGAGCGAATGGTTTCATTGGTCGGCATCTTACAAAGGCCGCTCTAGCACGAGGATGGTCGGTGCGAGCACTGTCCCGCAATACCGACTGGTTACGATCCCTCACGCCAAATGACAACCTGACCATTCATCAGTGCGATTTGACCAGTTCCCAGGATCCACAAATTCTCGCAGGCGTGGATGTAGTGTGCCACTTGGCCGCTTACGTTCCACCAGATCATGACGATCCAAGCTATGCCCAAGGCTGCTTTTTGAATAATGCTTTGGGAACACAGAATTTGCTCGAAGCGGCACGGCAGGCCGATCGGATACATTTCATTTATTACTCCGGCGGCAATAGTTACGTTCACAAGGATCGAATGGTGCATGAATCCGACCCGCTTTTCCCATCACGCCAGGCAGTATATTACCTTGCCAGTAAACTGGTGGGCGATATGTTCTGCGAGCACTACCGTCTCGTACACAATCAACAGACAACTACGCTGCGTCTTTCGAGTGTTTACGGTCCGGGCCAAGCTACTGGTGTAATTCCCAAGTTCGTTCAGCGGCTGAGCGCCGGTTTGCCCATACAGATACACGATCGCGGTCGATACACTGTTGATCTCGTTTTTGTGGAAGACGTTATTCAGGCAACTTGGCAAGTCATTGAGCATAGCGCATCCGGCATTTATAACATTGGTAGCGGACAAAGCCATTCCATTCTGGAGGTGGCACAGATCATCGCAGAGTTTACATGTGCTAGTCCCGATTTGCTGCAGGTTCAACCGCACAATGTAGCAATGCCAAGTGGCTTCTCTGGCCTAGATGTCACGAAAGCGCGAACTGAACTAGGATACGATCCGACACCGTTAAGGGCGGGCCTAAAACGATTCGTTGAGTCTGTGAATAACCCTAAAAAAGATAGTTAAAATCGGCAATTTGCTCGTTCTTGGTGCACCGTCCAGCGGGCCCGCATGAAAACCAGGAATGCTCGTCTGAGCTGGCGCGCTTCGAGGTATCGAATCTGGAGTCGGTTCCCGATTTGGTATTTGAGCTGTTCAAAACGTCACGCTAAAAGTGAGGGGAAGTATGAAGTTGAAAGCCACTTTAACATCGTTCGACGCGCCGTGGCCCTTTTTCGCGGACGACGAAATCGAAGCAGCCGTGCAAGTGTTGCGCTCCGGTAAAGTGAATTACTGGACGGGCGATGAGGGTCGACTGTTTGAGAAGGAATTCGCCGCGTTCGTGGGCTGCGATCACGCTGTTGCCATGGTCAATGGCACAGCCGCACTGGAGTGCGCACTGAAGGCATTGGGTGTCGGGCCTGGCGACGAAGTGATTACCACAAGCCGGACATTCATCGCTTCCGCCAGTTGCGCGGTCATGCTCGGTGCACGCCCTGTCATTGCGGACGTAAATCACGAAAGCCAGAACATTACCGCCGAAACCATTCGCGGGGTATTGACGCCGCGCACCAAAGCAATCGTAGTGGTTCATTTGGCCGGGTGGCCATGTGAGATGGATGAGATTCTCGCCCTGGCTCGCGACCGCGGTATTAAGGTCGTGGAGGATTGCGCGCAAGCAGATGGAGCCACCTACAAGGGGAGGCCCATCGGATCGCTGGGGGATGTGGCCGCGTTCTCCTTCTGCCAGGACAAGATCATGACGACCGCCGGCGAGGGGGGCATGGTGACGACAAACTCGGCCGAATTGTGGAACTCGATGTGGTCTTTGAAGGATCACGGGAAGAGCTACGACGCGGTTTACCATCGCGAGCATGCTCCGGGGTTCCGATGGTTGCATGAGTCGTTTGGGACAAACTGGAGGCTGACAGAGGTGCAGTCAGCGGTTGGTCGAGTACAACTGAGGAAACTTCCCCAATGGCTTTCCATTCGACGCAAGTACGCTCAGATCCTGACCAAGCAGTTCGCAACCTTGCCGAGTTTGCGTGTTACGGTGCCGCCAAAGCACATTGAGCATGCCTATTACAAGTACTATGCCTTTGTGCGTCCAGAGGCGCTTCGTCCTGAGTGGACGCGAGATCGTATTATCGAGGCGATCAACGCCGAAGGCATCCCGTGCTTCAGTGGCAGTTGCAGTGAGATCTATTTGGAAAGGGCGTTTCCACCCGAGTGGCGCCCTCGGGAGCGCCTTGCCGTTGCGCGTGAGCTGGGAGAGACGAGCTTGATGTTTCTGGTGCATCCAACTTTGACCGAAGAGCACATTCACGATACGTGTGCGACGGTGAAAAAGATCATGTCCGCTGCGACAAAGCCGGGAGCCTCCGGCGAGGATCCTCGATGATACGCACAGCCTTCTCTCCGGGAGGCTGCCCGCCGCGTGTTCGTGAACTCGCTGGCGAAGGCCATAAGTTGGCGGGGATGAAACGCGGGTTTTGGTCATCAGTATTGGTTCGTGAGAACCCTCATACAATTGTGATCACGGCCCAACATTTTACTGCGAAAGGCGGGAATGGGTGTCATTGAATTCAGCTATCTTAGTAACAGGCGGGGCTGGTTTCATCGGGTCCAATTTTGTGTTGCAGTGGCTGGCCGAGCAGAAGGCAGCTGTAACAGTCTTGGACAAGCTGACCTATGCCGGGAACCTGGAGAACCTGACCTCGGCGGAGCGGGACAGCAAGTACCGCTTCGTGCGCGGAGACATCGTGGATGGCGTATTGGTTCGCCGCCTTCTCGATGAGGAGCGTCCGCAAGCGATTGTGCATTTTGCAGCGGAGAGCCACGTGGATCGCTCGATCCTTGGTCCTGCCGAATTCATTCGCACCAACATCGAGGGGACGTTTCAGTTGCTGGAAGCGGCGCGGGGATACTGGTCGGAGTTGCCTGCCGAGCAGCGGAGCGCGTTTCGTTTTCTACACATTTCCACCGATGAAGTCTACGGTTCCCTCAGCCCGACGGCTCCGGCCTTCACCGAAGAGACGCCTTATGCGCCTAACAGCCCATATTCGGCGTCCAAGGCAGCTTCCGACCATCTGGTTCGCGCCTATCATCACACCTACGGCATTCCTGTGCTCACCACCAATTGCTCCAACAACTACGGCCCTCGCCAGTTCCCCGAAAAGTTAATTCCTCTGGTGATTCTCAATGGCCTCAAGGGCGTGCCGCTGCCGGTGTATGGCGACGGCCAGAACGTGCGCGACTGGCTCTATGCCGAAGACCACTGCGATGGCATCCGCACCGTCCTGGATCGAGGCATTCCAGGGCAGACTTACAACATCGGTGGAAGACAGGAGATGTCGAATCTTGAGGTGGTGCGGAAAATATGCGCCATCCTGGACGACCTCAAACCTGCCCCGAGACCTTATGAGAGCCTGATAACTTTCGTCAAAGACCGTCCCGGTCACGACCGCCGCTATGCCATGGATATTACCAAGATTGAGCGCGAACTTGGTTGGCGGCCACGCGAGACGTTTGCCGGCGGCTTGCGTAAGACTATAGAGTGGTACCTAGGCAATCTTGAATGGGTGGAGCACGTGAACAGCGGCTCCTACCGGGAATGGATCAACTTGCAGTATAACCCCTCCAGCCCTGCAGGAGCTGCGAAACAATGAGTACGCGCAAAGGTATTATTCTGGCGGGAGGCTCGGGTACTCGCTTGTACCCGATCACGCACGCTGTGTCGAAACAATTGCTTCCCATCTACGACAAGCCGATGATTTATTATCCGCTCAGCGTGTTGATGCTGGCGGGCATCCGCGATGTCCTGGTGATCTCTACGCCGCAGGATACCCCGCGTTTCGAGCAGTTACTGGGGGATGGATCTTCCTGGGGAATGTCCTTCCAGTATGTCGTTCAACCCAAACCGGAGGGACTGGCTCAGGCCTTCATTCTGGGCAGAGGTTTTGTTGGTCAAGACGATTGCGCATTGGTGCTGGGTGACAATATCTTCTTCGGTCATCAACTGGTGACCTTGCTCAAGTCCGCTGCGGCTCAGCCTTCGGGGGCGACAATTTTTGCATATCAGGTAAAGGACCCTGAACGTTACGGGGTGGTTGAGCTGGACGCTTCTGGAAGGGCCGTGGGTCTCGAAGAAAAGCCCTCGCGGCCCAAGTCGCGATACGCCGTGACCGGACTCTACTTTTATGACAATCAGGTTCTGGATATTGCCGCAGGATTGAAGCCTTCGCCGCGCGGCGAGTTGGAGATTACCGATGTGAACCGCTGTTATCTGCAAATGGGGCAGTTGTCGGTGCAAAGGATGAGCCGCGGTATCGCCTGGCTGGACACAGGCACTCACGACTCACTTCTGGAGGCCAGTGCGTTCGTTCAGACTATTGAGAAACGTCAGGGGCTGAAGGTAGCCTGTCCGGAAGAGATCGCTTACCGAGCGGGTTTCATCGACGCAGGGCAACTGGAAACATTGGCTGCGGGTATCAGGAACGGATATGGCGAGTATCTACGCGAGATTCTAGCAAATCCGGGGTTATAGTTCATGAAAGTTCAATCCACGCAGATTCCGGAAGTGTTGATCGTTGAACCGACTGTTTTCGGTGATGACCGAGGCTTTTTTCTGGAAAGCTTCAATGAAAGAGAAATGCGCAACATAGGCATTGACGCGCATTTCGTCCAAGACAACCACTCGCGGTCGCAGCGCAACGTGCTTCGCGGGTTGCATTATCAGATAAGTCAACCCCAGGGCAAGTTGGTTCGGGTCGTAAGTGGCAAGGTCTATGATGTTGCCGTTGATGTCCGCCGCGATTCTCAAGCCTTTGGGAAGTGGGTAGGTGTGGAGTTGTCGGCGGAGAACAAGCGCATGCTCTGGATGCCTCCGGGACTGGCCCACGGCTTCGTCGTACTGTCGGATTCCGCGGACTTTCTTTATAAAGCTACAGACTATTATGCGCAGGAGTTTGAGCGCACTATTCTTTGGAACGATCCGGATCTGGCTATTGAATGGCCGCTGGCGGGTCAGCCTATTCTCTCCTCAAAAGATGCCGCGGCGAAGACC
>Ga0302319_10008893_pt1 | contig 19445 bp, 12 predicted proteins | sample Bog_T0_2_FD_203319 | JGI IMG/M metagenome (GOLD analysis project Ga0302319, IMG submission 203319) | Peat permafrost microbial communities from Stordalen Mire near Abisko, Sweden - Bog_T0_2 | ecosystem: Environmental > Terrestrial > Soil > Wetlands > Peat | place: Sweden: Abisko, Stordalen Mire... | reverse complement strand
CTCGGTCGCCCCGATGCGGCGCGTGGCGAGCACATCGCCGACGCAGACGACCCGGTGCGGATCGCGATGGAGGGTTTCGGTCATTCGATCCGGAAAGGTATTTCCCCCCTTCCCTTTGGAAATGGGGCGGGAAGTGGATACTATCAGCACCGTGGAACCCAGGCAACTCTTCCTCGTCCCCGGAATCGTGTCGGACACCCACGGTCGAAGGTCAGCCCTCGCGCGGCTCTCCTCGCGTTCTCGGCGCGTCGGATGATCCCGGTCTGCCTCGCGATCGGGGGCTCCGACCCCAGCGGAGGTGCCGGGATCCAGGCGGATCTCAAGACCTTCCATCGCCACGGGGTCTACGGGTCGGCGGCGATCTCCCTCCTCACGGTGCAGGACACGAACGGAGTCCGCGAGGTGCAGGTGCTCTCCTCGCGGTTTCTGGAGGACCAGATCCGACCCGTCCTCGCGGACTTCCCCGTGGCCGCGGTGAAGACGGGAGCCCTGGGAAACGGGGAGAACGCCCGATCCATCGCCACCTGCCTGGAGGGGTGGCCGGGGTTTCTGGTCGTGGATCCCGTCTTGGCTCCCAAGAGCGGCCCGGCCCTGGCGGACACCTCCACGTTGGACGGATTCCGGCCGCTGTTCGCTCGGGCCGATCTGGTCACGCCCAACCTCGACGAGGCATCGATCCTGTTGGGCCGGAGCATCCGCACCGCCCGCGAAATGGAAATCGCCGCCGCCGAACTCCTGGGGCTTCTGGGCTGCAAAGCCGTCCTCCTCAAGGGCGGACACCTGGGAGGGTCGCATTCACCCGACGTGCTGGCCAATGCCGACGGAATCCGTCTCTATCCGTCGGTCCGGCTGGAAGCCTCGCACACCCACGGCACCGGTTGCGCCCTGGCTTCGGCCATCGCGGCGTTTCTCGCACGGGGAATGGATCTCCGCGTCGCCGTGGGCGAAGCCAAGAACTGGCTCACCGAAGCCATCCGGACCGCTCCGGGCCTCGGTTCGGGGAACGGCCCCCTGAACCTGCTGGCCTGACGGCACCGCTCCCTGGTCGCGGTCGTGCCACGTCTCCCTCTTCGCTCCAGAGGGCCTTTAGCTCAGTCGGTTGCGAGCACGCGACGCATAATCGCTTGGTCCCCGGTTCAAGCCATTCGACTCCCTGAGTTACGTTTCCCCTCTTGCACAAAGGGCCTTTAGCTCAGTCGGTTAGAGCACGCGACTCATAATCGCTTGGTCCCCGGTTCAAGTCCGGGAAGGCCCATGGAACAGGAATCCGGAAGGATTTTCGGCGAAAAGCAGGTCCACCGAGTGGAATCCTTTCCGTCGTCCGCCGACTGCGGAGCGAGTCGGCTATTTGAGGATCAGGATGATCGAGACGATTCCCGCAATTGCCACCGCCGCTACATCCAAGCCCGCAATGAGAGTGACAGCCGTCGCCGTTTGCTGCGAGGATTCCGCCAGTTTTTCCAGGGCGGCGGCTTCGCGTTCCTCCGTTCCGGGGCTCTTCATGCCCGATGGGGTGGAGTTTCCGTTCTGGACGGAATCCAGGGGCTGGATCACCAATTTGCTAGGAGTCGCTTGCAGAACCTTGAAGGAATAGGGATGCCCGGCCTTCGTCTGGGAGATGCAGGTCTCCTGATACTCCTCCGGCAGCTTGAAGCAATTGGAGGGATCGGCGATGGTTTGAATCTCCGTGGCCCCGGCCAGCGAGAGCAGGACAAAACAAAAGGCGAGGGATTGTCTGAACATCGGTTTCTCCTGCGTGTTGAACGCTATCCGTCTACGCGAAAAAATTAGCGCTTGGGGAGTGCAGTCAACCTTTCTCCTCGACAACGACCCCTTCCTTGCTGGTCTCACCTCCGTCCGCCTTGCCCAACAGCATCCGCCGCAACTCACCAACGTCCCGCGCCAACCGTGTTGCCCCCGCCTCGGCCAGGGCCGCTTCGGTGTTGTAGCCCCAGGTCACCGCGATCATCGGGACCTGTGCCTTGCGCGAGGCCTCCACGTCGCGGGTCTCGTCCGCCACCAGCACCAACTCGCCCGTCGGAATTCCCCAATGGCGGGCCATGCGGCATATTCGCTTCGCCTTGCCCGCAAGTCCAAGTCCGGCTTCCAGCCACCCCGGTTCCGGTGCAGCGTTTTGATACAGGGTGCGCCGCACCACGTCGATGCCGTTGGAGGTGAGGATCCCCCATTCCATCCCCGCCTTGTCGAGATCATTCAGCAGGTCCGCGATCCCCGGAAACAGCGGAATGGTTTCCACGTCCGCTTCCAGCAGGGCGCGAGCCCTCCAAAGGACCAAGGGCACCTTCCACCACGGAATCCCCAGTTGCGACAGGATGCGCGGCAGGTTCCGGCCCCGGAGTTGGCGGATCCCCTCCTCGCCGGGATCCGTGAACCCGAGTTCGCGAGCCAGCCGGGGCAGAAGCCTCTCCACCCTGGGAAAGGTGTCCGCAAGGGTGCCGTCGAAGTCGAACAGAACCGCGGATGGAAGCGGTGGGGAGGGTTCTTGTGGGGCCTGTAGCATTGTCTGGAAAGATGGATCCCTCGACCGTGAACGATCGTCCAGGGGGCCGGAGTCGGGGCGAAGGACCGGAAGGCATCTTTTGGCGCGATGCCCCTTCACCTCCACCTCGGGAACCGTCCGGAACTGCTGGCCGATGCCTTGGCCAGGACGCTGGGGCGCACCTGGACGGATCCGTTCGACCCTCCCCAGATCGTGGTGCCGTCTCCCTCGGTGGGCAAGTGGTTCAAGCTGCATCTGGCGGCACGGGGTCGCACGGTGCTGAACCTGCCCACCTCGACCCTGGAATCCTTCCTCTGGAAGACGCTCGATCCCGGGCCCGACGACCGCATCCTGCGCGTGGATTCCCTGCAGCACGCCGTGGCCCGACTCCTGGAACCGGATCTCCTGGCCTTGCCGGAATACGCCATGTTGAGACGGTTTTTGACGGATGGTCGCGACCGAATCGATCCCGGACGCCGCGTGCAGCTCTCCCGCGAGGTGGCCAGGCTGTTCCTGGAATACGAGTACAACCGGCCCAGCGTCTTCGCGGACGGAAAATGGGCGATCGAGGGAATCGATCGCACCTGGCCGGAGCGTCCGTTCTTCGCACCCCGGGGAACGGAAACGGACGCGGAGCGGTGGCAACGCCACCTGCACGGCCTGGTCTTCGCGCCCGATGGTCCCCTCTCGGGCTCGGGATTCCTGGGGTTGCCGCGTCTGCACCGCCTGCGCCGCGAACAGGGCCGGGACCTGTTTGGTCCCGACGTCCATCTGCTTTTCGTGGACAAGACCAGCCATTTCCACCGAAACATGTTGCTGGAGCTGGCGCGATCGCGCGGCATCCACCTGTACCTGGTGAATCCCTGCATGGAGTTCTGGGAGGACCTGGACACTTCGCGGCGGCGGCCCCGGACCAAGATCTCGCATATCCCCCTGCGGAAGCTGGAAAGCCTGGAGTTCCAGGCCCAGGCGCTTCCCGCGGACCTGTATTCGGGGAAGGACCCGGCGTTGCTTCGCGAGTGGGGGAAGACCTCTCGCGAGAACATCGCTCTCTGGTGCCAGGCGGCGGACCATGATTTCCAGGACCATGTGCGCGATCCCCTGGAAGACGGGGTCACGTTGCTTTCCACGGTTCAATCGGCCCTGCTCCGACGTCTTCCCGGCCCACTCCACCCGGGTTGGGAAAGCGATGGCTCCGCCGGGGAACCCTGCGCGGACGACGGAAGCCTCCGCATCCTTTCCTGCCCCGAGTCGTCTCGCGAGATGGAGGCGGTTCGCGACGCGGTGTTCAAGTGGCTTTCGGAGGATCCCGAGCGAAGCCCGTCCGACGCGGTGGTGTACCTGCCCGACACCCAATCGCACGCCGCCGCCCTCGAGGCGGTCTTCAACTGCCGGCCCAGAAACGACCCGGGAAGGATCGGAATCTCGGTGCTGGGCACCATGGCGTCGCAATGCCTCTGGGCCCGCGGGGCCAAGGCCCTGCTTTCCATTGCGACCCAGGGTCTGGACCGCTCGGTCGTCCTCTCGCTCTCGGAGAATCCGCTGGTTCGCGCCAAACGGAATCTTTCCGAATTGGATGTCCTGCCCTGGGCGCACTGGATGGAAGGAACCGGATCCCTCTCGGGCTGGGATGCGGAAGACAGGCGGCTTCGCGGCGCCGCCGAAGCGGCCGCCGTGGAAGCCCACACCTTGCGGGCCGGCCTCGAACGGCTGGCCCTGGGTTCGCTGGCCGCTGACGCCGTGGACATCGGAAGTCCGCCAGGCTGGGGCGATGGTGGGCTACCTCCGTGGCGGAATCGGGAAAGTTCCGATCCGGATGCGTTGGAACCCTTCCTTGCCTTCCTCGAGGATCTCCGGCGCGACACCCGGGAACTTTCGCTTCCCGGCCCCCGGGACCTGCACCGGATGGGAATCGCATTCGCCGCGCTGTGCGACGACTGGCTCGACACCACGTCGGACCCCCGGGAGGATTCCCTGCGGCGCGCGTTCATGGAATCCTTGGACAACTTCCGTCTGCGCGGACCGGCACCGGTTGACATGTCGGAACTTTCGGAGAGCCTCGCGGGGATCCTCGAATCCGAGCTTCCCGGATCTTCCAAGGCCTGGAGCGGAACCCTCACGGTCGCGCCCCTGCGGGCCACCAACATCCTGCCCCACGGGCTGGTCGTGATCGCGGGTCTGGATGCCGAATCCTTTCCCGGCGAGGCGCGCACCGGTTCCCTGGACCTCCTTTCTAGCCACCGGATCCTGGGCGACGCCGACGCGGTCGCGGAGAATCGGCACGCGTTCCTCCTGGCCCTGCTCTCGGCGCGAGATCGCCTGGTCCTTTCCTGGCGCGCCCGCGATCTGCAGAAGGATTCCATCCGATCTCCATCTCCGGTCCTCCTGGAACTGGAATCCGCTCTTCGCGACGGGTTCCTGGGGACCGCGGCGACCTCCAGCGCGTTGCGGCGCGCCGTACCGTTGCTCGCCCGTTCGGGCGGAACCCTGCCCGGCGATCCTGCGGTCTGGAGCGTGCCCTCCTGGGACCCGGCGGACTCGCCCGGACAGGTCGTCGCGCATCCGGCCTCGTCGACTTCCCCATCCCCGCCCGTCCGCTACGCGGATCTCGGTTCCTTCCTGAAAAATCCCTTCTTCCACAGGGCGAGACCGGGTTGGCGCTTCGACGAACCGGACAGGGAGGATGTCGAAAGGCCTTTGGAATCGGACCGCCTGGAGAAACTGGCCAGGTGGAAATTGTTGACGGAAATCGTCCTATCCGCACCGGATTTCCGACCGGATCCGCAGGACGCGGTTCGCGGGATCCTTGCCGGACGCTCCTGGAATTCCAGCAGTCCGGAAGGGGAATTCCTGGACCGGGAGGCCGCCGAGTTGCGGACCTGGGTCGTGGAAATCTCGCGGGGCCTGGGCCAGGCCCTGGGCTTCGGGGGAAAGTTCTTGCGCGATCGCCCCTTGGGATTCCTGGACGGGACCCGCCGATGGAGTTGGGAATCCGAAGACGGCGCCGCGGTCGCTTTGCTGGATGTCGTCCCCTTCGCGGAGGCGAAGGTGCGGCCGGACGCCAAGGCCGGGCTTTACCTGGAAGGTGCGGCGATGCGCGCCGGTGGCTGCACGTCGCCGATCCGCCTGGTGTGGGTGGAGAGAGGCGGCGAAGGCCGCGTCCATTCGGAGCCGCTGCCCGAGAGTGCAGACTCCCTGTGGATCGGGGATCTTTGCCGCGATGCGCAGGATCCCGACTGCGCCGAGTTCCTTCCCCTCAGGGAGGCGCTCGCGAAGGGCGCCACGCTGGAGCTCCTGGTGGAAGCCCTGGACTCCCCCAACCGGCACGTGGATTTCCTGGAAAGACTTCTGGACCCGCGTCTCCCGGACCTCTCTCCCCAGGCCTTCGATTCCCTGATGGAGCGCAGATTCCGTCCCTGGAGGGAACACCGGGATGCCTGATCCCATCGATCTCTCCCGGGCGGAAGTGGATCTTTCCCGACACGGGATCGTGGAGGCGCACGCGGGCACGGGGAAGACATGGACCATCGTCCGGCGGGTGATCCTGAAAGCCCTGACGCGTCCGGACGATCGGCTCCACGTGCGGGATCTCCTGGTGGTCACCTACACCGACAAGGCCGCAGGCGAACTGCGGACCCGGTTGCGCGAAGGACTCGAGGAGGAGCTGGGTCGGACCTCCGAAACGTCGCTACGCGAACATCTCGAGGATTGCATCCGGAACCTGGGGGAAGCCTGGATCGGGACCATCCATTCCACGGGGCTGCGCCTCCTGCGCGCCTATCCGTTCGAATCCTCCCTTCCCTTCCACACCGACATGGTGGACGACGGCGATGGAATCGACAGGGCCCTCCCGCAGGTGCTGGAAAGGGCCGACGGTCCGTGGTGGACACGCCCGACGGAGACGAGGGAACGGCTTGGAGAGCATGGGATGGAATCGCTGCGGAGGGAAGCGGCCGGCCTCGCCCGTTCCTTGGTGGATCCTTCCGCTTTCCACGACCTGCCCGATGCGGCGGAGTGCGCCAGCGAGGTCCGATCGATCGCCGAACGCATGGCGGGGCCGGGTGCGGAACTGGTTCGACGCATCCGCTTGCAGCTTCTCCCTCGACTGCGGGGGATACCTCCGGCGCCCCGTGCGCGCAAGATCCCCGGACTGATCCGGCACTGGGAGGTCTTGGACCCCGCATCTCCCCCGCTTCGCGTCGGAGACCTCGGTCCCAACAAGGCGGACGGCCCGGGGTTCGATCTTCTCAAGCCCGAGGAGGCCGAGGCGGACGGAATCTGGCAGACAGCCGTTTCCCACTTCCAGGAGCTTCTCGGCGAGCTCGCGCCACTCCACGACCACTGGCTGCGCATGAGGGACCTGTCGCCGGAGGTTCGGGAGAGGGCGATGTTCGTGCACGAATGGGCCAGGTCCGCCCTTTCCCAGTGGACGGAGCAGAAGCGCGCGGGCGCCCTGATCTCCTACCCCGACATCCTCGCGCGCCTCGCGGAGGCCCTGGAGGACCCCCGATTCCGCGCCGAGGTGCGCGGCCGGATCCGCATCGGGATCGTGGACGAATTCCAGGATACCGGCAGCGCCTCCTGGAAGATCTTCCAGCGTTGGTTCGCCCCCCGCTTCGGGGCCCCATCGAACGGCGTTTTGTTCCTCGTGGGCGATCCCAAGCAGTCCATCTATTCCTTCCAGGGAGCCGACATCGCCACCTATCGGGAAGCCTGCTCGGAATTGGACGGTGCCGGCGCCCTGCGGTACGTGCTGCGGGAAAATTTCCGGTCGCGCCCCGAAGTCGTGGAGGGCGTCAACGAAATCCTTCTGGCCGCGCCGTCCTGGTTCGGGACCGGAATCGATTACGCACCCGAGCAGTGCTCCCGCGCCGTGGGGCGCGAACCCTTCGAAGAAACGGGTTTTCGGACGCACCCGTCCGTTCGGATCGCACAGGTCTCGGGACATGCGGCCTCGGCACGGGCCTCGTGGGCGACCCAGGTGGCTCGGGCGATCCTCTCCTGGAACGGGCGCACCGTCCGGATCCCCCGCGGCTATGCCTGGAGCGATCCCAGGCCTCTCTGCTGGGCGGATTTCGCGGTGCTGGTCCAGGGGCGCAGACACGTCGCGGCCTTCGCCCAGGCCTTTCGCGAGGCGGGGATCCCTTGGGCCCTTTACAAGCAGGAAGGGGTCTTCTCCTCGCGGTCCGCCCACGAATGGAGGGTGGTTCTGGACGCCCTGGGCGAGGGGCCCGCGGCCCAGGAGGCTCGACGCCTGTCCGCCTTCACGCGCCTGTTCGGGGTACCTGTCTCCTTTCCCTGCGCTTCCCCCGAGGGGGAGTCCATGGCGGAGGTTTGGCTGGGCTGGCGCTTGCTCGCCGCCTCGGGGCGCTGGTCGGAACTTCTCCGCGCGATCTCCGGTTCGGGATGGACGTCCAGGATCCTGTCCGGGGGGGACGCCGATCGCGAGTGGATGGACCATCGCCAGGTCCGACAATGGATCCTGGAATCCCTTCTTTCCGGTGAAGGCCCCGTCGAAGTCGCGAGGCATCTGGGAAGACTCGCGCAAGGAGCGGATGTCGAGGCTCGCGAAGTCAATCTCCTGCAACGCGCCACCGATCGCGAGCGCGTGCAGATCCTGACCATGCACGCTTCCAAGGGGCTCGAATTCCCCGTGGTCTTTTTGGGGCCGGGTGCCTCCCCGCAGAGTGGAAGGAATCGTCCGGTCTGGTCGTGGATCTCTCCCCGTGGAGTCCATGTCGGGCCGGCGACGCTCCCCGCGCCGCCACAGGTGGAAATCCAGCGGGTAGAGGAAGATCGAAGACTTCTCTACGTCGCCTTGACCCGAGCCCAGATCCTGTGCGGAATTCCAGTGGTTCGAGACCGGCGCGGGAAGCCGTCGGACCTCCTGTCCAGGGCGTTGGTCGAACGTTTTCCGAAGGGAATCTCCGGAACCCATTCGGGTGGCTGGGAACCCCTCGAACGACCGGAAGCTCCTCTCCGCGAGGTGGACGGCTCCGACGCGGCCCCCGCCGCCGTGGTCAAGGACTCCGACCTGGTGGCTCTCGGGCTTCAGCAGCGCACCGTTCGCCAGGCGTCCTTCACCGCCTTGGTTCGGGGATCCGGGGGGTACACGCTCGAAGGCCGCGTCGGGCGTTCGGAAGAGGCGGCCCTGCGGGAAGATCCCGAAGAGGACGATTCCTGGCTGCCGCGCGGCGCGAAGACCGGCGACGCCCTCCACGAGATCCTAGAAATTCTCCTGTCTCCCCGGGCGGACGTCTCCTGGATCCTCGAAGGGGCCCCCGTTCCCTCCCGCGTCGAGGCGTCCACGGCGGAACTTCTCCGCCACCACGGCCTCGGCAGGGTCCCGGCCGGACCGGTCCTGAACCTGTTGCGACGCGTCCTGTCCTTCCCGCTTCCCCTCCCCGACGGCACCGGAACCGTGCGCCTCGCCGAGATCCCGGTTGTGGACCGGCGTTGCGAAGTGGAGTTCCACCGCGCCGTGGACCGCAGGGGGCTGCCCGTGATGCCCGGTTCCCCTCTCGCCTCCTGGATGGTCGGGCACATCGACCTCCTGTTTCGACGCCGTGGCGCCTGGTACGTCGTGGATTGGAAATCCAACGCGTTGCCCTCGTGGTCGGCGGCGGCGGTGGAGGAATCCGTCCGCTCCCACGACTACGACCTCCAGGCGCGGATCTACGCGCATGCCGTGCGCGACGCCCTGCCCGGCGAGCGCTTCGGGGGGTGCCTGTGGATCTACCTGCGGGGTTTCGCCAAGACCGGCGCGTCGGCTCTCTGGTCCTGCGCCGCCGATCCATCGGAGGATTTCCTGGTCGAGCGGGCGTTGGCGGATTGGCTGCGACCCCGATCCGGAGCTCGGACGTGAACGCCGCGGAGAGCTTCGATTCCGCATGGGGCCCGGATCCGATCGGGGAGGGATTGCGCCCGCTGGCTCTGCGTCTGTGGGGATCCGGGAGATTGGGCCTGCTCGAGATCCGGCAGGCGAGGCTGTTCGGAAGCACCCCGCAAGCGCGGCTTCTCCTGCTCCTGTTGCTGGTCTCGAACCGATCGGGCGCTCCCCGGGCCACCTTCTCCGGACTGAGGCAACTCCTGTCCAGTTCGGCACAGTTGCCCTGGATCTTGTCCGGCATCCCGGCGGGACCCGACGGCGATCTGGAAGAGGCCGAAATGCCGGGTCTTCTCGCGCTATGGGATTCGGTGTTGGCCCTGGCGCGTCGCGACCCCTTCGAAGTCGCGCCTTGGTGCAAGCGACCTGGCGAATCGGGAAGCCTGGTGGAGTTCGAGGATGTCCCCGACCCGGAATGGGCGTTCCAGCGCTCCAGCCGCGCCGAGACCGTTCTGGTGGATGCCTTTCTCTCCCGTCTGCGTCTTCCTCTCCGGGAGGTTTCCCCTCTCCGGGCGCGCGAAATGCTCGGGCAGATCTTGTCCGAAGGTCCCATCCTTCCCCATCGGCTCCAGGCGCAAGCCGTGGCCCTTTCCCTTCGCGCGCCGCTCCTGGTGGTCTCGGGGGGGCCGGGAACGGGAAAGACGGCCGTGGTCGCGCAGATCCTGCGCGCGCTTCGTCGGCTTCTGCATCTCGCCCCGACCTCCATCGCGCTCGCGGCTCCCACCGGACGCGCCCAGGCGAGACTGTCCGAAAGCCTGCGTCGGGCCCTTTCGCCGTTGGAAGGCGATCCCGATCCCGAAAACGTCCTCGACTTCACCCTGTGCGAATCCCCTGCCAGCACCCTGCACTCGTTGCTGGGAGCACGAGGCGACGGCACCTTCCGACACGGCCCCAAGTCCTTGCTGTCGCAGCGCCTGGTGGTCCTGGATGAAGCCTCGATGGTCGATCTGCACCTTTTCTCCGTCCTGGTGTCCGCCCTATCCCCCGATGCCACCCTGGTGCTCCTGGGCGACCGGGACCAGTTGCCCTCCGTGGATACGGGGGCCGTGCTTTCCGATCTGGTCGGAAACCGTTCGGGCGACTTCGTGAGCGCGGAAAGCGCACTTTGGCTCGACCAGGCGATGGAAGGCATCTGCGTCCTGGAGCCCATGCCTCTGGATCCCGTGTCCCACCCTCTCGCAGATCGATTGGTGGTCCTGGATCGGAGTTTTCGCAGCGTGCCGGAAATCGCCGATGCCGGCCGCAGGGTTCTCGCCTCCGACGCGACCTGGGTCGCGGCGCTGCCGCATGCCCGCCTGTCGGACCAGGATCCTCCCGCGGTTTCCTGGCTGACGGAAGATTTGGACCGGGAGCTGGATTCCTGGACATCGCCGGTCGTCGAGGAATTCCGTCGTTGGCAGGCGCTCGGTTTCGACATTTCCGGCCTGCGTTCGTTGCTGGAGCGCCGAAGGATCCTCTGCTCCCTCCACGGTGGCGCAACGGGTCGCCTGGCCTCGAACGAACGGGTGGATTCCGCGCTCCGAAGGCGGTTGGCCTCCATTCCAGGCGGCCACTACTCCGGACGGCAGGTGATCCTGGGTCGCAACCACCCGGAACTCGGCTTGCGCAATGGCGATCTCGGAGTCGTTGTCGCTCGCGAAGGTCGCCTGGAGGTGGCTTTCGCCACCGGGTCCGTGATCCGCTGGGTCGACATCGCCTTGCTTTCCGAACTCGAGCCCGCATGGGCGCTCACCGTCCACAAGGCGCAGGGTTCCGAGTTCGACGAGATTCTCTTCGCCTTGCCCGAAGTCGACACCCCGCTCCTGGACCGACCCATCGTCTACACCGCGATCACCCGGGCGCGTCGCCTCGTTCGGCTCCAAGGGGATCCGCTCCTTCTCGATCGAGCTCTCGCCCGAGTGCCCGATCGCCCCTCCCGGTTGCGCCGGGTCCTCGGGCTATAGGTTCTTTTCCAGGAAGAGCGCCTTCCCCGCCGCAGGGTCCAACTGGTAGCCCAAGAACCCGAAACGGGCGTAGATGTCGCGGGCCCGTCCGTTGTTCTCCAGGACCTCCAGGGTGATCTTGCAGCACCCGCGGTCCCTGGCCTCCGTCTCCAGGGCGTCCAGCAGCGCCAGGGCCACTCCTCGTCCCCGGAACGCGGCTCCCACGACGAAATCGTGGAGATTCAACAACGGTCGGGCGCGGAAGGTGGAGTAGCCCTCGAAGGCGATCGCGAGCCCCGCGGCCGTTTTGCCCGATCGGGCCAGCAGCACCACGGCCCCCGGCCGCTCGGCAAGATCGCCGGGAAGACGGGATTTGACATCGTTGGGCAGAGGCTTTCCGCCGCCCATGAGGTCGCGGGCGTACTCGTCCAGGAGAGTCAGCAAATCCCGGGTATCGATGCGATCGGCGAGGTTGGCGCGCCGGATCAGAGGTGCGTCGCCGCCCATCCCCCGCCTCGGCCTACCGGCCCCAGTTGGAAAGCGACGCGCCCACCAGGGACACCTGGGCGATCTCGAGTTTCCCCGAAGACGACGTCGCGAAGAGCATCTGTCGAACATGCCGGGGAGCGGAACTCCAGGCCTGCCCTGGATTGGAAAGCGAGCCGACCGGAATGTCCGTGGTCGTCCACGCGGTGTCCATGGCGAGGTCGGCGCTCCAGGAACGAGTGGTGTCCGGCAACTGTTCGACCAAGGCCAAGGTCCATGTCCCCTCGCCACGGTACTTGATCCGAACGGACTGCAGTTGCGACAGTTCGGGAAGCACACCGTTCGCGGTTCCCAGATCCAGTCCCGCATCGGCCCATGGATTGGCGACACCGGCGAGATTCACTGGGATCGAGATCCACCGGATCGTCCCATCGCCCGTCACCGCATCCCAGGCTCCCGCCACTCCGAAAACCTGGTCCGTCGGCCCCGCCGCCTGGATCCACCAGTATCCGTCCCCGAACAGCCCTTGCAGGTTCCAGACGTTGGTGCCGTCGGAGAAATCGTCGAGAAGAACCGTGTTGGTGTCGTCCGCCAGTCCTTGGGCCGAGAGGGGATCAAGCCCCAGATCCACCGTTGCCAGGGAAGCCAGCGCCTTCCCCGGCTGGCCGACCAGATTCCAGGTGCCCTGGGGCAGGGAATCGAATTGGAATGCGCCAGCCGAGTTCGTGACGGTGGTCCGGTCGCTACCGCCCAAACGGATGCGGACCCCGGAGATGGGACCGGCGCCGAGGTTGCCAGACAACGTGGAAAGTGGCGCCAAGGCCAAGGCGACGGGGCCTGCGCTGTCGGCCTGGGCTCTCATGCCCAGTCCTCCGGAGATGGCCTCCACCCATGCGCCTTCCCCTGCGGGAAGATGGAAGTCGATTTTTCCACCGGCATCGGTCCAGCCGCTGTCCAAGGCCACCGGCAGCGCCGAATCGACGCGGGAGGTCCAGGATTCCCTGGCCAAAAGGCGCACCTTCACGCCGGGAAGGACCTCTCCCGTGGAGGCGGTCACCGTCACGCTCAACCCATTGGGGACTTCGATCCCGCCGCCGCCCAGGTTGCCCTGCCCGCATCCCCAAAGGATCCCGGAGAGAGCCACCCACACGCATTGCCTCATGCCCCGCCTCCCACGGGAAACAACGATAGGTTCAACATGACGACTCGATCGGGATTCCGTTCCTGCCGAGCGAGCGTGAGGGCCTCCTTGCGAAAGAGCGCCAGCCGTTCCTGAAGTTCGCGGAAGGACGCCTCCCCCAAGCTCAGGGTCAGGTGGGAAATATCCCGCTGGGCGGGCGGAACCTCGTCCAGGGCGCCTTCCGCGAGCGCGATGGCGTGGCGCTGGAATTCCCGGACGGCCACGGACTTCCAGCCCTCCCCGAAGGTGATCACGGAATCCGTGGGGCGCCAGAAACCTTTTGCGTCCTTGGCCACCAACCCGATTTCGGAGAGGAGTGCCACGGAATCCTTCGCCTGGTCCTTGGTGATCGCCGGTCTGAGCGCTGTCGCGAGGACCTCCCATTCGTCCCGGATCTCCAGGACGCGCAGAAGCTCGTGCACGACGGGGTGGTACCACTGCCGGCAAAGGTCGTACTGGGCGGGTACGAGCTTGCGATCGGCCACGCGCATCGCCGCCACCATGCGGTCCAGGTGCAGCTTGCGTTCACGGTGGGTGGCGGCCTGTGTGAAGCGCACCAGGTGGGCGAAGAACGCGGACTCGCGGGCATCCAGATCGAGAGCCTTCGCGAACAGGGGGATCTTCTCGTCGGGAATGTTCTTGCGCCCTTGGAAGATCAGCGACACGTGTCCCTTGGATTTCAGGCCCACCAGCTTCCCCAGGTGCTCCAAGGTGAAGCTCGGACGGCGCGCCTTCATCGCCACCTGGGCATCGCGCAGGAATTTGCGGGCATCGAAATAGGTGAAGACGCCGGGACGTTCGAGTTTCATGCCACCATGTTACAGTCCGCGAACGGCTCGGCGGACGCGCGGATCCCATCCGGCGGAAAACAGACCTTCCGACACGTTCACTTGCGGAAGAGGGCCATCCCGGCCAGCAGCGCCAGCGCCGAACAGAAAAGCGTGGAGCCCAGGTATCCTCCCGCGGCCATCCAGCGCCCCGAGCGGGCGATCCGGTCTGTCTCGAGCATCAGGGACGACAGGGTCGTGTACCCGCCGCAGATCCCGGTAGCCAGGAACAACCTCCAATGGGGATGGAAATGGGCGGGTCCGCCGAGGAGGGAGGTGAACACGCCGATGAGGAAGGTTCCCGTGACGTTCGCGGTGAAGGTTCCCCACGGAAACGAAGCGGCCACCGGAAACAGGATCCAGCCCACCCCGTAGCGGAGAAGCGATCCCAGTGCGCCTCCGATCGCCACCCATGCCCAGCCAGGAAGAGAACCCATCGGTCCATGGAAGATAATCGGGGATCGACGGCGTGGAGGCGGAATCGGTGCCGTGCGCTTTCGGTGGGAAACTCGGATCCTGGCGACGGTTCTGCCTCCCCATCGCCGATCAGACCCGGTTCGACCCCACGGCTTGGATCGATCTGGACAATGCGTCGTAGACCCGTTCGAGTTCGATGTCCCGGATGTTCCAGGGTGGCACCACGTACAGGGTGTCGCCCAATGGTCGCACCAGCACCCCACGTTCCCGGCAAGCGCGGGCGATCCGGCTCCCGCGCGGAGCGAGTTCGTCACCGCCCGTCGCGAGGTAGCCGTCCCCGGCATCGGGCAGTTCGAAGGCGGCGATGGTCCCCAGCACGCGAGCCCCGCGCAGATCGTGGCGCTTGGCGATGTCGGATAGGAATCGCCTCTGCAGGCTTTCCAACATCCTCCACCGTAGCGGAGTTTCGGGTTCGCGCAGGATCCGCAACGAGGCCAGGGCGGCCGCGCAACCCAGGGGACTGCCCGTGAAGGAGTGGCCGTGGAAGAAGGTTCGGCTGCGGTCTTCGGACAGGAACTGTCGGAATATGGATTCCCGGAAGGCCGTGGCCCCGAGCGGCAGGAATCCGCCGGTCAGACCCTTGGACAGGCAGATGGCCGATGGATGCAGGGGTGGGCGGTCTGGAAGGTCGTCGCAGGCGAACATCCGCCCCGTGCGCCCGAATCCGGTGAAGACCTCATCGGCGATCCACGGGATCTCTCGTTCCCGGCAGAGGGCGTCCAAACCCTCCAGGTAGGTGCGCGGGTACATGCGCATACCCGCGGACCCTTGGATCAGGGGCTCGACGATCACGCAAGCGATTTCACTTGCATGGGCATCCAGCCAGGTCTTCAGAGCGTCCAACGCGCTTCGGGTCCCCGCCTCCGCTTCGGGGGAGGATGGATCCCATGCGCCCGCCGGGGTGGGCAGGCGATCCACCTCGAAGAGGTAGGGATCGAAGGGGTGGGAAAAAACCGAGCGCGCCCCGGCCGACATTGCCCCCAAGGTGTCGCCGTGGTAGGCGTCCTCCAGGGCAGCGACCCGTGGCACGGACACTCCGTTCTGGCGGGCGATCTGGATGCAGGCCTTCAGGGCCACCTCCACGGAGGTGGAACCGTCGTCCGAATAGAAGAGCCGCGACATCCCCCCGGGAAGCAGTGGGAGGAGCGCTTCGGCCAACGCTACGGCTGGCTCATGGGTACAATCCGCGAAGATGACCTGCTCCAGCCTCTTCGCCTGTTCCGACACGGCGTGGATGATTTTTGGATGGGTGTGGCCGTGGTTGGTGACCCACCAACTGGAGACGGCGTCGATGATTTCCGTGCCGTCCCAAGTGTGCAGCAATGCTCCGTGGGCGCTTTGGATTTCCAGGGGTGGATGGGCGATCTGGTGCTGAGTGAACGGGTGCCAGATCACTTGGGCATCGCGCTCGGCCAGGGATTTCGAAGACGCGATGATCGCATGGGTCAGGGTCTCTTCTGCACAGGGATCCACCCAATCGCCCGTTTTCCATCGCTGAATCAACTCGCCGATGGACTGTGCATCCGCGGGATACAATTCTGGAATTCTCCCGAGAATCTCAACGCGACCCCGATCTCGGATCTGTCTGGCATTCTCCCCGTGGGGAGAGCCGTTCAAGACAACCCCCGCAATGGAAGCACCCCTGGCTCGAATGGCTTGCACAGTTGACAGGGCATGATGAAGCGTGCCCAAACCGGTGGTGGCGATGACAACCACGGGCAGGTCCAAGGCCAGAGCCAGGTCGATCATGTCTTCCTGGTCGTTCAGGGGGACCAGTGCACCACCCGCACCCTCGACGACCGTGAAATAGCCTTCGGGCCGATTTTCCACGAGGAATGGAAGCTCGATCCGCTCCTGTTCCAACTGTGCAGCCCAATGGGGAGAGGCGGGTTCGGCAAATTGGTACGTCGAAAGGTGGATCGGAGTCCCCGGAGATAGGCGGAGGATTTCCAGCGCATCCGATACATCACCGGTCTGGACGGGCTTCCAGTAATCGGCTTCCCATAGGGCGCACAGGACCGCACTGCACAGTGTTTTCCCGATGTCCGTCCCCGTTCCGGTCACGAAGACCGAGTGGGGGAAAGGGTCACGCAGCAGAGGGTGGACGGAGCTCATGCAATATTTCCAGGAATTCGGTGATGTCTGAATCCGCTAGATCGGCGGTGATGGTGGCCCGGAGCCGTTCCGATCCCGGAGGCACGGTAGGGGATCGGATGGGCCGCAAATGGATGCCGCGAAGGGAAAGGTCGTTGGAAAGTCGCTGTGCGGGCCCCAACCCACCGGCCAGAAGAGGAAATATGGGTGTTTGGATGGGTCGTTCGGAAAGGCCCCAACCCATTGAATTCAGGCCCCGCGCAAATGCCTTGCACAGTTTCTCGAGATGGGCTCGTCTGGACGCGTCGGATTGCGCGATTTCCCACACACGTTCGGCCACCAAGATGGCGATGGGGGATGGTGCTGTGGTGAAGATGAATGGCCGCGAAGTGTTCACGATGGCTTCAATCAACGCGGCTGGCGCGCACAAAATCCCTCCGGCAGAAGCCAATCCCTTTCCAAATCCGTGAGTGGTTGCCACCAGAGCCGTGGTTTTGGGGAGGGCTTCGCACAAACCTGTTCTTTGGGTACCGAACAAACCGACGGCATGGGCCTCATCCACCAGCAGCAAGGCGTCTTCCTCGTTGCACACTTGAAGGAGGTCGGTGAGGGGAGCCAAATCTCCATCCATGGAGAAGACGGATTCGGTGACCACCAGCCGGAGCTTACCGATGGCCGATTTCAACTGTGCACGAAGATCTTCCGGGTCGTTGTGGCGGAACCTTCTCCGCTGTGCACCGCTGTGCACGATCCCATCGATCAGTGAGGCATGGGCGAGAGCGTCGTGGATGACCACGTCGTGCCGATCGACCAATGCACAGATGGCGGCGCGGTTGGCCTCGGAGGCGGACGCGAAAAGCAGTCCTTCCGGCATGCCTGCGGACTGTGCAAAGGCCTGTTCAAACCTCCTGAACAGCTCCAGATTTCCCGAGAGCAATCGAGATCCGGAGGAGGTGCTGGGAAGCCCACTGTGCAAAGCCTCGATCAGCCCAGCGCGGATTCGCGGGTCCCTCCGGAGTCCCAGATAGTCGTTGTGCCCGAAGCGGGATTCGGGGTGGTCGCCAAAGGTTCGAAACACCCCCTGCTTTTCGAGCTCCGCCGACCTCGCCGTCCAGGCCGCAGACCATCGATCCCAGCTGGTTTCCACGCCGAAAAGGTACACCCCCGGCGGGCGACTTCAGTGCGAGAGCAGGACGGGCAGCACGGCTTCTCCGGAGCCCGTCGTCAATCGAACCAGGGCCATCCCTTGCCCGCTCAGCGCCACCTGCAGTCGGGATTGGCCGGAAACGGCGCGGCGCAGAAGCGTCCTGCCCTGGAGGTCGGTCACATGAAGCTCCCGGGCGCCTGCAGGCAGTTCCAAGGACAGACCCTGACCCGTGGCCCGCGCCGAAAACCCCGCTGGGGATGGAATTTTTTCGATTCCCGTGGTGGAGATCGCAGCGCCGACCGCCTGGATCTTCGCTTTGACGTACTGGCCCGAGGCCGAGATTCCACCGTTCGGGTCGGTGCCGGTGAGGGCGGCGGATCCCCCTCCCTTGTTGGACAGGGACCAGTTGGTCCAACTGATCCCGAGCTGCTTCGCCAGCGCCAGCCACAGGTCCGACTCCCCGGTGCAGAATCCCGTGTTGCCGTCGGACTGCGTCGTACCCCATTCCGTGAAGAAGATGGGGATCTTGGCCGCCGCCGCGGTGACCGTGGCACGTTCTGCGGTCGAATCGCTGCAGGCGTAGAAATGCGTGGTGTAGGCGATGTTGGGATCGGAGGTGATGGGGTCGGCGGCGGGCTGGTTGGGCGTGTGCGACCAGGAGGGCGAACCGACGATGACCAGATTCGAACTGTAGGGGCGGATCACCGCGAGGAGATCGCCCGCATAGGATTTGATGGTGCTCCAGCTCGCGCTGATGGGTTCGTTCCACAGCTCCCAGATCAGGTTCGGTGAATTGGGATAGGCCTTGGCGATGTCCCCGAAGAATGTCTTCGCGTTGCTCTCCTCGACGTTGTCGCCTTCCACATGCCAGTCCACGATCACATAGATGTCGTTGGCGATGGCGGCGTCGACCACGGTCTTGATGAGCGCCTCGTTGCTGGCGCTGTACTGGTCGGCGGGAGTGGCGTTGGGGGTGTACACCGGAAACGGCGCGCGGATGACGCTGGAGCCCCACGAACTGGCCATCGTTTGCACGGCGCTCGCGGTGTAGAACGCGTTGCCACCCCATTCCGGCCAGTAGAGGCTCATTCCGGCGACCTGGATGCGATTTCCGTTGGCATCGACGACATGGTTGCCCTGGACCTTGAGGGCACCGTGCACCTTGACCACTCCGGCCTCGACAACGACGGACAAGAACATGCCAAGGACAAAGGCAATACGGATCGCACGAAACATGAAGACTCCCCAAACAGAGTGGGTCCGACCGGGAGGACGCAGCCCAAGGGTGGGCCACCTCGAATCTGTCGCGAATGAGGAGGAAAAGGTTGCGGATTCCTCCCGAATCGACTCCTCAGTGCTCTCCCGAGTACGGCACCACTTCCGCCTTCATCCCGAAGGACGCGAGCATGGCCAGATCCTTGTCCTGCCCCGGATTTGCCGCCGTCAGGAGCTTCTCGCCGGTGAACATGGAATTGGCACCGGCCAGGAAGCAGAGGAACTGCGTGGACGAACCCATCTCCACGCGACCCGCGGAGAGCCGGACCCGGGACTTGGGCATGAGGAGACGCGCGACCGCGATGGTGCGGACGAACTCGATGTCGTCGATGGGTTCGGCGTCGGCGAGTGGAGTGCCCGGCATGCGCATCAATTTGTTGATGGGAACCGATTCCGGGAAGGTTGGCAGGTTGGCCAGCTCGTGGAGCAGGCCAACCCGGTCTTCGCGACTTTCCCCCATGCCCAATATTCCGCCGGAACAGACGTGGACACCCGCCTTGCGAACGGCCTCCAAGGTGTCCAGCCGATCCTGGAAGGTGCGGGTGGTGATGACGTTCCCGTAATTCTCCGGCGAGGTGTCCAGGTTGTGGTTGTAGTAGTCCAAGCCCGCTTCGCGCAACCGCGCCGCCTGGGATTCGTTCAGCATCCCCA
>Ga0302319_10008892_pt1 | contig 19446 bp, 20 predicted proteins | sample Bog_T0_2_FD_203319 | JGI IMG/M metagenome (GOLD analysis project Ga0302319, IMG submission 203319) | Peat permafrost microbial communities from Stordalen Mire near Abisko, Sweden - Bog_T0_2 | ecosystem: Environmental > Terrestrial > Soil > Wetlands > Peat | place: Sweden: Abisko, Stordalen Mire... | reverse complement strand
AATTATGGCGCCGCTGCCCCCTTCGCCAAGGCTACGGCGGACCGGGTCGAAGGATTGCCGCCCTCATCCTAACCTTCTCCCCCGGGGAGAAGGCGGCGTACTTTCGGCTTTAGGATGGCGGGAGGTGGTTCGGCCGGTTCCGTTATGAATTAACCGCGTGACCAGAATCTTCCCGGAATTCCAACTTTTGTAGGCAACGCATCCGCTGCAGCGGGCGGTATGCCCGGAAACGCTTTCGCCGATGGGATGGTTATCTGCAGGCGGGAGCCACACCACCCTGAGCGGCGTCACGCATCGGCGGTAGAGGGCTACCGCACTCCAAGACACGTTGCGACACCGAATGGGTTTTTGCGAAACGATGGCATGGGAGCCCCCCCTCTCGCCTTCTGGGTTGACCAAGTCAGTGCGGACGGGCACTTTGGAAGTAATATGCGTTGCGAAATGACTAACGCAGGGAATGGGCAGGCGAAAAGGCCAAAGCTGGCTACATCGCTGCGATTTTTTATTCTCTTAATTCTGTTCGATTTTGCCGGTCTAGTGAGTGGCCAGAATATTTCTCCGCAAATCAAACTCGAGAAGGCATTGGAAAATGCGCGGGCGATTACCAATATTGAGATTCAATATGATGACTTCGCCTGGTTCAAAGGCACGCCGGGCGCCCCGCCGCCCCTCACCAATGATTTTGCTCGCACAGCGCATATTCGATACATCGCGGCAGGTGAACAATATCGGTACGAATGTCGTTGCGAATCCGCCCAGTCGACGAACGTCAACAAACTCACTGAGACCTCGTTCGATGGCAAATTATGGTCCTCTTATGACGGCGGGATTTGGATGGTGCAACAGGCTGGCGATCGACTTAATGACTTGGAGAATCCGAAGAATCCCCTGGTCGAGCCATTCCTTTTTCTTTCCAGCCTCTCAGATGATTGCTTTCCAGGGGGGCTACGGTTCGTCGACCTTCGCTCGCCGGATATTTTTAACGGACTCCTTTTGCCGGAGGCGGAAAATCAAGATGGCTTGGTTCACTTGACATTTTCCGGCCTTCCACGGAACGGCATGGCCCAGCTTTGGCGTATCGTCCTGAGTGATGCCGATCCCGATTTCCAGCCGAGCAGTATAACTCGGATCATTTATGCTGGCACTCAGGTGCCCTTTGACACGGAAGAAACGTACACCCTTTCCGATTATACCAATTTAGGTGAATACCACTACCCAACCAAAATAACTGAGCAGGTTTTCACCGTGCCAACCAACCACTTGACCCGACCCCTGTTGGTCCTAACGGATATGGTCACGCTGGTGTCAATCAAGATTCCGGAGCAAATACCTGAAGCCACTTTCCGTCTGGATGAATCGCCAGCCCGCCGAATTTGGAACTTGGATGCGGAAAAGGGAGTTGGTGTCGGCCTTATGTTAGGTGAGGCAGGATCGAATGTTGTGGTGAGACGAATTTCCGCCGATTCGCCCGCGGAAGAGCAAAATGTGCTTCAAGTTGGCGACCGCATTGTATCCATTGCGCAATCAAATGCGCCGGCCATTCCGGTGCATGCAGGGAAGGCAGATTTGCCGCGGGCCGCGGCATTGCTCCAAGGGGCCAAGGGAACATCGGTCCAGATTGCTTTCATTCCGGCGGGAAAGGATGATTCGAAATTGCACGTGGTCACTTTGGTGCGCCGGGAAGTCAAAGGCCGGATGGGGGGTGGACCGGTGCTGGCCAAGGGGACGAAGGCGCCGGACTTGGAAATGGTGTCGCTGACAAACCACGCGGTGGAACATCTGTCCGACTATGCCGGCAAAATCGTGGTCTTGGAATTTTGGGCGAGCTGGTGTTCGCCATGCCAAAAGAGCATGGCGGATCTGCAACTTGATCCAGCCCGATATCCCGATTGGAAAGATAAAGTGGTTCTGCTGGCTGCGAGCATTGATGACCGGGCCGACATTGCGGCCAAGCACTCTCAAAGGAAAGGCTGGAATCAGACCCACAATGTTTGGCCCAAAACAAAAGATGTTCGATCCTATTCCGTGACAGGCATTCCGTTCGCCTATGTGATCGATGCAAAAGGAGTGATCGTTGCGTCCGGTGTGGTCGAGGACGATCGATTGAACATTCCAGCGATTGTGAATCAACAACTGAACGCCAGCGAGCGGCAGAGATCGAGCTCATTTTAAGCCAAGAATTAAACACGGACCGGCATTCATACCGCACGGAACCGCAAAATATGCAGAGGGAAGAGAATCCAGATGGTCGCCGCGAAGGAACGCAAGGACCCCCGAGACGAACGAGTATTTTCTTGACAGGATTGACAGGATTTTCAAAGCGGAACAGGAGGGGCAGGAGGAATTTTCACGCGGAGACGCGGAGGCGCGGAGAGGGGGAAAAGAGGGAGAGAGTTCATGGAATTTTTGACAGGATTGACGGGATGAACCAGATGGGGAGACAAATTATGGCGCCGCTGCCCCCTTCGCCAAGGCTACGGCGGACCGGGTCGAAGGATTGCCGCCCTCATCCTAACCTTCTCCCCCGGGGAGAAGGCGGCGTGCGTTCGGCTTTAGGATGACGGGAGGTGGTTCGGCCGGTTCCGTTATGAATTAACCGCGTGACCAGAATCTTCCCGAAATTCCAACTTTTGTAGGCAACGCATCCACTGCAGCGGGCGGTATGCCCGGAAATGCTTTCGCCGATGGGATGGTCATCTGCGGGCGGGAGCCACACCACCCTGAGCGGCGTCACGCATCAGCGGTAGCGGGCTACCGCACTCCAAGACACGTTGCGACACCGAATGGGTTTTTGCGAAACGATGGCATGGGAGGCAGGGCGAAATAGTTTTGAGGCATCCAGGAGAATTGTGTCCTTTGCGACACCGATGAACGAGGCGAGATTTGCCTTGAACCCACGTCATCGGAATGATTCACTCGGCATTGAAAGTGTCGGTACAACTTATGGCAATTGTGGAAATACACTTTTTCATTCGACAGGTGCAAGGGTGGGGCTTCGTTAAGGCGCTCGCTGGCCGCGCGTGATTCACAACCCTGAGGATTGAATATGAACGCGGTACGAATGCGAACCGCAGGTGAACTGCGGGGACCCAAGGTCCGAAAACCGGCAGCACCGGCCATTTCGGCCCCATATCGGCTCCTTTCGTCGTTGGCGACAATCTTGGGCATCGTTTGCCTCGCGGGTTGCGCATCGGTTTTCCGACACAACGACAACACCGAGCTGGACCGCATCGTGGCTCAAATAGTCGCGGATCCCGCCGTGCGCGCACAGCATGAGATGCCGGCACTTGGCGATCAAATTTACGCGCTTATATTCGTGGCACAGGGAAAAACGCCCAAGCCAGCAAAGATTTCCGATGAACAACTTCGCTCCGGTCTCCTTGCCGAGCCCGGGTCCGTTGTGAGAGGTCCGTGGATATGGCGAGCCGGCCTTAGTGGCCGGATGGACTCCGCGCCGCTCGATATCGTGCGCATCTACTTTAACCTCAAGCCAGACAAGGCCGTATCGGCAGCGGATCGCCTGACAACAGAACTCAATCACGCTCACTTGAAGTTTACCATTAAGGTAGCGTCCACGGTTGCCGAAATGCAAAGGTCGAGCAGCGCGGTTCTATACGTTGACCGGAGCGAATACCGAATTGCCAGGCAAGTGGCAGCAGCGACGTCCGAGGCGCTTCCGGGATCTTTTGCAGATTCGTGTGTCCCGCTAACCAAGAAAATCACTCGCGGAGTCTCGGCGGCGGACCAGCCTGACGCGGCACTTGCACCCAAGACTCGCGCAGAGCACAGTTTCGGCACGTTTGTTTCGGATGTACTCGCGGAAACTCTGTTGGCACTGCCGCAGAACGCGCCGCCAGCCTCGGTCGTCGCGGAGGCTAAGCGGCGCTTTCTTGCCTGCGGTGTCGATCCCGACCGTCTGTATCTGCGACATGGCCATGAGGTGGACGATCTTTGACTTAACTCATTTACGTTGTGTCCTTGGCGACACCGGTGAACAAGGCGAGTTTTGCCTGGAACCCATGTCGTGGGAGTGGTTCAGTCGGCATTGGGAACTGGTGGAACGGCTTATGGCAATGGTGGAAATGCACTTTTTCATCCGAGAGGTGCAACGGCAGCGCTTATTTCATCCTGGAGGCCAGGCTCGATTTCGAGATACTGTCCGACAAACGCTGAAACAGAAAGAGATTGGTTGATTTCGAACGGGTTACAACTTTGGGATTTGCCGAAACATGGATTTCAATATACTGTCCGGCAAGAGTTGAAAAAGAATCGGCAATATAAAATATTATCACCATGCCACTCTCATTTTGGATTAAACGCTCCGTGACCGTGTTTCTGGGGTCTTCGCCGTTCTGCTCGTTATTGGTCTACTGAAAGGGAGAGCGTTGGCCGCCGCCGCATTGCAGAGTGCCCTGTGGGCGGGAATCACGACCACGATATTTATCGCGACGCGGATCTATCGCTCAAGGCGAGGCCAGCATTGCGAGCTTTGCCGCGATACACCCCAGATGCGCCAAGGCGAAGCTTGTCCGGTGAAGAAGCCGGAGTAGAGAGCATCAGAACTTTTATGAACCCACAAACAGAGACAACAGATCGGAGCGAGACACCGGAGCACAATTCCAGCGCGGAGACGGTGTTGGGCTTCATCATTATCGGCTTGCTTGCTGGCGGGACAGTTGGAGTGGTGAAAGCATACAGCATGACGAGTGGCTTGGGCGTGATGTGTTGCTTGTTCGGTTCGGTCGCGGCATTCGGTGCCGTTTATTATATTTATTTTGGCAAGCGTTGATTTGGCAGGTTGGGAAATCGTGCCGAAAAAAACAGCCCCGGCCGTGACGGATGATCCGCCGGACGAGACTGGAAGAATGAATCCGCAGGCAAGTGTTCTTTGCAGTCCTATTCCGAACCTCTGGGTGCTAGTATGCAGTTGACGTGCCAACCTAAAAAACCCTTTAATCCCAACGTTTTTCGGGGATTTTTGGCATCTGGGCCCCGAAATGTTGTAATTTATTGATCCCAGCGAGCAAAAGGATTCAGAAGGAGATGAGGAATCTTTAGTGTAGCCGATTGGCGGGCAGGTTGGCCGCCAAAACGGGCGGATCGCCCATTCCACCAACCCCTAATGCGAACGGGGCAACTCCGCCAAATGCAAAAAGCCAACCAGCAAAGTGCAAGGCGCAAGGCCCGACGGCTTGGGCAAACCCTCGTTTTCCGGGGCTCCGAGCGGCACAGCTTAAGCTTTTGATTGACTTAAAATCGAAGCTCTTATGACCACGGAATCCAAAACCAGCAAAAGCCGTATCGAGAAGAAACCCACAGCCCGAAAAGCGTCTGGGCCGGTGACGCACAACAGTCATGCGCTGGCGTTGGAACCGGAGGTTTTCAAAGGAAAAGATCCGCGGCAAATTGCCGCCTCGTTAAAACGATCCGCCGACAGCAGCAACCAACGTAAAGGGACGCCGTTTCAATCGGCGATGTCCATGCTGAATTTTTACATCAACCGCGCTGGCCATTCATTGCCCGCCGCCCAGAAATCGATTTTGGAGCGCGCAAAAGCCGAGTTACGGAAGGAGTACGGTCGGGGATGACCCGGCGGCCAGGCCGAGCAATTGTTTTTCGTAGAAGGTCGTTCCCCGGGCCAGGACGCTTTGACGCAGCTTTTCTTCGTACGGTCGCAGAGACTGATCCAGGGGCCGGATTTTCGTTTTTTGCGCTTTGGTTGAGTAGTGGGACTCAAAGAAATGGCGCAACATGAAGATATCATGATCCAATCCCAAGGTATGACTAAGATATTTCAGATCCTCCCCCAGGGACGTTTCTTTGCGAGAATCCAGCAGCTCGATCTGATTCCGGACCTCTTGGATGCGCTTCCGCCATTGGTGAAAGTTTTCCGGTGATTGCTCCGTATAGGCGGTTTCAAAAGCGGCCCGACTATTGCCGAAACTTTTTCCGATTCCCAGCTCCAGTGACCGCCAGGATCGCTTTAACTTGATTTTACGCATGCGTTTTTGACTCTTTTTCAGCAGGCGGCAAACCCGACGAGCCGCCTCATTCCGGTCAAACGCGGCGTGGGCGGCGGCGCAGTTCTCAGCTAAAGTCGCTTCGAGGACAGCGAGAGACCGCTGAGGGAGAGCATCGGCAAATCGCCGGCTGAGCTCGTTCAACGTTTCGAGGAGGACGCGGGCGTCGCGGGGCGGCCCCAGCAATTTTGCGGCCTTTTGGAGAGGGCGCGTGACGCGGCGGCAATCGCGGTCATTGATTTCCGGACGCAGGAGGCGCAGTACCGCGCGGAGCCGTTTAATCTCTTTGCGCGCCTGATGGATACCCGGGAGATCATCCGGCCCATCCAAAGCGCGAATTACGTTCTTGGCGCCCTTCCGATACAACCGGCGCACATTTTCAGCCAGGGACTGGGTCTTCTTAAACCGAAAAGCCATGACGAAAGTTCAAGGCGATCGCCCATAAAATCAAGCCAACAGTTGACGCGTTTAACTCAAAAACTGCGGATCCTTGGCGGTAGAGTCGTATTTCTCGCTGGTTTTAAACGGCTCGAACTCTCCGGTTTGAGCAACCCCGGCAGTCTTTGCGAGCAAGGACGCCACTGCCTGCTGATCCATCGGCCGGAAAGTTTTGGCGGCTTCGAAGGCCTGGTCCAACAATTTCAGGCTGTCGATGCCGTTAATGACCACCGAGGTGGGGAGATTGAGGGCATAGTGAAGGCACTCGATGGGGGTGACGACTTTACTTTTCAAAATATCACCTGAACCCATGGATTTCATACCCAAGACACCGATCTTTTGATCTACCAGTAGGGGCAAAACGTGATGTTCAAAACTGCGAAAATGAGCGTCCATGACATTGAGCGGCATTTGGACCGTGTCAAATTTGAACTGGTTTTTCGCCGCCAAGTCCAGCATGTGCAGATGAATCGATGGGTCTTTATGTCCGGTGAATCCGATATAACGAATTTTACCGGCCTGTTTAGCCGCCAACGCCGCTTCCAAGGCGCCACCGGGCGCGAAGATCCGATCCGGGTCGTCCATCCGAATGATTTCATGAAATTGCAGCAAGTCGATGTGATCCGTTTGCAGGCGTTCGAGGCTTTCATTGATTTGAGCTTGGGCACCTTGCCGACTGCGGCCATCGATCTTGGTCATCAGGAAAACACGTTGCCGGTACCCGTCGCGCAGCGCAAGGCCCATGCGAATTTCACTTTTTCCGTTGTGGTAATCCCAGCAATTATCCATGAACGTAAATCCTCCATCGATGGCGGTCCGGATGATTTTAGTGCTTTCACTTTCAAACAGCGGATTTCCAATATGGAAGCCGCCCAACCCGATGGCGGAGACTTTTTCGCCGGTGCTACCCAAGGTTCGGTAAATCATATCATTGTGCTTTTCTTCTTCGGCCCAGAGGGGGCTTCCCAGCGCGCCGGTGGCGATGGTGGCCGCGCTCAATTTCATAAATTTTCGGCGCGTCAGGTCCCGACCCGACGATGGGTTGTCGCTGGCAGGCTTACGCAAAAAGGGTTCGGAAAAACTCATGTCGAAAACCTAAGCTTAAAACAGGCCAGCTCCGAATTCGCAAAATATCAGGCTTTGAGGCGTGATGCCCCGCCGAACCATGCACGATGCATTCATCGGAAGGCGAGGCGGGCGTTTTGCAACCCCGCGCACTGCCATCGGTGTTGAGCGGGCATGCAGGGGGAGTGACGTAAAAATCGCTTGGCTTTCTTCCTGCTAAGAATCAGGCACTCGCTCAAGGCGACATATTATGAAATGAAGGTCATTGCGTGTGAGATCTGCGGGCTGGTTCAGCAACTCCCAGTTTTGACGCGGGGACAGGTCGCCAAATGCAACCGGTGCGAAACATCGTTGCCGCGGCATCGGGTCAACAGCCGCAGGCGAACGGCGGCCTTTTCCCTGGCCGCACTTTGCCTCTATGTGCCGGCGAATATCTATCCCATGCTGACCATGGAGTATCTGGGGCGCCGCACGGAAAACACGGTTTGGGGTGGAGTGCGCGGCCTCTTTGAACAAGGGATGTGGGGCGTGGCCGCACTCATTTTCGCGGCGAGTATTCTGATTCCATTATTAAAGCTCGCCGGACTATTTTTTTTGGTCATTTATCAGGGAGAGCAATGGCACAAAACCCGGACCTGGGTCTATCGAATCATTGCCAAAATTGGCCCCTGGGCAATGCTCGATGTATTCCTGCTGTCCGTCATCGTGGCCCTGATCCGTTTTGGAAGGTTTGCGACCGTCATTCCCGGCCCCGGCATCGTCGCTTTCACCGCCGTGGTTTGCCTGACCATACTCGCTTCGGGAAGCTTTGACTCACGTTTGATATGGAAGGAGGATTCGTTTGAGACTAACGAATGATGAATTTCCGGTGCACAGCCTTCCGGTTGCAACCATAAAACCCAAGTTGCGTTTTTCGCCCATCTGGCTGGTGCCGGTGATTGCCGCCGCGGCCACCGGCTGGCTCATTTTCGAAAGCTTCCGGAACGCCGGTCCCTTGATTACCATCCAATTTAACGATGGCACCGAGATCCAAGCCAATCAGACGACCGTTCGCTATCGCGGCGTAAAAATCGGCGCGGTCCGATCCCTGAAGCTTTCGGCGGACGGAAAACAAGTCGATGTACAGGCCCGCCTTGACGATTGGGGAAAGAACCTGGCTCGCGAAGGCTCGATCTTTTGGGTGGTTCGCCCGGAGGTGGGGGCGGGCGGATTACGGGGACTGGATACCATTGTTTCCGGTCCCTACATACAAGTGCAGCCGGGAAACGGCAAGGAACAAAGGCATTTTATCGGGGCGGACGCCCCCCCGGTCATGGACGCTTCGGAGGGCGGATTGGAAGTGATCGTGACCACACCCGAGCTCGGAACGCTGAACGTGGGTTCGCCGGTTTATTATCGGGGCATGGAAGCGGGAGAAGTAAAATATTTTGTCCTGAGCGAGGATTCCACCGCCGTGGAAGTGCATCTGCTGATCAAGACCAACTTCACGCAATTGGTTCGGCGCGACTCGAAATTCTGGAATGCCGGCGGAATCAACATCAACCTTCGCTTTTTGGGGATCAATATCAGCGCAGAATCCTTCAAATCGCTGGTCATCGGCGGGATTGCCTTTGCCACCCCAACGGCGCCCGGTCCGGTGGCGACCAACCGCACGTTTTTTCCCCTTAACGAGAAATTGGACGAAAAATGGCTCAAGTGGTCGCCAGCCATTTCGAGCACCAACACTCAAACCCATTCTTCTCAGAGTCCACCCTCCTCCCTTTTGTTGAACAGCATGAATCCCGGCGCTCGACAATAAGATCGGCGCCGGTTAAAAAAAAGATCGAATCACCGAGCTGATTCGATCCGTGTTTGATCAAAGCGTGATGAGGGATCATTCCTCATCATCAAAGTTCCAGCCATAGCGGACGGCAGCGCGATCTTCGTGCCAAGCCTGTTTCCGATCCGGTGCGATGGTGCCCCAATCTTCGCGCAGGCTATTTTCCAGCTCGTCATTCCAATCCGTATAGTCGGTGCCGTATTTGGAGCGGGCGCCATAGCCGAAACGAACGGCGGGCTCGAGGTCATCATACGCCAGTTGCCGCCGGGGCGGAATTGCTTCCTTGCCGCTCGCCTGATGGATGGTGTTTCTCAGCTTTTGATTGGTATCAGGTTCATCGCCGCCGAAATCATGCTTGGTTTGATCCCAATCCCGTTTCAGGGCGGATTTCACGCGTTCCCACGACGAGTCATTTTCCTCAGTCCACCAGGACGGGTTTTTATATTGATAAGTTGTTTGGTTCATAGTTTTCCTTGGTTGTTGGTCAAGGAATCTCCTGCTATTCCCGTGCCAGATGAAGCGGCCGCCGTTTTATGGGGTTTTTGGTAACTATTTACACCTCATTGGCGTCTAACGGGATGCAGGAAAGGGGGTCCATAGTGCAAATTGCAAATTGTGAGGCGGGAGGGTTCGGGAAAAACTGAATATTTTCCAAATTCCGGTGGAAAAAAACCTGGGATGGACGAGAATGCTGCACTGGTTAGTTTAATATTTTGAAAATCATTTTTCGGAACATAAAAGATAAGAATTGCCGACCGGCCTCAGGGGTCCGGATCGCGACAAGTTTCTTTTCATTGTTGTTAGTGCTGGCGTGGCCTTCGCTGGGATTTTCCCTTTCGCAGGCTGCGGGGGGCAAACCGTTGATCGTTGCCCTGCCCTTGGGGGTCACGAGCGAAGAAATTCAGCGAGCCTTGGACAACCTTCCCCTGACTGGCGGCGAGATTCTTTTGCCCGCTCAAACGATCGAAGTCCGGCAGCCCATTATTCTAAAACGCAATTTTGAGACTCTGGCGGGTGCCGGAACGCGAACGGTCCTGCATTTGGCGGATGGAGCCAATTGCCCAGTAATCATCATGGGCCAACCGCTGAACAACCCGCGTGCGATGGTCATGCATTTGGCGGTGAGCAACCTCTTTATTGACGGAAACCGGGCCCGTCAGCAAAGAGAGCTTTGGCAACTCCAAGGGGAAGGTTCGGAAATCCGGAATAATGGGATCACGGTGCAAGACGTCAGCGATTCCCAAATTGAACACGTAACCTGTGCCCGGTGCCGTTCCGGGGGATTGGTGACCACTTTGGGGGTGCGCCGGCTTAGCGTGACGGATTTGAACTCCTTCGACAATCAATTTGACGGTCTGGCGTGTTATCTGACGGAAGATTCGACATTTGCCAAATTATTTCTCCATGACAATCCCGGGGCCGGCATTTCGCTGGATCTGGCCTTTGACCACAACGTCGTGACGGGCGCCGTGTTGGACTCCAATGACTTGGGGATCTTTATGCGGGCCAGCCGGGACAATCAGTTCCGTGATATTTCGATCCGGCAGAGCCATAATTTCGGGGTCTTCATGGCGCAGGCCGTAGAACAAACCGCGAGCGGCTGGCAGAGGGATCCGCAGACGGAATGCACCAATAACTCTTTTACCAACTTTTCCGCCAACAAGTGCGGCAGCGCTGCTTTCCGGGTTAATGACCTGGACTGCACCAATAATGTGATCATTGGCGCTCAATTTGACGATCCGGCTCACGGCCTCTCGATGGTCGAACCGAATTTGCTGACGATCCAAGGTGTGGCGCGCTGAGGAACCAGGTGGGAGGCGGCACTAACTTTTCTCCAGGGGCTCCTTGGGAGTCGGGGTCGTGATGATTCGGGAGCTGCGCTTATAAAAGAGGTAGGAATAAATCCATTGCGACAGGACCGAAACACGATTGCGAAAACCGATCAGAAAGATCAGGTGGGTAAACAGCCATGCCAGCCAAGCGGTGCGGCCGGAGAATTCCACCTTTCCAATCTGGGCGACCGCGGCGGAACGGCCGATGGTGGCCATGGTGCCTTTATCCCAGTATTTGAAGGCCGGGCGCGCGGTGATTGGCACATTGGATTTGATGTCTTCCGCGATCAATTCGGCCACATATTTCCCCATTTGCATGGCGGCGGGGGAAACGCCCGGCACCGGCTTGCCGTCCCCCTCCAACACCGCTGCGGCATCACCAATAACAAAAACGTTGGAATGTCCGGGCAAACTTAAATCCGGCTTTACCTTCACCCGGCCGTCCTTGTCGAGTTCCACACCCAGCTCTTTATTCAATGGCGAGGCGGAAACTCCCGCGGCCCAAAAAATATTTCCCGCCCGGATAACTTCTCCGGTGCCAAGTTCCAATTCGCCGGATCGAATGTCTTTGACGGCAGTGTGGCAGCGCACTTGAACGCCTAATTTTTCCAATTGATGTTGCGCACTCGCCGATAAGATCGGAGAAAACTGTGCGAGAACACGCGGACCACTGTCGATGAGTATGATTCTGGATTGGGCGGGATTGATGTGACGGAAATCGCGATTTAATACTGTTCGCGTCAGGTCGGCGAAAGAACCGGAAAGTTCAACCCCGGTGGCGCCGCCTCCGATGATGACGAACGTCATCAATCGATCGCGTTCGGCCGGATCTTTTTGATTCTCCGCCCGTTCGAAAGCCAGGAGAAGCCGGTTGCGGATAGTCAGCGCATCATTCAACGATTTGAGGCCCGGGGCAAATTCTTCCCATTGCGGATGGCCAAAATAGTTGGTCTCACTACCCGTGGCCAGGATCAGGTAATCGAAATCCAAATCCCCATTCCGCAGACGCAATTTCCGCTGACCTAAATCAAATCCCTCCACTTCGCCCAATAAAACGGTGATTTCAGGCCGGTGCCTAAAAATAGAACGGATGGGTTCCGCGATATCGGGAGCGGCCAAGCCGCACGTCGCCACTTGATAAAGCAATGGCTGAAAAAGGTGGTGGTTGCGGCGGTCGACGATGGTAATGGCGGCGGCTACTTTTTTAAAATGCCCACAAAAAGCCATTCCGCCGAACCCACCACCCACTACCACCACCCGGCGTTTGGTTTCTTCCATAAGTATGACGCAGCCCTGCGCGAAGCTCTGCGTCAAGACACTTGGCGAACGGCGTCCCGGGTGCCGTAGGGATTGGGCAAATGGACCGGACATTCCGCATCGTCCTGCCACTGCCCGTCGACCAAGTATCGATAGGGATATTCGCCCGGCTCCATCTCAATCGTTGCCCGCCAAAGGCCATCGACATCCTTTTCCATGGGGATGGGACGCTCCTGCCATTGACTGAAACTCCCGACCAACTGGACGGATTCAGCGGCCGGAGCCTTAAATAAAAATGTTTCTTTTTTCTTGTTACCGTTTTTGTTTTTATGATGATGCTTGCTCATAAATTCTTTTTAGCTATTTAAGTGCCAATACTCGAATCGTTGCGGCAATTTTCTCGCTGGACCGAAGCTTTGGACTTAGGGCTCATTTTTTGCAATTTGTTTTGGAACTACCGAAGGGCGTTCGCCATAAATCTTCGCGAGAACGAAATGCAGATCGCACTATTCCCGGCGGGCAGACATGCAATCTGCAAGTTTGCCCATGCAAGCGGATCAGCCATTAAAATCCGCAAGGATCCGCTAAGCCGGAAAAGGGGGCTTAGAATAATAAAGATCAGGGCGGAGGACCGGCTCACAGTTTTCCCAAAAGGAGAAGAACAACTAAAATCAGAACTACCAAACCCAAACCACCGCTTGGGTAGTAACCCCACCCTGAACTATAAGGCCATGCCGGCAAGGCGCCGAGCAGCAAAACGATGAGAATCACCAATAAAAGGGTTGAGGTGCTCATAAGGTTCCTCCGAAGAATCTTCAGGCAGAAACGCGGCTGGTCGCGCCGACGGCGGACTCATTGCAGTGCTTGGCAAGGTCGGTCAATTTTGCATCCGCCGCCTTTTCCTGCTCCAAGATTTCTTCCAGCAAACGGGCACCTTCGGTATTGCCGAGCAGCTTGGCCCAATCCCGCAGTCCCCCATAAGAGGCGATTTCATAATGCTCCGCCTTCTGGCCCGCAAAAATCAAGGCGGCGTTGATCGAGGGGGACTTTTTGTTCTCGGAGATGATTTCTTCGGCTTCGTCAATGATTCCCAGGATGGCCGGGCATTTCTTGCTTCGGGGTGATTTGCCAAAGGCATCGAAAACCGCCTCAACCTTTTGCACATGGCCCTCGGTCTCAGCCAGGTGCGATTTAAAAGCCGCCTGCAAGGCGCTGTAAGTGGCGACCTTGGCCATTTTTGGGAGCGCTTTGGTCAGTTGTTTTTCCGCATAATACATATCGGCCAAAGAATCTAAAAACAGGTCTTCGAGTGTCTTCATAATATGATAATCCTAATTGACGGTATTGCTTGATTTTGATGACGCGAATGAACGGGTGACATTCAACTCATCGTTGCCGTTCTCCTTAGCAATGGACATGCCGCCGCATTCGCCCTCGATTCGGCGAGAGGGCGGGAAATCACCGCGGCGCCGCGTGCATTTCGCATGTTTCCCAGGGCGTAAACGATTGCAGGGTGCACAGGCGGAAGCCAGGCCGGCCTATTTGCCGGTGAGTTTTTCCGCCGCCTTCCTATCGGTCACGCGGTTCGTATCGGCGACATCCCGAGCGGCCGGGGTTGCGGCGGGCGACGTTTTATTTTCCACGTCTTGAAGTTTTATTTGCGGTTCAATTTTCGGAATCAACGCGCGAATGAAGGCATTTTGCAACAGGCTGCCCACGGCGGAAAACACGTGAACGTGGCTGTTGGTAAACGAGCCGGAGATGGGGATTTGCGCTGCTAATTGATCATGGGGATGATTGCGAAAACCCTCACTGAGCGCACCCGCGATGGCCTGCCAGAACAGTTCGAGGATATTTTTTTTCCGGTCTTTTTCCCATTGAAAGATATCCAGATTCTCAAAGAGGACTTTCACATAGCCGTCATAGGTTCCCTGATTTGCCGCCGCCGAAACAAATAGATTGAAGGTGCCCCTGGCCACATCAAGTTTTCCATAACTGCGCAAGAAATCATTTATTTGGACCATATCCACGTTGGTCAAGACGGCGGTTACCTCAAAAGTGGGCGCCTCCTGCAGGGGATTCATTTTCAAATTCACCGACAGCAACCCTTTCCCCAAGGTCTGGCCGGAGGCGGAGAGGCCGGCCGGCAGCTTTTGAGTGACCTTCCGGCTGTTGGTGAGGTTGGTGGCAACGCTATAAAGATTCGTAACATAGATGTCGAATTTATCCTGGTTGTGGAAACTTTGAAAATGAACTGCTCCCGCTTTGATTTCGATCCGGTTGATATCGAAGGGGAAGAGGCTTTCGAACGTGGCGGTCCATGGTTTTTTGGCGCCCGTCTGGCTTTCCTGCGGCGATGGCGCCGTCACAAAATTCACCTGCGGGTGATCTAAAACCACCTCGCCAACCACCGCCCCGTGAAACAACTCCCGCCACTGTACCGACAAATCAACCAGCGCCGCGGAGAAAAGCGGCGTGGGGACGCTGCCGTCCGTCTTCATAATGGAAATATTGTCAATTTCGTAGGCTCCGCGCCAGAGATGCACGTGAATGCGATCCACCTTGCCGGAATAATCGGGAATCCGGGCCAGTTGCCGGTTGACGTAATATTTAATGGTTCCGGGGAGCGCCAGACGAATCGCCACGAGGAGAACGACCAGGATAATGATCGTCCACTGCACCCAGCGGGCCGTTCGCCGCCATCGGCTTTCGACCTTCGTCTTTAGTTTGCTAATGGTTTTGCGCATAGTTTTGTAAAGAGGACCGGGCGTTCCCCGGCCGGCAACGCATTTTTCCTCGCAACCTTGTGGCTTAGCAAACCTTGCGCCATACAAAGCGCGGGGCAGCTTTATAAAGGCGGGGAGGCGAGCGGCGAAACTCACTGGCACATTTTCCGCTGACGACCTGCCAGTTTTGGAATTTATAAATCAATTGCCCGATGAAAATTAAATCAGTCGCACTATTTACCACCATTTCTCCCCTGCTCCTCCTTTGCGGCTGTTATACAGCCAAAATGTCCGAACCCCCGCGAACCGCCTTGGAGCAATTGGTTTTAAGCCGTTCCTCGGATCTCGCCATGGAGGGTGTGGACCTCAGTTGGGTTAAAGGGAGAAAGATTTATGTGGAAGAAAAATACTTTGACAGCTACGACAAGAATTATGTGATCGGGCTCATTCGCCAGCATTTAAACGAAGCGGGCGGCTGGCTGATGAAAACGGATGATAAGGCCGAACTGATCGTGGAAATACGCAGCGGGGGCCTGGGAATGGACACATCGGAAACTCTATTTGGCCTGCCGGCCCTAACCGTTCCGGTGCCGTTGTCAGGCTCGCTACAAACGCCGGAGCTCGCCTTTTATAAAAACACCAAAGCGAACGCAATCGCCAAGTTTGCCTTGTTCGCCTATGAGCGTGACACCGGCGAATTTGTCCATGCGGTGGGCCCGGTATCCGGATATTCCCATTTTCATCTCTACAAGCTCGTCGGGATTACTTGGATACGAACGGACGTCCAGCAACTTAAAAAGCATCCCACGCCGGACCACTCTACCCATTCGGTCCCGTGATCTTTCGCGGCTTTTCGTTCACGGCTTTGCAAAGTGCATCTGCCTTTTGCAAAGTGCGTTTAACGAGAAAGTGGTTGGGCTTGGATTACGTGCCGATTTCGAAGGGTTGCTGCTGGCACGTAAAAAGCTAATGCCTGTTTCCATCTATGAATAAACTCATCAGGATCATTATACCATGAACACCCCCTATTCACCGGCCACCTATCCCGCAACCGTCGCAGAAACAACGTCAACGTATTCGGTCGATTCCACGGATCGCCCGCTCGCTCGCTTATCCTGGAGCGCGATCATCGGCGGCACCGTCGTGGCCATTGGGATTCAGGTCCTCTTGTCCGCATTGGGCGTGGGCGCGGGCCTGGCACTTTTCAATCCCCACACAGACGCCGACCCCGCGAAACATTTTAGCGAAGGAGCAACCGCCATCTGGAGCGCGTGCGCACTGGTAGCGTTATTCTTTGGCGCCGCCATCGCCGGGCGGTTTTCGGCGTCCCTTCACAGTGGTCTGGTCCACGGCATCATTGTGTGGAGCAGCACGCTGATTATTGCGTTGCTGCTGTTGTCCCTGGGCACGGGAATCGCGTTGGGCGGCGCGCTAAAGGTGATTGGCGAAGGTTTGGGTATTGGCACGAAAGCCGTCGCCGCCGGAGCCGGCGATGTGGTCGGGGAAGCCGCCAAGCGCGCGACCGATCAGTTGAACAGCTTCATCAACGAAGCGTCCCAATCGGTTCCCACCAATGCAGCACCCAAGGCGGCCACCCGGGCGCAAAGGGAAATTGGATTTGCCGCAACGCGGCTTTTCGCTCCGGGCAACGATGTCTCCTCGCCCACGAATCGAGCGGCGTTGATCAAGGCCTTAGTCGATTATACGCAAGTGAGCGAAGCGGATGCGACGAAGACGGTCGATGAATGGACTGATTCCTATCGGCAGCTGCAATCCGAGCTGTCCGATGTCAAAGCCAAGGCGGAGCAAAAGGCCAAAGACGCAGCGGACGCAGCCGCGAAAGAATTATCGACGGCGGGAACCTGGTTGTTTTTCGGTTTGCTGCTGGGGCTGCTGGTCTCGGCGGGCGGAGGAATTCTCGGGGCGGAATTTGCCCTCAAACAGGCGAGGAGAACGCGGGTCACTCAAGTACCCGTCAATTAACACGACTTCGGAAAAATAAAAAAATATGCACACCTTATTATATCCAATGTTGGGAAGTTTTATTTGGGTCGGCGGTGGATCGGCAGGCCTGGTGCTGTTGATTCTGTTGGTGGTTCTGCTGATACGATAAACCCTGGCCGCCGGAAACACGGCTTGGCACGCCCTCGCTCGTGCCGCTTGGCACGTCTCCAGCTAAGTGCTATCTTGACGGAACTGTATGAAATTCTTGAAAAGATGGGCCTTACTGACAGTCGCGCTCGGCCTGAATCTGGCCCTCCGGGCGGATTCGCCAACCCAGGTAGCGACTCTGCCGCATCCCGGGCAGTTTTCCGTCGCCGATTATCGACTGCTATCGCGGGCGGTGCATGGCAATGAAATGGAGTTTGTCTTCGGTCAAATCGGAAATGAGAAAACCAGTGATAATTCCGTCAAAACGTTCGTGCATCATATTTTGGAAGATCGCAAGAAAATCAATGACAGCTTGACGCAACTGATCAAGCTAAAGCAAGCGACCTCACCGGGAGCGGCGGATGTCGCCGATGCGACGCTGTTACAGCAACTGGGCACGTTGTCCGGATCGGATTTTGACCGCCGCTATATGGATTCCGTGGTCCGGGAATATCAGACGGCCGTCCAGGATCTCCAAAACGTCAGCGCTAATGCCACTGATAGCGACTTGCGAACCTGGGCCAACGAGACCTTGCCGATCTGGCAGGAGCATTTGCAAATGGCTCAAAACACGGATGCCGCGGTCGTTAACGGGACGGCAACGGCCGGAAAAGGCTAATTAAGCGGGCGGGGGCATGACGCATTTAAGTATCAACTATGAGTTCAATTCTTGCGGCCAAGGCGGAGTGGGAAGATATCACGATACCGTACCCCCTATCCAACCAACAAAGCTGCGGCGAAAGGGTGGAAGATCCTTTTCGCCGATACGGAGATGCGGTGGCCTGTTTGGAATGGGACGACCATTGCACGATTGGCAAAATTGAGACCTTGAATCCGCGGAGCGGTGGCGCCACTTCCCTATTGTTATATCTCAAATCGCTGGCGCTCAAACACGATTTCCTGCTGTTTGGAAATCCCGTGGTTTATCCACCAGCAACGTCCTTCCCCGCCACCTCCCTGCTGTCGCAAGAAGAGCTGGAAAGCTGGTTCGCCCGCCTCGGCTTTTTGGTGCACAGGAGGAGCAAAGGAGTGCCTGATGCCTGGTATCCCCGCCCAGGGGATTGACTGACTCAAACCTTTAGCGGTGCGTGCCGGTTGATTTGCCGCAGTCCGAAGTTCGCTTGTTCCAAAGCTTCGAGGATGGTATGGCTGTCAATATCGGTCGCACCGAGTTCATTCAGGCGGTGTAAAATAACGAGCCGTTCTTCCAAAAGATCGCGAGATAACGCCGGGTTGGAACCAACCGGTTCCGGCAATTCAGTTTCCAACGTGCGCCAACGATTTACAAGGTCATCTCTTTCCATTTAAACAGTATGGTTGAATTTTATGGTATAGCGACACCAATCATTGTGACAATCGCGCCCGCTGGCGTCTGGCCACAAGCAGCGAAATCCCCAAGCATTTGTAGCAGCTTGAACCTTGCCATGGCGGATTAAAGCGGGACACCGCTGATCGGGAGATATTTCGCTGCGACCGTTACGCGGAGCGATACGCGCGATATGCACTATGCATTGTAAACGGTCATTTTGCATGATGAACGGTCCTCTCAGGGAAGTGGGGACGGACTCTCAGCTCCCCGTTGACAATCAGTCAATTCGGGTAAAGGTTTTATCATGAAGACCACGAATCAAAATTCACAGGGGACAGCCGTGGCGGGACAAGCCGCCAATCCTGCCAGCGAAGAAAAAAATCCGCTGAGTGTTGACACGGTGGTGGCGGAAATTCACATTCAAGCCCACAGCGTGGGGCCGGTGCTCGAGGAAATCCTGCAAGCGGGTCACGCGCTGGTAAGGACGACAAAAACAGATAAAGTTCTGAAGGCTTGAAAAAATGCCCGTAGCGATTGACCCCGTAGCGAAAATCATCTCGGCAAGTGTACGGGACCTGGCGGCTCATGCCGGGTTTAGCCGGATCGGAATGGATCGTGAGGGTTGGATCTCATTTGGGGTCGGGACCCGGGTGCACGAGAAAGTTTTGGCCGCCCGCGTCGGCGCAAATCCGGAGTACCGAACAGAGGTCCACCTCGAAGTGAAGGTGCCGGTAGACGAATGGCAGGCGGTCATTACCGGGCGCATGGATGGTTACAGTTTGGGCAAAGCCGGCGCCACCATTGAGGAGTTCAAGACGGCCGCGCTCGT
>Ga0302319_10008891_pt1 | contig 19446 bp, 17 predicted proteins | sample Bog_T0_2_FD_203319 | JGI IMG/M metagenome (GOLD analysis project Ga0302319, IMG submission 203319) | Peat permafrost microbial communities from Stordalen Mire near Abisko, Sweden - Bog_T0_2 | ecosystem: Environmental > Terrestrial > Soil > Wetlands > Peat | place: Sweden: Abisko, Stordalen Mire... | reverse complement strand
TTCGGCGCCCACCGCGAAAGCCTACCCCGCAAAACTAAGGATCCCGTCGCTTACGCACGCTGCCTGGCTATCCCGCACTCAGGAAAAGGAACTTTGCCCCAGAATTTTGCGCCGGAAAGTAGCTAGTTCACTTGGCTGGTAGAGACAGTTTGCGTCAGGTGCTGCCGACTCCGCTCTGCCACAAAGAGATTGTGCCACCGTGCACAGCTTGAATTGCATTTGTCGGTCCAGCGGCGGGTGCTAGCTGGTTCGGGCTTGGCCGTCTCAACCTCCGCTTACCTAACCGAGCAGCTTAGGACGTACATATATCCGAAAATGTGCGCTTGTGTTATTCCCGGTTTAAAACGGCGCAATTTGCCCGATTTTGTAGTTGAGTTTTCCCCGGCCATCGGCGGGGACGCGGTAAGTACTCTACAATTCAGTTTCTAAATTCTTCGCCTTTTGACGGGATGCGATAACGCGCCGTATGGGAGAACGGCGTTGCCGCTATTGTGAGAAACCATTCCAGCGTTCGAAGCACCAGCCTAAGCAGGCAGTTGGCAGTGAGTCGACTTGTCAGAAGCGGCGGCGGACCGAATACCGCCAGCAAAAGCTAAAAACAGACGAAGAATACCGCCAGGTGTGCCGGGACATTTCGCGCAAATGGCGCAACCAGAACCCGGATTACTGGAAGCGTTACCGCGAGAAGCACCCCGAGGCAGTCGCTCAAAACCGTGAAAAGCAGCAGGGCCGGGACGGCAAGCAGCGGTTACTGGATCTTGCAAACAGCACCTCAGTTTTGGACCTAAAGCGTTCCGCAGCCGCCGTTTGGCTTTTGAACGGTGAAGCCGCCGATCTTGCAAACAAAAACTCAGTTTCCGGCAAGGTCTTTGTAATCGAAGCACTTCCGCGCCGCCAGGGGCCGGGGCGGGAATCTTGCAAACAACAACCCGCTGGCGCATTTTCCGCATTTGCCGGATAAAGGAATCCTGCGATGCTTGCGAAGCAAGCTCCAACCGATGCCGTGCAGTTGCGCGACACTACTTGTACCGGTAGACCGGGAACCAATGCTGACAAGCGATCAGATCAACGAACTGCACCGGCTGTACATCTCCGAGAGATGGCCCATTCGCAAGATTGAGCGCCATCTCAAATTGGGCTGGAAGACCATCAAAGAGTATCTGGAGACGCCGGCGCAGGGAGCGGCCACGCGCGAGCGCCGCAGCAAGCTGGACCCTTTCAAGGCAATGATCGCTGAGTGCCTGGAGAAAGATCCCAGCGTCACCGCCGCGCTGTTTTTTGAGCGGATCAAAGACCAACGCTACAGCGGCGGCCACGCCATCTTGCAGGAGTATGTGCGCAAGGTGCGGCCACAGCCGGAATCCAAGCGCGCCTTCGTCCGCATGGAGCCCTTCGACGGAGAACGCTTCGAAGTGGACTGGGTGCACTTCGATGTTTTGAACTATCGTTCTAGTGAGCCAAGGTGTCAGCCAAGGCCGACGGCCGGCGCTATGGCTTCGGTGAGGCTGTGTAGGGCAAATTGGACTGAAAAAATTCCTATTGACTTCGTTGCTATTTCTTCGCGATGATTGAATAAATGATGGGCCGAAATTATTTGGGGGAGTTTGAGTTGATCGTGCTGCTGGTGCTGATCCACCTCGGCGACAAAGGATATGGCGTGTCGATTTCGAAAGAGCTTACGAAGCAAACGGGTAGAGAGGCCGCTCTGGGCAGTGTTTATGCGGCACTTGAGAGATTGGAGCAAAAGGATTATGTCGTCTCGAACCTGGCTGATCCGACGCCGGAACGCGGTGGCCGAGCTAAGCGGTATTTTGCAATGACAAAAAAAGGCAAAGCAGCCGTACGAATGACGAAGACGACTCTGACGAAGCTTTGGCAAGGGATACCGGAAATGAGAGGGGAAATGCATGAAGTCAGGACCAAAACTATCGGTCGCAGTGCCGATTTGGCTTCTGCAGCATCTAGGCGACGGAGCAAGCAGAGATGCGTTGATTGGCGATCTGCTTGAAAGAGTGGCGGAAGGACAAACGGCTGGTTGGTTGTGGCGCGAGGTTTTAATAGAACTGGCGCTTCGCGTTTGGAAAGTTCTGACGCGCTATCAGGAGATCGTATCGGCTGCTCTTGGAACGAGCATCGCGGTTGTACAACTTCGACGGCTCTCGAACACAGTAGGTGGTTTGAGCTCCCATCAAGAGTGGCACGAAGAGACCAAAATCTTTTGTACGGAAGCGTGCAAAGCCTCAGCCTACCGATTGCGCCAGGCTGAGGCTAATCAGAGCGGGTTTGGATTCCTGATGTACGCGAAGACTGCATGTCTTCGATGCTGACGCAGTTACAAGTCACGGAGGTGTTGCGCTGCTCGAAGGCCTGCAACTTAACGACTGGAAAGGCCTACGGCTTCCTGGGCAATGCTGTCCTTTGAACAAGGGTCCGGCGTGCTGGCGTTGACCAGTAAGCTGTCGTTTGATTGATGAAATGTGTGCGCTAGATCTGTCCGAGCGTGCGCGCTGGATGTGAACCTGCGGAGCGAGTGAGTTGATCGAACTCCAACATCGGTCGGGCGGCTGGTGCTCTTTAAGACCGTCGCGTTGACCCCAACATAGCAGCAGGAATTCAGAATCTACTTTTGGAAGGAGCATGGGGAAAATGAGTAGGATTCAAAATTATCCCTACACAACGAGTTACAAACAAATCCCCATTGCCTGGGACTTGAGGTTGTGATTGCAAGTGCTGGGATTACGGCGACCACTGGCCAGCCGGAACTGGGGGAGTCAACACTTGTCTCCGCGATCGCCGATCGCGTTGTGGCCGGCGGCAGGAGACTAACAGTGAGTTCGAATGGACAGGTTTCAAGAAAGGACGCATAATTGAATAGCAACGATCAGAAACTGGAGCGGGCGGTCGGCATCAACACTTCGTCATTGGAGATTCAGGTTCACTTCCGCATTGATTTAAACGCTTTGGTCGTTTACGATCGTCAGAACCAAACGTCCGTTTATGAACATTTGCTCCTTTAATCGGCAGAGTTCCCGAAGGCGAAGATTGACATCAATGTTTGCACGCATCCAACTATTCAGTCCGCCGCGAATCTTAGTCAAAATCTCATGCAGAATAATTTCGTCGAGATTGTCGCCGGCCATTCGGATTGCTTCGCGACCCGGAAGTATGGGAAATGCTCTTCTTTTTTCTGTGTAACCCAAAACAGTAAGTAATCGGTTGTTCCCGCGCCGACGTCCACGACAAAGAAAAGATTCCGCGTGACTTTGTCGGTCCATGTCCTGCCAGAACCCGCAACCAATGTTCAAGTCACCATTGCGGATAGGTAGAGGTCTGTTCCGATCCGTAGTAAATATTTGATTGTCTCATCGTGCTGGCCGCTTCGCTGTGTAGGGCGCACCGAAGAAAGATCAGTGACCACGGCTTCTTGCAGATATGTTTTATTGGATAGCTCTGACCACGCCCCTTAACGCGGCGCACGAACGCGCCAAGACATTCACGGATGAAATGACCCAACGGTGCGGATCGTGCCGCAACACGACGATTCCTTTCGCGCTGGCCTCGATCTATGTCGCGCGAGGCCCGACAAGGGCTACAGTCTGACGGATTGCATATCTATGCAGGTCATGCGCAGGTCATGCGCCGAGAGCGGCTGACCGATGTCCTTACCAACGACCGGCATTTTGAGCAGGAAGGCTTTCGAGCGATGGCCGCGGTCTGGCGTGGGAGAGGGGCAGTGTTTCTTTGACCATTGGCCCTTGGCGGGTTGACAGGGCACCGCAGGTTTGGCAACCTGCCCCACAGGAGTGGACTTGCAAAAGTTGTTTGGAACTATAAATTCTATGAGAAACGACTTACGCTACGCGTTGCGCGGGCTGCGGAAAATCGCCTTCGTTCACGGTGGTGGCGGCGCTTACGTTGATGATGGGAATTGGGCGAACGTGGTGGTGTTCGCGGTGCTGAATGCGATTTTGTTGCGGCCGCTCGGGGTGAGCGAGCCAGACAGCCTGTATCAGCTGCGGCATAAGCCTTGGATGAAGGGGCTGCTGCTGACGACGTCTTATCCCGCGTTTGAGGATTTGCGGCAGCGCAACTCTACTTTCAGCGGGATGACTGCCATCAATGCTTATGCGGGCGGGCGCTTGAGCTGGGGTGCGACGAAGATCACTGTCCGTGGCGACGAGGTGTCCGGCAACTATTTCGATCTGCTGGGTGTGTCGTCACAGATTGGACAGACATTCCATACAACAGACGAGCATGGCTCGGGTTCAGCGCCCTACATGGTGTTGAGCGAAAGTTTTTGGCGCGGGGCGTTGCAAGCAGATGCGGGTGTGGTGGGGAAAAAAGTGTTGGTTGAATAAGAAACCGTTTATCGTGATCGGCGTGGCGCCGGCGCAATTTCACGGCACGGAGCGGTTTGCGTGGCCAGATTACTTGGACGCCGATGGTGAATGGGGGTGCGGATTTCCTGCATAGTCGAAGCAGCGTCGGGGTGACGGTGATTGGCCGGCTCAAGCCGGGCACAACGGTGGAACAGGCGGTTGAGAATCTGAATGCGATTTCCGCGGAGTTGCCTCGCGAGTACCCGAGGACAGACGACGGTCTGGCGCTGCGGCTCGTTCATCCCGGGCTTTTCGGCGATGAGGGCGAAGTGATTCGCGGATTCCTTTATAGCGTGACGGTGCTGGCGATGCTGGTGCTCGCCGCGGCGTGTGCGAACCTAGCGAGTCTGTTTGCCGTGCGTGCGGCGGACAGGAGCAATGAACTGGCGTTGCGTGTGCGCTGGGCGCGAGCCGGGCACAACTGGCGAAACAACTGCTAACGGAAGCGGTGATGGTTTCGCTAATTGGCGGAGCGGCCGGGCTGGCCGGCGCGCAGATTTTGCTGGGTGTGTTGAACCGCTGGCCGCAGGCGGCCGAAGAGCATTTGTCGGCAAGCCTGGATGCGCGCGTATATTTGGAAGGCTTGCTGTTGACGCTGGGGTGTGCTTTGCTGTTTGGGATGCTGCCGGCTGGGCGGGCATGGCAAAGCAGTCCGTTAGAAATGATGAAGCATAGACCGGGGGATGCGAATCGTCCGGGGCGAATAGCGGCGCGGGATCTGTTGTTAGGCGTGCAAATTGCGATTTGAACAGTGTTGGTGACGGCGTCGTTGGTGGCGGTCCGTGGATTGGAGCGCGCCTTGCAGTACCGCTGGGGATTCGGCCGGAGGGCGTAGTGCTGGTGGACCTGGATCTAGGTGAAACGGAACATGGGGGCGATGTGACGGCGGAGCGAGCGCTGATTGAAGCTGCGCGGAACATGAGGGGCGTGACGGCAGTGGGAATGGTGAACCGCACGCCGATGACCGGCGGCATTCGCGGCGTTCCGGTTTACCGGCCGGGGACGACGGAGTTCACTTTGAAGAACTATGCGCTGACGCCATATGTTTTCTCGATGTCGCAGGGGTATCTGGAGGCGGCGGGTACGCGGCTACTGCGAGGGCGCGATGTTTCGTGCCAGGACACTACCAAGGCTCGCTATGTAGCGATTGCGAACGAGAGCTTTGCGCGGAAGATGTGGGGCCAAACGGCAGCGATTGGGCAGCGGTTTATTTTGTACGGACATTTGACGGAAGTGATTGGCGTGGTAGAGGACGGGAAGTATCACGATTTAACGGAAGGGCCGCAAGCAGCGTTATATATGCCGCTGTCACAGATCGAGCAGGGGGACACTGTGCTGGCGGTGCGATCATGGCGCGCGATCAGCGAGATGACGCCGGTGCTGCAACGGACACTGAGCGCGCTTGAACCGGATATGCCGTTTACCATGCGGAGCTGGACGGATTCGTTAGAGGACGAACTGTTGCCGGCGCGGGCGGCGACGGTGGCGTTGGGCGTAATGGGTGTGCTGGCGGCGATGCTGGCGCTGACGGGCATCTTCGGCATGGCGGCTTATAGTGTGAGCCGGCGGATTAAAGAGATGGGGATCCGGGTGGCGCTGGGTGCGGGCAAGGGTCAGGTGATCGGCGCGGCGGTGGGACGGCCGATTGTGCTGCTGGGCGTGGGATCGCTGGTGGGATTGTTGGCGGGTATGGCGGCGAACCGGCTGTTAGGACAGATTGTGTATGAAGCGGATGCGAGAGACCCGGCGGTGTTGGGCGGGGCAGTGGTGACAATGGTGCTGTTGGGGGTGGCGGGGTCGGCGCTGCCGGCGATGCGAGCGGTGGGGGTTGATTCAGCGAAGTTGATGCGGGAGGAGTGAGGAGGGACTGGATGCCTTACGGCAAACCGTGTTCCGATAGCGATAACAAATTGCCGAAGGGGTCTTTGAACCAGGCCACCTTATCGGCGCCGGCGTTCCAGATGCCCAAATCATCTTGCGCCAGAAAGAAGTAGCGTTCAAAGACCACGCCCTTGGCCGCCAGTTCGCGGACCACGTCCGCGATGCCGGTCACCTGCCAGCCCAGCACGGTGTGTTTGGCTTCGGCAACTTCTGGCACCAATGCGGCGCGCAGGGTGATGCCGCCCGAGTCGAAGACGACCGCGTAAGGATCAGCCGAGACCTTCCGCAAGCCCAAAATTCCGCTGTAAAAATCCGTGGCCTGCTTCTCATCGCGAATCGCGACAAAGGCCATCAATGTCGCATTACCGGTCATCAGCTTTCCCAAACTTCCTGGCAATCTAAAACGAAGCCAGGCAAAATACGGCTTTTGACTTTTTTGGGGTTTTCGAAGATTTGCACGTCGTGTGCGCGCTCGAAAATGTGCACGTTGCGCTTCAGCGGATCGACCAGCCAAGCTTCCTCTGCTCCCGCTTTGATCCAGCGCTTGCACTTCTTCAGCTGGTCTTTCAAGCGGTCACTGGGTGAACGGACCTCGATCACAAATACCGGCGCGATCACCACTCCGGTCACGGTGCGGAGGGCCTCTTTGCCGAATTGAGCCAAGACGCTGTTGGGAACCCAGGAAGCGTCGGGCGACATCTTTGCGCCGGAGGGCAGGTTGAAGATAGTGGTGCCATCGTACGTTTTGCCGGACCCGTCGCGTTTAGCCCAATTTCTCAGTTGCGCAAAGACCTCGCCGCTATCCGAACCGCTTGCTAAACTTCCTGGCGCCATGAGTGAAATATTCCCCGCTTCATCCATTTCAACCCGCATATCCGGATAAAGCTTCAGCACCCGTTCAAACTCCTGGTCGCGGTTGCGCAGGCTCTCGGGCCGGAAAATCACTTTGTCTCCCGCGTTCTCAATGAGATCGAGCATCCATTTATCATATCTTCTTTTTCATCCTTGGCGTGGACTTCCAAGGCTCTGCTGCCGATAAGAATTTCAGAACTGTTTCGATTCAGAGAATCCGCCCACTCTTTGGGTACGTCCAAGTATTAGAAGGTACACGCTCATTATTTCCCCGCCTGCAGATTCGTTTGCGCTTGGGCACTTCCCGTCCGAAGATTGGGAGTATGCTGGAGGTACGTGTTCTAAGCTAATAAGTAAAGGCGGCAAATTGGAAACTGAGAGTGCGATTTGTGCGGACTCCCTGACCAAAATTTATCGCTCAGGGGAAGCGGAAGTAGTTGTTTTCAAGAATTTATCGCTCCAAGTCGCGCGCGAAGAACGTTTAGCCATCATCGGAGAATCGGGCGCGGGCAAGTCTACGCTTTTGCATTTATTGGGCGGTTTGGACAGGCCGACGAGCGGGTCGATTCTGTTTGACGGTAAGAATATTGTCGGGATGAGCGATCAGGATCTGGCGGAATTTCGCAACCGGCAAGTCGCGTTCGTTTGGCAAAATCCTTCGCTGCTGGCGGATTTTACTGCGCTCGAAAACGTTATGATGCCGCTGCTGGTGCGCGGCCAGAGGCCGGAAGCGGCGGCCTGCTCGGCGGAAGACCGACTGCGCGAAGTAGGCCTGAAGGCGCGCGCCCTGCACCGCGCCGGGGAACTATCCGGCGGCGAACAACAGCGCGTCGCCCTAGCCCGTGCTTTAGCGGCCGGGCCCAGTGTTTTACTGGCCGACGAACCGACCGGCAGCCTGGACTACAAGACCGCCGATATGGTTATCGGCTTGCTGCGGGATTTGCATTCAGCGCATAATCTGACGTCTGTTTTCGTTACGCACAATCTTTCATTTGCTTCCCGTTGTGATCGAGTTTTAGAGTTAAAGAAAGGCGCCTTGCAGCCGGTTTCCAGCGTGGAGCTGCAAAACGCCAGAGTAATTCAGGACGCAACCCGTCCCGGTGGCACTTATGTTTGAACGATATACCGAGAAAGCGCGGCGTGTTATCTTCTTTGCCCGTTATGAGGCCAGCCAGTTTGGCAGTCCTTATATCGAGACGGAGCACCTGCTGTTGGGGCTGTTGCGCGAGGATAAAGCGCTGGCCAATCGATTTCTGCGGTCGCACGCCGCGATTGAATCGATTCGCAAGCAGATTGAAGCTCACACGACGGTGCGGGAGAAAGTTTCGACCTCGGTTGATCTGCCGTTGAGCCACGAGTGCAAGCGCGTGCTCGCCTACGGCGCGGAGGAAGCCGAGCGGCTGAGCCATAAGCACATTGGCACGGAGCACTTGTTGCTTGGCCTGCTGCGCGAAGAGAAGAGCTTCGCCGCTGAAATTCTGCATGAGCGCGGGTTGCGGCTCTCGGCAGTGCGCGAGGAGATTTCGCGCTCGGCATCGGAGAAAACCTCGGCTAGCCGGCCGAAGGAAAGCTCGCTGCTGGCCGAGTTCAGCCGCGATTTGACTCAAGCCGCGGTGGATGGCATGCTCGATCCGCTGATCGGGCGCGATGGCGAAGTGGACCGCGTGGTGCAGATTCTTTGCCGTCGCACCAAGAACAATCCAGTGCTGATTGGCGAACCGGGTGTGGGCAAGACCGCCATTGTGGAAGGTCTCGCGCAGCGGATTGCCGATGGCGACGTACCTTCATTCTTATCAGACAAGCGCATTCTGGCCTTGGATTTGTCTTTGATTGTGGCGGGGACCAAATACCGTGGGCAGTTCGAAGAGCGTTTGAAGACCATCATGAAAGAGCTGATGGAGAATCAGAACGCCATCATCTTTATTGACGAGTTGCATACGCTGGTAGGCGCGGGTTCGGCGGAAGGATCGCTTGATGCCGCGAACATTTTGAAGCCCGCACTCTCACGCGGGGAAATTCAGTGCATTGGCGCTACCACGCCGGCTGAGTATCGCAAGTCAATCGAGAAAGACCGTTCTTTGGAGCGCCGCTTCCAGGCCGTTAAAGTTCCGCCGCCGAATGAAACCGATGCTATCCGCATTCTCTTCGGCATTAAGGAACGCTACGAAAAATTCCATGCCGTGGCTTATACAGATGAAGCCATTGAATCGGCGGTTTATACTTCGACGCGCTTTATTCCAGATCGTTTTCTACCCGATAAGGCTATCGATTTGATCGACGAAGCGGGTGCGCGCGTGAAGCTGCGCCAAACCACGTTGCCGAGCGAAGTGGCGGATATTCAGAAGCGCATCAAGTTTATCGTTCACCGCATGGAAAACGCCATTGCGAATCATGAATTTGAAAAGGCGCGCTTCTATTCGGATGAAGAGCGCAAGGAACGAGAAAATCTGCGTTCGCTGCGTGAAAAATATAATCTGGACGACACCTCGACCGGCATCGTTTCGAAAGACGATATCGAAGACGTGGTAGCGCGCTGGACCGGCGTGCCGATGACTTCCATCAAGGAAGAAGAAATCAACAAGCTGCTGCGCATTGAAGAAGAACTGCATAAGCGCATCATCAGCCAGGAAAAAGCGATTGGGGCTTTATCGAGGGCGATTCGCCGTTCGCGCGCCGGACTGAAATCGCCGAAGCGGCCTTCCGGCTCATTCCTGTTCCTGGGGCCGACGGGCGTGGGCAAAACCGAAGTGGCGCGCGCCTTGGCGGAGTTCCTTTTCGGCAGCGAGAAGTCGCTGATCCGCTTCGACATGTCGGAGTTCATGGAGAAGCATTCCATTTCGAAGTTGATCGGTTCACCTCCCGGCTATGTGGGCTATGAGGAGGGCGGCCAGCTTACGGAACGCGTGAAGCGCGCGCCGTATTCGATTATTCTGCTGGACGAAATCGAAAAAGCGCATCCGGATATTTACAATATTCTGTTGCAGGTGTTCGAAGACGGCCAGTTGACCGACGGGCTGGGCAATACGGTCGATTTCAAGAACACTATCATCATTATGACCTCGAATCTGGGTGCGCGCTTCCTTGATAAGCGCGGCCAGATTGGTTTCTCGGGGATGGCCGAAACCGGCATCCCGCAGAAAATTGAAGAGCAGGTGATGGGCGAAGTCAAACGCGCTTTCAATCCTGAATTCCTCAACCGACTGGATGAAGTGATTCTGTTCACGTCGCTGGTGGACGAAGACCTGTTGAAGATTATGGAATTGCTGGTGGATCAAGTGAACGTCAATCTGGTAGCCAAGCAGATAAAGATCAAGCTGGAACCGGATGCCGCCAAGTACATTCTGGATAAAACGTGCGGTGACCGCAGTTATGGCGCCCGTCCATTGCGGCGTGCGCTGCAGAAGTACATTGAAGACCCGCTCTCGGAAGCGCTCATTCAAGGCTCGCTTCCCCGCCCCGCGGAGTTAACCATTTATCTGGGAGATAACGGCATCTACTGCCGTCAAACCGGCGATCTGGAAGGCCAACCGGTGGCGGCGGGCGATGTGGAATCGACGCCCATGCCAGCCACCCCGCTTTATATGTTCTCTACCTAAGCAGAGTTCTCCGAACGCAAAAAAGGGGCAGCGCATAGTTCGCGCTGCCCCTTTTCTTTTTGGGCAACCTATTTCCTAAAAAAGGAACTTCAAGCCGAGTTGCAGAATGCGCGGATTATGCGCCCCGCCCGGATGGAGGAAGGTGGAACTCTCAATACAGCTGGGATCGCCGGCCGAGTTGTTCGGGCCGGCGTAGCAAGTTGCGCCGCTGTTGACGCCCGACCATTGCGTGTGATTGAAAACATTGAAGCCCTCCGCGCGGAATTCAAACGCGCGCGTCTCACCGATGGAAAAGCGCTTGAACAGCCCCATATCCCAATTGGTGCGAGCCGGATTGTTCAGCGAGTTCCGGCCGGCATCGCCGGTGGTCAAACCGGTTGGATCGGCAAAGGCAGCCGGATTGAACAAGAGCGGCCCTTGTATGCCGAGCACCTGGGTCACGGCGGGAGCAGAATGTGGATTGCCGATGACGTCCACAAATGAGCCGGTGCCTACGCCGTTGCCCAAACCCGCGTTGTCGCCGTAAGTGCCGCCGTTCACCACACTGAAGGGCGTTCCGGTTTGCGATGTCACTAAGCCGGAAAGCTGCCAACCGCCCAGTGTGCTGTGCAGCAAACCGCGCTTCTGGAAAAACGGCAGATCGTAAACATAGCTGATATTCAACAGTTGCCGCTGGTCGAAATTCGAACTGGCGCGCGTGGCGTTGATATCGTACGAATTAACAAAGTTGCTGTCGTAGCGGTCGGAGGAGTCGTCGAGCGAATGGCTCCAGGTATAAGCCAAGCTCATGGTCAGTCTGCCGACGGTGCGGCGCGCGGAGACTTGCAGCGAGTTGTAGATCGAATTGGCCATATCTTCCAGATTGGCGATGGTGCCGAAACCTTGATAAGGCCGGTAGGTGTTGGGCGAAACGTTGCCGCAGGCGACGTTCAGATTCTGCAATGCGGCGCCGCTCACCGCGTAGCCGTTCACCGTCAGATTATTGCAATCGTTCGGGTTGAGCACCTGGCCCGGTCCATAGGGATTCTGCGACGCGGTCAACGGAACAAGCTGGTTGATGTCGCGTTGGTCGGTCAAGTGCGTGCCCTTGCTGCCGGCGTAAGCCACGGTGACGAGAGTATGAGTCGGAAGTTCGCGCTGCAAACTCATATTCCACTGCTGCACATAGGGCCAAATTGCCTTGGTGGGAATTGCAGTCTCGTTCAACGGTCCGGATACACCGGCACTTGAAGGAATATTCGTATAGCCGGTAATGTTGTAAACGGTGATGTCTTGCACCAGCGGTGCGCTGCCTTCGAGCGATTCCGTGTTGCCTTCGTTGCCGTTGGTATGTTCAAAGAAAATGCCGTAGCCGCCGCGAATCGAGGTCTTGCCATCTCCCGGTGCATACGCAAACCCAACGCGCGGCGCGGGGTTGAACAAATGACCTGCCAGACAACCGGCTGGCGCGCCGCCTACGCCGCATTGCACGATGCCGTCAAAGGGATTGCCGCTCACCAGGCCGTTTGCGCCGTAAACAGGCGCAGTGGCCGGATTATAGGCGCTCGGCTCCCAATTGTAGGCCTGATGATACTTCTCGCGATAGGTCCCAAACAGGCTCACCCGCAAACCAAGATTGATCGTTAAGTGCTTGGTCACGTGCCAATCGTCTTGAAAATAAGGTTCGACGATTTTATAGCGGTTGTAGTATTTAGCGACTTCGGTGGTTTGGTCAAACGCCGAAATATTGCCGATCAGGAAATCGGCGAACCCGTTATAGGTTGATACCGGGCTTGGCGGACCAAACGAAAGGCTTCCTTGGGCGTCACCGCTGCTGTCTTCATTCTTCTGCGCGGCCACATAATACGCGCCCATGAAGAAGTTGTGGTTCCCTAGGATCTTGGTGATGTTGTCCTTAAACGTGAACGTCGGGTTGGCGTTGTTCCAGGGGAAATAACCCGTGCCCGCCGAAAAGCCGCCGCCGTATTCCGCCGTGTCGCCAATATTTACGTTCGGCAGCAGGCCGCGAAAGCCGTTGTTAAAGATACCCGGCATATCGAAGCTGGCTGGCCGCGCCACGTTGCCCACGGCGGTCAGGAAGATGTGGTCGGTGGTGTAGCTGAACATGAACTCATTTACCAACGAGGGCGACAACGTGGAAGTCAAGTTCGCTACGAGACTGACGCCGGGGCCCACAAAATTCGTGCCCACGGTGGGGAAGCTTCCGGTGCCCCACAACGGAGTGGCGGTGACGGTGCTCCAGGAATCATGCATGTAACGGACGAACATGCGGTGCTTTTCGGAGATATTTTCATCGATGCGCACCAGATCTTCGCGCCAATTGGTTTGCTGCGCGGGCGAAGCGTTGAAAAATCCCGAGGCGGTGTTGGCACTGGGAATTAAGGGTAGCAAAGTCTGTGCCTGGGGCGTCACCGCAACCGTGTTGCCGGGAAAATAGTTGCCGGTTGCGGGATTGATGGGGCAATTGGGATAAAGCGTTTGATTGACGGGAGCACCTACCGACTGAGCCGGGCAATCTTGAGAAAAGTTCCCCGCGCGCTCGGCGGCAGAGGGCACCTGCTGATTGAACACCTGGCCCGGAACCAACTCTTTGCGCCAGTCTTCCGACAAAAAGAAGAACGTCTTCTGCTTGCTCTTGTTGTAGAGATGCGGAATGAAAACCGGGCCGCCGATGGTGAAGCCATAATCGTTCTTGCGGTAGATTGGCGTTGAATCGGCGAAGAAATTGCGTGCATTGAAATCTTCGTTGCGGACGAATTCGAACAAGTCGCCGTGGAAATCTTTGGTGCCCGATTTCGTAATCGTCTCCACCGTGGCCGAACCGTTGCGGCCATACTGCGCGCCGTAATTCGACGTTAAGACCTTTACCTCGGCAATCGCGTCCACATTGGGATAGGTGTTCAACGTGCTGTTGCTGCCGTTATCCATGTTGTCGCCGCCGTCCACTTCCCAATTGTTGTATTCGGTGCGGCCGCCGTTTACGCTGAACGCCACGCTACCGTAGACGCCCACGGTGCCTTCGTCCTGGCCGGTCTGATTACTCACACCCGGAATCAAGGTGATCAACTGGGTGAAATTCCGACCGTTCAACACAAGCTGATCAATCTGTTTCGTCGTGACCACGCCGGACAATTCGGCCGACTCGGTCTGCACCTGCGACACAAGGGTTCCGGCTACCGAAACTTCGGTGCTGATCTGGCCGATCGTCAAGGTGGCATCGGCGCGCAATTTCTCCGCGACGCGCAAGACCAAGGCCTTCACTTCATAGCGTGCAAAGCCAGTCGCTTCGACTTGCACATTGTAGCTGCTGGCCGGTAAACCTGGCACCAGATATTCGCCGCTCGTGTTAGTTACCGCCGTGCGCACCCAGCCTTGATCCACATTCGAAATGCTGACCTTGGCGTTCGGTATGACCGCGCCGGTGGAATCGCGGACTGATCCCGTAATGGACCCTTCCTGCGCGAAACAAACAGTTGAAATGGCCAATGCAGCGGCCAGTAGAATAAATAACTTTCTGAATGCGCTCATAGAAACTTCTCCATTGGTGATTTGATGACTGAAGCAAAACTAAGGGATTTCTATGATGTTATCCACATTACGCCCGTTTGACAATATGCCTAATCAATTTTTCCTGCAAGCGTTACCCACTCGGCAGCAAAACCCGCCGGGATCTGGTACTTCCCCGGCACATCAATGAGGATGAACAAGCCTTCTCCGCCCACGCTTTTGGTCTGCACTTCATCCATTTTCGCGGTTCCAGGAATATCGGAATGCAGCGCTAAGCGCAGGCTTCGTTTGATGCCACTAAACTCGATGCTTTCCCACTTCAATCCGAGCGTCATGACGTTTTCGAAGTCATATTGTTCAAGCAGCTCCGTAATGCGGCCAACGAGTTTCGTGCCCGGCGGGATAGTTAAACCGGTACCTGGTACTAGAACTTCGCGTCTTAGTCTGCCGACGACCAAATCTCCGGCTGCCGCAGTCGCAGGATCGATTTTGTGAGTGAGCGCGACGGTCAAGGTCAGCCCGGCTGGCAACTCGATGTCCGGCTGCGCCGGCACTCGCGGGCCGTCAGTTTTTTCTTCGCCTACAATCAGAGTCGATTCGCCGACGAACTCATGGCAGGCGGTAAACACAGTGCGGTTATCGCTCTCGGTTCCCTTTGCGCCCACGATCCGCATATTCACTTCCGAAGGTAGGGGGAAATCGACATTATGCAGCTTCACCTGCGCATAATCCAGTTGCGATTCGACGGAACACATGGCCAACTCCGACGCCAGTTCATCGGCATGAATCTCCAGCTTCAGCAAAGCTAAACTCTGCGCGTCCACGCTGAACGCGCCGCTATAAGCCGTCACCCTTCTTTCCTTGCCGTTCGAAATCATATAGCGGCTGCGCTCCAACGGAACATTGAAAGCGTAATTGAGAACCGGCCGCCCAGCCAATTCCGCGCGGTCCTTGAATTGGACGCTCGCGGCGTCCGACACAAAAATCGATTGCAGCAGCCCACGGAAGGTGCCCGTCGCGGTCGTGCCGTCGTGCACGATCTCGTCTAAGGAGCGGTCGCCTAATTCGCCCGCACCCACCCACGAATAAACTTCCGTATCTCCCGAAACCGTCACGTCGACATGCAAACGGTCGGCCGATGTCAGCTTGGTTTTAGCTTGGGCGTGTTCGCGCGCCATCGATATGTCTGCACAGGAAGTCAGCTGCTTGCCGCGGCCGCTCACCGACATTCTGTAAGTCTTGCGCTCTACGCTTTCCGTGCAAAGATAGCGCGGCATGCGGTTGATGCTATCGGCCATCTGGTGCCTGATGCGCAGCAGGATTTGCAGAGGATCGTCTTGCTGCGCCTGGCAGGCGAGCGCAAGCATAGCGCAAACCGCAATACTTTTCATGGGGTGGTTCGCCCGCTACTATAGCGCGAATAGCGAGACCCAGCGCGTCAGTTGGTTACAGCGCATCGGTTATGCTGCAAATGAGCATGCCGAACAAGGTTATTGTTTTCGGAGGAGGCGGGCAGTTGGGAGTGGAACTGTGCCGCGAGTTTGAACGCCGCCATTGGACCGTGGTCCGCTTCGACCGCCAAGGCCAGCAGGGCCTCGACATCACCGACCCGCAAAAAGTAGAAGAAGCGGTGGCCGCTACCGACCCCAAAGTTGTGGTCAACGCCGCCGCTTACAATCAGGTAGATATCGCGGAGAACGAGCCTCTCATCGCCTATCAAACCAACGCGCTGGCGGTCCGCAATCTGGCGATGGCCTGCCGCCAAGCCGACGCGCAACTGGTGCATTACTCGACTGACTATGTCTTTGACGGCACCAAAGGATCGGCATATGTAGAGACCGATCCGACTCACCCATTGGGCGCTTATGCGGTTTCCAAACTCGGCGGCGAATTGTACGCGCAGGCTTACCTCAACGATCCGTTGATCATTCGCACGTCCGGTGTGTTTGGTCCCGGCGGCATGTTTACGCCGCGCGGCAACTTTGTAGAAGTAATGCTCCGCATGGCGAAAGCCAACCATCCTATTCGCGTGGTGCATGATCACGTTGCTTCGCCAACCTACGCGCCGGCAATGGCCGAGCGCACGGTTGATATGCTGGAACGCAAAATGCACGGTGTCTATCATCTTGGCGGCGGCGAACCCGTTTCCTGGTACGAATACGCCAAGCTGATTTTCGAGCTGGCCGGACTTTCGCCCTCGCTGCAAGCTACCGACGAACGCGAATACCGAACCGCCGCCCGCCGACCTAAGTTCTCGGCTCTTTCGAATGCCAAGCTGGACGCGTCCGGCGTCAAGCCGATGCCCAAATTCCGCGATGCGGTGCGCACTTACTTAGACGCGCGCCAACACGCTATTGCGCATCGTTCTTCGTAGCGTAATAGCCGGCCCGCGCCTGGACATGATAATCGGAGTTGTCCGTTTTAATTTCGATGTGGCGGAAACTCCCATCTCGCGTAGCGTTGGTTGGCGTGTAGCCGATGGAATATTGGTTGCGCAGCTCTTCCTGAATTTCCTTGAACACTTCGCTTAAGGGATGCTTACCGCTTACGGTAAACACATGTCCGCCAGTTTCATCGGAGATCTTCTTTAACGCGCCTTCGTTGCCGCCCGCCCCGAAAGATAAGCCGCCGCGGCTGTAGAATCCTTTGTCCACGTAGTAAATACTGAACACGATGGCATCGGATTTCTGAGCCTTCTCGATGGCGTCCTTTATGGAATAGGTGCTGCCTTGGTCTTCGCCGTCGGTAATCAGAATCAGCGCCTTACGCCCCACTTCGTTCTTCAGCTTCTCGGTCGACGCCAGGTAAACGGCGTCATAAAGGAGCGTACCTTTCGGATTACTGGAATCGGGAAACGGACCGGTGTTGACCGGAATCGGGCTGCGCCCCATGGTGATCGAACCGCCGTCTCCGCGCAAATCGCGCATGCCGGCAATGAGCTGCCGCGGCGAACTGGTGAAGTCTTGCAGCAATTGCGTATCTTTGCCGAAAGAGATCAAGAACGCCTGATCCTTACTGCGAATCACGCTGGAAAAAAACTGCGAGGCGGCGTCGCGCTCAATATCGATCAGGCGCTCCTGGCTGGCGCTGATGTCAATGAGGAGCCCGAGCGTGAGCGGTAAATCGGTCTCGCGCGAGAAACGCGAGATCGTCTGTTCCTTGCCATCCTCGCGCAGCGTGAAGTTGTTTTTTTCCAGGTTGGGGATCAGTTCCCCCTTCTTCGTTTTGACGCTGAAGAGTATGTTTACGAGATCCACGTCAACCTTGATGACCTGATCTTGTGGTTCTTGCGCGGGCGCGGCCGGCTGTTGGGCGTTGGCGGCGAGCGCCACCGTCAGTAAAGCGGCTAAATAGCTGGTAAAGAGTTTGCGCATCTCGATATGATTATCTTTCAAATGAAAGCTGCCGTCGCCCACCTGCGCCGCGCCGATCCCGTGATGGCGAAAATCATTCGACGGGTGGGCCCGTGCCAGCTGGCGGTTTTGCAGCCAAATTTCGAGACGCTCGCCAGGATCGTCACGTTCCAGCAGCTTCATGGCAAGGCCGCCGCAACTATTTTCGCGCGGGTACAAAGAGCCGTGGGCCGCAGCTTCACCGCCACTGCTTTCCTTAAGGCCGAGCCCGAAACGCTGCGCGCCTGCGGCTTATCGCGGCAAAAGCTCGCCTCGCTCACTGATCTGGCCGAGCACGTGGTGCGCCGCCAAATCGACTTCCGCAAACTCCCCGCACTGGACAACGACGCGGTGATAAAGATCCTGACGCAAGTCCGCGGCGTAGGCTCGTGGACCGCGCAAATCTTCCTCATGTTCGCGCTGGGCCGGAATAACGTGCTGCCGGCGGGCGACTTCGGCATCCGCAACGCGGTGCGCCAAGCGTACGGCCTGAAGGAAATGCCCAAGGCGGCTGAATTAGAAGAAATCGCCCGATGCTGGCACCCCTATTGCACCGTCGCCAGCTGGTATCTATGGCGCAGCCTGGACGGCGCGGCCGATCTCAAATAAAAGATAGGGAGTACAATTATTGGCCACTCTGCATCCAACGTTACGGAGTACACCCAACCCATGAAAGCTGTCCTGCTCGTCGCCTACGGCGGAGTCGATCAACTCAATTACACTGAAGCCCCCGACCCCAAACCTAATCCCGGCGAGGTTCTGGTAAAAGTCGCCGGCACCAGCCTCAATCCCATCGACTGGAAACTGCGCACCGGCCATGTGAAGAACCTAATGCCCCTGCAACTGCCCGCTATCTTGGGCCGCGACGTCGCCGGCGAAGTAGTCGCCCTCGGCGCGGGCGTCACCAAATTCAAGAAAGGCGACAAAGTCCTCGGCCTCGTCAATCAAAGTTACGCCGAACTGCTGACGGCCAAGGCCGAAGATCTCGCTCTGATTCCCGAAGGCTTGGACATGGATCAAGCCGCCGTCATCCCGCTCGTCACCTTAACCGGTGCACAGTTGATCGAGAAGGGCGTTAGACCCAAAGCGGGCGAAACAGTACTGGTTACCGGCGCCTTAGGCGGGGTAGGCCGCACCGCAGTCTTCATCGCCAAATTGCACGGCGCAATCGTCATTGCCGGCGTGCGCAAGAGCCAAAAGGCCGAAGCGCAGCTGCTCGGCGCGGACCGTGTCGTAGCCGTCGACGATGATCATGACCTCGCCAGCTTGTCGGAGCTCGATGCCATTGCCGACACAGTAAACGGCCCCGTCCTCGAAAAGCTCTTGCCGAAGCTGAGGGAGGGCGGAGTGCTCGGCACCGTCCTCGGTAAGCGCCCAGCCGCCCCAAAAGCCGACATACAGGTCGCCGAGGTCTACGCCCAACCGGACGCAAAACGGCTTGGCGAACTGGCCGACGATGTCCTGGCCGGCGACCTGGTTATCCCGATCGGCCAGCGCTTCCCACTCTCGGAAATCCGCGCTGCTCACACTCTCGCCGAAAAGGGCGGCGTAGGCAAGGTGCTCATTACGCCTTAAGTGGCAGCGTCGTTGCGATTTTCACCTCTGGCATAAACTGCTGGGGACTAAGCCTGTGCCTTCCGGTGAAGTAGGCTACGTCTCGCTTCCCTCGGAGAACATCGCAAAAGACTAATTCGCCTTGCGATTAAAGCCAGGCTAACAATTCGCCGATACTTTTTCTTAGGGATATCCATTTGTCACACACCACGGCGAAAGCGGCTGCCCAGCTGTTGAGGGTAAAACCATTTGCAATCCTTCCCGTTTCGTAAAACCTCGCATTCA